>NPIE01003820.1_pt1 | contig 14494 bp, 12 predicted proteins | sample 8637661 | NCBI WGS metagenome assembly NPIE01 (sample SAMN07420842, study PRJNA396082) | bioreactor metagenome | isolation source: sample BA12 brine-fed electro-methanogenic bioreactor BA | place: Japan: Kochi | collected 2016-12-09 | reverse complement strand
CAAAACATTAGGAGGCAAGAAGATGAAACGCTTGACCGTCGTTCTTTCCGTAGTGCTGATCCTCAGCCTGCTGCTGGGCGGCTGCACGCAGCCCGGCCCGGTCGTCGATGAGGAAGCTGAAGCTCGCATTGCCGAGCTGCAGGCCGAGCTGGAGCGCGCCCGCGAGGAGGCTGTCAGTGAGGAAGAGCTGGCTGCGCTGGAAGCCGAACTCGAAGCGGTGCGTGCCGAAGCCGAGGCCGCCCGGGCCGAGACTGAAGCGGAAGCTCCTGTGACCACCTATCCCCGCTCGGAGACCCTCTATACCAGCGGCACCCAGTGGGGACCGCCCTCCACCTGGAATCCTTTGGTCACGTGGGGATACGCCACCGGGACGCTGGGACTCTGCTACGAGACCCTCTACCTCTTCGATCCGCTGACCGGCGATTACATCCCCTGGCTGGCTGAGAGCGGTGCGTGGACCGCCGATAACGTCTACGAGCTGCGCCTGCGGGAGGGCATCCTCTGGCAGGATGGTGAGACCTTCGACGCCGATGACGTCGTCTTCACCTTCGAACTGGGCCAGATGGAAGCCGTCTACTACAATCCCCTCTGGAACTGGCTGGACAGCGCTGAAGCGGTGGATGCCTACACCGTACGGTTCACCTTTGACGAGCCCCTTTACCAGGAGTGGGGCAACCTGCTCTACTCGATGGCGATGCTGCCCGAGCACCTCTGGGCGGAGCGCTCCGAGGAGGAGGTCGCCACCGGCGTCAACGAGAACCCCGTCGGCACCGGCCCCTACGTCTACGGCACCCACGCGCAGGATCGTATGGTCTGGCAGAAGAACCCCACCTGGTGGGCCACGGACATTCTTGGGCTGGATGTGGCTCCCACGCGCATCGTGGACATCGTCAATGGTAGCAACAACGTGGCTCTCGGTCAGGTGCTGCAGGGTGGACTTGACCTGAGCAACAACTTCCTACCGGGCGTCGCCACCCTCATCGAGGGTGGTTACGGGGTGCAGACCTACTACCCTGAGCCTCCCTACATGATCGGCGCCAACACCGCCTGGTTGGTCATGAACAACAACCGCGCCCCCATGGACGATCCCGCCTTCCGCCGGGCCATGGCCCATGCGATCGACGTCGATCAAATTGTTCGCGTGGTTTACGGCAATATCGTCGAAGCTGCCAACCCCACCGGTCTGCTCCCCATCTGGGATCAATTCGTTGACGAGGCCGTGGTGGAGGAGCTGGGCTTCAGCTACAATCCCGACACGGCGAGTCAGATCCTGGCGGATGCCGGTTACGCGGACGTGAACGGCGATGGCTTCCTGGAGACGCCTGAGGGCGATCCCATCTCCCTCTCCATCATCGTGCCCAACGGCTGGACCGACTGGATGGAGTCCATCCGGGTCATCGCGGAAGGCGCGCAGGCCATCGGCATCAACCTGCAGACGCAGTTCCCCGATTATGGCGGCTACGCGGATGCCCGCAACAGCGGTGAGTACGATATGGCCATCAGCAACGAGGCGCAGATGAGCAACACCGTCTGGACCTACTACGACTGGGTCTTCCAATCGCCTGTCCGCGATACGATGACCAACGGTAACTACAGCCGCTACGACAACCCCGAGGTCTTTGACCTGGTGGAAGCGTTGGACCGCACCCCGGTTGACGATATCGCCGGGATGCAGGAGATCATCTCCGAGATTCAGCGCATCCAGCTGACCGACATGCCCCTCATCCCGCTCTGGTACAATGGGCTGTGGGCGCAGTACAGCGACGCCGTCTGGACCAACTGGCCGACATCTGAGGCTGGCACGCCCGACTACCTGCCCGCCACCTGGCGCGGTTACTGGAACATGGGCTCCATTTTGATGCTCACGGAGATCGAGCTGGCCGAGTAGTAACCACGACATCGGAGTGGGGACGGGGTTCGCGCCCTGTCCCCCACCTCTCTCCTGCTTTGTGCATGACGGCGTTACTGACGGCGATCATTTTCCAGGCGGGCTAAAGGAGTTATTGTGAAGCGATATTTTGGCCGCAAGCTACTCATTTATGCGCTCACCTTCTTCCTGGCGGTGACCATCGATTGGATGATTCCGCGCTTCATGCCCGGCAATCCCATCCAGACGATGCTCTCCCGGGCCTCCATGCGGGCCGGGGCCGCCGAGGTGATGTACGGCTACTATACCCGCGCCTTTGGGCTGGATCTTCCCCTCTGGCAGCAGTATCTCAACTTCTGGCGGGCGCTCTTCCAGGGCGATCTCGGCACCAGCGTCTATCTCTTCCCCAAACCCGTGCTGGATGTCATTCTCGAGGCCGTGCCTTACGATATTGGCCTGCTGCTGCCCTCCATCCTGTTGAGCTGGTTCGCGGGCAACAAGTTCGGTGCCTTCGCCGCCCGCTCCAAACGGCTGGATAACACTATCCTGCCCCTGGGCTACATTCTGACGGCCACGCCGTACATGTGGTTGGGCATCCTGCTGGCCTGGGCTTTCGGTATCGTGTGGGGCATCTTTCCCATCGCCGGGGCGTACAGCTACGCCATGGAGCCCTCACTCTCGTGGGCCTTCATCGGCAGCGTCCTGCGCCACTGGTTCTTGCCCTTCGCCTCCCTCTTCATGGTCATGTTCGGTGGCTGGGCCATCGGCATGCGCAACATGATCATCTACGAGCTGGAGGCGGACTACTCCCATTACCTGGAGACGCTGGGCGCGCCGCGCAAATTGGTGCGCCGGTACGCCTTCCGCAATGCCATTCTTCCCCAGCTGACGGGGTTGGCGCTCCAGTTGGGCGTCATCGTCGCCGGGGCACTTGCCACGGAGATTGTTTTCTCCTACCCCGGCATTGGCTATTTGATTCTGCAGGCCATCCAGAATCAGGACTACTTCCTCTTACAAGGGTGTTTCCTTTTTATTATCGTTGGCGTCTTACTTGCTAATTTTGTTATCGACATCGTCTACGTCCTCGTCGATCCTCGGACGCGGACGGGGATGCAGGGAGATAGCGCGTGATGACGGCACTCAAGAAAAACGAATTCCTCTATTTCGCGCTGAGAAACAACAAGCTACGGGTGGGCCTGATCGTGCTCGCGCTCTTCATCATCATTGCTCTCATCGGCCCGTGGCTGACGGACTATGCCCCCAACGCCTACGTGGGCCCGCCTTCGGCGCGCCCCTCCACCGACCACTGGTTCGGGACGACGACCTTCGGGCAGGACGTCTTCACGCAGTTCGTGCTGGGCTTGCGCTCGACCTTTCTGGTCGGGCTGGTGGGGGGAGGGCTGGGGACGTTCATCGGCGTATTGGTAGGCTTCTTTGCCGGCTATCGCGGCGGTCTGGTGGATGAGATTCTCAACATGTTGACCAACATCGTGCTCGTCATCCCCACGCTGGCCATTCTCCTCATCATCGCTGCCTATCTGGAAGTCCGGGGGGTCTTCGCCGAAAGTGTCTTCATCGGCTTCACGGCCTGGCCCTGGGCGGCGCGGGCCATTCGCGCCCAGACCTTCTCGCTGCGCTCGCGCGACTTCGTGGATCTGGCGAAGATGAGCGGGATGAGACCGCTGAAGATCATCACTACGGAGATTGCACCCAACATGATGTCCTATCTGGTGATGACCTTCATCTTGCAGTTCGGGGGCGCCGTCCTCGCTGCCGCCACACTGGACTTCATCGGCCTGGGGCCCACCCAGGGGATGTCGCTGGGACTGATGATGAACAACGCGGTTCTTTGGAGCGCCCTTCACCTGGGGATGTGGTGGTGGTTTATTCCACCGGGCATCGCTATCACCGCCATCGTCGGCGCCATGTACGTCATGAACGTGGGATTGGACGAGGTCTTCAATCCCAAGTTGAGGGAGATGTGATCCCATGAGCCTCCAAGTCGAAAACCTTCGGATCCACTATCAGACCCTCAAAGGCGACGTCCAGGCCCTCGACGGGGTCTCCTTTACGCTGGACGATGGGGAGATTATGGGGCTGGCCGGGGAATCAGGTTGCGGTAAGACCACCCTGGGCAATAGCCTCATCCGCCTCTCCTCCCGGATGCGCCACCGCGAGGGGGAGGTTCGCCTCGACGGCGAATTGCTCCCTATCTGGGACGATGCGGCCATGGTTCCCTTCCGCTTCAAGAAGGTCTCCATGATTCCCCAATACGCCATGAGCGCCATGAATCCCACGCGGAAGATTGGCAAGATGACGGGGGAGTTGCTCGAATCGCGGGGGATCCGTCCCCGCAGCCTCTGGTCGGAGCTCAAACGGCGGCTGGATCTGGTCTCGTTGTCGCACGACGTGCTGGATATGTATCCCATCGAGCTCTCCGGGGGGATGAAGCAGCGCATGGTCATGGTGCTTTCCACGCTGTTGGATCCCTCCCTGCTCATCGCCGACGAGATCACCTCGGCCCTCGACGTCTCCTCCCAGAAGGCCGTCTCGGAGATGCTCGTCGAGTTCCGTAACCGGGAGTTCGTCAAGAGTATGATCGTCGTCACCCACGATATCTCCATTCTCTACCAGATCGCCGATAGCATCATGGTCATGTACGCCGGGCAGCTGGCGGAGAAGGCGCCCACCGACGTGATGATCCACGCTTCCCGGCACCCCTATACGCAGATGTTGATCTCGGCCCTGCCCCGCGTAGGGGCGAAGTACGTGGAGGAGCGGCTGACGGGTATTCCCGGCAAACCGCCTCTCTTGCTCAATCCGCCGGTGGGCTGTCGTTTCCGGGAGCGCTGCCCGTTGGCTTTCGAGAAGTGTGTGGAGAAGCCTCCCTTCATCGAAATTGAAAGGGAGCATTTTGTAGCCTGCTGGGAGGTGATGAAGGCCGATGCTTAGGCTCAACGACGTATCCAAAATCTACCGGGTCGGAACCTTCGGCGGGAAGGAGTTGCACGCCGTCCGCGACATCAGTTTCGAGATCGAGAAGGGGGAGGTCATCTCGCTCATCGGGGAGAGCGGCAGCGGCAAGAGTACTATCGGCAAGATCATCCTGCGCCTGATCGAGGAGAGCTCGGGTCAAATCCACTTTCAGGGGCGGGACGTCACCGGGCTGAAGGGCGGCGCGCTTAAGGAGTACTACCGCCACGTCCAGGGGGTCTTTCAGGACCCTTTCAGCCCCTACAATCCCATCTTCAAGGCCGATCGCGTCTTCAGCATTGTGCACGATGAGTTCTTCCCGGGCATCAAGAGCGCCGCGTGGCTTGATCGGGTGCATACCGCCGTTGCATCGGTGGGGCTGAACCCCGAGCACGTGCTCAACAAGTACCCTCACCAACTTAGCGGGGGGCAACTCCAACGGCTGCTCATCGCCCGCGCGCTGCTGCTCGATATCCGGCTGCTGGTAGCCGACGAGATTATCAGCATGCTGGATGCCTCCACCCGCATCGACGTCCTCAATCTGCTGGCAGAGCTGGCCGATCAGGGGCTGGCGATTCTATTCATCACCCATGACCTTTCCCTGGGATACTACATCAGCCGGCGGGCCGTCATCCTCTACCGGGGCTGCATCGCGGAGCTGGGGGTGACAGATAAGATCTACGCGACCCCCCTCCATCCCTACACCCGGATGCTGATGGCGGCGGTCCCCCGGCTAGACAAACGCTGGGACGAGATGGAGTCTGATGTGCATCTGGTGGAGCGCACCAACGACCTCACCGGTCTGCGAGGGTGTGTCTACTATGAGCGCTGTCCCCGTCGCGAGAAGGACGAACATTGCCGGCAGGAGCGCCCGGTGCTGCGGGAGATCGAGAGCGATCACTTCGTTGCCTGTCACAAGGTCTGATAAGGTCGCGCTTGCTGGGGAAACATACCAGAGCTCCCCGCCTCTTGCAAGAGGCGGGGAGTCGTTTTCTCTGGTGCGGGGTGGAGTCAGCCGTCGGAGGAGATGGTCCCCAACCGCTCAGCGAGGGTGCGCAATTGGATGAAGCTGATGGGCTTGAGCAGCACCAGATCGGCGTCCTCGTGCAGGATCTCCGCCAGGCGGGCGTCGGCGGTGGTGATAATCACCCGGGTTCCGGAGAGTCTTTCCTCACCCCGGACGTACTCGAGGATCTCCATGCCGGAGATGTGGGGCAGGTGGAGATCCAAGATGATGATCTGCGGCTCCTCCTCCTGCAAGCGTTCCATCGCCAGATCCCCCCGGCGGATCATCTCAGTTTTGTAGCCGGCGGCTTTCACCGCCTCCGAGAAAATGGTCGAGAGATCAGGGTCGTCTTCGATGATAAAGGCCAGTCCGGTTTTCACGATGCTCCTCCTTGGGCTTCGATTACGATGGGCAGCTGGACGGTGAAGGTGCTTCCCTGCCCTAGCTCACTTTCAAGCACGACCGACCCTCCCATCAGGTGGGTCAGCTGTTTGACGATAGCCAGCCCCATCCCCGTGCCTTTGTGCTCACGGGTCATGGAGCTGTCGACCTGACGGAAGGGATCGAAGATATACTCGCGGGCCTCCTCGGGGATGCCGATGCCGGTATCGCTGACGGTAATGGCCCAGTGATCGGCGTTGGCGCGTCGTGCCGCAATGGTAATCGCTCCTTCCTCGGTGAACTTGATGGCGTTGTTTGCCAGGTTGATGAAGATCTGTTTCAGGCGCTGTGGATCTCCATAGACGACGGGGGGGAGGTCGTCGGCGACCTGGGCCGTCAGCGCCAGATTCCGCTCTGCGGCGAGCACAGAGAGGGTGGAGCGCACGTCCTCGAAGAGCTCCCGGAGGGCGACGGGTTCGGAGCGGAGGGAGAGCTGGCCTGCCTCGATGCGCGCCTGATCGAGAAGGTCGTTGACCAGATGTAGCAGCTGCTCCGTGTTGACGGCGATCCGCTTCATGGCCCCCTCCTGAGATTCCGGCAGCGCGCCGTAGATGCCGGCGAGGAACATCTCCGTAAAACCCCGGATGGCGCTGAGGGGGGTGCGCAGTTCGTGGGAGACCATGGCAACGAAGCGCGACTTGAGGCGGTCGATCTCCTGGAGGCGTTCGTTGGCGTCCGCCAGCTGCACATTGGCCTCGGCGAGCTGAATGTTGGCTTCCAATAGCTCGCGCGTGCGGTCCTCCACGCGCTGGTCCAGCTCCCGGTTGATGGCACGGACCTCTTCCAGGGCCCCTTCGAGGCTGCGCGAGGAGAGCCACGCGACGAAGGCGATAGCGAAGAAGCCGAGCATAGTGGGGATAGGGGGAGGACTTGTTGCATATTCCTCCAAATGAAGTCTGGCTATAAAGGTTATGACCAGACTACAGACCCCGGCCATGGCAAAGCTGGCCCAGGGACGCAGAATAACGCTTGCAATGAGAATCGGAATGGTAAACAGGAATAACGCGCGACCCTCAACGACTTGCTGTGCGGCGTCGGAGATACTTATCACTGAAGTCAGGAAGATTACAAAGAGGGCGCCCGCTAACGCTCCAGAAACATAACGATTGATCAGAAAGAGACAGACGAACCCCAGAAATGCAGCAGATAGCCATGATAATAAGCGAATGGCATCAGTTTCTTTTACCATATTCGCTAGACGTGCCATTCCAATAGATACAATACCTAGGATAGCAATCAAAGCTACACCGGTCAATAGGATGTTGAGTAGCCTGCGCCGCCGCTCATCATCGGGATCAGCAGAAGTGACATTGATTAACTTGTCGATAGTAAGTGTTATCTTCATCAGGTAAATTCCCTTCACCTATTTTCCCATACTTTGTGAATTATCCGAAGTCTGTGAGATACAGGATGAGTGCTGCCTGGACGGCGGAACGGACAATATCGTAAGGCCCATATAGGCATTTGGCAATCCAGAGATCCGGACAGTTCAATTTGGGCTTCTCGTACTCTCGCATCAAATAGGCTGCTCCTCGATGTAGCACGCCGGGATCAATCGATTGATGCCGGTTGAAGTGCAATAACGCGGTGAGCACATAAGCCGTCTCTTCTGGTGTGCCAATTCCAAAAAATCCCCAGGAGCCGTCCATCTGTTGAGTGTGCACTAACCAATCGATGATGTGATGGGTGGTCTGGGTTAAGAACGACTCCTCTTTTAATAAGGCCAGCAGGGTATGGGACGTTGCATAATAGGGAGAAGCGTGCCATTTGTCCGCCCAGTAGACGTTAAGTGTGAGATTGTCGAGTAGCATCAGAATGATGGTTTCCCTAACGGTGTCGAAATCCGGATAGGAAGGAATGAGGTGCAGGGTTTCCAGAACGTGAGCATTGGCGCTAACACTTGCGTTGCGTTCCAGATCCCAGGTGCGAAACACTCGCGTCTCTTTGTTTTCGAAGTAGGTAAGGCCAGAAAGATCAACATCTATGCCGGCGCTTAACAATACCCGGTAACAGACAGAGGTTGTGTCACCATCTGTAACCGGAAACGTTGGATCAAATCCCACCCCTCTCGGGCCAATTTCGTTCTTCAGGAATTGTAGAATGTGCTCATCAACAAATTCTCTAACCGGTATGTCCGTATAGAGCAGATTGTTTAATGCCCAAACGATCTCGAAAGTTTCGAAGGGATATACCGTGCTGATGTTTGTCAGATTGATTTTTACGTTTGTAAGGTAGCCCAATGCCTCGCTGTCTTGGTTCTGACAGAGCCCAAGATAGTATGCGGTGGTCGCAGGCGAGTTACCAACGGAGCCAATGCTTGTCTTTGTTCCTCGTATACGATCGACATCACCGACTTTCCCCATAAACTCCAGGGAATGTACGGTGGAGATATAAGGGGAGTAGAGCATATCTGGCGGAATCAAGCGCAACTTCGCCGTCTGGATTTCCCCATAACCACAGGTGTGAGAGGGCATGTCCAGCCTCAAGGAGCGCGCCTCCTCAATCAATGTCGGCAGGAGTAATTCAAATCCCGCCAGCTCAAAGGGGTCGCGTCGTAGAAGGTGTAGATGATTCCAAATGTACCTTTCAGCTGCTTTTATAGCTCGCTCGATGAGGGGAGAAGAGCTATTTTCTCGCAAGGCAATCATTGCTACTAGCGTGGAGATGATTCGATCATGATAATATTCGATTTGCCCCCCCCAACTGCCATCTGGATGTTGATGCTCAAGCAACCAGTCCAGCAGATCCGGCCACCACGGGGATCCGTCTGCATCTCGCAATCGGGCCATCCAGGCAATGTCATAGGCGCTAGGGTTCATGCGTTGATTCAGATTGGCGATAAGGGATTTGGCGTCTTGTAGGATCTCTTCCCGTAGGTTCACGTTGCTTCCTTTCCTTTCACGGAAAATGCCCGAAGGCTCCACGGCGTCCTCTCGACAAACGAGCTCTTAACTCCCTTTTTCATATTCATGATCCTCGCGTCAAGACCAGAGCGCTCAGAATTGTTGATTGCACAACAAGTTCGGGGCAGTAGAGGCATTTCCCAATCCAGAGGGGCACATACGGAAGTGTTGCATGATCCGCCAACCATATTCGCCCCTTCTCTAATACGGATTTGGGTACGCTCTGTCCCCAACCAGCACCGATCGCTAACGCTTGAAGGGCGTAGGCCGTTTCCTCGGCGGTGGGCAGGTAATATCCCCAGGAGCCGTCGGGGTTTTGTGTTTCGCAAAGCCAACGGATGGCAGGTTCCGCCAGACTATCCACATAGCCGAGCAAAGCGATGATGGCGTGGGAGGTAGCGTAGTAAGGGGATACATGCCATTTATCATGCCAAAAGGTGGCGCCGGTTCGGGCTTGCTTAAGAAATCTCAAGACCTTCTCCACGGAGGGATGGGTAGCTTTGAGCCCTGCATGCCTCAAAGCGCCCAGCACGTGAATGTTAGCACTGATAGAAGGGTTAGACTCGTAGGCAAAACAACGAAAATAACGTTCGCCTTCATAATGCAAAACGGCTCCCAGATCCACTGACTTGCCACAACGTGTCAATAGCTCATACACTAGACTGGTATCATCACTATCCTTGGGGGTGAAATCAGCAGCGTGCCCAACTCCCCGCCCTGGCATCCAAGCGGCCTTCAAGAAACTCAGATGGGGCTCCACGAAACTGACCATCTCATCGTCGAGCAAGTTCTGAAGGGTCAGGTTCCACAACACCCAGGCCGGCTCGAAAATATCGAAAGGCGCGACGTTAGGCGCATACCCATCGGGGGCTATGTGACGCAGATACTTCAAAGCTCCCTCGTCTCCTTTATTCACCCAAAGTGCAAAATAAGCGGTTGCAGAAGGACTATGTCCAATCGATCCATTTGCTTCCTGGAGATTTTCGAAATCGATAAGGTGCATCCCATCTGGCCCCGCCATCTCCAGGGAGTGGGCTACGGTCACGTTGCGATTGATCATTTTTCCCGGCAGCGCTGCCAGCTTCGCAGAACGATAGGGACCCAATTGTTCTAAGAGGACGTTTCCATTCTCCACCCCTGCATTCTTGATTTCCTTGGCTTCTTTCACCAAGGTGGGAACGATCATCTCGAATCCTACCGTTGCCCCGGCCGAGTCGGCGTTGAGGCGTTTCGTTAGCGCAGGCAGCACTGCTTCTGCGCGCCTGATGCGTGTGACGTCCCGGGCATTTCCGTATCTCGCCAACGCATTCATCGCTGCCAGGGTACAGATCACCCGATCGTGATAGTAGCAGGGGGCCTCGGCACCCCAGGAGCCGTCAGGCAACTGTTGCTCTCGCAGCCACTCCAGCGCCTGCTCCCCCAGCGGCTCATCCAGTTCCGTCAGCCGGGCTACCCAGGCGGTGTCGTAGACGGTATTCATCATCCGCCCGGGACCGATCTCCTGCAGCAATTTTTTGATCTCCTTCTGTAAGTTCACGTTGTCCCCCCCTTTCTATGATCCGGCTACCCGGGAGGCACCACCTGGGGCAAAGGGTACCAGAAGTTCCCCCGCGGATGGATGGCGCCTACGCCCAGGGTCTGCTCGCGATTGTCGTGATAGAAGGTGTGCATTGCCTGCCAGTCGGTCTCCGTCAATTCCTCGTAGTCCGTCTCTTCCTGGCGGCGGGTGTAGAGGTGATCGTAGAGGATGGTGCGCAGCTGCCGGCTCTCCATGTAGAGGGAGGGTGCGACGGTGAAGTACAGATCCTCGTGGCCTGTGGTGACCAGCGGCATATCGAAGGCGGCGAATTTGTCAAAGCCGATGAAGAGATCTACTGGTGGGACGTACTCCCCATAGTAGAGTTCCACCAGGGTGCGCTTATCGGGGATGCGGTCGTGTTCCTGGTAGTAGTGTACGGACAGTTCGGCCACCGTCTCGGTAGCGTCGTGCGCGAAGACGCCGAAGAGCAGGTGGTGGGTCTGATGCGCGGCGGTCTTCTCCATCACCTCGTCGAAAAGATCTTCCAGGTAGGCGTAGGGGGTGGGGGCCAGATACTTATGGTAATCGCCGTAACAGCGCACCTTCACGTCGTAATCTCGGTAGAAGTCCAAGAAGGCGGGGTGTTCGGCGAGCAGCGCCATCCCATCCACGGCGAAGCGGGTGTAGGCCTCACTGCGCTCCGAGAAGAGGTCCGGCCCGAAGATGGGCGTGAGCAGGTACGCGACGCCGTGGTCGAAGAAGAGCCGGTAGAGCTCCAGATGGCGTTTGACCATCAGCCCGAGATAGTCCAAGACGAAATTCTCCTCGGATTCAGGCGGATGCTCCAGCAGGAACCAGCGCCGCGTCCCGTTGATGGGGAAGACGCAGACCCGCGGCCCGTGGGCGCGCACCACCTCCGCCACCTGCTCGGTGGGCCAGTCCAGAAACGTCTCCAACGTCGGATGGGATTCCATGTACACCTCTCAGGTCTGGGATGGGGTTCTCAGGTAGGGCGCCCGCCACAGGCGCACCACCAACACAGTGTAAAAGGCCAGGATGCTTAACATGATCACGGGAACGTAAATGGCGGGATCGGTAAGGATATAGGGCCCAGGCGCGATGACTTCTACCCCGAGCAGATGGAGTCCAAAACTGAAGACGCGCACTGGATCGAGGAGGGCGTAAGAGAAAAAGATCACCGTCACGACCGTGCGAATCCACCTGCTCTCCACTGTACCGAGCAGATAGGCCAACAGGGCCACGCCCAACGATACCTCCCAGACCATATCCAGCCAGATGAAGACCCCCAGGTAGAGCGCAAAGGCGAAGTCCAGGGCAAGGCGTGACTGCCTATGTCCCGCTTCCCCTGCGGGGGCGAGCAGATGGCGCACGCTCACCAATCCCAGAGGGGCCAGTAGTATCAGTTTGATGGCGTCGGCCAGTCGCAACATGCCGGGGCTGAAACCCAGGAAGTAGACCACGATCTGTTTGACGGAGTGATTGTAGCCGAGAAATCCGTCGGCTTGAGTACGCCAGGGGAAATCAGGGCTGAGTCGGGCGAGAAAGAGGAAATACTGTCGATGTTGTTCCAATCCGTAGGCGGGCCCCAACGCCAGGATGGTGGCTAGCACGATGCCAATGTAGGCCCCCACCGTCGCGCCCAGCAGCTTGAAAAAGAAACGATGGCGTCCCAGCAGCAAGGGAACCGCCAGCGCGAAGGACCAGTGGGGCTTGATCTGTAACAGAATGGAAAGCCAGAGCACCGAGGCTCCCAGTCGCTCTCTCAACACCGCCTCGATGGAGAGGGTGGCAAAGAGTGCAATGATCAGATAGATGTTGAGGTAGCCCAAATCTGTCCAGAACGAGGAGAAGAGCAGCCAGACGGGTAACAGCCAGATCAGGGCGTGGTGGGCCTGCTTCAGGTCGAGTTCCTCGAAGATTTGGCCCCACTTCATGTAGAGGATGGCATAGGCCACAAAATGCAGCACCGTGTGGATGATCGCTGCTGTCGCCGGAGAGACCCAGGTAAAGGGAATGAAGGCCAGGGCGAACGAGGGTGCGTACGGGTAGTGCGATTCCAGTCGTTCTAGCGAGCCCTGTAGATAGAGCTCCTCCTGATCTTGCATACGTTGGGCCGCATCCAGGTAGATCTGCAGATCTGCCGGAATCATGGGGCCTTCGACGTCTACCCATTCCGGAACGTCGCCCAAGGCGGTCTCTCCCGGCATGATCAGCATCCCCAGAAAGCCGGCCTGAACAACCAGGCGTAGGAGCGTGTAGACGATGGCAGCGATCAATAGGCCCCGATAGAGCCGGGAGCGCCCCCAGAGATCCTGGATATATCTGCCCATCACCCTTCCCCCATTACTGGATCACCAAATAACTATACCCGATCACCGTGATGATGGCCGTCATCACCAGCGTCGCCAGCACCGCGTTTCCCAGCGCCGCCTTGAAGCTCTGCGCCTTCAGTCGCCGCATCATGACGAGCACCGCTGCTGCCGCCAGCGCCAGGGCAACGCTCTGGAGCACCACGCCCATCACCGGCGCGCCGGGCGCGGCCAATCCCTGCGCCAGGGCGAAGCCGGCCCCGGCCAGCGCCCCCAGCGCCGCGTCCATGCGGCGGTTGCTCCAGCGCCCCTCCCTGCCCAGATAGGCGGCGAAGAGCACCAGCAGCAGGGCCACGCCCACGGCGTTCACCACCGTCACACTCCACGGCTCCATGAAAGGCCGCCCGATGAGCAACGCCTCGGTGTAGCGGATCACCAGAGCGCCGATCAAGCCCCCGGCGATGGAGACGGCCAAGGCGTACTTCTTCTGCCCGTGGGCCCAATACCAGACGGCCAGGCCGAAACCCACCACCACCGGCAAATTCTGCACAAACTCCCAGAAAAAGGCCGTCAGTAGAATCATCATCCCTGTCTCAACACACTCACAATCGAAAGCCGCGCCGCCCGACGGGCCGGCAGCAGGCTGCCCAGCAGGCTCACCCCGACCATCAACGGCGGCAGGAACAGCCCATAGAGCGGATGGAAGGCCACGTGCGCCCGCCCGAAGCCGTAGGTCGCGGAGAGGCTCTGCAACATCGTCCTCGTCAGCCACCAGCCCAGCGGGATGCCCAACATCGAGGCGAGGACTGCCAATACGCCCGCCGTCGTCCCGATCATGCCGACCACCTGCCGGGGCGTCATCCCCAGCGTCTTCAGCACCCCCACCGCGCGCAGTTTCTCCTGCACCGAGAGCAACGAGGTGTTGAAGACGTTCACCACCGCGATCCCGATGAGGATCGCCGAAAGGGCGAAGATTGCCAGCTGGAGATAGACGACCACGTCGGGAATGGCCTGCTCTACCCACGTCAGGTGCAAATCCGACTCGGCCCGGGGCTCCAGATGCGCTTTCAACGCCGCCGGGTCGTGATCCGGCGCCAGCTTCAGGTAGTAGGTGCGCGGCTCCTGAGAGCGCTCCCACCTCCTGACAACCGCCAGATCCGCCATCAGCATCTCCCCTGTGTTCACCGGTTCCGGATATTGCCCCACGATGTGCAAGGTCAGGGGATGCACCTGGCGCTCGTCGGCGAAGAGCGTCACCGAATCCCCCACCTTCAACCCCAACCAATCCAACAATCCCCGCCCCGCGATGGCCTCCTGCGTCCCCGCCCGGAAGAAGCGCCCCTCTTCGATGACGAAGGGAAAGGCTTCCAGCTCCCCGGCCACAGCCCGCACTTGGAAAGCGTGCTCTGCTGCCGTTTCCACCTCCACGATGGCCTCGGCGTAATAAGCCTCCAC
>NPIE01005551.1_pt2 | contig 14496 bp, 19 predicted proteins | sample 8637661 | NCBI WGS metagenome assembly NPIE01 (sample SAMN07420842, study PRJNA396082) | bioreactor metagenome | isolation source: sample BA12 brine-fed electro-methanogenic bioreactor BA | place: Japan: Kochi | collected 2016-12-09 | reverse complement strand
ATTTGCGGTTCGAAACAGCTTTTTGGACCACTGGAGACACTCGCTGAATATTGGCTGAGTCAACTACCTAATCAGGTCACCTTTTATTGAGCTTGGAGGTGAGCATTGACGATGCCTTTCCAGAGATCTTCGACCTCGCCAATCAAGTCCTGAAACGCTGAACGCTCAGTCCCTAATCGAGCACGCTCGATCGTCTGTTGGGTAGACCAGACTGTAGCTCGCTGGTCATCCGATGCTGTAGATTCCGCAACACCGTAGATGAAGCCAGACCTCACATCTACAAGCGCCGCAGACGCCGTTGAAGTGACATGAGCCCGCTTGTTTGGAATCAATCCAAGAGAGACGACAGAGAGAGGGCCCAAGCTCTGGCCTTCTACGACAAAGCGCGTGTCTATGGAATACAGGAGAATGATATCGGCCTTCAACCCAGCGGCAGCCCGGCGAAGATCCTCAATGCCCGAAACTGAGGCTGGAACAAGAAGCCTGGTAACACGGGCAATATCCGCCACCCCTGCAAGCCTCGATAGCCGCTTGTAATCCCCCTCCTCTTCCAGATCCCGGGCAGTTACGACACAGAATTCTCCCTGACCATAGCAGCTCGTAGTGCCCGAACCATAGCCGGAGGCCTGTACGCGAATCGTCGCGATTCGCGCTGGAAACTCAGCTGCTGGCTCCCGCTGCATCATCTCGGATATTTCAGGGCTTGATTGCGAAAGATCGCCAATGCTGACGCCCGCGCCAGGCGTTTGATAGGTTGCACAGCCCGTGAGCAAAAGGACAAATGCAGTCCATACAATTGATTGCTTCATTGGATCTCCATGGTTGAGCGAACGTCAAGGCAAACCGGGGGGGGCTTTGCCCGCGCCCGGTGGCGCGCGGAGCACAGAATGGAATGAGCTTGAGCGATTTGTTCAGCGAAATTGCAGCTCATCGTATCCGTTCTCAACGCAAAATCTATTGATTGTTATGGCCGCTTCCTCTCTCAAAGAAAGCTCTGGAAACTGGCGGAATACTTGGCAATGGGAGGTGTCGGCTGGCGGCAGGCTGCAAATTCCGTTAGTCAGAACTCGATGAGCACAACCGCCACCAACATTCTCTCCTGCCTCCAACGCCTGACACTCAGCCATGCACAGCCAGAAATTGTAATCGCGGGCTGCTCGTTCACATTCGTTGAAGTTGGATTGCTCTATAAATGCTCTGAGGAAGGCATAGGCTTCTCTTGGTTGGCTGAGCGTACAGATCTCTTCCGGGGTATTCAGCAGCTCGGAGGTACGCCAACCTGGATCACTGAAAGCATTTGATGCTATCAAGAGCAAAGTAGCTAGAAGCGAACATTTAAACATGGCACTTGCACTCACAGGCGCGCATCTTCTCGTGCATCATCGTGGATTGCGTTATGTGATGAGCATTGGCTATGCTGCAACAAGACGTTTGACACACAGCTCTTTACGGTGCTGCTCCGCATTCCAAAGGTCATAATGGATTTGTTGGCTTAGCCAACTCTCTGACGTAGTGTCAAAAGCAATCGACAACCGAACAGCCATTTCCGGACTGATTCCAGCTCGCCCGTTGAGGATGGCGCTCAAGGTTTTCCGGCTGACACCCAAGGCCTTGGCAGCGTCAGTAACAGATAGACCTAGTGGCTCGAGACAAAGCTCTCGAATCACTTCACCGGGGTGTGGTGGATTGTGCATAAGCATAGGGCACCTCAATGATAATCCTCATAGTCCACGACTTCGACATCTTCGCCGTCAAACCGAAAAGTAATTCGCCAGTTCCCACTAATATCAACTGCCCAGGTTCCGGATCGATTTCCTTTCAGTTCGTGAAGCCGAAGCCCTGGAAGGTTCATGTCCCTCGGCTCGCGGGCAGCGTGCAGGCGGCCGAGTATCAAACGGAGCTTTTTCGCGTGCTGGGTTTGAATGCCCGAAGTCTTTCCGGTTTCGAAGAAGCGCTTTAAGCCCTTATGCTTGAAGCTCCGAAGCATAAGGTTTAGTGTAACGTGACCCGTTACGGGTGTCAATAACATAACGTTTGCATTGACCGTCGCCGGCTTTGCCCGCTTCCGAGTTGAAGCTTTTGTTGAACGAAGCCGCTACGCGGCAGAAAACCCCATTCATCCTGTGTAACCCTTGATTAGCGCCCAATCGGGGAGTGCGGTAGCGGACACCCACCCGGCAGTGCGCGGTAGCGGACACCCACCCGGCAGTGCGCTGAAGTGCTTCGGGAGTCGTCGCTCGACTGCCTGTGATAGCGGCTCCGGCTGCCAAATCCTCTCATGGGTGGGTGTCCAAGTTCACGCTAGTGCTAGCCTTCCTAACACCCTTATTCACGCGCCAGCATCGCTGGTCGCGTGCAATTGATTGTTCGAAGGCAGTTGTCGAGGAGTTTGCACAGTGATCTGCAATCCGAGCGCCTTTGCTACTTTTGCGACTGTACTAAACGTAGGGTTGCCTTCCGGTGACAAGGCTTTGTACAAGCCTTCTCGGGTAAGTCCCGTATCTCGTGCAAGTTGGCTCATGTTCCTGGCGCGCGCGATAACGCTCAACGCGTGCACAATGAATGCAGGATCGTCACCGGCTTCCTCGATACAAGCTTCAAGATACAGCTGAATATCTTCTTCTGTTTCAAGGTGTTCTGCCGAATCCCAGCACGTAGTTCTGATGCCCATAGCCTTATATCTCCAACTGCTTGGCAATTTCTTTGGCTTTAGCGATATCCGCCGTTTGAGAACGTTTGTCGCCACCACATAGAAGTATCACGACAACAGCGTTTTTCTGCACGAAATAGACTCTGTAGCCGGGGCCGTAGAAAATTCGCAACTCACTCACGCCTTCCCCGACGGGTGCTACATCCCCGAAATGGCCCATTTCGACTCGATCAATCCTCGCCTGAATTCGAGCCTTTGCCCGTCGGTCCTTCAGACATCTGAACCACTTCTTGAATCTGGCTGTCGTCCTGACTTCCATCATATGATAACTATAGTTCACATATCCGGCGGTGTCAACTGTAGTTCACGTTGAGCCTTCTAATGTTCGGGTTAACCGGCATCGCCACCGGGCTCGCCCAGCTTTGCCGCCCGGAAGCTTACCGGCGTCCGGTTGAAGCCTTTGTTAATAGCACGGCGAAGCTCAGCCTTTCGCTATTCCTGCCGCTTTTTCTTGTTGTTCTTTTTTCAGCCGCAGCAGCTGTTCGAGGGTCCCCAGCAGCAGGCGCTGCGGGCTCTCGGGTTCATCGAGCGACTCGTCGCGGACGGTGCAGGCACGCTGGCGCGCATCGAAATTGCGTTGATTGCGCCACGCACTCGACTCCGGGCCGGTAGCATGCGACATCATCCCTTCTGCGCCGGCGATCCGGCGAGGCCGTCCGACCCGTCATGAGCGTTCAACATCGATTCGTTGCCACGGCGCCGCGCGGGCTGGAGGATCTGCTGGCCGACGAGCTTTCCGGGCTCGGGCTTTCGGCCCGGCGCGGCAGTCCCGGCGCGGTCGAATTCGAGTCCGACCTGACCGGCGCCTACCGTGCCTGCCTGTGGTCGCGCGTGGCCAACCGGGTGCTGCTGCCGATCGCCGAGTTCGAGGCCGGCGACGGCGATGCGCTGTACCAGGGCGTGCTTTCGGTTGACTGGAACGAGCATCTTGGCAATCAGCAGACGCTGGCGGTCAGCTGTACCAGCCATCGCGCCGAGCTGGCCCACGGCCGCTATGCCGAGCAGCGGGTCAAGGACGCGGTGGTCGACCAGCTGCGCACCGCCGCCGGCGATCGGCCCTCGGTAGACACTCGCGCGCCGGATGTGCGCATTCACCTGCATCTGGACCGCAGTCATGCTGCTTTGGCGATCGATCTATCCGGCGACAGCCTGCACCGGCGCGGCTATCGCGAGCCGGGCTCGCGTGCGCCACTGAAGGAAAACCTGGCCGCGGCCATGCTGCTGCGCGCCGGCTGGCCGGAACTGGCCGCCGCCGGCGCGGCCCTGTTCGATCCGATGACCGGCTCGGGCACGCTGCCGATCGAGGCCGCGCTGATTGCCGGGGATGTCGCACCGGGGCTCAACCGTACGCAGTTCGGCTTTCTGCGCTGGCGCGGTCACGACGAGGCTGCCTGGAAGGACCTGATCGACGAGGCGATCGAGCGCCAGCAGGCCGGGCGCAGCCATATTCCCGTGATCGTCGGCTGCGACCGCGACCCGGCTGCGGTGCGCGTGGCGCGGGCCAATGTCCGGCGCGCCGGGCTCGAAGGCGCGGTCCGGATCGAGGTCGGTGACCTGAACGAGGCTCGCGCGCCCGAGGGTAGCGAATCCGGCCTGGTCGCGATCAACCCGCCCTACGGCGAGCGCCTGGGCGCGGCGCATGAACTGATGCCGCTGTACCTGCGCATCGGCCAGGTGCTGAAGACCGGCTTCCCCGGCTGGCGCGCCATCGTGCTCAACGGCGCCGGCTGTGAACTGGGCCTGAAACCCGACCGGACCTGGCAGATGGACAACGGCCCGATCGTCTGCCGGCTGGAGCGCTTCGAGCTGGCCCAGACCCGCGACGCGCCGCAAGCGCCGCCGGCCGAGGACCTGGTCAACAGAATCAACAAGAATCGGCGTCAGCTGAAGAACTGGCTCAAGCGCGAACAGGTGAGCTGCTATCGCATCTACGATGCCGATATCCCGGAATACGCGCTGGCGGTGGATGTCTACGGCACCGACGAGGGCGACTGGCTGCACGTGCAGGAGTACGCGGCACCGGCCAGCATCGATCCGCGCGCAGCGCAGTCGCGCCTGCGCGCAGCACTCACGGCGCTGCCCGACGCGCTCGGCGTCGACCCTTCGCGCATGGTGTTCAAGGTGCGTAGCCGCCAGCGCGGCAGCGAGCAGTACCGGCGCATGGGCCAGCGCGGCGATTTCCTGATCGTGCACGAGGGCGCTTGCCGGCTGTGGGTCAACCTGACCGACTACCTCGACACCGGGCTGTTCCTCGACCATCGGCCGGTGCGGCAGTGGCTGGGGGAGCAGGCCCGCGGCAAACGCTTCCTGAACCTGTTCTGCTACACCGGGGCCGCGACCGTGCATGCGGCTGCCGGCGGCGCGCGCAATACCACCAGCGTCGACCTTTCCAACACCTACTTGGAATGGCTCGAGCGCAACCTCGAGCTCAACGGCCTGGACGAGCCGAAGCACCGCATCATCCGCGCCGATGTGCGCGAGTGGCTGGCGCGCGCCGACGAGCGCTTCGAACTGATCTTCCTCGACCCGCCGAGCTTTTCGAACTCGAAGAAGATGGACTCGGCGCTCGACCTGCAGCGCGACCATGCCGAACTGATCGACGCGGCAATGCGCTGTCTTTCACGCGACGGTGTGCTGGTGTTTTCGACCAACCTGCAGCGCTTCCACCTCGACGAGCGCATCCGCCAGGACTACGCGGTCGAGGATCGCAGCCACTGGTCGATCCCGAAGGATTTCGCCCGCAATACAAAGATCCACCGCTGCTTTTTTCTTCGCTACCTAGAGGGCGATCCGCAATGAGCGCAAGTGACCTGTTTCTTGAGGCCGCGAGTGGCCAGGCGCGCGCATGGTTTGAGCCACCAGAACAGCTGGTGGATGCGCTGTCGCTTATCCCCCCTGCACAAGCATCATCGTTTTGTTGTGGGAGCCGATTCTGATCGGCGATTTGATCCCCCGCTCTCGCCTGCAGGCGGGCGCCCGCAGCCTCCGCGTTTCCCTACCATCCCCAGGTTCCGGGCCCGCCCTTGATCGGGCCGGTGACCCAGGTCGTGATCCAGCCGCCGTAGAAGTCGCCGGGCTGGGCCTGGACGCGCTCGCCGGCGACGAAGCAGGCTTCGACCCGGCCGGCGTAGAACGAGACGTGATTCTTGATGCGGGCATCAACCGGCTCGGAGTAGGCCCAGCAGGCGTTGTCGATTCGACCGCTCTCGCCCCGCAGATGCCAGTAGCGCGCCTGGCCCTTCCATTCGCACAAGGTCTTGAGCGGACTGGGTTCAAGTCGGGCCCAGTCGATCGCGTCCGGCGGAAAGTAATAGCACGGTGGGTGGTGGGTTTCGAGCACGCGCAGTCCGGAGCGTGTCTCGGCCAGGCTGCGGCCGTCGTGGACCACGCGCAGCGGCCAGTCGATCGCCTCGATCCGCGGCGGGCGCGGGTACTCGCGCACCGATTCGGATTCGGGCAGAGGTGGGTTGAAATTCATGTCCGCCAGCGCAGCCAATGGCGCGTCAAGCCTCCGTGGCGAGAACCATTGCCGGAGGCTCGACATGTGAATCCGCACCGGCGCGGTGGGCCGGCGGCCGGGTTCAGCCGGCGCCCACTTGACGCAGTACCACCAGGCTGTCGGCCCGGCCGGGCTGGTTTCCACGACTGACGTCGAACCGGGTCACGACCAGCGGTCGGGTCCGGATCAGGGTTTCGAGCCAGCTCATCAGCTCGACGAAGGCCGCCTGTTCGAAGCTGACCCGGATTTCGCCGCCGGCACCGGGCTCGATCCGCTTCAATGCTCCGGCAAGGCCAGCCGCGCGCGCGCTCTGGTCGACCACCGCCAGCGCGCTGCGGCCTTCCAGCGAGCGCTCGCCGCGATCCTGGCGTCGGAGCTGTTCGACTTGCGGCTCGATCCGCTCGAGCCAGTCAAGCAAGGCCTGCTGCGCCGCCAGCTCGTCGCGCAGCGCCTGGCGCGACGCGGCCAGGGGCTCCCAGATCAGGGTCCAGAGCAGGGTCAGCGCCACGACCAGCGCCGCGACCCCGAGCAGGATCCGCTCGCGCGTCTGCAGCCGATTCCACCAGGCCTTCATGCGCCGGCTCCGCGAACTTCAAGCCGGGCCCGGGTGCGTTCGCCCTGGACCGTGACCTCGCCGACCTCGGCATCGAGACCGGCGGCGCGGAGCTGACGCTGCAGCGCTTCGAGGTCAGCCATTCCCGGCAGGCTCAAAACCAGTTCGAGGCGCAGATTCTCGTAGCGCAGCGATTCCACCGAAATGCCGGTGGCACCGACCAACAGCGGCACCAGGCGGCGCATCAGACCGACGAAGCGATCCGCGCCTGCACCGCCCAGCTCGGCCAGCGCGCGCTCGGCCTGGGCCAGCGGTCGCTGCAGGCTGACAATTTCCGGAAACAGCACGCCAAAGCGCTGCTCGATCCGGCTTGCGGCCTGATCGCGTGCGCGCTCCAGCAGCCCGCGCTCGGTGACGGCATGACCCAGCAGCAGCACTACGGCCAGTCCGGCCAGCACGGCTGCACGGCGCAGCCAGCGGCCGGCGTCGTCGGCAGAGCGCGGTGCGAATTGTTCGGTTGCGAGGTTCGGCGGGCTCGGCACGGCCTGGGTGCCAGCGGCCAGCAGGTCGAGCGGCTCGGCCGGTGCGGGTCGCGATTCGACCGGTCGTCCGGCCAGTGTTGCTGGCGGCTCGGGGCCGAACCACACCAGCCGCTCGATCTCCGGATCACGCTCCAGCCATGCCGGAACCAGATCTTCGAGCAGCTCCGGTTCGATCCGGTCGAATGCGCGCGGCCCGGCGCTGATCAGCACGCTGTCGCCGATCGGCATCAGCACCAGCGCACGCTCGATCCGCGGCAGACAGGCGGCGTCGGGCAACAGTCGGTCGGGACGCACACGCGCGGCATCGATCCAGCGCTGCAGGTCGGCGCGCGCCACCACGGCGCAGTCCATGCGGCCGTCCGCTCGCCGACCCAGCGCCACGACATGCTGCGCCTCCGGGTCGCCGGCGATGCGCTCCTCGACCGCCCAGCGCAGCGCCTCGCCCTGGCGCCGCGCGCTCATTTCAGGCAGCTCGACTGCAAAAATCGAAACCCGGTCGGCCGGGACCAGCAGAATCTGCTCTGCAGTTCCAGCGCCGTGCTCGACCGGCGCGGGTGCCGCACCCGCAGCAACGGCGTAGTGCCGCGATCTGGCGCTGCAGGAGTCGGTCAACTGGATCTGCTGGGGCCGGGCCATGCGAATTTCAGGGAATGCCGAGACTGACGTAGCGGAAATCATACCCGCTGGCCCCGTCGCCGACGAGTCGGAAGTAGTCGCGCGGCTCGCCGTCAAGCACTACCTGGGCGTGGGCCAGATACCAGCGGCTGTCGATGCTCAGTCGCTGGCGCAGCAGCAGCTGCGGCAAGCCGGCCAGCTCGGGCTGGGCCAGAACCCGATCGAGCTCGTTCCAGGGCCCGCGCGCGATCAGTGCTTCGGCCTGCTGCGGCGAAAGTCCATCGATCCAGGCCGCCAGAGTTTCCGGCGCGGCCCGATTGATGTTCAGACGGCTGCTCGGATCCGGCAATACGGTGACCACGGTTTCGAGTGCGCGGCGTCGCGCCGGGCCCATCGCCGGCAGGGCATCGAGTTCGCTCAAGTGCGCCAGCGGCAGGCGCCGGGCATCGGAACCGGGGGCATAGAGCGTCAGGATCGCATCCACCAGTTCCTGCTCCAGCGCCAGCGCATCTGCCAGGCGCTCGAAGGCCAGACGCGCACGCGCGACTTCGGCTGCATCGCGTGTGGCCAGTGCGTTGAGATTGAATCGGCCGGACAGATCGAATACTCGGCCGCGCACCGCGCCGCCCGGTACCGGAAACCATTCCGACCAGCGCCCGTCGAGTGCGTCCGCCGCAAGCCCGGCTTCGTGTTGCTGTCGAATCCACTCGCGCGCCAGGCCATCGAGTCCGGCTGCCAGTTGCCAGCCGCGTTCGGCATCGACCAGCGCCTGGGTTCGGGCCAGGTCACGCTGACTGCGCTGGATCAGCTCGGTGGCCAGCAGCAGCGCCAGGGCCACGCCAACCAGGGCGATCAGCAGTGCTGCGCCGCGCTGTTGCGGAAACGTCGGTGGGCCTTTCATAACACGATCAGACGCCGGATCCGGCCAAAGCGCTCGGTCTCGATCTGGAACTCGATCGCCGCCGGCAGGGTTTCGGGCGGCAACGCGCCCGGCCATTCCGTCTGCCAGCGCCCGACCGGATCCCTGAATCGGAACTCGATCCGGCGCAGGCCGGGATAGACCGTGCGGCCGCTCGGCCGATCCGCCGGATCGGCAAGCACATCACTCCAGACACTGCGCACCAGGCTGGCCTCCTCGAGGGTCCAGCGGAACTGCTGCAGCTGGCTGCGCGGCAGGCCGGCCGGATTATCCAGACCGGCGCGCCGCGATAGCAGGCGATCGGCAGCACCGGCCAGCGCGGGGACCAGCCGGCCCTGAGAATCGCGCCCGAGACGCGAAGTCAACTGGCGCAGGTCGCCGTCGAGTGTCGCCACGGCGCGTTGCAGCTCGGCAAATTGGGCCGCGCGCTCGCGCAGACCCAGTGCGGCAAACGACAGGCGGTCAAGGCTGGCGTAGACCAGCGCGGCGAGCAGCGCGAACACCAGCAGCGCGACCAGCACCTCGACCAGGGTGAAGCCGGAATGCCGAACCTGCGGCTGTGGTCTCATCGCTGCATGAACCCGATGTGGGTGAGCAGCGGGCTATCGTCCTGATCGAGCACGACCACGTCGATCCGCCACAAGGCACCACCCGGCGCCGGCTGAATCAGTGACTGCCAGCGCCATTGGCGCCCACCGAGGCGGGTCGTGCCGCGGCTGGTGCCGGCCTGAACCGGTCGCAGCAGGCGCAATTCGGCCAGTCGGTTGTCGGCCACCCACAAGGCCAGCGTGCGCTGCTCCAGCTCGGCCTGGGTGGCCAGCGCATTCGAGCCGGCACGGGCCAGCGCCAGCAGCGCCAGCGCGGCCACTGCAAGTGCGACCAGCACTTCGATCAGGGTGAAGCCGGCACGTGCCGGCTGGTACCGGACCCTCATGGTGGCCAGACCAGTTGTGCACGGTTGCTGGAACCATTGCCCGAACGACTGCCGCTGCGCGTCAGACGCAGCCGGAACGGAGTCGGTGGTTCGATGCCGGTGCAGATCACCTGCGGCCGCGCAGCGCTGCCGCGGCTGTCGATCGTGCCGAGGCCTTCGATGTCGAGCTCGATTGTGGTGCGCTCCGGCCAGTCACGGGCACGGGGTCGATCGGTCGACTGCCATTGGCCCGCGGCGCGCAGCCAGAAGTCGTAACCATCGTCGTGAAAGCGCAGGCCGCGGGCGTTACCGCTCAGCAAGGCCTGGTCGCAGATCGTCTCCAGCTCGACTTCGAGTCGCTCGAGCAAGCGCTCGGGACGGTCGCCGCCGATCGTGGGCAGTCGCAACAGCACCAGGCCGGCAGTTATCCCGGCGATCACCAGCACGACCAGCAATTCGACCAGGGTGAAGCCGGCCGGACCCGCCGCGCGAAGCTGCGCGGCTTCAGTCGCTCCAGTTGCCGATTTCGGCATTGATCCCATCCCCGCCCGGCTGGCCGTTGGCGCCGTTGCTCCAGACGTCGATATCGCCATGGATACCGGGATTCAGATACAGATACTCGCGCCCCCACGGATCCTTGGGCAGCCGCTCGATGTAACCGCCGGTCTTGTAGTTGAGCGGTTCGGGCTGGCCGCTCGGGCGCTCAACCAGTGCACGCAAGCCCTGATTGGTCGAGGGATAGAGCTGGTTGTCGAGGCGGTACATGTTCAACGCCGTCACGATCGCCTGAATATCCTGGCGCGCCTTGACCTGGCGCGCCTTGTCGGGCTCGTCCATGAAACGCGGCACGACCACCGCGGCCAGGATGCCGATGATCACGACCACCACCAGAATCTCGATCAGGGTGAAGCCGTCAGAGCGGCCCGGGCGATTAAGACGAAGTTGCATCCAGTGCGACCAGCGTGTGCAGGCGTGTAGCATAGCAAACCACTCGCCCAAGGCCTGCCGAACCGGAGTTCTTCGCATGCGTCCGATCCGAAGCTTTGTCGATGCCGAGTTGATCGAGGGCCGGCAGCTCGAGCTCGACGACCGCGCGACCGCGCACCTCACGCGGGTTCTGCGTCGTCGGGTCGGTGATCGGATCACCTTGTTTGACGGGCGTGGCAAGGAGGCAGAAGCCGAGCTGATCACGGTCGAACGTCGCGGGCTGTGCCGGGTTGAAATTCGGACTGTGGTCCGGGTCAGCCGGGAATCACCACTGCGGATCGAGCTGATTCAGGCCATTGCGCGCGGCGAGAAGATGGACTGGGTGGTGCAGAAAGCGACCGAACTGGGTGTTGCGGCGATCCGACCGGTCTTCACCGAGCGCGGCGAGGTGCGTGCCCAGGGCAGCGCACTGCTGCGCAAACAGCAGCGTTGGCAGGAGATTGCGATGGGTGCCTGCGAGCAGTCGGGACGCAATCTGCTGCCGATGATTCATGCACCCGTGGCGCTTGCCGACCTGGCGACCGATGCAGCGACCCGTCTGATGCTGGATCCGGCGGGTGCCACAATGCTGGGCAGCGCCGTGTCGGGCGAACCCGGGCACGCCGGATCGACGCATGTCGCGCTGGCCGTCGGACCGGAGGGCGGCTTTGGTGATCAGGATCGGCGGCTGCTGCAAGAAGCCGGCTTTGTCGCCGTCATGCTGGGTCCGCGTGTACTGCGCACAGAAACCGCCGGACTGGCTGCGATTTCGGTGCTGCAGCTTTTGCTCGGTGACTTCGATCACCCCGCTGCGCTCGACTGCGCAAGCTGAATCCGGCGAGGTTCAGCTACCGACCGGCAGAGCGCCGTAGGCTGCGTGTGCGACCAGCTGGCCGATCCGGTCGAGTTCCGGCACCAGGCATTCGTGATCGCCGATGATTGCCTTGCCGGCAATCGCGATATGGCTGGCACCCTCCGGCACTTCGGTCAGCGCGGTTTCGGTCACTGTCACCAGCCGCGGAAAGCCCTGCGCCAGAATGCCGACATACGGCATGCGCTCATGGTGGATCAGGCTCTTGGTAATGCAGATCTTGGCGCCCTCGACCGGCTCGTGCTCATGCTGCTCGGTCAGCGAGGAAAACGCGATCACCGGTACCTGCCAGCCGTGCCACTGCACGTTGCCCAGCAGCCATTCCGGCGCCTGCTCGATCGGCTCGGGTTCAGCGTAGGCGACGATTTCGGCGATCGCCGCATTTGGCATCAGCAGATCGGTGCCGGCGATCGGAACCAGTACGCTGCGAATCTCGGTATCGCTCATCGGTTATTCCTGTTGTCCGGGCACGGGCAACTCGAGCATCTCGAACACGTTGCGCACCATGTTGGCTTCCTGGTAGGGCTTGATCAGGTAGCGGTCCACGCCCAGCTCGCGCGCGTGCTCTCGATGCTTGTCGCCGGAGCGCGAGGTGATCATCATCAACGGCACATGGGCCAGGCGCGAGTCGCCGCGTACGTGTGCGGCCAGTTCGAAGCCGTCCATGCGCGGCATTTCGATATCGAGCAGCATCACGTCCGGGACGCGCTCGTAGAGCAGCTCGACGGCGTCGACGCCGTCGCGCGCGGTGATGACTTCCAGGCCCTGGTTTTCGAGAATGCGGGCCGTGACCCGACGCATCGTGATCGAGTCGTCGACCACCATGACCAGCGGGGTGCGCTTGATTTCTTCTTCGACCACTGCTGGACCGGCCGTCTGGATCTGGCCCGGGAGGATCTGGCGCTGCAGTGCACGTTCGATCATCGGCGCGACATCGAGGATGACCACCACCTGGCCGTCGCCCATGATCGTGCCGCCGAGAATTCCGGGGATCGAGCTGATGTGCGGGCCTACCGGTTTGAGTACGATCTCGCGATGGCCTACGATATCGGTCACCCGCATCGCTGCTTTCTGCGTGCCGGTCGAAACCATCAACAAGGACAGGCTGGATTCGCCGACTTCGACCGGATCGAAACCAAGCTGCGGCTCCAGCTCCATCAGCGGGTAGTCTTCGCCGCCGTAGCGGAAACTGGCATCGGAATCGAGCGCCTCGCGCCATTCTGCCGGCCGGATTCGGGCAACACCCTTGACCGCCTGCAGCGGGATCGAGAACAGCCGCTCGCCGGCAGTCACGAAGATTGCCTGCATCACCGCCAGTGACAGCGGGATGCGCAGGGTGAAGCTCGTCCCCTGGCCGGATTTGCTGTCGACCAGAATGCGACCACCGATCTGACGAATCTCGCTCGACACCACGTCCATGCCGACGCCGCGACCGGCCAGCTCGCTGACTTCCGCAGCGGTCGAGAACCCGGTGCGGAAGATGACCTGGGCCAGCTGCTCCTGGTCCTCGGCCTGCTCTGCGGTCAGCAGATCCATTGCCAGGGCGCGTGCTGCAATCTTCTCGTAATTGAGGCCGGCACCGTCATCGGACAGACGAATCAGAAGCTCGGTGGCTTCGCGATCGATCTCGATCGTGATCGTGCCGGTGTCGGACTTGCCGGCCGCGCGGCGGTCCGCCGGTGATTCGATGCCATGCGCGATGGCGTTGCGCAACAGATGCTCGATCGGCGCGGTGACGCGATCGAGCACGTTGCGATCGAGTTCGCCTTCGCCCGCGAGCCGGATCTGCAGCTCGGCCTTGCGGCCAGCATCGCGCGCGGCGTTGCGCACCACCCGGCGCAGACGCGGGGCGAGGGTGTTGAACGACACCATTCGCGCCTGCATCAGGCCTTCCTGCAGTTCGGTATTGACCCGCGCCTGCTGCATCAGCAGCGTTTCGGACTGGCGCCCGGCATCGTCCATCAGCTCGGTCAGGCTGTTGAGGTCGGAGACCGACTCGGCCAGCGCGCGTGACAGCTGCTGGATGGTCGAGTAGCGGTCCAGCTCCAGTGGATCGAAGGTCGAATCGTGGGCCCCATGCTCACGCTCGTAGCGCGACAGGATCTGGGCTTCGGTTTCCTGCTCCAGCTTGCGCAGCTGCTCGCGCAGGCGCGCCACGGTCTGTTCGACTTCACCGATGTTGCTGCGGAAGGACCCGATCTCCTGCTCGATGCGTGAGCGGAAAATACTGACTTCGCCGGCAAAGTTGAGCAGTTCCTCGACCGTGCCGGACGCGATGCGCAGGGTCGTGGTTCGACCCAGACGTGCTTCGTCGACGTCACGGGTATCGATGGCCGAAGCGTCGATCTGAGTTTCGAGTGCCTGCTGTTCTTCATCCAGTGCGGCACCTGCCGCCCGGGCAGGCAGGGCTTCCTGCTTCGCCACGGCCTCGAGCATTGCATGCAGGTGATCGCAGCCGGATTCCATGGTGTCGATACTGGCCAGCGTGACCTGTTGCCGGCCACCGGCAATGTTTTCGAGCAGGTCCTCAAGAACGTGCGCGACCTCTCCGACCGGGTTGAGCCCGGCCATGCGCGCACTGCCCTTGATGGTGTGAATGTCGCGCTGCAGTGCCGTGACCAGCTGGCGGTCATCCGGCTGCTCACGCCACTGTTGCAGCAGGCCATCGGCATGCTCCAGCAGCTCCTGGGCTTCGTCGGTGAAAAGCTCGAGCAATTCCGGATCCAGCGCCGCGTAGTCAACCGCGATGGTTGGCTCCTGCTCCGGTACTTCAGCCACAATCGGCGCGGGCCCGGGCTGGTGCTCGGTTTCAAACGCCACCGTCCGATCCGGTTCAGCCTCGGCCTCGGCTTCAAGCTCGGCTTCGTCTTCAAGCCCGGCTTCAGCTTCGACCTCGGCCTCGTCTTCA
>NPIE01005065.1_pt2 | contig 14510 bp, 14 predicted proteins | sample 8637661 | NCBI WGS metagenome assembly NPIE01 (sample SAMN07420842, study PRJNA396082) | bioreactor metagenome | isolation source: sample BA12 brine-fed electro-methanogenic bioreactor BA | place: Japan: Kochi | collected 2016-12-09 | reverse complement strand
TAAGCCTCTAGTGGGATTTGAACCCACGGCCTACAGTTTACAAGACTGTTGCTCTAGCCACTGAGCTATAGAGGCAATGATTTTTTAGTAAAAAATGGTTTTCTACTAATATATATAGATTCAGAAAACTTTAAAAAGAGATTTCTATATTTTATATGTATATAGAACAATAACAATTAAGAAAATATATGTTAAAAAAACAACAATTAAGAAAAAAACCTTTTGGTCAAAAAAGAAAACCACTTAAAGCTATTTCCAACATACTTGTAAAAAGAAAAGAGTCTTGGAGCTCTGAAGGTCCAAAAGAAAAGTTCGAGTATGTTTTTAAAAAAGTTCTAAAAAATAAACCTTTGCTTTTTCTTGAAAAAAACTTTAGTAATAAAAAACAAAAACCAAATATAATGTTTCTTGGTGCTGGTAAAGGCAACTATATCCCTTTGTTTAAACAGTTTTTAACAAATAAAAAAATAAACCCAAACATAGATGTTTTCTCCTTAACAAAAAATCTTTCAAAAACAGCACAAAAAGATGTAAGAAAAGATCTTTCTTCAAACCTTGCTTTTGAAGAACTAAACACAAAGCTTCTGGATATAGATAAACATAAGCAACTTTCACAAAAACAACAAGTAACAACAGCAACAACAACACCTAAAACCCTACAAAAACATATGTTTAACAACTACAACCTTGTTATGGCACCCTTAAGCGTAGGATATCACACAAAACACCCCGCGAACGCTGTTTTTACTATCGCTATGATGCTTAAAAAAGGCGGAAGAGCATATGTGGAAGTTGATGACCTAAAAACTTTCTATAACACAATTAAAAAACAAATTCCTTTTTCTGATATTAAAGGCCTAGGAAACATACAAGATATAAAAGAACTGCTTTATAACCAAAAACAAATAGATAATATGCCTTCAATATTATCAAAGTTCGTTAGCTCATATAACAAAACCAATAAAACAAGCTATAGGTTCAACATAAAAAAACATGTTTTTATAGAAAAAGACCGATTTTATGGTTTGCCTGAATATAGTTCTACTTTTTTTGAAATAGAAAGAATAGCTTAATAGATTTTCCTTAAAGCATCAACAGGGTTTAGTTTTGCTGCTTTTTTTGAAGGAAAAATACCTGAGATAACACCAACAAACAAAGATAACCCAACAGCAAGTAAAGCGATCTGTGGTGTGAGCACAATAATAAGCATATCAAACCCTTGTGTCATAGCATAATACTCCACAAACTTAGCTATCCCATAACCTAACCCAAGGCCTATGATACCGCCAGCTAAAGAAAGAACAACAGACTCAACCAAAAACAAAAAAACAATATCAGAGATTTTTGCACCAATCGACTTAAGTATCCCTATCTCTCCTATTCTTTCAAGAACAGATGTATATATCGAGTTCATGATTCCAATACTTCCAACAACGACAGAGATTAATGCGATTGCTACAAGAACAATTGTTAACATGCTTAAAACAGTCTGTATGATGTCTAATATTTGTTGTGAGGTGATAACAACAAACATATCTTCACCATGATCTCTTTCTAACTTTTTTATAACATCTTCTTTTACTGTTTCTAAATCTTGATTATCTTTTACTCTTAACATAATCTGTTCTACTTTATCATCTACCTCAAAATAAGCTTCTCCAATTTCTCTAGACGTATATATCTGACCATCATCTTGAGAGTTACCTATTGGTTCTAAGATTCCTGCTACTTTAAAGTCAACGTTATTAATCTTTATTGTTTTTCCTACATCTATTTCTTTTTCAAAAAGTTTTTCCGCAAAATAAGGTCCAACTACAACTTTTCTTGAGGTTGCTCCTTGTAACCCTCTTCCTTCTTTAACATCTAACCCCATAGAGTCAATACCTTTATCAAAATCTTTTGCTGGTATCATTATATTATACACATATTGTTTTTCTCTTCTATACTCAACTTCAACCATTTGATATGAAAAATAATATGCTTTATCCACACCAGCAATCTTCTCAAGGTTTTGTGCATCTTTGACTCTCAATTGTTGCTCTGACACTGTCCTAGACTCTAGGCCATCCATATTTCCAGTCATTCCTCCACCAAAGCTTGCGGGAACAACAAATATAGTATTTATTCCAAACGCATCAAACTGACTCTGAATAGAGTTAAACAAACCGTTACTTAACAATATCAAGGCAATAACTGCGGTAATCCCTATTACTACAGACATCATCGTTAGGATAGATCTTGTTTTTCGTCTAAATATATTTCTTATTGTTAAACTTAACAAATGTTTAAACTTTTCAGTACGCATAATAAAACACTTTATTTTTTAAATATCTTAAACAAGTCTTTATAGGCTGGTTTTACTATTATCTTAAACAACCATTTAAGAATAATTATTAACAAGCCAATACCAATAACAAGTCCAATAATAGAAAATATGCTTGTTATTACTAACATAACTCCTCCTGTTGCTTTTGTTGCAGGCAAAACATCAACTTCTATTGTTTTCACAAAAGTTTCTTGATCTAGGTTGCTGTTTTTATAGGTTACTTTTATATGAACTTTTTGCTTTCCTGAAACGTCTTTTGTATCAAACTTAAGTTCTACGTTATCATAGTTGTCTTTCTCAATATTCCCTAAAAAATATCTTACATCTCTTTCTATCGCTTGACTTGTTATCTCTATATACACAGCTTCTGCATCAACGTTTCCTACGTTATATATCTCTAGGTCTATTGATTCTGTTGTGTTTGCTCTTAAGTTAAAGTTTTGACCTAGTTTTTGAACTGTTAACAAAAGATCAGGATCGTCAATTACCTCAAACCCAACCTGTCGCTCAACAACATATTCTCCTTCATAATCTTTGTAAGATATATCTATTGGCAAAGAATAGGTTTTATTTTCCGCATATTTATCAACAATAACACTAAACTGAACATCGCTTGTCTGATTTGCGTTTAATGTTTCAAGATATTTTGTTTTCACATCTAGTATTCTTATATCCTCATTCTCTGAATCACCTAAAGTCACAAAAACATCTCTTGCGTCTCTTCCGCTAAGGTTCTTAATAGTAAACTTAATGTTTGATTTTGATCCAATCTTTACAGGTTCAACAACAGTTTCAATAATATCAACGATTGCTTTTTGTGATGCTATATCTAGGTTATATTTTTGAATACTGTATGCTTCTATTCCTTCATGTTTATATTTTAAACTTATTTCGTATGTTCCTGCTATCGTATTATATTCTGTTTTTAGCTTATATTTGATCATCTTTGTTTGAAAAGGAGCTATACTATTTATTTTTCCTGAGTATGTTTCTTGTTCAAGAAAACTAAATGGATACTCTGTTTCTAGAAAATACTCTATATTCTTTGCTTCAATATTGCTGTTGTTTGTCATCTGAACCCATATCTCAACAACATCTCCTGGGTTGATGGGTGCTGGAGTGTAGTTGTATGTTGTTGCTTCTATGTTTATCACGTCATAGTCTTGTGCATGTATAGTTGTTAGTAAAAACATAAACATCACCAACAACAAAATATTTTTCATATTCATTTTTTATTCACCTCAATTTTTAAAAATTTATTTATTCTTCTCTTAAAGATTCTATTGCTTCCTGTTTTGAAGCCTTATATGCTGGCAAAAATCCTGAGACTACACCAACAAAAAAAGAAAATCCTAACCCAAAGAAACAAACTAAAGGGTTAATCGAATATCCAAAGCTCGTCCCTAACTGTGTAGACACAACACTTACTATAACAGCAAGACTTATACCACCAATTGTTCCAAGCAAACCTCCGACTAAGCCAATAACACCTGCTTCAAACAAAAACACACTTAGTATATCTGTTTTTTTTGCGCCAATTGCTTTAAGTATACCAATCTCTTTTTTTCTTTCAACAACAGAGGTGTACATTGAGTTCATTATCCCTACACCTCCTACTAACAAAGAGATTGCAGCAATACCAACAACAACAATTGACACAACATTCAACATTTCTTTTCTTTGTTCTGCTGTTTTTGCTGGTGTGTTTACATTAAAATCTTCTTTATCTCTTAATCTTTCTAATCTATCTTCTATTTTTTTTCCTACATTTTCTATATCTCTATTTTCTTTAATAATAACAAACATTTTGTCAATAGTATCTTCCTTAAGCTCAACAATCTCGCGTACATTTTCAATCGACATGTACATTTTTGTGTTTAAGGATTTATCTCCTGTATCTTTTAAGACACCCACAACAGAATAATATTGGTTACCAAGCTTTATCCTGTTACCTACATCTAACTTTTTCTTAAACAGGTCATCATAGTCGTTATAATAATCATACCCAACAACAATCTGTTTTAGTTTTTCTGAGCTAAGATAATCTCCTTTTAGTAAACTTATGTTATCCTGCAAAAAATATTCTTCAAGATGTTCTATATCATAACCAGTCACGCTAACAAAAACAAACTCGTTGTTATAGCTAAACCTTGAAAAACTATCAATTGATGGCATAACAAAATCAACATCAAATATCTTTTCTATCTCTTTTACATCATCTGTCGTAAACCCAGACTCAGAGGACCCTCCAAACTGCAAATATTTAGAGTTTACTGTTATCTTTCTTGCTCCTAATCTATCAAATTCTTTTGTTATATTATCCTGTAGTCCTTGAGATAAAGACATCAAAGAAACAATTGCTAAAACACCTACAATTACACCAATGACCGTTAACCAGCTTCTTAGCTTTCTTCTTTGTATGTTTTTTACAACAAATGATATTAGTCCTAACATCTTTTTTTAACACTTTTATCTTCAATTATTTTTCCATCATTTATCTTTATCTGTCTTGTTGTTCTTACAGCAACGTTTTTATCGTGTGTTATTAAAATAACTGTTTTTCCTTGTTTGTTAAGGTTACATAACAAATCAAGTATCTCTTTACTTGATTTTGAATCTAACGCTCCTGTTGGCTCATCTGCTAAGATTATCTCTGGGTTATTTGCTAAAGATCTTGCAACAGCAACTCTTTGTTGTTGCCCACCTGATAGTTCTGTTGGCTTATGGTCTATCCTATCTCCTAACCCAACATCTTTTAGTATTTTTTCACAATAACAAGTTTTATCAGAAACATCCTGAAACAACATCGGTAGTCTAACATTCTCTAAAGCTGTTAATGTAGGAATAAGATTAAACTCCTGAAAAACAAAACCTATTTTTTTTCCTCTTATCTTTGCTAGCTGATTTTCTGAGTAGTTGCTTATGCTTGTTTTGTTAATATAAACATCTCCAGACGTAGGAAGGTCTAAAGCGCCAATAATATGCATTAACGTTGATTTTCCTGAACCAGAAGGCCCCATAATAGACGCAAAATCTCCTTTATATATCTTCAAGTCAACTCCTCTAAGAGCGTTTACTTTTACATCTCCCATCTTATAGATCTTATGAACATTCTTAAGTTCTAGTACAATTTCTTTTTTCACAACCATATCTAATCTTATTTTTTAATAATAAAAACATCTTCAACATGTTTTTTTCTAAACACATTAGCAATATCTTTTGACAACTGCAAAGACGGATTATACTTATTATGTTCTAAAGCGTTAATCGTTTGTCTTGTTACACCAACCATGTCCGCCAATTCTTGTTGTGTCCAGTTGTTTTTTGTTCTAAGTTCTTTTATTTTTGTTATCATGTTTTTCTTTTTTTAATAGGTATAAAATAAATAAACCATACTAACCAAACAAGCCAAATAAAACCCCATGGTTCTTTATTTATTATTCCTGGTATTGCCATAAAAGCAAATAATCCAAAAAATCCAAGCTTCCAATTTTTTCTTAGTTTCATATGTTTTCTTTTTAATTTTTTTTTTCTAAATATATGTTTGTTATTGTTTTTGCTATTGCACCAACAACAAGTGCTGCTGTAATAAACGGTGGTATATATATTTTGTTGTTTAACCCTGCGTTGATTATATGATAAAGCAAACCAACAACCAATATAAGAACAATAACCCACAAAGCATTTCTTTCTGCAATTGCTTCATGTATCTTTTCTCTTTCATCTTTTTTAAGGTTTATCATAATGTCTGTAACATCAACAAGTAAAATTACTACCCAAATAGTAGTTACAACCATTCTTGTTATATCTGTCCAAAATGGTAAACATTGAAAGATAATAAAAGGAACAATTATGAAAAATAAATATATCCATCCTTCTTTTTTTTTAGGTGTGATTCCCCAACCACCAAATTTTCTTCTTTTAAACCAATCTGCTTTTCCAATCATGTTTTTCATTTTTTACAAATGTATAAAATATGTTACATATATACATAGCCCACAAAACATTTATAAACACTTTTGAAATTTTTCTTTTTAGGTAGTTTTTTACAAAAACATATGTTTTATAAACATTAATATTCACATATATATATAGAACATTTAAAAAATAAATAAAAAGATTTGTTATGATATTAGGAAACGAGATTGGCGCAATAATTTTCTTTCTTGTTTTTGTTTTTCTTGGCTTTGTTCTAGGAAAAGCATTAGCAAGATTAGGAAAAATATTATTAAATAAAAAAAAATTAAAATCAAAAGCATATAACATACTTGTAGACGTCCTTAAACACCCAGACCCAATCGTCTTAATTATCTTGTTCATATTCATTAATGTCGGTTTATCATATCTAGTAGTTTCTGTTAAACTTTTATCTTTTGTAACAAAAACAAGTCATGTTGTTTATGTGTTTGCTATAGCATGGGTCATAATAAAATTAGTTATAGGTCTTATAGACGAATATCTTCAACCAAAGATGGAAAACACTTCCGCAAAACAAGTAATTCCTGCTTTACGGACATTAACGATAATTATTTTACTTATATTTGCTGTTTTGGTTGTTTTATCTAACTTTGGGTATAATGTTAATACTTTGTTAGCTGGTCTAGGTATAGGTGGACTTGCTCTTGCATTTGCTTCTAAGGACCTTCTTGAAAATCTTATCAGTGGTGTGATGTTGTTTACGGAAAAAAACTTTAATGTAGATGATACTATTAAGATAAACGACATGTACGGTTCTGTTTATGAGATTGGTTTAAGATCAACAAAAATAAAAACTTTTGATGGAACATTAGTAGTTATTCCTAACACAAAAATAGCAAATGGTTTTTTTGAAAACTTGTCTTTTAGAACAAAAAGAAGAGAGTTTTTCACAATAGGTGTTGTTTATGACACAAGTGTAGCAAAACTAAACAAAGCAAAAAAAATAATAAAAGAAGTTCTTAAATCTCAAAACCATGTTGATCACGCAAACATCTTTGTTTCGTTTGAGAAGTTTAATGACTATTCTTTGGATATAAGGGTTATATATTACATAACAGAGATGGATTATGGAAAGTTTTTAAAGATAAAAGATCAAGTAAACATGAAAATAAAAAAACAATTTGAAAAAGAAAAAATATCTATGGCTTTCCCTACACAAACAATCGAGCTTAAAAAATAGTTTTGTTTATGGCAAGTACTCCTGAAGAAGAATATTCTGACCCTAACCAATTTTACACAAAACAAGAAGCAGAAAGATATGACAACAACACAGGTATGAAAAAATCTCAGTTTCTTTTAACAAAGATTGCTTTAGAGATATCACGAACGACTGTTTCTAAAGATATGAAGATATTAGATGTTGGTTGTGGCACTGGGTTTTCTTTGGAATATTTTTATATAAACAACGTTTCTAAAAAAAACCTTCTTGGCATAGATGTTTCTAAAGAGATGTTGTTGCTTGCTAAGAAAAAAGGTTTTGATGTTAGAAAGCTTGGGTTTTATGACTTGCAAAAAATAAAACAAAAAGATTTTGATCTTATCTTGTCTATTTCTTCTTTACAATGGATATTAACAAACAAGCAAGAGATTCAAATAAAAAACGATCTTAAGAAGGTAGCAAAAAAGATATATAATCTTCTAAAAAAAGAAGGTGTTTTTGTTTGTCAATATTATCCTCCTTTCCCTAAAACCCAAGAGTTGGTTGTTTCTTGTTTTGAAAGACAAAGGTTTTTTGTTCAAGAATATATTTATAACAACCAATCTCCAAAAAAAAGAAAGGTGTTTGTTGTTTGTAAAAAGAAAAACCTATAGTTTTATATTAATATATTTGCTTAATATTTATAGGAGATGTTTATTATGCCTTTAAGAAAAAAACCAAATGTTGCTAAAAAACCAAATGTTGCTAAAAAAACAATAGATCGCCAAAAAAGAACAAGAGAGATTCTAGAACGAAAGAAAAAAGAGTTTGTTCAAAAATATAAGCTGCCTTTACCTGCTGACCTACGATATACGCAAGAGATTGTTAAGTTACTTAACAAAACAAACGTGTCTGCCTACGTAACAAAAGTTAAGTTGTTTAATGAAAGTTTGACTAAGATAAGGCTAAAGCAGATTGTAACGCCTTTGTTAAAAAAAAACCTATCTGTACAAGAGTTTAAAAATTACTGCACAGCAATAAAACAAACCATTCACAACTCAGAAAAAGTTTCTGAAAAATGTAAAGAGTTTTTTGTTTATGAGGTTCTTCCTGAAATACTAAAAAGAAAGGTTGACATAGAACATACACAAAAGATTTCTAAAATAATACTTGACGAATATGTTCGCAAACTAAAATCACCTTATGCTAATGTTTTTAATGTTGAGAAACAAATGACAAAGTTCGTTGCTGAAAAATTTTTTAAAAAATAGGTTTTTTATAATTCTTATTTTTTTCTTATTAGTAATGTTTTTATATAAGTAAATCTTATTATATATAAGAACAACTAAAAATATGAAACATGTATGAAAACCACAAAAATAATTTTGTTTTTTCTAATATTACTTTTTTTACAAAACATTTACGCACAAGAAACAACACCATTAGAGATAAATATAAAATCATCTTTAAGAACAACTATTGACTCTGACTACCAAATAAACACAGAAGAAATAAAGATAGCAAACCTTGATAACCTTGAGATTGTGAGTGGACAAGATTTGTTGATCAAGTATGTTTTTATAAACGATCTAAACTACGGATATTTTGTTGATTTTTGGTTTTCTGGATTTTCTGAAGATAATCTTTCTGTTCTTATGCTTGAACAAGTTGCTTTTGAAGATGATTGTTTAGAACCAAATTATCTTCTTAAAAAAGAAGATAAAGTTGTTGTTACTTCTGACAAAGACTATTACCTTTGTGCTACAGAACAGCTAAAAGAAGATATAATAACAAAAATATACCTAAACCCAAATAAAAATACAAAATATTTTTTAATAGAGTCTTTGCCAAACATGTATGAAGATTCAGAGATAAACAACCTTAAATCTTTTATAGATATAAGCAAAAAACAGTTTTATACAAACAACCTTCAAGAAAAAAAAACACAAGACGTAAACAAACTTAACCCAAACTTTCAAGAAACAACATCTTCTTTAAACCTAAAAAAAAACATAGGCGATGTTTTAGACAAAACAACAGAAACTAAACAAAAAATAACTGGCTTTGTTTCTTTTAAAGCTTCTTCTTTTGTTATTATTCTTGTTGGTTTGATTCTTGTTGTTGTCTTAGCGTTAATAGTCACAAACAAGAAAAAACCCTTTAAAAACATTGATGAACTACATAGATTGTAATTATCTTTATTTTGCTTTTTTTTATAAACATTTCTATATATAGTATATTTATATATTACAATAAAAAAAGATAAAACATGAACTATCAAGATTACGAGAAAAAATGGCAAGACAGATGGAGCCAAGAAAAGATTGGAGACGCAGAGGTTATAGACAACAAGCCTAAGTTTTTTATAATCTGGGCATATCTTACGGTCTCTGGCTTTCACCATATCGGTCATATGAGAGGTTATTCTTACGTAGACGCAATTGCAAGATACAAAAGAATGTTAGGTTATAACGTTTTACTGTCTGCAGGTGGTCATGCAACTGGAAATGGTGCTGTTGCTAAGGCTATGAAGGTTAAAGAAAAAGATAAAGAAACAATAGATTTTTATAAAAGCTATGGACTCTCAGACCAAGACTTAGAAAAAATATCTACGCCAGATGGGTTTGTTGATTTTTTCTCTAAAAAGTATATCAAGGACTATAATGATTACGGTTTTGTTGGTGACTGGCGAAGGTTTACTGTTACAACAAACGAAGACTATCAAAAGTTTATAGAGTGGCAGTTTAGGAAGCTAAAACAAAAAAATCTACTTGTTCAAAAACCATATTATGCAACAGCTTGTGTAAAGTGTGGGCCTGTTGCTGTTGATCCTTCAGAGATGGATCTTCAAAAAGGTGGTTCTGCTCAAAAGAACGAATATACGTTAATAAAGCTTAAATATAAAGAACCAAATGAGTATATTGTTGTTGCGACATTAAGACCAGAAACCATGTTTGGTCAAACAAACGTTTGGCTTGATTATAACACAACATACGTAAAAATAAAAGTTGATGATGAGATCTGGATAGGAAGCAAAGAATTTTCAGAAAAACTTAAATTTCAAAAAGAAAATGTAGAGGTTGTTGGTGACATTTCTGGAAAACAGCTTGTTGGTGATTATTGTTTAGCTCCTTGTGTTGATAGAAAGATAATTATTCTTCCATCAGACTTTTGTGATAATAACGTTGGTACAGGAATAGTTACATCTGTTCCTTCTGACGCACCCATCGACTGGATTGGGTTGTATGATCTTCAACAGTCTAAGGAGCTTTGTGAGAAATATGGAATAGATAACGAAGCTTTAACAAAAATAAAACCAATACCAATAATAAAATCAAAAGGTTATGGAGACTTTCCAGCTATAGAGATTTGTGAAAGATTAAACATAAAATCTCAAAAAGATACAGAACTTCTAGAAAAAGCAAAGCAAGAGGTATATAAGACTGGTTATCATACAGGTGTTATGCTAGACACGTGCAAAGATTTTTCTGGACTTAAGGTAGAGGATGCAAAAGAAAAAATGAAACAACATCTAATTTCTAATAACCAAGCAGATATTTTCTATGATCTTTCTGAAGAGGTTGTGTGTAGGTGTGGAAACAAAGTGATTGTTAAGAAGATAGACGACCAATGGTTCATAAAATATTCAGATAAACAACTTACAGAAAAAACAATAAACCATGTAAAAAACATGTTTATCTTACCAGAACAATCTAAGAAAAACTTACCAAAGATACTAGATTGGTTTGATGATAGAGCGTGTGCTAGACAAGGAACTTGGTTAGGAACAAAATTGCCTTTTGATAGGTCCTACACAATAGAGCCCATTGCTGATAGCACCTTATACCCTATATTTTATCTTATAAGTTTATATACTAACCAAAACAAAATAACAAAAGATCAACTTACAGAAGAGTTTTTTGATTATGTTTTTTTAGATGAAGGAGATGCACAAGAAGTTTCTAATAAAACAAAGGTGTCTTTAGATCTTCTTGAAAAAATAAGAAAAGATGTTTCTTATTGGTATCCTTTAGATATTAACCTAGGAGGTAAAGAACATCAAACAGTTCATTTTCCTGTGTTTCTTATGAACCATGTAGGCATATTGCCAGAGAACTATTATCCACAAGGTATTTTCATTAACTGGTGGGTTGTGTCTAAATCAGGAAAAATCTCTAAGTCAAAAGGCGGAATAGGAAGTATAAAAGACGAAGCTCAAAAATATTCTGTAGACGCTATGAGGTTGTTTTATGCAAACATTGCTAACATTTTTTCTGATATCCATTTTGATGAAGAAGATCTTATTACCTACAAGCAAAGGCTAGAAAAGATTTATTCTTTTATAACAAACCTAAAAGATCAATTAAGAGTTGATCAAAAAACAATATTGGACGATTGGTTGTTATCTAGGTTTAACAAAAGACTTGATAACATAAAACAGGCGATGGACAATGTAGATTTTAAGTCAGTGACTGATGATGTTTATTTTAACATCTATAATGATTTCTTATGGTACCTTAATAGAGGTGGTAACAATAAAGAAGTTGTTATGTCGTTAATAAATAAATGGGTTATTACTTTTGGAATGTTTACTCCTCATATGGCTGAAGAGCTTAATGAGTTGTTAGGTAACGAAACAATTGTTGCTAAACAAAATTTTCCTTTAGCAGAAAAAGACAAGATTTCACAAAAGATAGAAGAGCAAGAAAAGCAGATAGAAGATCTTTTGTCAGATATTAGATCTGTTATCAAGATGAGTGGTTTGTCAAAAGTAAGTAAGATAACTTTGTTTGTTTCAGAGTCTTGGAAATATGATCTTTATGAAGATGTTCAAGAGTTGTTAAAAACAACACAAAATGTAGGACAGATAATCCCAACCTTAACAGAAAAGTATAGTGATCATAAAAAAGAAGTAGGCCAAATAGTTTCAAGGCTTGTGAAAAACAGAAGTTTATTAACATCAATAACAAAAGAAAAAGAACAAGAGATCTTAGAAGGATCTAAGTTATTTTTAGAGAAAACTTTTGACACAAACTTCTCTATTTTTTCCGCAGACAAAACAGATAACCAAAAAGCAAAGCAAGCTCTGCCTGGAAAGATTGGTCTACTAGTAGAGTAATATTATTTTGGGTGGACACACTTTTTGCTTTTGTGCCCGCCTAAACTGTTATTTGTTTTTTACTATTTTTTAAAACTATTCTTTAATTTTAAAACCCTATATTAATAAATATATTTAAACTATATACTATATATAGTACTAATAAATATACGATAATCTGATAAACATGATGATAGGAATTGTAGGAAAACCAAATGTAGGAAAAACAACTTTCTTTAAAGCATCTACATTAATGGACGTAGAAGTTGCTAACTACCCTTTTACAACAATAGATGCAAACAAAGGAGTTGGGTTTGTGAGAAACAAGTGCGTTGATTCTTTTTTTAATGTTCAATGTAACCCAAGACATGGTTTTTGTAAACAACATACAAGATATATACCTGTAGACATAATAGACGTTGCTGGTCTTGTTCCAGGTGCTTCTGAAGGTAGAGGTCTTGGTAATAAGTTTTTAACAGATCTTTATCAAGCAAACGTGCTAATACAGGTGATAGACATATCAGGTGGAACAGATCTAGAAGGAAAAACAACAAAGGTTGGTGAAAACGATCCTTCTGAAGAGATTTATTTTCTTATAAAAGAAATAGAGACTTGGTTGTTTGGAATCTTTAAAAAAAACTTTGAAAAAATCTCAAGAGAGCAAAAAACAAAAAAACAAAAAACGTTAACAACGTTACTTACGTTTATGGGGTCAATGGGTGTGTCTGAAGAGGTTTTAGATCAAACCTTAAAAGAATGTTCCTTAAAAGAAAAATTGGTAGACGACTGGACAGATGAAGAACTATTTTCTTTCACAAAAAAAATAAGAGAAAAATCTAAGCCAATCATCATTGCTGCTAACAAACTTGATATTCCTGGTTCTAAGGAACGTTTAGAAAAACTAAAACAAGCTTTTCCTAACATAAAGATTATCGGATGTTGTGCAGATGCTGAGCTTGCCCTAAAGTCCGCAAATAAAGCAAATGTTATTGACTATCTTCCAGGAAGCAATTCTTTTAAAATTTTAAAACAAGATGCTAATGATAAACAAAAACAAGCACTTGACTTTATACAAAAAAATATCTTAGACAAATATACATCTACAGGCGTACAAGAAGTTCTTGACAAAGCTGTTTTTGAGATTCTTAAATATATTTGCATCTACCCAGGAGGTACAAAAAAACTAGAAGATAAAGACGGAAACGTTCTTCCAGATTGTTTTCTTATGCCCCCTAACTCAACAACTTTAGATTTTGCATATAAGCTACACACAGACTTTGGTAAAAATTTTATAAAAGCAATAGATGTAAAAACAAAGATGCTTTTAGGAAAAGACCATGTTCTTAAAAACAACGACGTTATTGAGATTGTTTCTGGCAAGTAAGATTTTATATAAATCTTGTTTTATTTTTTTAGATATATCACAAGCAAATAAAAAAATCGCAGTAAAAGGTTTTTTTTGAAAAATAAACCTAAATAAACACTCTATTTTTTAAAAAACCTAAATAACCTGTTATTTATGTAAAAAACCTTTTTTCTTGGTTTTTTTAAGAAATAAAGATTAAATCGTCCTTTAACAAAAGAATCTCTTTATAAAGTTTTCGGTGCTTATTATTAGTTATTCTATTTAAGTTTTTTTAAATAGAGTATGACCGTTTTTAACAAAAACAAATTTCTAAATATCTTTCAAAGGTTTTTAGAAATATTACATTTACGGGATGAATAAGTAGGAAAGCCTTTATAAAAAGAATATAAAAAGCAAGTTTTTTTATTAAAGATTCTTTTTTTTGAATTTCATGTTACGCCAATTAGTGGATAACTTGGCTTGTAGACCGATGAAGAGCGTGGCAAGCTGCGATAAGCTTGGGGTAGGCGCATGCAGCCTTTGATCCCAAGATGCTCGAATCATCCAGTTTTTCTGGAGGGGAACCTAGGGAATTGAAGCATCTTAGTACCTAGAGGAAAAGAAA
>NPIE01002919.1_pt2 | contig 14513 bp, 13 predicted proteins | sample 8637661 | NCBI WGS metagenome assembly NPIE01 (sample SAMN07420842, study PRJNA396082) | bioreactor metagenome | isolation source: sample BA12 brine-fed electro-methanogenic bioreactor BA | place: Japan: Kochi | collected 2016-12-09 | reverse complement strand
CTCGGAATCGAGTTTGATCCCGATAAGGCATGGCAGGAACGGGAACAGATCTATAAGGCGAGTGGAAAGATCATCAAGACGACCCATATCTGCCAGTCTGCAGAAGGTGATGCGGACGGCAGATGGGTGACCGTCATTGCAGCTGCTGTCTTTGTCCTCTGATTTTGGATAATCAGCATCCAACTTTTTTCAGGGAGGTCAGAATATGGAGATCATCGGTATTCCTTTTACAGATCTCTATACCTGGGTTCTCATCCCCCTCTTCATCGTCATCGCACGTATCGTCGATGTCAGCATGGGAACCCTCCGGATCATCTTTGTTGCCCGGGGGTACCGGTTCCTTGCACCAGCACTTGGGTTCTTTGAGGTGATCATCTGGCTCCTTGCCATCGGGGAGATCATGAAGAACCTGAATAACCCGGCCGCTTATATTGCGTACGGGCTTGGGTTTGCGCTCGGCAATTATCTGGGTATCATCCTTGAAGATCGCCTCTCTATCGGGCAGGTGATTGTACGGGTGATCACAAACCGTGATGCAACCCAGCTGGTCGAGGCATTAAAACAGAAGAACTTCGGTATCACCTCGATCAATGCCGAAGGTGCGACCGGGGCGGTCAAACTGATCTTCTGTGTCATCAACAGGTCCCGCATGACCGAAGTGATCGACCTGATCAAACATTTCAACCCAAATGCTTTCTACTCTGTTGAGGATGTCCGTTCTGTAAAAGAGGGGGTATTTCCCCTTGAAAGTCCGGGTTTTCTCAGTTCACAGATCAATGCGATGAAGGTCCGGAGAAAACAGAAGTAGCCTCACCTTCTTTTTATCTGTTCGATCGCCTCGAATGCCTCACGGCGGACAGAAGGATCGCTGTCATGGAGGAGATCGGTGAGGGGCTCGTGTGCTTCAAAGCTCCCGATCTCACCAAGGATCACTGCCGCACGCTTTTTGACGGATGGATCTTCGCTCTTCAGGTACACAACCAGTGATGGAATCGCAGGCTCGCCCATACCTGCAAGGATCTCCATTGCACCTTCCCGGACACGGAGATCGGCATTCTCGAACGCAGCGGTGATCTCGGGGAGTGCCGACTTCCCAAAGCCAGAGAGTGCGGCAATAGCAGCGTTCCTCACCTCGGGATCGGAGTCTGCAAGTGCACCGACAAGGTGTGAGACCGTATTTAAATCCCTGATCCCGCCGAGGATACGAACACCGGACTGGCGCATCCCCGGGTTCTCGTGATGCAACAGCTCGATTACCTCTGTCCTCCCGGCAGATCCGATCCCAATCAGTGCCTCTTCGGCATAGATTCTGATCTCAGGTCCGGATCCCTCAAGGGTTCTGATCAGCGGGGCAACAGCAGGTTTCCCTATCTGGATACAGGCTTTTATCGCAGCATTTCGGACTTTCTCGACGGGATCGGCAAGGAGCCTGAGCAGAACCGGGATCCCCTGCTCGTCAGGAAGATGGCCGAAGGCTTCGGCTGCTGCCGCCCGGACTGACTGTTCGGAATCGCTGAGAGCTTTGGTGAGTGCTTCCCCACGCTCTGGTGCGTTTATCCGGGCGATTGCGCCGACTGCGCCGGATCGGATATCGGCAGACGGGTTGTCGAGTGCTGCTACAAGTGCGGGAAACGCCGGGTTGCCGATGAGGGTAAGTGCCCGTATGATCTCTCTCTTTACATCCGTCCTCGCCCCATCGAGGGCCAGGATCATCGGCTCGACCGCCGGCAGCCCGATCCCGGCAAGACCAGTACCGGCAGCTCTCCGCACCCTCCAGCTCTCATCACTGAGCGTGTTGATCAGCAGCGGGATTGCCGGAGCGCCGATACCGGTAATCGAATGAACCGCAGTGATCCGAACCTCGGGATCAGGGTTTCCGAGCGAATCATCAAGTGAAAGACGCGGAAGATGTGATTCTTCGGCAGCTTCTGTACTCTCCACGGCTTTCTTTCCGTCCCTTGATCTGAACCATCCAAATAGACCCATAAACTACCTCTCTGTGAAGTAATCGTCTGATGGTGGGTATATAATTACCTCTTTGGCTGCTCTGCTGCAATCCTCTATCTCTGCCCCCGGATGATCGAAAGCAGATCCCAGGCAAGGGATTCGCTCTGTTTCTGCGATGTCATCATTGTATTCAGCCGGAGGCTCCCCTCGCACTCGATCCCATCATCAATATCCTGTACAAAGAGATCGACGATATCCCCGTATGCCTCACGTGTTCCCCGTGAATCGGGAGTCTTTCCCCAGGCTTTCATCAGGGCCGCAGCCGGGCCGGATATGGGACGGCTCCCGATGAACGGACTGATTGCAATGACAAATACTTCGCTGAGTGCATCCCTGACTCCTTCACACTCAAGGATCGGCCCGATGCTTGTCACCGGGTTTGATGGGCCGATGATCACGGAATCACTCTTCTGAATGGTTTCGATGACGGCATCGGTTGCAACCGGAGGTCTCTCAAAATCACGGATGATCCCCGAGATCTCGACATTGCCCCGGTGGGTGACCCAGTACTCCTGGAAATGCATCGGACCCTTCTCTGTTGCCACATGGGTTGCAACAGGTGTGTCACACATCGGGAGAACAGTTGCTTCGACACCAAGGGCAGCAGCGATTTCAGCTGTTGCTTCGGTAAGTGTCTTTCCCTCCCGAAGGAGGTTGCCGCGTGCGATATGGATGCCCCGGTCCCGGTCGCCGATTGTGATTGATTCGGGCATCCCGATCCGCTCCAGGTACCGGTTCGTCTCAAGGCTATCGCCCCGGATCCCCCACCATGTCTCTGTGTTCAGGATGCCTGCAAAGAGGTATAGCACGGTATCGATATCGGGGGAGAGGTGGTTTCCGGAGATCCAGACATCCTCGGCGGTGTTGACGATGACAGAGAGTTCGGAGTCATGGAGCACCTGCCGCATGCCCCGGATCAGCTTCGGGGTTCCGGTGCCCCCCGAGAGGAGAGTAATCATACAGATGATCTCTTCTTCAGAAGTGAAGAGCCTTTGCGGGTGATCCAATATAGGCAGGTTTTTCGTATCATATGACCATCATCCATGATAGAACTCCAGCAATTATGGATGTATATCACGCTCCTTATCTTACGTTCTTTGCCGAAAAAACCGATGATCTCGTCTATCGGCTTCGGGTGCCGCGCAGAGGCCACCCCGAGGTACTCTTTATCTCGAGATCTGTTCGCACTATACTCGGCTACACCCCTGACGAGTTTGCCGATGATCGCTCATTGTTCATCCGGATCCTTCCAGAGGATGATTGCAGCTTTTTCAAAGAGATTGCATGCAAAGATAGCGCGTGTATATACACCCTTCACCTCAGGGCAAAGGATGGATCGATCCGGGTGATCGAGACGAAGAATGCCATAATCACCTATCTGGAGACCGGAGATCTGATCATCGAGGGTATCGGACGGGATATAACTGAAACGATTGAGCATGAGAAGGAGATTGCATCACGCGATCGCATCCTTGAAGCGGTCGGGTATGCAGCATCCTGTTTCCTTTCACAAGGAGACTGGGAGAGCCGGATAGATGCCGTGATCAGGAGGCTCGGGGAGGCGTCGGATGCATCGAGGGCATACCTCTATATGATTGACTGGAGAGGTCATCTCCCAAGTGCCTGGCTGAAAGGCGAGTGGGCCGTTCCGGGTATCTCTGCAGGTAAACCGGATCATCTGGATGGCACAATCTATGGGCAGGTCCTCCCTCTCTTCCTCCGTGGAGAGACGATCGCAGGGTCGCTGAACGATCTCGGATCCTTTGGTGAACTGGTCCGGATTGCATCTCCGGATACGCAATCGATTATTATTGTCCCGATCTTCGTTTCCGGAAATCTTTCCGGTTTCATCGGTTTTGATGAATGCCGGAATGCACGGGTCTGGAGCCAGATGGAGATCCAGGCGCTTGAGATCGCAGCCCGGATCATCGCAGCTGCAATAAAGCGTGATTCTGATCACCGGGCGCTTGCTGAAAGCGAAGCCCGGTTCCGGGGTATCTTTGAGCACGGGCCTGTGGGCATTGTCCTCGCAGGTCCAGATTACATGATCATCGAAGCAAACCCTGCCTTCTCCCGGATGATCGGGTATTCGAGGGACGAGCTCTTATTCTTCTCTTTCAGGGATATCACTCACCCCGATGACGTTCCCGGAAACGAACGCGGACTTTTGGATATGATGCAGGGGAAGCTGCCGATCTACCGGGTGGAGAAACGCTACGTCAGGAAGGGTGGCAGCGTCTTCTGGGCGGATCTGACGGTTGCACCCGTTGCCACGCCGGAGGGGAAGGGCTATATCGCCATGATCCGGGATATCTCACTGCGGAAGGAAGCAGAACGGAAGCTTGCCGAGAGCGAGGAGATGCACCGCTCGTTCCTCCAGCATTTTCATGGTATCGTCTACCGGTTTGTTGAAGGAGAACCCGTCTTCCTCCATGGTGCCGTCACCGGGATCACCGGATACCAGCCTGATGAGATCGGCACCGGCAATCCCTCATGGTCATCATTGATCCATCCTGCCGATGCACCGGATATCATGAGCCGGTACGATCATCTCTATGCCTCCCCAGGCGAACATTTCAGTGCAGATTACCGGATCATTCATCGGGATGGCAGTATCCGATGGGTACACGAGGTGATCCAGCACAGGATTGCGGATGATGGCCGCTCCATCATCGAGGCATCGATCTATGATATCACCCGCAGGCGGGAGATGGAAGAGGAGCTCTCCCGTTCAAATGAGAAACTCAACCTCCTCCAGAGCGTAACACGCCATGATATCTTCAACCAGCTCAACATCCTCTCGGCATACACGGAACTGATGAAGGATCAGATCCCCGACCCACAGGCATCCGGGTATTGTGCAGGCCTTGAGGCAACCATCGAGCGGATCCACAGGATCTCTGCATTCACCCAGGATTACCAGAGGGTCGGGGTGCATGGCCCCATCTGGCAGGATCTCAGGGAGGTGATCAACCGGGGTTTTGATGCCAGGAACCCTGATGGGATCACGCTTGAGAACGAGGTATCGGGATATGAGATCTATTGTGATCCTCTCCTTGAGAAGGTGGTATACAACCTTGTTGATAACTCCGGCAAGTATGGCGGGGACTTGGTGTCCCGGTTCCGGGCCACATGCCGTGAGGCAGAAGGTGAGCTCTGTATCTGTCTCGAAGATGACGGGGATGGGATCGATTCATCACTACAATCCCATCTCTTCGAGTATGGGGCGGGGAAGGGTACCGGTCTTGGCCTCTTCCTGATCAGTGAGATCCTCTCGATCACCGGGATCTCGATCAAAGCTGTCTCTGGCACTCTTGGGGGTGCTGCCTTTGAAATCCGGGTTCCGCATGGCAGCTGGCGGGGAGGGGTATATAATACCTCTCGTGCCTCATAGATCTCACTATGCATACACAAGGGGCACCGGCTCCAGGATCCATGCGATCCAAGATGATCAAGGATCCGGTCCATGGGGATATCGAGGTGGATGATCCGATCCGTCTCCTCCTTGACACCCCCGCCCTCCAGCGGCTCAGGATGATCCGGCAGCTCGGCTTCTCATTCCTCGTCTATCCGGGTGCAAACCATACCCGGTTCGAACATGCACTCGGGACGATGCACCTGGCGACACGCCTCTGTAACCATCTCTCTCTAGATCAGGATGATTCACTCCTTCTCCGGGCATCCGCTCTCCTGCATGATATCGGTCACGGGCCGTTCTCACATGCGATCGAACCGTTGATGGAGTCGATCTGCGGCTATGGCCATGATGCTGTCAATGATCTGCTCAAAGAGCCCTCTGCTTCATCAGCACTTGCGGCAACCGGCCTTGATCCCGGTGAGGTTGCCGCCGTGATCGGGGGCAACCATCGGCTCTCAGGAGCGATCCACGGGGAACTGGATGTCGACCGGATGGATTACCTGCACCGGGATGCCCACTACACAGGCGTTCCCTATGGTGCGGTCGATTCCCACCGGATCATCAGGAGCACGGTCCTGACGCCATCAGGCCTTATTCTGGATGATTCCGGCGTTCAGGCGGCAGAATCGCTCCTGGTTGCACGAACCCTCATGCGGCCTGCCGTCTATTTTCATCATGTATCCCGGATAGCTGAACGGATGTTCCTCATTGCCGCACATGAACATTGCGTAAGTGGCGGTGACCCGGACCAGCTGGTGGTAATGGATGATTCCGAATGTATCCAGGCGTTTCGGGAGTCCGAAAGCGGGATTGCACAAGAGATGATCCATCGTCTCCTGACCCGGAATCTCTACAAGCGGGCCGTGTATGTGGGGGTTGGCTCAATCAACCGTGCCCGTATCCCGCAGCCGGATCTGAGCGCCTCTTTTACGCTGGCAGAAGAGATCGCCTCACATGCCGGTGTCGCATCACATGAGGTCTGTGTGGATATACCCGGGTTTCCCACCGACATGGTGATGGGGGTGCTGGTGCAGAACCGGCATGACGTCGTCTCGCTTGACGAGATATCGCCTCTGATCCGGGGAATGAATGAGATCCGGCGATCACAGTGGCGGCTTGGCATCTACTGCCCACAGGAGCACCGTGAAGCGGTCGCTCTTGCAGCAGCCGGGGTGCTCTCGATCCGTCCGGCAACAAAACAAGATAAGCTTCCAATAGAAACAGAAGATGAGAGGGGAGAGGTACCATGAAGGAACTGGTTGTCGGGGTGACCGGCGCAAGCGGAATGATCTATGCAGAACGGCTTTTAATGGAACTTGAGAAAGAGTGCCGGGTGCACCTGGTGGTGAGCGGAACCGCGGAGACGATTGCAGACCTTGAAGGGATCTCGTTTTCGAATGTCAGGGTTATCGTTGAGGAAAATTCGGATCTGGCAGCGGCGATCGCAAGCGGATCATTCCGGTTCGACGGAATGGTCGTTGTGCCCTGCTCGATGAAGTCGCTTGCCGGAATCGCACATGGGATCTCAGATACCCTGATCGGAAGAGCTGCCGATGTCTGCCTGAAGGAACGGCGCCCGCTGATCCTTGTGCCGCGGGAGACGCCGTACTCGCGGGTGCATCTCCAGAATATGCTTGCTGCCCATGATGCCGGTGCGACAATCCTCCCCGCATCGCCACCATTCTACCAGAAACCAGAGACGATCGAGGATCTGGCGGATATGATCGTCTCACGGATCCTTGACCACCTTGGAATCGAGCATTCGATTGGATCCAGATGGGGTGGATTCCATGCGTGAATTTATCGAGAGCCTGCGGGAAGCGGGTCTCCTGAAAGAGATAGATGAAGAGGTGCAGACGACCTTTGAAGCGGCACAGATGGCATATCAGACAGACAAGCCGATCCTCTTCCATCATCTCAGTGGAGGGCATCGTGGTGTGATGAACCTCACTGCAAACCGGGAGACCCTGGCGCTTGCCCTCGGAATGGATCCAAAGGGTATGGTTCCGAAGCTTGCCGGGTGCCGGTATGACGGTAGAGTGATCGATGAGGGTTCTCTTGCTACATCCACACCCGATCTCAGTGATATCCCGGTGATGACCCATTTCCCAAAGGATGCGGGTGCCTATATCACCGCGGGAATTGTCTTCTCCTCCTTCGGCGGGGTGGAGAATGCCGCCATCCACCGGATGCTTGTTGCCGGAGGGAATCGGCTGGTTGCCAGGATCGTTGAGGGGCGGCATACCTACCAGCTGATGAAAGCCGCCCATGCAGCAGGCGGGAAGCTTCCTATCGGGATTGTAATCGGTGTTCATCCGGCAGTGACATTCGCCTCATGCACCCGTGTTCCTACCGGAAAAGAGCTTGCCTATGCCTCGGAACTGCTTGGCGGTGAGATCGGGGTGAAGACGCTTTCAAACGGTATCCGCGTGCCTGATGCCGAGTATGTTTTGGAAGGATACCTGACAGCAGAAACTGCCGCAGAAGGGCCTTTTGTCGATATCACCGGCACCTATGACCCTATCCGGAACCAGCCGGTGATCGAGATCACCGGGGTTGCAACAAAAAGTGATCCGATCTATCATGGGATTCTCCCGGCAGGTGCCGAACACCGCCTCCTGATGGGCGCCCCCTATGAGCCGCGGATCTACCAGTCGGTTGCAGGGGTGACAAAAGTGAAGGATGTCCTCCTGACACGGGGCGGAGCCGGATACCTCCATGCGGTTGTGCAGATCGAGAAGCAGACGGAAGGAGACGGAAAGAACGCGATCATGGCGGCATTTGCCGCACATACCTCGCTGAAACATGTGGTCATCGTTGATCCCGACATTGCGATCAATGATCCAGAAGATGTCGAGTTTGCCATAGCAACCCGTGTCCGTGGCGATTGCGACATCATGGTGATCTCAGGTGTCCGGGGTTCATCACTTGATCCGTCCCGGATTGCAGACGGCCTGAATGTGAAGGTCGGGGTGGATGCAACAATGCCTGTTGGACAGGAAGATGAGTATATCAGAGCAGGATGGGATGCATAATGGAGCTTGACAGATCAGATGAAGAGATCCTTTCAGGGGAGTTTGGAGAGACACGGAGGGTGATGCTTGAGATCTTAATCGCCCTTGGAAAGATATATGATGCAGAGCGGCTGATCCCGGTATCGAGCGTCCAGGTGAGCGGGGCATCATACAAGACGATCGGTGATGCGGGCCTTGAATGGCTGGAGGGGCTTGATGCCCGTGCGGTTGTTCCGGCATTCCTAAACCCAATCGGGATGCCGAGGGATGACTGGAGGGATATGGGGATCGAGGATCACTTCGCAAAGAAACAGGAGGAGATCCTGAATGCCTATAAACGGCTTGGGATCCGTCTCACCTGCACCTGCACACCTTACTATCACCAGATCGTGCAGTATGGCGACCATCTCGCCTGGTCCGAGTCGTCTGCGGTTGCCTATGCAAACTCGGTGCTTGGTGCCCGGACGAACCGGGAAGGGGGACCCTCGGCTCTTGCGTCCGCATTGATCGGGAAGACCCCCGAATATGGATTGCATATCATGAAGAACCGCCTGCCGGATCTGATCATCACCCTTGATGATCCGGCGGCGGCAAAGGACTGGGGTCCGGCAGAGTACGGGGCGCTTGGGTTTGTTGCAGGAAAGGAAGTGGGAAACCGGGTTCCGTATCTCCGGGGGCTGCGGCCAAACCGCGACCGCTTAAAGGCGCTTGGAGCGGCAATGGCGGCAACAGGGGCAGTCGCCCTCTTCCATGTTGAGGATATCACCCCCGAGGCACGGGTGCCGTTCTTTAAGAAGTCGTTTTCGGTGGATGAGAAGGAGACGATCGAGATCGCCGTCTCAGATGTACTCTCTGTCTTCTCGGATATCGAGGTGAATGCGGTTGCAGTCGGCTGCCCCCATCTCTCAGAGGATGAACTGCGAACTGTCGCAGATCTCCTCGCCGGGAAGAAGGTTAAAAAGCCGTTCTTCGTCTTCGTTTCAGAAGAGATGATGAATGATCACCGGGATCTCGTCACCATAATCGATCGTTCAGGCGCCCATGTCTATGCAGATACCTGCATGGTCGTCTCCCCGGCAACCGATAAGCTCGGCTCTGTGATGACGAATTCAGGGAAAGCCTTCTCCTATCTCCCGGCGATGTGCGGGGTTGTTCCGCGGCTTGGGACGATTCAAGACTGTGTCCGGGTCGCCACTGAATAATCCCTCCAGATACCTATTTTCTCATCTTTTGGGTCACCCTTGAAGGGAGGGTGGAGCAGGATTCTGTCTGATCTCTCCTTTTAGAACCCGATTGCCTGGAGGAGGTACAGGATTCCCACGATCAACACTGCGACAACCGGAACAATAAACCGTGCCCTGATTCCGAGGAGTTCCGGTATTGTTTCTGCCGGGAAGACTCCTTTGTTTAGGACTGTCCTGTCAAGCCGGGGATAGAGCCTGGCGAAGATACCTGCGCCTATTACTATTCCGATCATCCCGACGAGTGCATCAAATGCACCGGAGCCAACAGCGGCTGCTGCGGTACCGGGGCAGTACCCGAGGATGGCGAAACCGGCACCAAAGATCAGGCCGCCTATGATGGTGGCTCCCACTGACCCCAGTTTTGTGTGGAGATGGACAAGTCCTGCTGCCTTCATCGCGTACACTCCGATCATCCCAACCAGAATCGCGGTCATCATCACCTTCACAACCGTGAAGTCGGTAAGAAGGAGCTGGCCGAGGATCACATCATAGCTGGCAACCCCTCCCTTCTGGAGGAGGAAGCCGAAGATGATCCCGAAGATAAGTCCGAGAAGAATCTGGGCTTTTGTATTGGATCTCAGTTCATCAAATGCCATATCTGCCACCTCAGAGGAATGCGAACCCATAGATCATCCCGGCAACAAGGATGCCGCCGATGAAGAAGAAGATCACCGCCACCCAGCTGGCAAGAGCGAGCTGGAGTGTGCCGGATATGCCGTGCCCCGAGGTGCAGCCGCCTGCCCACCGGGCGCCAAGCCCCATCAGGATGCCACCGAGGAGGGCAACTCCCGCCCTGAGCAGGGCATCTGTTCCGAATGCCCCTGCAAAGAGCGGCGGCACCGTCAGCAGGGAGAAGGTGCCGGAGATGTATGCGGAGATGAATCCCCCGATCACAATCCCGATCACAATAATCCACTGCCAGTCAATGGTTGGAGTGATCTTCTGGTAATATGCCATAGATTCGGCCTTCTCCCGTGAGATTGCCGTCTCCACCATACCGGCGGTCTTTGCATAGGCAGTCGATGCCCCGAGGGGCCGGTCTGAGAGGAGGAAGGTGAGCCATATAAGGATACCAATTCCTGCTCCGACGATATAGGGCGACCATGTCGCCGCTGTAAACCATTCTATCATTTTCATCACCTTTTCATTTCACCTTTCACGGAAACGGTGCAAACCCGGCCCGGCTGTATGCGGTATAGCCTCCGCCGAGGTTCATGACATGGCTGATACCATGCATCTTCAGGATGCTTGCGGCAATGCTCGCCCGCTGCCCGCCCCGGCACATGACGATGTACTGCTGGTCCTCCTTCAGCTCTGTAGAGCGGGTCCTGAGATCATGCCAGGGGATATGAATCGACTTTTCTGCATGTGCGAGATCCCATTCCTCCTGTGACCTTACATCGATTAAGGTCGCCTTGCCGCTTTGTACGAGCATATTCGCCTCTTCAGGCGAAATCACCGGCACCCGTGAGATCGGGAATGCCGCAGTTCCCCAGGCAAGCATCCCGCCTTCAAGGAATCCGCTGATGGTGTCAAACCCGACACGCCTCAGCTGGAGGGCGGCTTCCTCTGCCTGCTGCTTCCCCTCGATGACCAGAACAATCTCCTGATCCGGTGGGAGCACCCAGCCCGCCTGCGTGGCAAAGCTGCCGGAGAGATCGATATGCCAGGCGTTTGGGATATGCATACCAGAGAATGCGGGATAGCTCCGGACATCCAGCAGCAGTGCACCTTTGATCTTTTCGGAGAAATCCTTCGGTTCAATGGGGACAGGCTGCCTGAGGTTTCGCATCAATTCCGGCCCCTTCCTGTTGATCTCGGAGCAGCGGGCGAAATGATCCGGTGCTGCGGGCATGTCTGAAGTGAGTGCATTGATAAACTCCTCTTTTGTCTTAATCTGAAGGGCGTAATTGTACTTCTTCTCGTACCCGATCGTGCTCGTCCGCTTTGCCGCCATCGCCCGCCCGCAGAGAGACCCCATGCCGTGTGCGGGATAGACTTCAACCTCACCCGGAAGGGTCATGATCTTGGTATGTAGGTTTTCATAGAGGGAAGATGCGAGTTCCTCTGCCCGACCGGGGAAGAGATCCGGCCTCCCGACATCCCCGACAAAGAGGGTGTCGCCCGGGAAGAGGGCAACCGGTGTCTCGCCACGGGCGAGATCGGTGGCGATATAGGAGATATGCTCAGGGGTGTGGCCTGCGGTATCGATCACCGCAAACCTGATATCTTCAAGATCGATTCTATCGCCTTCGGCAACAGGGGTGTGTGGGAAGGCACAATTCCCTGATTTTGGTGCATAGATTGGAGCACCGGTCAGATCAGCGAGATCGAGATGGCCCGAGACAAAATCCGCATGCAGGTGCGTCTCGAGGATATGGGTGATCTTCAGGTTGTTCCGGGATGCATATTCGATGTAGCGTCCGATATCCCGTGACGGGTCGATGACGGCACATGCCTTGTTCCCGGCAACAATATAGGAGCTGTGGGCGATGCCGGGAGTAAAAAAATGCTGGATGATCATAGACGCTTCAACTCCTCTATGCGACGAAGAGGTAAATGAGTGTTGTGGCGATTACAATGAAGATTACTGTCATCACACTGCCGGCTTTGAGATAGTCCCTTGTATTGTATCCCCCCGGACCCATCAGGAGGGCGTTTACCTGGTGGGTCGGGAGGATGAAGGAGTTTGAGGCACAGACTGCCACGAGGAGTGCAAGGGCGGTCGGCTCGATCCCGGTCCCGGAACCGGTGAGCATCACGAGCGGCACCAGCAGGACGGTTGCGGCGACATTTGAAATGATCAGTGAGAGCACCGTCGCAAGCACAGCAACCGCTGCGAGGATCACAATCGGGTGGGTGCCGATGAGCGCTTCTGTAAGAGATCCGGCGATGAGAGCGGCTGCTCCGGACTTCTCCATCGCGATCCCAAGCGGAATCAGCCCTGCGATCAGAACGACCGTCTTCCATTCGATGGCCCGGTATGCCTCATCGATCGAGAGGACTCCAGTGATCACCATTCCCGCGGCACCGGTGAGGAGTGCGAGCGAGAGGGGGACCCCTGTCATGGTGAGGGCAAGCGCTCCGGCGAAGATAAAAACTGCGAGTGTGCCCTTGCTATGCCGCATCTCCTCGCCTTCGGGATGAGTGAGCAGGATCAGATCGCGGTTTCCGGCAAGAACGCGGAGTGTATCCCATGAGCCGAAGGCAACGATGGTGTCGCCGGCTGCAAACGGGATATCCGAGAAGTCGGCCCGGTTCTCAGTCTCCCCGCAGACATGGAGGATCGGCTCGATCGAGAACTGCTGCCGGAACCTGATCTCACGCGGGGTCTTCCCGATGATGGACGCCTTTGGCCGGACCGTCAGCTCCGCAAATCCATATCCTTCACCATCCAGTATCTCTTTCAGCCTGCTGTCGTCGATGGTGGGGATACAGCCTGAATCCTCGATAAACCTCTGGAAGTTCTCAGCAGATCCGAGGAATGCCAGCTCCTGAGAAGGCTCGAGACGGGTTGAGCGTGACGGGGCGACTGTGATATCCTTGTAGGTTCTGACCGCGAGGAGGTCGAGCCCGTACCTGATCTTGAAGAATGCCTCTTCACGGGTCTTCCCTACAAAGGGGGATTTTGGGGGGAGTGTGCAGGTCAGCACCGGGTGATCGATCCCCCAGATCTCTGCCACAGTCGGGCCGGCCGGACTCTCCTCTTTCTTCGGGAGGAGGGTGTTCCCAAAGAAGGCAAAGACTGCAACCCCGGCGATTAAAAGGGCAAGACCGATCGGGGTGACGGCGAAGAGGCCGAAGGGTTCTGCACCTGACTGCCTGAGAAGGTCGTTTAAGACGATCAGGGGGCCGGAGCCGATCATCGTGATGCTCCCACCGAGGATGGCGGCAAACCCCATCGGCATCATCAGCCGGGATACCGGGATCTTTGTCTGTCTGCTGATCCTTCTCATCGCCGGGAGGAAGAGGGCGGCTGCCCCGATATTCTGCATCACCGAGGAGAGGAGGCCGACTGTGATCCCGATCGTTGAGCTGACACGCCGCTCTTCTCTTCCGGCATACCGGACGATCGAGCGGGCCAGTCTGGAGGTGATACCGGTCCTCTCGATCCCATAGCCGAGGATCATCACCCCTGCCATCGCCATCACCGCATTTGAGGCAAAGCCTGATACCGCCTCCATTGGTGTGATGAGGCCGAGCCACGCAAGGGCAATTGCAGCGCCGATTGCGACGAGATCGATCCTGACACGGTCACTCACAAAGAGGATGATCGTGACAAGAAGGACAATCCCAACAAGCAGGATGCCGGTATCCATTGAGAACAACTGCTGATATGGTGGATAGAATAAAAAAGGTTGCCTCAGGAACGGGAGAGCCGGGCTGCGGTCAGGTGGCGTTTTAAGGTTTCTGCTGCTTCGGTATCTGTACCAAAGCAATCGAGGAGGGAACGGATCTGCTGGATCGTCTCGGGATGCAGCTCGTGCTCCATGAAACAGGCATCTTTCTCGGCAACAGATTCCGGCACTTTCAGGAGGAGAAGAAACTCCTTGAGGGTCTCATGGCGGAGATGAACCGATCTCCCGATCGCCTCGCCTTCCGGCAGGAGGACAACCCCTTCGTATCTCCGGTACTCGATTAAGCCGAAGGAGTGGAGTTTCCGGAACATCTCAACAACGGTTGAAGGCCTGACTCCGAGTTCATGGGCGACATCTTTTGTCCGGGCATATCCCTTGGTTCTCGTGACCCGATAGATTGCTTCGAGATAGTCTTCTGCCTTTCGTGAGAGGTTCTTCACACTACTTCCTCTGTTTCTGGGATGTATAGAAT
>NPIE01006546.1_pt1 | contig 14528 bp, 12 predicted proteins | sample 8637661 | NCBI WGS metagenome assembly NPIE01 (sample SAMN07420842, study PRJNA396082) | bioreactor metagenome | isolation source: sample BA12 brine-fed electro-methanogenic bioreactor BA | place: Japan: Kochi | collected 2016-12-09 | reverse complement strand
CTAGAGCAATGGGAGTGTTGTCCTCAGGAAGGTGATGTGCCGGGCCAAACCATCGGCAATCTCTTCGAACAGCTGACAAAGGAATTTCTGGAGGCATCCTTTGGGCTCTTGAACCATTTACGTCCAGGGGACTGGCGTTACGCTATCGATCAACGAATAGCGGACTTTGACCAATATGCACATCTGGCGACACTTAACCAGATTGTAGCGGATAACAAAGAGTTGGCCTCGGTCTTTGGTGGCGATTACATCATCAAACCCGATATTGTCATCGCTCGCGCCCCTGTATCCGAAGCCGAGATCAACCAACCGCCTGATGTTCGTATTGTGGGTCCCGAACGCCTTCTGGCCCGGCACACCCCTCTTCGCCGAGTGAATGTTCCACCTGCCACACTCATTTTACACGCGAGTATATCCTGTAAGTGGACCTTGCGCAGCGACCGTAGCCAGAACACGCGTACGGAAGTACTCAATCTAATTTGCAACCGTAAAGGGCCGTTGCCCCACATTGTAGCGGTTACTGCAGAACCACTGCCGACGCGCCTGGCGGTCCTGGCGTTAGGCACGGGCGATCTGGACTGCGTTTATCATATCGCCCTGCAGGAGCTACATCAAGCCCTGATCGCCCTCGCCAACGAGGATCAGCTGGATATGCTGACCACGCTTGTAGAAGGGCGCCGTTTGCGCGACATCAGCGATCTGCCCTTCGACTTGTCCATCTGATTTCGGCGGAGATCTCCGCCCTTCAGTTGACATCCCCGCTTCTTTCCACTATACTCATCTCATGAGTAGTCAACAGTTGAGTAAGCACGCAGGAGGTGTGTCATGTCCCCTATGACGCCCACCCCTCTGACGATCGAGTGGGGTTTGCTGGGTTTCCTTCACCAGGCGTCCACCCACGGCTACGAGCTTTATCAACGCCTGTGCAGTTCCCACGGGCTGGGCATCGTCTGGAATCTCAAGCAGAGCCAGCTCTACGCCATGCTCGCCCGGCTGGAGGAGCGGGGCTACATCGAAGCCACGTTGGAAGCCCAGGACTCCTATCCCCCGCGCAAGGTCTACGCTCTCACCCCGGCTGCGGAGGAGGGGTTGCGCACCTGGATAGAATCGCCGGTGGAGCACGGGCGGGACTTCCGCACCCACTTTCTCGCCAAGCTCTACTTTGCCCGCCGGGAAGGGCAAGACGTAGCGCAGCGCCTGCTGGCACGTCAGCAAGAACGCTGTCGTGACTGGCTCGCTGCGCGGGAGGAAGAAGCAGAAGCCGTGCGCGAGGCCCGGCCCTACGAGTGGCTGGTCTACCAGTTCCGCATCGGGCAGATTCGGGCCATGTTGGCGTGGCTGGAGCTCTGTGAGGAGACACTCGTGAAGGGAGAGGGATGATGATTAACGCGGAACACCTGTCACGTCCCCCCTTTCCCATCTTCCATCACCCATTACCTTAACTCGGAGGAACCACACCATGAAAAAACAAACTATTTACCTGGGTTTAGCTGTGACAATGATCGTGGCGCTGCTGCTCGGCGCCTGCGCGCCCGCGACCGATCCGGGGAGCGTGGGGGATGCCGATCCTATCGTGCTCACCGACGCGCTGGGCCGCGAGGTGCGCTTCGCCGCCCCGCCGGAGCGCATCGTCATCGGCGGGCGGGCCAACTTCATGCTGAACGATGCCGTCTACCTCTTCCCCATGGCGCAGGAGCGCGTGGTCGGGCTGACGCGGGCCACGCAGGAGGCGGGCTTCGTCGGCGTGATCGAACCGGAAGCCGAGGAGAAGCTGCGCTTCGAGGCCGATTCGGGCGCAGAGGAGCTGGCGGCGGTCAACCCCGACGTCGTCATCCTCAAGAGCTTGATGGCGGAGCAGTTAGGCCCGGCGCTGGAGGCGCTGGAGATTCCCGTGGTCTACCTCGACCTGGAGACGCCAGAGCAGTACTACCGCGACCTCGCCATCCTGGGCGAGCTCTTCGCTGCGCCCGAGCGGGCTGAGGAGGTTATCGCCTTCTATCGCGACCGGCTGGACGCCATCGAGGCGGAGGTGGGCGGGCTGGCAACGGCGGAGCGGCCCCGCGTGCTCCTGCTTCAGTACGACGCCCGGGGCGATACCCTCGCCTTCAAGACGCCGCCGGCGACCTGGATTCAGACCTGGATGGTGGAGTTCGCCGGTGGGCAGCCGGTCTGGACGGATGCCTCAGGGGGCGGCTGGAGCGTGGTCAATATGGAGCAGATCGCCGCGTGGAACCCTGACCACATCCTGATGGTCAGCTACTTCGAGGATGTGGATGCGGTGGTGGCCCGGTTGGAGGACGATCCCCTCTGGCAGTCGCTGGAGGCTGTGCAACAGGGCCGGCTCTACGCCTTCCCCAAGGACTACTACAGCTGGGATCAGCCCGACACCCGCTGGATTTTGGGGGTGAGCTGGGTGGCGCGGACGCTGCACCCGGAGCGCTTCGCGGAGCTGGACGTGATGGCGCTCTTCTATGAGTTCTACGGCGAGCTCTACGGCCTGGATCGGGCCACCGTCGAGGCGGAGATCCTGCCCCGGCTGGAAGGGGACCTGCGCTGAGGCTCCGCTCCCTTCTCCATCGCCGGCCCTATCTGCTCCTGGGGCTGCTCTTCCTCGTCGTGATTGGGCTTTCGATCTTCGTGGGGCGCTATCCGCGCCCCTACTGGCTGCCGCCAGCGACGCTGCTCGAAGATCCGCTGGCACAGCGGCTGGTGCTGCGGGTGCGCCTGCCGCGCATCCTGATGGCTTGCCTGCTGGGCATGACGCTGGCGGCCTCGGGCAGCGTCCTCCAGATGATCTTCCGCAATCCCCTGGTGGAACCCGGCTTCCTGGGCGTCTCGCAGGGGGCGGCCTTCGGCGCGGCCCTCAGCATCGTCCTGCTGGGCGGATCGGCGCTGGTGATCCAGGGGACGGCGGCGCTCTTCGCCTGCCTGGGGCTGGCCTTCTCTTACCTGCTGGCCCGCCACATCCGCTACGGCGGCTGGACCCTGCGGCTGGTGCTGGCGGGCATCGCCGTCTCGGCCCTCTTTTCAGCTGGCGTGGGGCTGCTCAAGTACATCGCCGATCCGCTGACGCAGCTGCCGGAGCTCACCTTCTGGATGCTCGGCGGGCTGTGGGCCGTGGGCGTGGGCGACGTGCTCAGTGTGCTCCCCGTCGTCATCCTCTCGCTGGCGCTCATCCTGCTGATGCGCTGGCGGCTGAATCTCCTCTCGCTCGATGAGGAGACGGCCTTCTCGCTGGGCGCCGCCCCGGCCCGCGAGCGCCTGGCCCTGCTGGGCGCCGCTGTCCTCGCCACCGCCGCCGTCGCCTCCCTTTCGGGCATCGTCGGCTGGGTGGGGCTGATCATCCCCCACATCTCTCGGCGGCTGCTGGGCGCCGACGCCCAACGCTCTCTGCCCGGCGCCGTCCTGCTGGGGGGCGCTTTCACGCTGGGTTGCGATACCGTGGCCCGCGCCGCGCTCACCGGAGAGATTCCCCTGGGGATTCTGACCTCCTTTCTCGGCGCCCTCATCTTCATGGCGCTGATGGTCAGCCGGGGCGTGGGAGTGCGGGCGTGAACGGGCAGCCGGGTATCATCTCCCTGGCGGGCGTGCGCTTCCGTTACGACGGGCGGATGCAGGAGCTCTTCAGCGGCCTCTCGCTGGAGATCCCCGCCGGTTCCATCACCGCGCTGCTGGGGCCCAACGGTTCGGGCAAGACGACGCTGCTCCATCTGATGTTGGGGATTCTCTCGCCGGCGGCGGGGACGGTGCTTGTCGCCCGGCGGCCCCGGCAGCAGTACGGGCGCCGGGAGTTCGGCAAACTGGTGGGTCTGGTCTCGCAGGATGAGTACATCCCCTTCGATTTCACGGTGCTGGAGTACGTGCTGCTGGGGCGCGCTCCCCGCCTGCACCTACTGGAGACGCCGCGCGCCGAGGATCGGCGCATCGCGGCGGCGGCGCTGGAGACGCTGGGCTTGGCCCCGCTCCAGGGGCGCTCCATCCAGACGCTGAGCGGGGGCGAGCGCCAGCTGGTGATGGTAGCGCGGGCGCTGGCGCAGGAGCCGGCCATCCTGCTGCTCGACGAGCCTACCTCCCACCTCGACCTGGGCAACACGCGCCGCATCCTCCAAGTCATGGAGGCGCTGCGGGCCGGAGGGAAGACGGTGCTCTTCTCCACTCACGATCCCAACGCGGCGGCAGCGGTGGCGGATTACGTCGTGCTGCTGCGAGCGGGGAGGGTCCAGGCGGCGGGCGCCATGGCGGAGGCGCTGACGCCGGATCACCTCACGGCGACCTACGGCGTCCCGGTGGAGGTGGCGCAGGTGGGCGAGCGGCTGCTCATCGTCGCGCCGACCAATGGGAGGGTCGCTCCGTCTTCAGCCCCCTAGTCGCTTGGTCCTTAACCCTATTTTGGCTTGCTTTTCCCCTTACCTCTCTTCATGGTATACTTGAGCTCGGTCGCCAATCCATATCTGAGGAGGTTACGAGAATGAAGCATTTCCTTACGTTAGCCGATCTAACTTCGGATGAGTTCCGCCGCTTGCTCAACACGGCCTTGCGCATTAAGACGGAGCTGAAGGAGAAGGGCGCCGGCGAGCCCCTGCTCTCGGGCAAGGTGATGGGCATGATCTTCCAGAAGCCCAGTTTGCGCACCCGCGTCTCCTTTGATGTAGCGATGCTTCAGCTGGGCGGGAACGCGCTCTATCTCTCGCCCAACGAGATCCAGCTGGGCAAGCGGGAGAGCGTCGCCGATGTGGCCCGGGTCATCTCCCGCTACGTCGACGTAGTTATGGCCCGGGTCTTTTCCCACTATGACCTGGTGCAGCTGGCAAAGTACGCCACCATTCCCATCATCAACGGGCTTTCCGACTACAGTCACCCCTGCCAGGGCGCGGCTGATTTCCTTACCATCCTGGAGCACAAGGGAGGTTTCGAGGGGCGGAAGCTGGCTTACCTGGGTGACGGCAACAACGTCTCCACCAGCCTCTGCTTCGGCGCGGCCCTGCTGGGGATGGATTTCACTATCGCCACCCCCAAGGGTTACGAGCTGCCTCCCGCCGTTTGGGATCTGGGGCTGCGACTCGCGGCAGAGACCGGTGCGCGTCTGGAGATGACTTACGATCCTTTGGCCGCCGCTGCGGATGCCGATGTGCTCTATACCGATGCGTGGGCCTCCATGGGCCAGGAAGAGGAAGCTGCCAAGCGCCGTCTTGTCTTCCCGCCCTACCGGGTGGACGAGGGCAAGCTGGCGGTGGCCAAAAAAGACGCCATCGCGATGCACTGCCTCCCCGCTCATCGGGGAGAAGAGATCACCGATGCTGTGGCCGATGGCGAACACTCCGCACTCTTCGATCAGGCGGAGAATCGGCTGCACGCACAGAAGGCCGTCATCCTGGGGCTCTTTGATCTGGCGTAGCGCTGGTGGGGGAGAGGCCGGCCCCGGCCTTTCCCCCGTAGTGTGATTTTGTATTCGGTAAATTCGTGAAGGAGCAGGGCGGTGGCAGGTAATCGGACGCGCTACGAAAAGGCACGCCAGAAGGCCAGTGACCTCGTCTGGGAAGAGAAATGGTCGGAGGCGGTCCAACACTACGAGCAGGCGCTGCAGGAGTTCCCGGACGACGAGTCGGTGCTGATGGGCTACGCCTGGGCGCTCTTCAACACCGATGCATTGGAGCGCGCGGTGGAGATCTACCAACGGTTGGCGCAGCTGGAACCCAAGAACCCCGTTCCCTACGAGCGTCTGGCAGAGATCTTCATCCGTCAGGGAGAGGCGAAGCAGGCGGCGGCCATGTATCTACGTGCCGCCGCTCTCTACGAGGCTCAAGGGCTTCTGGATAAGCAGGTCGGCGTTCTGGAGGAGGCCGTGCGCGCCTATCCGGAGGATGACCGCCCCTGGGGCGTCCTGCTGCACTACTATCAGGGGCAGGGCCTGATGAGGGCAGCGGTCCGGGCCACGGAGTGGCTGGCCTATCTCTACCAGGAGACGCATCCTGAGCGCGCCGTTGAGATCTGTCGCCAGCTTCAGAGTCAGCTCCCCGGCGAGCGCCGGCTGGGGCAGATCATGGCGCTGCTCCAGACCGGGCGGCCCCTGCCCCGTCCGCCTTCCACTGCCGAGTTTAGCGCCACGGCGGAGGAAGGGCACGCTTCCGCAGAGCCCGCGGCGACCGACGAAGCGGGGACACCGACGGAGATCGCGCGCCAGCGGGCGCTCGAGTCCCTGGCCGAGTCCATCTTTGAGGAACGCCCGGAGCCCTCTGATACCTCTCAGGAAGAGGTGAATCTTCTCATCAGCCGGGCCCTCGATGCCCAGACGCGGGGCGATCTGGAAGAGGCTCTGGCGGCCTATGAGCAACTCGTCGCCGCCGGCGTCTCCATGCCCTCCATCCATTTCAACCTGGGCCTGTTGTATAAGGAACGGATGCGATTCGATGAGGCGATCGAACAGTTGGAGCTGGCACTGGACAACGCGGAATATGTGCTGGCGAGTCACTACGCCCTCGGAGAGTGCTACCAGGTGCGGGCGGAGTTCGAGCAGGCTCTGGAGCATTTCCTCGAGGCTGTCAAGATCATCGATCTGGCGACCGTGGAGCGGGATCAGGTGGACGATCTCATTCGTGTCTACGAGGGGCTGGCCCAGAGCCTCATCAACGCGGGAGAGCCGGAGCGAGTGCAGGCGGTCTCCGGGGCCCTGGTCGGCTTCCTCAACCAGCGAGGTTGGGAGGACGAGGTGACGAAGGCTCGGGGACGCCTCGATGATCTGGCCCGCAGCGGAACTATCCTCAGTTTGGCCGAGGTCATCAGCCTGCCCGATGCCGACAACATCATGCGTTCCATTGGGCTGGCGCAGGAGTACGCCCGGCGGCAGCGCCCTTACTCCATGTTCGAGGAGCTCTCCTACGCTATCGGGCGCGCGCCTTTCTACCTGCCCTTGCACAGCATGCTGGCCAATCTCCGCCTGGAGCTGGGCCACATCGAGGCTGCGTTGGATACCTACCGCGTCGTCGCCCGCGCCTATGAAACCCGGGGGCAGATCCCGCAGGCGCTGACCATCTATGAGCAGATTCTGGAGCTCGCCCCGTTGGACGGGCCCCTTCATCGCCGCCTGATTGATATCTACATCCAGCGGGGACAGATAGATTCGGCACTGGATCAATATCTTCAGCTGGCTGACGCTTACTATCAGATGGCTCAGCTGGATCGTGCGCAGGAGTGTTACGCCGAGGCCCTGCGTCTCGCTCCCCGAGGCTCCGATGAGACCCGCTGGGAGGTCCGCATTCTACACCGGATGGCCGATTTGAATATGCAGCGGCTCGATTGGAAGGCGGCGATCAAGCAGTACGAGCGCATCGCGAAGAGCGCGCCCGACGACGAACGGGCACATCTCGGCCTGCTGCGCCTCTATCCCCGCACCGGTCGCCCCCATCTGGGCTTGGCCGCTCTCGACCGGCTGTTAAAGCGCTATCTGAGCACCAAACGAGTCCGCAAGGCCCTGGCCGTGCTCGAGGATCTCGTGCAGGAGGAGCCCGATTCCATTCCCTTGCGTTACCGTACGGCTCAATTTGCCCTCAACGCCGGCCAGCGGGAGAGCGCGCTGGAACATCTCGATGTGTTGGGAGATTTACAGCTGGAAGCGGGGAAGAAGGACGAGGCCCTCAAGACTTTGGAGGCAATTATCGCGCTCAAGCCGCCTACCGTCGATTCCTATCGGGGGCTCTACCGGGATCTGAGTGGGCGGGAGCCGCCCGTCTGAGGCTAGACGTTCTTCGGGGCAGTGCGAGCCGCCGGAGGGGTGACTATCAACGTTTTTAGTGGGAATTGGGATTGGATATGTGGGAATTAAGTTGGCTGCTGGAGCGATTGTCCTGGCTGGATCTGGTGGACATCGTTCTGGTGGCGTTGCTCTTCTTTGCCGTGCTCTACGCCCTGCGCGGCACGCGTGCCGTTCCGCTGGTGCGGGGCATCATCGGTCTGCTGGTGACGCTGACTTTCCTCAGCCGGATTGTGCGCTTACGGGCCTTCTCGTGGCTGTTGGAGCAGATTCTTCCGGCCTTACTCGTTGCCTTGCCCGTTATCTTTCAACCAGAACTCCGCCGAGCTTTGGAACGCCTGGGTCGCGGGCGCTTCTTCCTGCTGAGCTCCCCCCCAGAAGAGACCTACGAGAAGGTGATTCAGGAGGTGCTGGAAGCGGCGCAGCAGATGGCGGTCCATCACACGGGCGCCCTCATCGTCTTCGAGCGCGAGACGGGTCTCCAGGAGTACATCGAGACCGGCGTCCCGGTGGATGCCGAGATCACTGCTGAGTTGCTCACCACGATCTTCGATCATCACACAGTGCTCCACGATGGGGCCGTCATCATCCGCGAAGGTCGTGTTGCGGCGGCGGCCTGCGTCATGCCCCTGACGGGTGCCTTCCTCGCTGATCGCCATCTGGGTTTGCGGCACCGGGCCGCCATTGGGACGACGGAGGAGAGCGATGCCATCGCCCTGGTGGTCTCAGAAGAGCGGGGCACCATCTCCCTCGCACACAACGGCCGGATCATTCGCGATCTGCGTGAAGATCGGCTGGAGTCTATTTTGCAAGCCTTCTTCAGCCGTCCTTCGCCCTCCAGCTCCAATATCTTTCGGCGTTGGCGGGAGAACCTTGGTGAGGGCACGCGTTCGTTGCCCGAGGAGGGGCAACAATGAGAGACCGTTGGGCACAGTGGATTACCATGGCGGTGCTCTCTGTCATCCTGGCCTTCTTTTTCTGGGCGGTGGCCACGGAAGCCGAGGATCCCATGGTGGAGCAGACCTATCCTGCCAGCGTGCGCATCGAAACGCGCAACGTTCCCGAGGGCATGACGGTCTACAATTTGAATGAGGAGCGCGCAACGGTGCGCTTGCGAGCGCCAGAGTCGCTCTGGCAGTTGCTGGAGGGACAGACGGGCATGGTTCGGGCTTACGTCTCCCTCGCCGGGGCGGAGCCGGGGACGCTTACGCTACCCGTTCAGGTAGAGGTCACTCGGCGTCCGGCGCAGGTGGTGCGCGTCTCGCCCTCCGAGGTGACGCTGGAGCTGGCCCCCCTGGCCGAACGGGACGTGCCGGTGGTGGTGGAGGTGACGGACGTGCCGGCCCAGGGCTTCGTGGCCCGCTCGCCGATTTACGCGCCGCGGATAGTGACGGTCATCGGGCCCGAGCCCCAGGTAGAGCGTGTGACCCAGGTCGTCATCGAAATTTCCGTGGAAGATCAACGCCGCTCTGTCTCGGATGACTTCCAGCCAGTGCCATTGGATGAGCTGGGGGATCCGGTGGCGTACGTGGAGCTGGTGCCGCGCACCGTGACGGTTGAGGTGCCCGTTGAGCAACTGGGCAATATCCGTGACGTGGCCGTCCACGTGCTGCTGGAGGATCAGCCCGCCCCGGGCTTTCGTGTCGTCCAGGTGACCGTTGAGCCGCCGGTGGTAACGGTGACAGGACGCCGGGACGTCGTCCAGGCGACCTCCGTGGCGCTGCGTACCGAGCCCATTTCGCTGGAAGGGGTTCAGGAGAGTTTCAGTACCACGGTGGGACTCCAGCTGCCCGAGGGGCTATCCGTGCTGACCACGCCTGAGGTCTTCGTGAGCGTCGAGATTGAGATGCTTGAAAGCCGGGTCTCCGTGCCGCGAGACGTAGAGCTGCGGGGATTATCGGGAGCCTACACGGCGACAGTCAGTCCCGCCACCGTTGAAATTGTCGTCACCGGTCCCTTCCGTGACGTCGAGGCGCTGGATCCTCTGGAGGTCGAGCTCTACGCAGATCTGGCAACTCTGGGGGAGGGGGAACATACGGTTCCCCTCGAGGTGGTGCTTCCTATTCCTACCTTGGAGGTGGTCTCGATCCTGCCCCAGCGCTCAGTCGTGGTGGATATCCGGCGGACCGGAGCGCCGTAGGTGCTTTACTCCTGGACGGGGAGCTGCTGCTCTCTGCGTCCGGGACCGGTTATTCAGGCCTGGGCCTCGCTCTCACTGAGGTGCGCATCCAACCCCTCCTGTACGGCTTTCAGCGCGAGCGTTGCACATTTCACTCGTCCCATGCTCAGCCGGATTCCCCCCAGCAGCTCCTCAATATCTGGGAGGTCCAGGGCCGCAATCTCCTCCGGCGTCTTTCCCACCAGCTCCTCCGTGAGCAGCGAGGCGGTTGCCATGCTGACGACGCAGCCATGCCCTTCGAACATCATCTTCTCCACCCGCTGCGCCTCATCTAGTTGCAGGGTGACGTGGATGGTGTCGCCACACGTGGGATTATCTCGGTGGACCTCCAAGTCGGCATCCTCCAGCACGCCGAAATTGGCGGGGTCATGATAATGGTCCAGAAGCTGCTCACGATATAGTTCGGACATGATACTCCTTGTGCATTAATTAGACTCAGTAGATGTGATTTTGAGGCTTGTAGTGACGGCTTTAGCCGTCCCACAACCGCTAAAGCGGTTACTACGAACCTGATTTTCGATCTATTGAGACTGGCTCTTTCCGGCTCCTATTGTAGCGGATAGTCATCCCTTCGTCAACAGATCGTACGGCTGCCCCTCACGGGAGGGCAGCGATGGAATCGGTTGAAGCCGCGCGCGCCACAGCGGGAGGGCCGTGAGGATGCGCAATCCCGCACAGACGAAGAGGGCCGGCACTAGCCCCAGCCAGCGGGCCCCCAGCGGGCCGAGCAGGGAACCGAGCATGATGGCGGCGTTGAAGACCAGATGATACCAGGACAGATAGGAGGGCCGCTTCTCCGCTGGGATTTCCTCCAGCAGAAAGTTGACCAGGGCGCCTCCCACCAGCGACCAGGCGGTGCCCCCTACCGCAGAGGCCACGAGGAAGAGAGCCGGCCCCCGTGCGCTCCCCAACAGGATCGGATAAGCGCTCAGGAGCAGCGCTCCCAGCCCCGCCACCCGCCGGTGTCCTATCCGCTGGGAGAGGGTATCCAGCTGAAGGGAGCCGAAGAAGACCGCCACCTGGAAGAGGGCCGATCCCAGGCTGATCTGGGCGTCGGTGAGCCGCAGGGTCTCGACCATCTGGATGGGGAAGAGCGCCGAGGGCAGGTGGTGCGTGAGGTGGAAAGCGAAGAGAAGGACCAGCAGGCGCCCGAAGGGCCCCCGTAGAATCTTCAGAGAGAGCCGGCGCCCTTCCGGGCGGAGCAGGCCGCGCAAGCCAGGGACGTGGCGGAGGCGATGGCGAGCGAGATGTACCCGCTCCCGCAGCCGGCGTCGGGTACGGGAAGGCGCCGGTTCTTCCTGCGGGCGGACGAACCAGAGATGGACGGTGCTCATGGCGGCTCCCAGGCAGCCTATCCCGAAGACCACCTGGTAACCGACGGGGAAGGGCAGTCGATCAAGCAGCTGCCCACAGCCCAGCGAGGTGACGATGGTGACTGCCGCCAGGATGGAGTTGCGGATCCCGGCCACGTGGGAGCGCCATTCCGGCGGGACACTGGCGGCAAACAGTGCATTGAAGCCCACCGCCAGGGCCGTGCCGGGCACGTTCATCGACAGGGTGATAAGGATCAAGGCCCCGATCTGTGCGCGGGGAGGCAGGAAGAACGGTAGCAAGGGCCAGAGCAGGTAGCCCAGGCGGAAGAGTACCGCCGTCCAGAAGACGCCGGAATTCAGGGGGCGCGCTTCCAGCCAGCGTCCCGCCGGCAGCGTGAGCAGCAAACTGACGGCAGCCGGACCGGCGTTGAGCAAGCCAATCTCGAAGGCGCCGGCGCCCTGTCGCGCCGCAAAAACGGCAACGAAGGCCAGCGCGCTGCCCGCCAGTACCCCATACCAGGCGATGTCGAAATAGAGGTGCCGGAAAACTCGCCGGTGATCGGGGGGGACCGGACGCTCCGCACGGAGGAAATTGGAAACTTTCATCTCGTTTCACCCTTCGGTCATGAATCTCCAGTGAGCGCAGAATTGACGTGTGCATTATACCCGGCTCAGGCGAAAAGGGGCGCCTTTTATTTCTCCGGCTTCCAGGTATACTTGAACCGCTGCGCCTTGCGGCGCACTTTTATTTAGGGAAGCAGAGGATTATGACCCTTGATGAATTGACCGAGGCGATGAACCGGTTTGTCGAGGCAATGGGGTGGTATCGCCCGAATTCGCCGCTGGTTCAGAACCCGCGTAATATTGCAATCTCCCTCTCCCTTGAAGCGGCGGAGGTGCTGGAGCACTTTCAGTGGGGCGAGGAGGCCGATCCTGAGGCATTGGCCGAGGAGCTGGCCGACGTTGCACTCTATTTGCTCCAACTGGCCTATCTGATGGGCATCGATCTGGAGCAGGCCATCGCCGATAAACTGGCCCTCAATTACAAACGCTTTGGTGAGAAGGGTGATGGTGCGGCGTGAATACGGAGGAGATCGCAAAGGAGCGTAAGCCCCTGCGCCTCCTCGTTGTCAGCGACGACGTGGCGCCCACCCTCTTTAACGCTCGGATCCGAGAGCACGTCGGCCCCGTCGACCTATTGCTCTCCTGTGGCGATCTCTCCTACTCCTATCTTGAATACATCGTTACGCGCCTGCGAACCCCCCATGCCTTCTACGTGCATGGGAACCACGACTCACCCGAGTATCGCGCCAACAATACCACGCTGGAGGAGCCCGGCGGTTGGATGAACTTGGACCAGCGCTCTGTCTGGCTCGAAGAGCTGGGATTGCTCATTGCCGGATTGGAGGGCTCCATCCGCTACCGTCCGGAGGCGCCCTATCAGTACACACAGCGGGAGATGACCTGGCGCGTCTACCGACTGGCGGTCAAATTGCTCTTTAATTATCTGCGTCATGGGCGTTATCTGGATATCTTCGTCGCACACTCCCCTCCCGCCGGCATTCACGATGGAACGGACTGGCCCCATCGGGGTTTCGAGGCCTATCTGGGCCTGATGAAGCGCTTTCGCCCCCGCCTCTTCCTTCACGGTCACAAACACCGCTACGGGCCCGGGCCGTGGCGCTCGCAGTATAGAGCTACGGAGGTGGTGAACGTGCATCCTTTCCGCATTATTAACTGGTACGAGGACGAGATCCAATATGGCCGCCTATCTCGCCGCTAAGGATAGCTTCAACCGGGCGCGCCTCAAGGCTTTCTGGAACGCTGTCGTCTCGACGCTGACGGGGCGTTCCAACCGTCTGCTGGCCTGGGATGAGGTGCGCGACCGGCTGCACATCGGCGGGCAGATTTACCGGGGCATCCGCCCGGTGCCTGTCGGGAAGATCATCGGCAGCGTCAACCGTTATCGGGACTTCGACCGCGCATTTCTACCCCGGCAGACTCACACCGAGAGCCGTTGGCGCAGCATCAGCAGCGCTTACTATGAGGAGAAGCACCTCCCGCCGGTGCAGCTATACCAGATAGGAGACGCCTACTTTGTGGTGGACGGCAATCATCGGGTCTCCGTGGCCCGCGAACAGCGGCGGGCCTTCATCGACGCCGAGGTGATTGAGGTCGAGGCCCCGGTGCCCGTCGGTCCTGACCTCGACGCCCGCGATCTCCAGATCAAGGGGGAGTACGCCGACTTCCTCAAGCGCACCCACCTTGACGAACTGCGTCCCGGACAAGACATCGAGTTCTCCATCGCCGGTGGTTATCAGCGGTTGCTCGAGCACATCGCCGTGCATCGTTACTTCATGGGCGAGCACCGGGGCGGTTTCGTGCCGGAGGAGGCGGCGGTCGTTGACTGGTACGATCATGTCTATCTGCCCTTGGTCAAGGTCATCCGCCAGATGGAGATTCTGGATGAGTTCCCTCATCGCACCGAGGCCGACCTCTATCTGTGGATCATGGAACATCTCCACTTTCTCCAGGAGAGCGGGCAGGAGGTGACGCGGGCGGCGGCGGCCCGTCACTTTGCTGCCCATCACAGCGCGAATCTTCTCAAGCGGGCGCTGAACGTGGTGACCGGGCTGTGGAGCACCATCGAGGAGGTCGGGGAAGCGGAGGCGGCTGCCGATTTCCTTGCCGAGACCCGCCTCGATGAACTGCGCCCCGAGCACGGCATCCGCTTTGGTCAACCCGGCGGTTACCGCCGGCTGCTGGAGCACATCGCCGTTCACCGCCACTTTATGGGATTGGAACTCCAGCGCTTCGTCCCCTGGGAAGAGGCGGTGACCGACTGGTACGATACCGTCTATCGTCCCCTGGTGGCTCTGCTCCACGAGCACGGACTGACCGAGGAGCTGTCCCACCTGACGGAGGCGGAGCTCTACCTCTGGCTGACGGAGCACATGCAGTTTCTCCGCGAGCAGGGCGCCGCGCTTAGCCAGGAAGATGCTGTGGCAGACTTCGCGCAGCGCTACACCCTGCGCCCCCTCAAAGAGGTGCTGGGTATGGTGCAGAGTTTGCTGGAGGTGGGCGAGGAGCCGGGCGGCGTTACCACCTACCGCGAGTTCCTGGAGACCACCCATCTGGACCGGTTGCGTCCAGAACATCACATTGCCACGACCCTCACCAGCGGCTACCGGCGCCTGCTGGAGCATATCGCTGCCCACCGCTATTTCATGGGGCTAGAGCTGGGGCGCCCCGTCTCTGAAGAAGAGGCGGTGACCGATTGGTACGATAC
>NPIE01014813.1_pt2 | contig 14532 bp, 17 predicted proteins | sample 8637661 | NCBI WGS metagenome assembly NPIE01 (sample SAMN07420842, study PRJNA396082) | bioreactor metagenome | isolation source: sample BA12 brine-fed electro-methanogenic bioreactor BA | place: Japan: Kochi | collected 2016-12-09 | reverse complement strand
GTTCAACGTCCTCGTGGTGTGACTGTATGGCATTTAGCACAACCTCACCTTCGTCAAACTTCTTGGCCAGTTCATAGCCAAGTTGCGTATGTGTGCCCTCCTGTCCCTTGTCCACAGCCTTTCCTATATCGTGCAGGAGACCGGCACGTTGTGCCAGCTTCTGATCCAGATCCAGCTGCTGGGCCATCAGCCCACATATCTTTGAAACCTCTATGGAATGATTCAGTACATTCTGACCGTATGATGTCCTGTATTTCAGACGACCGAGTATCTTAATCAGTTCAGGGCTTATCCTGTGAACACCAACCTCAAAACAGGCCTGTTCGCCGGCCTCGCGGATTATAACCTCCAGCTCTTTCTCTGCCTTTTTAACTGCATCTTCTATGCGCGCAGGGTGGATTCTTCCGTCGAGTATGAGCTTCTCCATGGCTATTCTGGCCACCTCACGGCGTATAGGATCATAGCCGGAAAGAATTATGGCCTCAGGTGTGTCATCGACAATAACATCGATGCCAGTTGCAATCTCAAAGGCGCGAATATTTCGTCCTTCTCTGCCAATAATTCTGCCCTTGATTTCATCGGATGGAAGATTGACTACTGAGACGGTTGCTTCTGCAGTAGTATCCGCTGATATCCTCTGGATTGCACTGATTATAATCTGCCTTGCCTCTCGCTCTGCCTTGGCCTCTGCTTCTTCTTTGATCTCCTTGACTCTCTGGGCTGCCTCTGCACGTGCCTGAGCCTCCAAATTCTGCATGAGAATCGCCTTGGCCTCGTCTGCGGTCATTCCAGCGACCCTCTCAAGCTGGACATTCTGCTTTCTGATAAGATCATCAAGCTCTTTCTGCCTTTGAGTCAGTGACTCATCCTTGGACTGGAGATTTCTCTTGTAGTTCTCGAGATTCTTCTCACGTTTTCTGATCATATCGGCTTTGTTCTCAACCATCGATTCCTGTTCTCTGACACGCTTTTCAAGCCTCTCGATATCAGCCCTTCTCTGCTTTGTACTCTGTTCGAATTCGGTCTTTGCGACAAGCCATTCGCTCTTAGCCTTCAATTCTGCTTCTTTGAGATAAATCTCTGAGTTCTTCTCAGCTTCGGCGACTATCTGATCCGCCCTTCTCTTTGCCTCGGATATCTTAGAGGCTGCCATGCGCTTTCCTATGAAGAAACCAACTACTATAGCTACAATCAGGCCTATTACTATGCCTGCTATGGCTGCAATTGACATTATTCTCCTTTCAGACTGGGTCTTTAGGACCCCATTTATGTGAATTTCTTATATACATACAAAAAACCCCGGCCTCACCGAGGTTCCAAAATCTAAAAAAATCTGTTGACTCTGAAAAGGTAATCAGTCTATCTCGAGCTCGCTGTCCAACTTCTGACCTATGATATTCATCATCTCTTGTTGTTCCTCGATCTCTTCACGGAGTTTGCGNNNTCATCCGCAAGTGTCATAGATGCCAGTATAGAACAATTAAGATCATTCAGAGAGCCGCCACCGATCTCCTTCATAAGGGAATCTACCTTTTGGGCAACCTGCTCAACATATTCGCTGTTCTGCTGGGAAGCCAACATGTATTGCTTTCCATATATTTCTACTGTGATATTTTTTTTCTCAGAGTCTGACATCTAACCTCAGATCTCGGAACCGAGTACATCATCAATTTTTCCGATATAAGAATCGATCTTTTCTCGGAGCTGCTCTTCCTTTTCAGAAGAAATATTTGAACTTTCTTCCAGCTTGTGACGCATGGAATTGTTCTCATTCCTCACATTGTTTAACTCTTCAGAAAGATGCTGTACCCTCTGTTCCAATTGCTGATTTGACTCATACAGACTTCTTTTCTCGTCCTTGAGTCTTGATATGACTTCAACTGCTTTATTTATCTTTTCTTCTAACTGATAGAAATTCTCCATGTTCATACTTTCCCCCATTTATGTTAAACTCTTCTCTGCGGTAGAATACTGTATATTCCTTTTTCTACCACCTATTTATGTTAAAAAACTTATCAAATATTGAGCGAAGGCTTTACCTCTCAATCCCAATGATTACAAAAGTCCTCAAATTAGCTCATAGCATATGTTCTCAAGGGTTTCTCGTTAAGCAACCAATGAAAACAAAAATTGCCTAATTTGAGAGCCACCACAATTATAATATTGGGTTTTTGGGTATGTTGCAAGATTTTTCTCAAGGAGTTTATAAAATAGTTCCCGCAATTTTTTATTGCGGGAACCTCAAGAATTTATCTATGTGTCAACTACTCTGCAAGAACGCTGTTGTCTATAGTTATTTTTGATTTGCTCTTTGCCTCTTTTACATACTCTCGTATGCCCTCTTCCAGTTTCCGGTTTCTTATCCTATCCTCAAGCTTATCTCGAACATTCTCAAGTGGAACACTCTCATCAGGTAGGGTGTTGATGAGCATAAAGACTATCTGATTTTCTTTCTCGACGATGGGCCCCACTACACTACCCTTCTGACTTTCAGCGATCTTGGGAAACTCCTTTAACATATAGTCATCTTCCCGCAGCTCAAGAATATCGACGTGAAATCTGGGTCCTGATTCCTCGAACTTCTTAAAGACCTGTTCGTAAACCTGGTTTGGGTTATCTTCTTCAATCTCAATGGCTGAAAGCACCTGCTTTGCCTGGTTGAGATCAATTTCATCATTGCTTTTTTTCACAATAGCTGTCAGATATCTCCTGGGTTTATAGTAATCGCTCGAGAATCTATATTCGTTTTGGATTTCTTCCTCGGAAACTGGTATTGTTGGTTTTATCTCTTTCTCGATGAACATATCAATTAGTAGGGATTTCTTGAAAGCATCAAGCCGTTGTTGTGCCTCTTTATCGCTATCGATTGAATAGCCCTTTTCCTTGGCACTGACATAGACAAGCTCCCTTTCTATTGCCCTGTCAAGGTTCTGCTTGAGCATATGATTCTTGAAGACCTCATAGTTCATCTCCATCTTGCTGACACTTTTCAGATCTTCAATGGTTATCGGACTGCCATTGACCTTTGCCACTGTCTGGGAAAAAATAACACCGACGAAAATTAGAATCATCAGTCTCATTGAGCCTCCTTTGATTTTTCATAAAAATAAAGTCTGCGAAAGGGTAAAGTCAAGTTTGAAAAGAAGATCTAAAGATCAAACAGGTCAAAGGAAGTGGGTTTTATACCCAGATGTTTATATGCTGCCCGTGTTACTACCCTGCCCCTTGCTGTTCGTTTGAGTAAACCGAATTGAACAAGGTATGGTTCATACATCTCTTCAAGTGTGCCGGCATCTTCACTCAATGCAACAGCAAGTGTGCTTATACCCACAGGTCCTCCGTCATAGCTTTCAATAATTAGCCTGAGAATACGCCTGTCCATCTCGTCAAGACCTGCCTCGTCTATATCGAGAATTCTCAGGGCATGTCTGGCAATACCAATATCAATCTGACCTGTACCCTCTACCTGTGCATAGTCCCGAATACGCCTGAGCAGCCTGTTGACTATTCTCGGTGTCCCGCGTGATCTGCTCGCTATTTCTCCGGCTGCCTCACCATCTATGGGTATATCCAGTATCTTTGAGGAGCGCATCACTATCATCTTCAGCTCCTCCGGATTATAGAAATTCAAGCGTTCCATGATTCCGAAACGTGTCCTCAATGGGGCCGTCAACATTCCGGCTCTGGTTGTCGAGCCCACGAGGGTAAATGGTTCGAGATTCAGCCGGACCGTGCGTGCTGAAGGACCCTGGTCTATAACAATATCGAGAAAGAAATCCTCCATAGCAGAATATAGATATTCTTCAACAGTCCTATTGAGCCTGTGTATCTCATCAATGAAAAAGACATCCCCACGTTTCAACCCAGTCAATATTCCGGCAAGGTCCCCGGCCTTCTCGAGGATCTGTCCTGAGGTTGATACAATTTCGGAGTCCATCTCATGAGCAATAATATTGGCGAGGGTTGTCTTACCCGTGCCGGGAGGTCCATGGAAAAGTGCATGATCAAGGGGTTCTTCGCGCATCCTGGCAGCCTTAATCCATACTGAGAGCTTCTTTTTCAGTGTCTCCTGGCCTAGAAAGAATTCGAGTGTTTTCGGTCGAAGTGTCTGCTCAAGAGGCAGATCCTCTTCCATTCTATCGGGTGCCATGTAGTCCATCAAAGCTCCTTGAGGGCAAGTTTTACAATGGTTTCAGTGTCAGAACCGGGCCGCAGACTTGCTATTTTTTTGAGGCTTCTGTCAATATCGACCTCTTTATAGCCGAGTGCAAGGAGTACCTTCCGGGCCTCGTCACTTTCGGAGGGAGCCTCCGACTTTTCGGGCTTAATATCACCTATCTTGTCCTTCAGCTCAAGAATTATCCTCTCCGCCTTCTTGCGACCAACTCCATTTATCTTGGTCAAATACTTGCTTTCACCACGGGCAACAGCACCGAGAAACTCATCGACAGGCATACCTGAGAGAACAGCAAGTGCAACTCTGGGACCGATTCCACTGATATTGAGCAGTAGCCGGAAAAGTTCCCGTTCCTTCTTCCTGGAAAAACCGAAAAGCTCCATCGACAGCTCTCTGTGAACAAGATGGGTAAATATAAATATGGTCTCATCTTTGGATGGAATAACCTGATATGTAGAGAAGGGAACAAAGACCTCGTATCCAACACCCTGACATTCTACAACGATCCTTGTAGGTTCCTTTTCGAGCAGTTTACCTCTGAGCGAATCAATCATACCGGTCTTCTCCTCTCATAATAGCCGCACATTGCAATGGCAATGGCATCATATCTGTCATATTTACCCTCTTTGGGTATACCCATCATGGCACAAACCATATCTGCAACCTTCATCTTACTGGCATTTCCAGCCCCTGTTATGGACTGCTTAACACGCCTTGGTGCGAAGTCCTCAACATTCAATCCCCGAGACGTACCAGCTATTATAACCGCAGCCCTGACCTCGCCCAGCCTGAGGGTTGACCTGGGATTCATTGAGACGAAAACCGATTCCAGAGCTATGGACTCAGGTCTGTATCTTTCTATCAACTCAAGCACGAATCTGTGGATGCTGACAAGCCTTATATTTATCTTTCGTTCTTTGGGACAGAATACCCCCGAGTCAACGTGAACAGGGTTTCTGCTCTCCCCCTCAACTACAGCCCAACCGAGATTATTGATTCCCGGATCAATACCAAGTATTCTCAAAGCAGCCTCTTGAGTATATCCATTACCGCTTCCTCGTCATTGCTTTTGTCAGACACAAAGTCAGCCTTTTCTTTGATCTCATCTACGGCATTGGAGGGTGCACCCTTCATACCCGCATGGTCAAACATCTCAATATCGTTGTAATAGTCACCAAGTATTATTACATCGCTTTCGTCTATGTCAATGTGTTCAATCAGACGGGCTACAGCAGTCCCTTTGTTTGTATATTTTGCCCTGATCTCAAGATACCACATCGGAGGATATCTTATGGAGGGAAATGAAAATACATCAGCTCTATCGCCGCTAACTTTCTCTGCCTGCTCGTGGAATTCAAGAATCACCTTTTCATCTCCGTTAATCAGGACAAGTGTCGTATCGCTGCAATGACCTCTTTCGAGCTCTGCAACAATCTTAATATTGGCAACCCAGCTGTGCAAAGACTGTGTGGGCATATACTCCTCGCCCTTCAGAAAAGCCTTGTCTCTCTGCATAAGAACCACCGATGCCTTTATCCCGGCAACCCCTTCATAGAGGTCACACATAAGATCATTGGAAAGCCCTGTGTGAAGAATCTCAGGCTCAGCAATATAGCACCCGTTAAGCGTTACCATCGGCAGACGAATATCAAGACCTTTCAGGGGCTTACGTGCAGCAGAGAACATCCTTCCTGTTGCCACCGAGAAATAGTAGCCTTCTTCAATCAGATCATTTATAAAGTCCCTTTGAGATTCAGACAAATTGCCATCTGAATCCAGAAGAGTTCCATCAAGGTCTGAGATAATGAGTTTCTTCATCTTTTCCTTTAACCAAAAGGGGGTCAGAAAACCCCCTTTATAATTTCAAACACTTATTCCCGATGAGCTCAACTGTTCTGGTATTCCTCTATGATAGCTTCATCTATGTCGAAGTTGGAGACAACGTCCTGCACGTCTTCCTGATCCTCTATCATGTCCATCAGCTTTAGAAGTCTTAGGGCTTCCTTGCCTTCGACCTTGATCGTATTCTGGGGAATATAGCTTAGCTCTGAGGATTGCAGCTCAAGCTCCGAGCCTTTGAGATTGTCGGCGACCTCATGAAGATCCTCGGGGGCAGAATATACTACATGTACCTCAGAATCGGTGCTGTCCAGATCCTCTGCACCTGCTTCGATTATCTTGTCCATCAGATCTTCCTCGGAAATCTGGTCCTTGGAAATTGTAATTACGCCTTTTCTATCGAACATCCAGCCAACACAACCTGTCTCGCCGAGGGAACCACCGTATTTATCAAAGATATGACGAATCTCTGCCACTGTTCTGTTCTTATTGTCGGTGAGTGTCTTGACCATGATAGCCACGCCTGCAGGGCCGTATCCCTCGTATGTCATTTCTTCATAGCTGATTCCGGGAATTTCACCTGTGCCTCTTTTTACGGCATTGGTGATGTTGTTCATCGGCATATTGGCAGTCTTTGCCTGGTCAATGGCGGTTCTAAGTCTTGGATTAAAATTCGGGTCGCCCCCACCGTCCCTTGCTGCAACGGTTATCTCCTTAATCAACTTAGAAAACAGCTTGCCCCTTTTGGCATCTGCAGCACCCTTTTTGTGCTTGATGGTACTCCATTTGTTGTGACCACTCATCTTTTCCCCTTATGCTTTTGTTTTATTATCAGAACCAATCCTTCTCGAGGATTTAAGATTATAAAATAATAGGAAGACCCGTAAAAGCCAAATAATTTAGGACTGCTTTGACAAGATTGTCAGAGTCCTGTCAATAGTTTCAGTATTCTGGGATGATTGAACACGAGATTCTTCAGTATCGCAGGTACATCGATGTGATCGACAGTCTTACCGTCAAAGCTATCTCTGAGAAAGTCTGTTACGTATTCGATATCATCATCGGAGAGCTTCAGGAAAAGCCGGCGCATCCTAAGCATGAAAGCATGGCGCATACCCATTGACTTGCGTACCTCTTTTTCGTACTGCTCAAGATAATGCTCCTTTCCTTCGGCAATGAAACGACCAGCCAACTGTCCGGCCAAACGCCCTGTGAAAAAAGCAGGGGCAATACCCCCACCTGAAAGGGGATCTGTTGTTCCCGCTGCATCCCCTGCAAAAAGCACATTCTCATGCCTGAAGGGGCCCAGCTTCCTTGCCGGAACTATGCCACCAGTAGATTCGAGTACTGATGCCTCTGGAAAATTCTCTTCCATGTACCTTTGCAGGTAATCGCGGGCTGTTTGCTTCGCATTTGGCTCTATACCAACGCCGATATTGGTCAGCCCTTTACCCTTCGGAAAGAGCCATAGATATCCGCCTGGGGAATAGCGGGAGCCTACCAAGAAGGTTGGATATTCCACTGTCACACCTGCGACAACATACTGTGCAGCAGAATGAACTGTATTGTTGTCGAGAATATCTTTTATGCCGTGCAGTCTCTTGACGCTTCCCTCTACCCCGTCCGCTGCAATCACAATCCGAGGTTTTATCCTGAATTTTTTGTCTCTGTTGCGGACATGATAGATGCCATTTTCCAACAGAAAAAGATCGGAATCGGTCAATATTCGCCCGCCTAAGTCTGATATCTCAACAGCTAAATCTTTTGCGAGCTTCCTTCTGTCAAGTATGAAGCCAGCATCCGGGTGCTTGAGAAATACTCTTTTGCCGGAAGGAGAAATGAGTATGCCACCCTCAATACTCTGGGATATCCACGACTCTCTCATTGGTATCCCCAGATCGGCAAAACCGGTCACAGTAGTCCCTTCCGCACAGGAGAGAGGGATCTCCAATCCCTTTTTCTTCTCTATGAGAAGTACACTCACCCCACCCTTGGCAGCCCAATATGCAGCTGCCAGGCCGGCTGGTCCACCACCTACTACAAGCACGTCGATCCCTTCAATATCTTCAACAGTTGCAGCCTTAGAATCAAGAGCATAATTGGGGCAGGTCAGAACGCATTCGCCACATTCTGTGCACAAATCCTGATCTATTCTGAGAATTCCACCATGTATCTGAATTGCTGAAAAGGGACATATACCTCTGCATCCGGCACAGAGATTACAAAGCTGTGCATTCCATGTAGGGATCATATCAACTCAGATCGTCTATCATCTTGGCTATTCTGCGAGGCTTTCCCAGTATTACAAGAAAATCGTCCTCAATCAGCTCTGTTTCGCCCTCTGAAGGCTCAATAACTCTGGAGAAATTCTGATCCAGGTACTCCCGCCTGACAAAAATCAGCTTGAGAGCATACTTATCGAGGGGTGAAAGGTCATCAATTCTGCGACCAATGAGTTTCTGGGGTACTGGAATGTGGACAATGCCCATATCGCTGGTTAGAGCCAGCTGATCGCTCTTGTTGAGGGCAAGACGTTCAGCGATACGCTGTCCCATTTCCCATTCGGGGAGTATAATCTCCTCGACACCCAGCTTTTCAAGAACCTGCTTCTGCATGGCAGTCTCAGCCCTTGCAATGATCTGCTTTATGCCCATTTCCCTTGTATATATGACAAGCAGAAGAACAGTGCTGAAATCCCTGTGCATGGCGATGATTGCAACATCAAAGCCGCTTCTGAGCTTCTCTTTTACCGCCTTCTCATCTCTGCATTCGAGTACCTGTACGGAGGAGACATAGTCCTTTATACCCTTGAGCCTGTCTGACACTCTGTCAACGCATGTTACATCTGAGCCAAGATCAGCAGCCCTTGTTGCAACCCGTTTTCCAAAAGTACCAGCCCCGAATACGATTATCTTCTTCATTTTTCACCCTGGCCTTTATGCCATTTATCCAATCATTATTTTCTCTTCAAGATTCCTGATTCTCAAGGCCTTCCTCCTACCGGACATGGCGAAAAGGAAGGTAAGGGGTCCTACCCTGCCGAGAAACATAGTCACAATGATGACTATTTTGCCTGCATCGGTCAGTTCGGGGGTTACACCACAGGAGAGTCCGACTGTAGCAAAGGCAGATATCTGCTCGAACAATAGATGCAAAAATGATGCCTTCTCCGTAATCAAAAGCACAACTGTACCAGTGAAAACAAGACCAATGGCAAGAAGGAGAATGATTACCGCATCCCTGATCATCTCAAGTGGCAATGCCCTGTCAAATACGGGTATATCCTCCCTGCCTGTCATCCGTGCCCTGAAAAGAACATACAGCGATGCAAATGTTGTTGTTTTGATACCACCACCCGTAGAGCCTGGTGATGCGCCAATGAACATTAGTGCCATCATTAGTAGTATAACTGCCGGTGAAAATGCACCTATAGGTATGGTGTTAAAGCCCGCTGTTCTTGTTGTGATGGAGTGAAAGAAGGCAGCTATCGTTTTGTCAAGAATATCGTAGCCGAGAAGATCCCCACCACCCTCTATTGCGAATATGAAAACAGCTCCAAGGACTATTAGAACAAAAGATGTTGTCAGCACAACCTTTGTCTGAAGGGAAAATCTCGGTTTTTTCAGCATGAACTCAGAGGGAAGCCTCCTGAAAAATCTGAAAATATCTATCAGAACAACAAAGCCCAGACCTCCGAAAACAATGAGAAGACCAACAACAATGTTCATGAATCTATCGAATTTATATGGCTCAAGATTTGCATCAACAAGGGAAAATCCGGCATTACAAAAGGCGCTAATCGAATGGAAAACCGAAAAGAAAACCTCCTCGCCCCCTGCCAGCCTGCCTCGCATATTCAGATAGAGCCGAATAGCTCCAGCCAGCTCAAAGAAAATCGTCAGTAGAATAATCCCCGTCAGAATAGACTTTATCCTGCTGAATACTTCATAGTCAAGTATATCGCCGAGGAGAACCCTGTGTCTCATGCTGAACTCTCTGCGCAGGATAAGTGCAAAAAAGGTCGCAAAGGTCATCAGACCCAGTCCGCCGAGCTGAATGAGAACCAGAATTACCGAATGACCGAAACGCGAAAAATATGATCCTGTAGGAAGAACAATCAGACCTGTAACACAAGTGGCGGATGTGGCTGTGAAAAGAGCATCTATAAATCGGATCGGTTTTTTATATTTTACATCACTCCAGCTGGAGGGCTTAGGGGGTTGTTTTCCCACGGGCAAGCCCTCGGGGACAATCTGTGCGGTCAAACTTGCATCCTCCGGCTGTCCCCGCTCCGGCCAGTTCTTGGCACCGGGTAACATAAGAAGTAGGGTGCCTATCGCAATCACAATCAGAAAAGAAAGCACAAAGAGTGCGGCGGGAGGCAGCGGAAGATTGAAATATCGCGTATTAGCCCTGCCCAGTTCGCTTATCAGCGACAGAAGTATATAACCCTGCGTCAATACGATGAAGACATTGGTAAGAGAGGTTATGTGAAGATGGGACAGTAATATCTGAAAATTTGTCTGCGTAAACAGCAACCTGAAGATGAGTATGAAGGATATAAAAAGGAAAACGAAAATATACTCTACAGGATTGTCCTTAAGGTATCTCACCTTTTCACGGGCTATTACAAGGCGAACAATGCTTGATAATATAAAGGAAGAGAGTATAAAATAGTCCAGGTACTTCAAAAGACCCGTTCTGGATAGCCCCAGACCTGGTAGCAATACAAGCGAAATTATCGCCAATGCCGCAACAAACAGCATATATATGCGAAGTATTTTTCTTATTCTGTCTCTGTTCAAATCATCCCCTTTGGTAACCACTAAAGTTATGCATACACAAAACAAGTGGCAAGTTCAAATCGAGAACTTGACCGCAAATCGAAAATTGATAGATTATTATCCATGAAAAGACTACTGCTACACATATGCTGTGGACCATGTGCATGTTATCCCCTCAGGGTTCTCGCCGATGAAGGCATTGAGGTTGAAGGATATTGGTACAATCACAATATTCATCCCTACACAGAGTATAGAAGGAGATTGGAGAGCCTTCTCTATCTTGCTTCAAAAAAAAAGCTGAAGCTGCACATTGACGATCAATATGACCTTCCGCTTTTCATTACAAATCTCAGAGAAAATATTGAATTTCCCAATCGATGTGACTCTTGTTATTCCGAAAGATTGGAAAGGACCGCACAAAAAGCTGTTAGTCTCGGGATTCCTGCCTTTTCGACTACCCTTCTCTACAGCAGATACCAAAAACACTCTGTCATCGTGGAACTCGGACAGAAAATTGCCCTGAGACACGGGATCGAATTTCTTTACCGAGACTTTCGAAAAGGCTGGCGAGAGGGCATTGAAATGTCTAAAGATATTGGTCTTTATCGCCAGCAGTATTGTGGATGTATCCTCAGCGAGATGGATCGATATATGCCTAAGGATTAGATTCCGAAATAGCTGAGAGCAAGCCCCATCGGACGGGTAAACTGACCTGTACCGCTGCCTGAGGAACCAAAGGTTGTCCAGCCGGATCCTGTCATATCATCGAATCTTATCAGCCTGTCATTGTTTTTATCGGCTACATATATCCTGCCATCGGCATCAACCTCTACATTTGCCGGCTGATCGAATTCCAGTGAGCCGGAACCCTCAGTCCCTATCTCGGTCCAGTCGTTACCGGAAATGTCATCCAGGCGAACGATCCTGCCATTTCTTGTATCTGCGACATATATCTTTCCGTCATATCCCTGAGTTACGTCGCGAGGCCAGTCAAACTGACCCAGGGCTGACCCCTCTTCTCCGAATGTTTCCCAGGTGGAAAAGGTCATATCACCCATGCTCACAATACGATGATTGTGCTCATCTGCAACGAGCAGACCACCGTCATCTTTGATTGCAATACCCTTCGGATAGTAGAACTGTCCGGAATATTCGCCCTGATTCCCAACTGCCATCCAGCCTGTTCCGCTCATATCATCGATGCGAACTATCCTGTGATTATTGGAATCTGCGATATAGATCCTTCCGGACTCCGATACTGCTACATCGTTGGGTGCGCTCAATTGACCAAGACCATCACCTGAGCTTCCATATGAAGTCCAGTTCGAGCCTGACATATCATCCATACAGATTATCCTGTCATTCATTGTATCGGCAATATATATCTTCCCATCAGGTCCTATCGCTATTCCATAGGGCATTGTAAACTGCCCGACCCCATTGCCAACCGACCCATATGTCTGCCAGCCTGTCCCGGATATCTCTTCCATACGGACAATTCGACCATTGGACCAGTCGGTTGCATAGATAAGCGGATTACCTGATGGTATATCAGTTGTGTCTGGCGGAGTTGTGTCCGTAGAGTCGGCTATGAAGTAATAGACAAGATTCACCACGGGATTTTCAGGACCGAGACCGACTTCATCTTCGAGACGAGTTGGGGTATATCCCTCTTTTTCGGGTCTTACAAAATAAAGACCCTCATTCAGAAGAACTGTAACCGCTGTACCACACTCTTCGTCCCAGACCTCATAGTCAGTGGAGTATTTAAGGCAGAATGATGTCCTCTCTGTACCGACATAGCCCTCTGCATTGATTGTATACTCTGCGTTGTTGTTCCCGTTGTTATCCTCTTCACAACCGGCAAATACAAGTAGCAAAGATAAAAAAATAAATGTGACTATGAATTTCATTTCTCCTCCATATAAAATACTGAAGGGCACTCAGTCCCTTGGTAATGCTTCATTTATCTTGATTGTTCTCCCGTCAAGCTCTTTGCCGTCGAGATTATCAATAACCTTTTGAGCTGTTTGGTTATCCATATCGACAAAGCCAAAACCCTTTGATATTCCGGTGAATTTATCCTTTATCAAAAAGATATCTTCAACCTTACCATATTCTTCAAGCAGCTGCTTTATCTTATTTTCGTCAGTCTCATAGGAGAGATTGCCTATGTAAAGTCTCATTTTTTCCCCAAGAGTTTTTTTAGTGCCGGGTCAAGCCTCAAGGCCTCCCTGATATCTTCCTTGGCATTTGGATCGCCGATCTTGGACTTGACAACTCCGAGATTGAACCATGCCCTTGCAAAGGTAGGTTTGAGCTTTGTTGACTTAGTGAAGTCATCTATGGCTCCGAGATAGTCCTGTGTCTTGATGCGTGCCGTACCTCTGCTGTAGTAGTGCTTTGGGTCGTTTTTATCGAGATCTATTGCCTTTGTAAAGTCCTGTATTGCCCCGAAGTAATTGCCCATCTTATATTTATTGTTTCCGCTTTTGACAATGGTCTCGATAGTGGATTCTATTGTCGTTTTTCTTGGAGCACTCTGTTCTTGTCTTGGTTGTTGCTGGGAAAAGGTTCCAGGTGCATATCCATATTGATCGTTACTTTGAGATTCTGGCTCCTCCCTCAGATAGTCTGGAACCATACTATCGCCATCATAGACACTGGGATTGCCACTTCCCTGGGCTGAACCACCCGTATATTTATAGCTCTGTGCCTTATACTTTGCAATGACATCCGGGTCAGTAAAATCTTCCGAAAAGGATGTTCCGCCGCCACCTATTTCTTTATAGAAAGCGGTCATGGCAAAGACTGAAACAGGAATTGTGACGAGAAGCCCCAGCCCCATAAGCAGCATGCCAAGCATATTTACGAAACCCAGGAGCATCATCATAAGGAGAATATTTATTATATTACCTGTGCTTGCATCCCATGCACTTTTGAGAGCATCCATGCCGGACATATTCTGGTCTACAACAAAGAAAGGCCATAGTGCCAGACGAATCGCAACGTAGATTCCGGGTAGGATAAGAAGAAACCAGGCAATTCCTACTGCAACATTGAAAACAATCGAGGCAACAATGAAAGCACCGATATACTGAAAACTGTTAAAAAGATCGCCTATTGAAAATTCTTCGCCATTATAGGCTTTGAGACCAATATTTATCAAACCCAACTGCATTATCAGAGAGGCTATCGCTATGACAAGATTAATTATCAGAAAGAGGAAAATGGCATCCTCACCAGCAAAGGATCCCAGAACAGAAGGAACCATTATAACACCGAAGAAAACCAGTGTAATCAAAGCCGATTGAACGGCATTCTCTTTGAACTTTTCCCAACCGAAGGTCAGAGACTGCATTACCATTGAAAATCTCCCTACAAAGTTCTCATACTTCTATACTGTCGGTGACCAATGAAAAAGTTATGGATTTTTAGGAGAGTTGCAAGGCTTTTCAGTAAGAAAGTCAACCAATAGCTCTGTTTATTGGTCTTTTCTTCCTGCTACAGCGTAATAGAAATTGTATAGTGCTTCTTTGTAAATATCTCCGGACAGAAAGAATCCATCATTGTGCCCACCTTCAATCTCTTTAAACTGCGCGCCTGTTTCTCTTGCCAGCTCTTGACCATGTGCAAAGGGTATCATTTCATCCTCTCTGCTGTGAATAACAAGAATTGGGCAATCCGAAGATTTCGCATCCTCCAATGTGTTATAACGATGTTTGAGCAGAG
>NPIE01000550.1_pt1 | contig 14541 bp, 8 predicted proteins | sample 8637661 | NCBI WGS metagenome assembly NPIE01 (sample SAMN07420842, study PRJNA396082) | bioreactor metagenome | isolation source: sample BA12 brine-fed electro-methanogenic bioreactor BA | place: Japan: Kochi | collected 2016-12-09 | reverse complement strand
TTTCTCCCCCAGGTTATGTTGTCAGCCGACACCATGCATGCGGCATTTGATGTGATCAAGGAGCGGATGCAGGGTGAGACGGGCCCCTCTTCGGGGAAAATCCTCATGGCTACGGTCGAGGGAGATATTCACGATATCGGTAAGAACATTGTCTGCACCCTGCTGGAAAATCACGGCTTCGAAGTCATCGATCTCGGCAAAAATGTGCCTGCGGACCGGATCGTCGAAGCGGCGCTGCACCACAAGGTGGATGCCGTGGGGCTTTCGGCCTTGATGACGACCACCCTGGCGCGCATGGAGGAAACCCTTGAGCGGTTGCGGCAGGAAGGCGTCAAGGTGTTTACCATGGTGGGCGGTGCGGTGGTGACCGAGGATTATGCCGCGCGTATCGGAGCCGACCTCTACGGAGGCGACGCCATGGATGCGGTCCGCAAAGTTAAGCAGTTTCTGGTTAAGTGATTTTACTTAACGTCGCATTAATGTTGCGCCATTTCGCGGAGTGTGGTATCAAGGACCGACATCTATAGCAGTTTTTGCGGGGGACGACATGGTTGTCGGGTTCAATCACAACGTGCGCTACCAGGGTGAACTCTACCATGTGCAGACTGAAGACGGGGGTCTGAAAAAACCTCAGATTATCACTCACCTTTACCGCGCCGGCAGCATCCTTTCCACCAGACGGGTCTCCTACGCCGACATTACCCGCGTCGAGAATCTGGCGCGGGTGGTTGAGGACCTGATGAAGGAACAGCACAAGGAGATGCTGCGGCAGCTCAAGAATGGCGATTTCGACGAGGTCATTCTGGAGCGTTTTGGTGAAAATTCGTTACCTTCTGCCTCATCCCCCTCTGTGGATGAAAGTATCACGCCCGCCGCTTCTGACTCTCCTCCGAGGGCGGTTGAAGTGCGGCGCAAACCCGTGGCGCAAGGGCAGCAAACCCCGGTTCCGCCGGAAGATAAGCCTCCCAATGCGCATTCGTCGGAAGCTCCCAGCCTAGATGATCTCGTTCTGGCCTATCTGACCGGTGGGAAGAACGAATAAATAACGGATAAATAAGGGTGGCTCGATACCCGTTACATTCAGATTTTTGCTTGGGAAGGAGAAAAACATTCATGCTCGATGAGCAGAAGGTCCAGGAGTTGAACGATACCGCCCGTCAGTTGCGGGTGGATGTTCTCAAGATGCTCAACATCGCCCGTTCCGGCCACACCGGAGGTAGCCTCTCGGCGCTGGACGTGTTGACGGTTCTGTTTTTTCACACCATGCGCCATGATCCCACTAATCCGCACTGGGCCGACCGCGACCGTTTTGTGCTCTCCAAGGGGCACGCCGCTCCGGCGCTCTATGCCTGCCTGGCCCACGCCGGCTACTTTCCGCGTGAGGATCTCAAGACGCTGCGTCGCCTCGGCAGCCACCTGCAGGGCCACCCCGATATGCGCAAAACCCCCGGGGTTGAGGTCTGCACCGGTTCGCTCGGACAGGGGCTGTCCCAGGCTGTGGGGCTCTCGCTGGCGGCTCGCCTGCAGGAGCGTTCCAGCCGCACCTATTGCCTGCTGGGGGATGGCGAGGTTCAGGAAGGACAGATCTGGGAAGCGGCGATGGCTGCCGCCCACTACCAGCTTGACAACCTGTGCGTCCTGCTGGACTGGAACGGATTGCAGATCGACGGTGAGGTGCAGAAGGTTATGGGGGTCGCGCCTCTGGGGCCCAAATTCCTTGCCTTCGGCTGGCATGTCCTGGAGGTGGACGGGCACGATGTCGTAGCCATCAACCGTGCTCTGGACGAAGCGGCCCAGTATTCCGGAAAGCCGACCATGATCGTTGCCCGTACTGTCAAAGGCAAGGGGGTGCCGTTTTTCGAGCACAAGGCCAACTATCACGGCGTGCCGCCCAGCGACGATGAACTTGGCCGTGCCCTGGAGCACCTGGGGCATTCCTGATTTTCAGGGGATGCTGTCAGCCGCTTGCAAATCATCAATATCACACATGGAGTTTAGAACGCTGTGAGCGAAAAAATAGCGACCCGTGATGCCTACGGGAAGACATTGCTGGAGTTGGGGCGCGAAAATAAGAAAATCGTGGTTCTTGATGCCGATCTCTCCGGTTCGACCAAGACCGGACTTTTTGCCAGGGAATTCCCCGAGCGTTTTTTCAATGCCGGCATCGCCGAAGCCAACATGGTGGGAATGGCCGCAGGTCTGTCGGCTGGGGGAATGATCCCCTTCGCATCAACTTTTGCCGTATTTGCCTCGGGGCGGGCTTTTGAACAGATCCGTCAATCGCTGGCCTATCCCAGGCTCAATGCCAAAATCGTCGCCACCCATGGCGGTATTACCGTTGGGGAGGACGGCGGTTCACACCAGTCCATTGAGGACCTGGCCATCCTGCGGGCGCTGCCCAACATGACCGTTCTGTGCCCTGCCGATGGCCCCGAGACCGCCGCTGCGGTGCGGGCGATTGCCGAATATGACGGCCCGGTCTACATGCGTCTGGGGCGCGCCAAGGTGCCCTGCGTGTTCGACGAAGGGTTCGACTATCGCATCGGTGCCGGCAATGTGGTGCGGGAAGGGACCGATCTGACCTTTGTCACCACCGGATTGATGACCGCCCAGGCCCTCGATGCCGCCTGTATCCTCGAAGAGGGGGGCATCAGCGCCCGGGTTGTGCACCTGGGGACAATCAAGCCCCTCGATGTCGACCTGGTACTACGGGCCGCTCGTGAGACCGGCGCGCTGGTCACGGCAGAAGAGCATTCCGTGATCGGCGGGCTCGGCGGTGCCGTTTGCGAAACCCTCGCTGAGGGATTCCCGGTGCCGGTGGAACGGGTCGGCCTGCGGGACGTTTTCGGCCAGTCGGGGACCGCTGAGGAGCTTCTTCTTCACTATGGCCTGACGCCGGCGGAGCTGGTGGAGGCGGCCGAAAGAGTGCTCAAGCGCAAGTCGCGCTGACCGTGCCGCAATATCCCGATCGGCATCCGGTCGCAACCGCTTTTGGTGCGCTTATTGGGGGATGAATCATTTTGTCGTTGAAAACCACCAATGTCAGTGTGATCACCAAGGTGATCATTTTCAGCGTTATGCTTGTGGTGGTAGGGATTTCCGGCTTCGGGGTCTTTCATCTCAAGCGCGAGCGTGAACACCTTTATCAGGTGTCGCGCAAGAACGCCCAGGTTCTGATATCGACGATTGAGCGCTCCATCTTCAACTCCATGTGCCTTGGTAACACTGAAGAGGTACAGACCATGCTGGAGACGGTCGGCAACGGCCCCGACCTGGTCAACGTTCGCATTTTCCATCCTTCAGGCATCGTGCTCAAGTCTTCCAATCCGGCGGAGTTGGGTCGATTGGTCAACGCCGGGGATTATGCGCTGTTCACCGAAGGGCGGCATGAGGGGATCTTCTCCCTTGGCGACCAGGAAGTGATCGGGATTGTTTCCCTGATTCACAACCAGCCCAATTGCGCTCGCTGCCACGGCCCCGGAGAGCAGGTGCTCGGCATTCTCAATCTCAACGTCTCTCTGGCCGAAACTCACGGACAGCTTGCGGAAACCACCCGCCTGTTTCTTTTTTCGACCCTCAGCATGATCGTGATTCTGGCGGCCGGAATCAGCTGGGTGCTGGTCCGATTTGTCAAAACTCCCCTGCGGCACCTGGCGCACCAGATGGCTCGGGTCCAGACCGGTGACCTGGGAGTGCGCATCACGCCGCGCTTCGATGACGAGATCGGTCAGTTGTCTCACAGCTTCAATGAGATGGTGGATAATCTGGAGAAAGCTCGCGAAGAGCTCAAACATTATCACTATCGGCAGATGGAGCGGGCGGACCGCCTCGCCGCAGTGGGAGAGATGGCGACAGGGATCGCCCATGAAATCAAAAATCCGCTGGCAGGCATCAGCGGCGCCATGTCCGTGCTGGGTGATCAGTTCGATGAAGGCGATGAGCGCAGAACAATTATCTCCGAGGTGCTCGATCAGCTGGGGCGCCTGAACAAGATTGCGACGGATCTACTGCACTTCGGCCGCCCGGCCAAGCCTCATTTCAGCCATATCGACGTCAACGAGCTGGTCCGCAAGACGCTCTTTTTCTCAGCTCAACATCCGGAAGGGCGCGAGATTGAAAAAGTTCAGGAACTGGCCGGCGACCTGCCTCTGATCTGGGTGGATGAAAAGCAGATTCAGCAGGTTTTGTTCAACATCATTGTCAATGCCCTGCAGGCGATGCCGGAGGGCGGGGTTTTACGGATTTCAACATCGCGCCCCGAAGGTGTTGACCGCATACGGATCACCGTCAGCGATACCGGACGTGGTGTGCGCCCGGAGCAGATCGAACAGATTTTCACCCCGTTTTTCACGACCAAAACTCAGGGAACAGGACTGGGGTTGGCCATCTGCAAGCAGATTATCGAACACCATGGCGGCACCATTATGGTCGAGAGCCGCCTGGGTGAGGGAACCTCTTTCATTATTGAATTGCCGACCGCTGCCGCGGAAGGCTTAGAAGCCAAGGGAGACGTGCCCGGTGCCGAAACAGAAAATACTCGTCGTTGACGACGAACACCTGATTCGTTGGTCTCTGGAGCAGAATCTCAACAAACAGGGCTATGAAGTGCTGACTGCCGGTTCCGGCGAGGAAGCCCTCAAGGTGATCCATGACGAATCACCCGACCTGATGCTGCTTGATATCCAACTGCCCGGCATCAATGGACTTGATGTCCTTGAAAAAGCAAAGGCGATCGACGATGAGCTCATCGTTATCATGATTACCGCTCTGGGGGTTCTGGAAACGGCAGTCAAGGCGATGCGCATGGGGGCTTACGACTATATCAGCAAGCCGTTCAATCTGGATGAGCTGGCGATTACCATCAAGAAAGCGCTGGAAACGGGTGAGTTGCGCCGTGAAGTGGCGCATCTGCGTTCGAGTCAGACCCAGAAGTTCGGCATTCACAACATCATTGGCAAAAGCCGCCATATGCATGACATGCTCGACATGGTCAAAAAAGTGGCTCAGAGCGACGCCAGTACGGTGCTGATCCAGGGGGAGAGCGGCACCGGCAAAGAGGTTATTGCCAAAGCTATCCATTTTGAGAGCGCGCGTGCGGACAAGCCTTTTATGGCGATCAACTGTGCTGCGGTGCCGGAGACACTCCTTGAAAGCGAGCTGATGGGGCATGAGCGCGGCGCTTTTACGGATGCCAAGGTACAGAAAAAAGGTCTGTTCGAGATGGCCGACGGCGGCACCATCTTTCTCGATGAGATCGGCGACATGGCCATGGGGATGCAGGCCAAGCTGCTGCGAGTACTGGAGGAGCGCTCCTTTCGGCGCATCGGCGGTTCCAAGGATATCACCGTCGATGTGCGCATCATCTCCGCCACCAACAAGAATCTGATGCAGTCCATCGAGGAGAAGAGTTTCCGCAACGATCTGTATTATCGCCTGCAGGTCATTCCGATTTTTCTGCCGCCGCTGAGGGAACGCAAGGAAGACATCCTCCCTCTGACCGAGCATTTCATCCAATTCTTCAATAAGGAGTTCGGCAAGGACGTGCGCGGGATCTCCAAAATGGCGGAAAAGTTTCTGCTCGAATACCACTGGCCCGGCAACATCCGCGAGCTGCGCAATGTGATCGAGCGGGCGATTATTCTGGAGAATGAAGAAACTCTGCTGCTTGAACATCTGCCCCAGGAGATCGTCGGCAAGACCAGTACGGTCGCTTCTGCGCCGCTGAGTTTTCGGATTCCGCCGGAAGGGGTGGATATCGAGGAAGTGGAGCGCGAGTTAATCCGCCAGTCGCTCGAGATTGCCGAAGGCAATCAGTCCAAGGCGGCGAAGAAGCTGCACCTGGGGATTGATGCTTTCCGCTACCGGATGAAAAAATTCGGTTTTCTTTGATGGCGTCGCAAAAAGTCCGCTTTGCGATATTACAGCACTTTTTCAGGACCTCGCATACCTGATCTATGCCTTCGCCCCTGAATAAACACCAGGCCTTGTAGGACGAACTTTTGGCTTAGCCCTCCGCTGAGTTTTCGCGAAGGCATCGTCTTTAAAATTTTCTTCTGAACAGTGACCATTTTTGTTTCTTTCTCTGCCCGCACGGCTCGATAGAGTCGGCGGGCTTTTTCTGTTGGTACCTTGTTTGCATAAAATTTAAAAAAGGCTCATAAGTTCGACCAAATTATCTGTGTTCGGTTGCTCTCGGGCACACTCGTTCAGGAGGATCGTGTATGCACGCTCTCTCAGCCGGAAGATTACTGATTCTGGCCATTTGGCTGGTTTTTGGAGCGATATGGCCAGGCTTTGTGCCCGTCGTCCAGGCCGCAAGTGTCCCCAATATCACCTCGCTGGGTCATATTGATGAAGGGATGTCCGTGCCGACCGATCTGGCGATGGATGGCGAGGGGAACCTTTACGTTGCCGAGCCCCGCTCCAGAACCGTGGTCAAGTTCGACCCCTATGGAACTCCCGCCCAAACTCTCGGCCCCTTGCCGGTGGCGGTGGCTTCTCTCGCGGTGTATACGGACTCCGACGGCAGGATCACCCTCTATGGCGCGGGTGAATCGGCGGTGCTGCGCATGAATGCCGAAGGGGACGTTCTCGATTATGTAGGCGGCGGTCCCAACGCCTTCCAGCGCGCATTCGATCTGGCCGTAGATCACCAGGGATTTGTTTTCGTGGCGGACAGCCAGTCCCGGCAGATCAGTGTCTTTGATGGTTCCGGCAGCCTGCAGTTCCGTTTCGGCTCCCCCGGCACCGGCGACAGCCAGTTCTCAACCCTGACCGCCATGGAGGTCGACCCCTACGCCGAAGAAATTTATGTCGCGGATAATTTTGCTGCAGGCTCTACCGTCGAGCCTCGGATCCGTGTTTTTGATTTCAGCGGCAACTACCAGCGATCACTGCCGGCCAAGTCCGGCTTCGGTTCTTCTGCCCTTGCTTCTTTCGGCGGGATGACTTTTGATGACCAGGGACGCGGTTATTTTCTCGACAGTCTGAAGAATCAGGTTCGCATCCTGGGGCTTCCTTCCACCTTTCTTAAAGTACATGCCTCCTCCGGCTATAATGCGGGGCAGCTCGCTGCGCCGTCTTCTCTGGTCTACGATGACATCAACAGCCGCCTGCTGGTGCTGTGCCCAGATGGGCGCATCGAACTGTTCGGGATCGACGGCGGCGAAAATCCGGTCAAGCTTAACAGCCCGCCCCAGGCGCCGGTACCTGTCTCGCCTCTCGGCGGCAGCGAGGTTGATACCCTGCAGCCGACGCTGATTTTTGACAATGCCCGTGATGGGGATGACGATCTTTTGACTTACGACCTTCAAGTGTGGCGGGACGGAGCCGTCGTTGCAGAGATGTTTGATATCTCTGAAGGAGCAGCGCAGACCAGTGTGGTCGTTGGACAGAACCTGGAAGAAAATATGGAGCATACCTGGCGGGTTCAGGCCTTCGACGGAATGGAGAACAGCGATTGGAGTTCTTTTGAGCGCTTTTATGTCAATGCGGTAGAGGAAGCGCCTACGCCTCCGGTGATTACCCGGCCGGAGCAGGGAGCCGCGATCGAGGCGCAAGATTTCCTGATGTGGGAGGCCGCCCGGGATCCCGACCCCTCGGACAGGGTCACCTATCGGGTTGCGCTGTTCAGCGGTGCAGAGGATGCGGAATCGCTGGTTGAGCAGGATGTGGAGGCGACTTCCGTGACGCTGGGTGACCTTTGCTCTTCTGTTTCTCTCAGGGCAGGGCAGGCCTATTACCTGCAGGTGCGGGCAGTGGATGAGCACGGTGAGTGGTCGGAACCGAGCGAGCGGCGCGAGTTTGTCTATGGTGCGAGTGTGCTGCGGGTCACGGCCAACCTGCCCGGATGCCGCGTTTATCTCGGCGGCAACCACGCCTTCTCCGGCCGCTATCTGGGGGAGACGCCTCTCGATGTTTCCGACCTCGCTCCCGGCAGATACCGGCTGGTGGTCGAGCGGTCCGGGTGCGAACCTGAAGTACGTCAGGTGGAAGTGGTTGCCGCACAGGAGACGCTGGCATCATTTGATCTGCGCCCTCTGCTGATCCCCGAGGATTTTGTTCGGCGTGCGGTCACTGTCACCAGCGGCGGGGGTGAGCTGGCGGCGCCGTTTCTGATTGACTGGCAAGGTGATGGCTTTCTCGATCTGTTGGCGGCTGATCGCTCGGGGCGCCTGCTGCTGCTTTCCGGTTCTGAAGCCGGGGTCGATTTTTTTGCCTCCGCTGAAGTTCTGCCGCTGCCGCTGATTCCCGGCGCCACCCCTTTTGTTGCGGATTGGAACAATGACCAGGTTCTCGATCTGCTGGTCGGCGCCCAGGACGGGAGCGTGCGTCTGTTTCACGGAACCGCGTCAGCCGACGGAAGAATCTCCTTTGACGGCGGCGGCTATCTGCAGTCCAACGGCGCGCCTTTGGCCGTAGCCTCCGATGCGGTTCCAGTTGTAGTCGACTTCGATCTCGACGGAGCCAAGGACCTGATCGTGGGGGACGGCGATGGGGGAGTGAGGTTGTTTCTCAACCAGGGAAGCGATGCCGCTCCGCAGCTTGCACCGGGAATACTGCTGAAAAAATTCGATGCTGCTGTGGCGCCTTTTTTTGCCGATCTTGACGGAGATGGTCGACGTGATCTCGTTGTCGCCTCAGCCGGCGAAATAGGCGGCTTCTCGATCCATGGCGAGAATGCCCTCTCTTCTTTGACCACTATCCACCTTGCCGTGAACGAGGGCGTGCGAAAAGGCTCTGTTCTTCTCCCGGAGGTGGCGCAGGCCGAAGAGGTCTACGACAAACGCCGCAAAAAGAACAAGGCTCCCAAGAAGACCGAAAACTTCATGCCCGAGGTGCGCCGCATTTTTATCGCCGATCTTGATGAGTCGGCCGGCAAGGACATGATGGTGGTGGATGATGAAGGGATGATCTATTTCCTGGAAGCGCAGGGAGAAAAGCTCAGTCCGAACTTTATCGAGGCTCTGCAGGACAAGCTTGATTTTATGGTGGAGTCCCTGGGGGCGTCCTCCTCCGTTTGCTCTGAAATTGCTGCAGCTCTGGAAGCCGGACGTTTTGGTCAAGCACGTGATCTGGCTGAGGCGTGGGCGACAGAAATCACCGCCGAGTCCGAACTGGCGGCTCATTTTGCCGAATTGAGTGATCTGCTGCCGCACCCGAGCGAAAATGTTTGGTAAAAATCAATGAAAGACTTGCAATGAGCGCGTATGTCGGTCTATTCTTTAGACGGATCGGCGATTACAACCGCAGGCGGGAGTCCCAACCAATCATGCCACATCTGATCCTGACTTCGTTTTTTATCCTTCTGCTGTTTCAGGCGCCGGCGTTCGCCGTCATGGGACCGCAGGGGGTGAGCAAGACCGCTCACAATCTGTCCTCGCAGGATGGGGGGACTCTGGATTACTATGTGTCCGACAACGAGGATGAAATCTGCATTTTCTGTCACACTCCGCACGGCGGTTCTCTTGACGGTCCTCTCTGGAATCGCAGTTCGCCGGGAAACACTACCTTCACCCACTACACCACCACCACTCTGGATTCCATCAGTGCCGGTGCAACTCGTATTCTCAGTGATGAGTCGCTGATCTGCATGAGCTGTCATGATGGCGCTATGGCAATCAACCATGTTCTCAACCCCAGCAATCGCACCGGCACTCAACCGACGATTGGAGGCAGCAACGATGTGCAGATTGTTACGATTGCAGGAACGATCGGGGGTGTGATCGGCAAATCCCTTGCGGATGAGACGTCGTCCACCGACTTGACCGACGACCACCCCATCTCCTTCAGCTATGATGATGCTCTGGCCTATTACACCACTAATGGCAAAGGCACCCAGTTGCATGACGTTGCCGCGGCGACTGGCTCCGGCGTCCGCTTCTACGGTTCGAAAAACCGCGTCGAATGCGGCTCCTGTCACGATCCACACGTCAATTATGATTCGGGCATTCCAGACGGCAATGATCCCACTGCAGATGAAGCCTACCGTCCTTTTCTGATCACCCCGAACGACGGCAGCAAATTATGCCTTGCCTGTCACAACAAGTGATTTTCCTCCAGCTATAGCTTTTTCCGGTTTTCCTTTCTTTTCCCAGGTTGTGCTGCTGTTCTGTTGCGGTTGACTTTTCACCCTCTTTTGGCCGATAACTCAGATCATCACAGTGTAAGGAAGGACGCTTTATGCGGTTCTCTTTTCTGTTTTTTCTGTTTTTTCTAGCCATCCCATTGACTGCTTCGGCTCAGCAGCCTCCTCAAGGGGCAGTGAAGGGGCGTGTGGCAGTGGCTGGGGATATCGGTGGTCTCCGCGGCGTGGCGGCGTTGTGGGATGTGGCTTCGGGCAAGGAGCCTGACCCGCGTAAGTATATTCTGGTGCCTGCTGCAGTAGCGCCTCTATCTGCCGATGGTCACTTCGAATTGAAAGCGACCCCGGGCGAATATTATCTGGGCGCCATTGTGCGTGCCACCGCCGGCCCGGTCGTCGGGCCGCCCCGACCTGGTGACCGTGTCATGATGAGTCCCGATGCGCAGGGTCGTTCCCTCAACATTCAAATCGAGGAAGGAAAGACACGGGATGTCGGTCTGCAGCAGGGGGGGTGGATCTATGAAGGGTTCGCGCCCGAGGCGGAGCTGGCGCTGAAGGGCGTGGTGCGCGATGTCAATGGTGACCCGGTGCCCGGCCTGCTGGTTTTTGCTTTTGCCGATGCCGCCATGTCGACACAGCCGGTCGCGGTTTCCGATCGCACCGGGGAAGACGGTGTTTATCTTCTGCGACTTAACCGCTCCAAGCCGGTTTTTCTGCGTGCGCGGGAGTCCTACGGCGGAGGCCCGCTGTCCGGCGGTGGTTATGTAGGCGTTTATGGCGGCCAAGATCCCCAGGCGGTTACGCCACCGGAAAAAGGCGTGGTGACGGGACTCGATATCGAAGTGCTCAGCCTCCCCCCCGCAGGGAATCGTGGCCAGGGCGGACCGGGATCTCCACCTCAATAGGCACATAATTTTCCAATCTTCTTTTCCTCTGTTTTTTCAAGATAGCCTCCCCTTCATTTTCTGACTTTCCGTTCAAGCTACCTTTGTTCAATTTTTGCGGCTGTCCGATAAAGGATGTGCTTTTCCCGGAGCAAAACGCACCCATTCCGGTGGGAAAAGGAGCGAAGTTTGCATGCACAATAAGGTATAAATCTTTGCATTTTTAAGATTAGTGAAATTAAATGACTTTTTGCTAAACTTTTTGCAGGGGAAACTCCAAACTTCGCCAAATGACGTCTCGGGTCGGTGTTTTGACGAAAAACGAGGGTTATGGAGGCTTGATTTGAAGAGCCGAAATTGGAACATCATCGCTTTTTGGGGAGCGCTCCTGGTTTTTCTATCGACCGCCTTAGCGGCTCATGCGATTGAAGTGCATAATTTCGATTGCAAGAACTGCCATAAGATTGGTGTCTCTTACACCGAGCTGGGCAATTCCGCCACCAATGTCTGCCTGGAATGCCACAAGGACAACCCTCCTTCGGTCACCATGCTTGATGGAACCAGTGCCACCCCCACAGGGCTGTTCGCGCCCACCGACGCCAGCAATGCCATGGGATCCTATCCCTCCGGCCTGTCCGAGGGGAGCGGCGCAGGAGCTCAGACCTCCCATATGTGGGCCGGGCGCGATGTTATGGAGGCGGCCGGTGCCCAGGCCCCGAGCAGTCGTGTGTTTTACGGCCGCTATGGGATTTCCACAGGCAAGCTTACCTGCCAGCGCTGTCATGACCCTCACAGCCGCGATGCCACCAATACCAAGATTCTGCGTCTGGGCACCAACGGTAAAGAGCAGATGTGTCTCGACTGCCATAAGCCCTGGAACCTGGACAACACCGATCATGGACTTTTGACGCATCCAGTCGTTTCAGACTACCAGGCGGTGTATGATGCCGCGCCCGATAAATACAAAAGCCCGGCACAGGTGGCGGCAGCGCAGGGCGAAGTGACGTTGGTGGAGGGTGGAGTTTCGTGCTCCTCATGCCATGGCGTGCACTTCACCGATTCGGACGGCGCGACAACCGACGGTCCCGCTCAGCTTTTGAGTGAAGGGGACGGAAAACTTCTGCGGGCCGACGGCCCCGCGGGGACCGACCCCTCAGCACTGTGCCAGGCCTGCCATGCCTACAAGCAACATGGCAGCACGAGCGAAACCGTAGGCTGCCTGGGGTGCCACAGCGGCCACTCCTACAACGGCGGTACCCCGAACTACTTTGTGTTGCGCAGCGATGCCGAAACGGCAACCTACGGCACGGTCGCCAGCCTCTCCTATACCGAGCTGTCAAGCGACCTGGACGGAACCTCAACTACGGCACAACTGTGGGCGGGCAGCGCCGGCAGCGCAGACGGCTACTGCGAGCGCTGCCATGGTGAGCTGATCAGCATGCCCGGCAGCACCCGCATGCATATCGAGGGGGAGGACTGCAACGGCTGCCATGGACACAATGCGGCAGGCAACGATTACGCCTTCGGCGCCAACTGCACCGACTGCCACGGCTGGCCGCCCGCCACCACCACCGCCGGCGGACCGGACGGCTACGCCTTTGTCGCCGGCAGCCGCGATTACAGTGGAGATTCCAACTACAAACCGGAAAACACCACCGCTCATCTGACCCATGCCGGCTCCGTCGACGGCTACGGCCTGGCCTGCGCCCATTGCCACGACGATGATTTCTCCACCACCCACAATGACGGTAATTTCCAGAATGTGTTCAGCGGGGCCAGTGCTCATTCCGTCACCAGCGCAGACGGCCTGCTCGCGCCAAGCTATGACAAGATGGGGGATGGAAGCTGCAGCAACGTCTACTGTCATAGCAACGGCGGTGCGCGCAATGCCTCCGGCACCAAGGTTCTGAGCGATTACACCACCCAAGCCATATTCTGGGCCAATACCTCGATCACCAGCTGCGCAGCCTGTCATGGAAATGACACGGCAACCATGACAGCCGTTGGCAATTCAAGCGCGCATAATGTCCACCTCGATGCAGGCTACGCCTGCGTTATCTGTCACGAACAGACCGCGCTCAATGCGGATAACCTGGTCAGTGGTGCCGAGTCGGGCCTGCATGTCGACGGGGCGGTAGACGTGCTTTTCGCCAATGATTACGAACTGAGCACAGGCAACGTCCTCGGGTCCGGCTCCTACGGCACGGACGGCAGCTGCGCGGTGTACTGTCATTCCGACGGTCTCGGCACTACGGCAACCCCCGATTGGGACGATCCCGCCAGCGGCGCCTGCGGAACCTGCCATGGCACCGCGCCGGAGAGCGGCGCCCATTTCCGACACGTGACCGACGAAAGCGGTCCGCAACTCGTTTGCAGCGCCTGCCATCCGGCCAGCTCCGATGACGCGACCCACGCAGGTCATGTCGACGGCAAGGTCGATGTCACCGAGGGCGTCTGCGACAGTTGTCACGCCGTGGATGCAGGTGAGCTGCAACCGGTTTGGGGTAACGTGGACAGTCTTGACTGCCTGACCTGCCATGGCGGTGCGACCCTCTCCGTGATCGACGGGCAGACCGCCCCCGACAAATCGCTGGCGACGGGCAGCGGACACAACCGCCCGGCCGCCGACGGGCCTTATCCCGTTTCCGGCAATGCCGCGGCCGCGCGAGCTTGCCTCGACTGCCACGACGGTAGCGCACCCGGGCATTTCGACGGCATCAGCGGCAACGACGCGCGCGTGATTGAGGGGAGCGGGTTCCCGACGAATTACAATACAGACAAAAACGGTTTCTGCGCAGGGTGCCACGCCTCGATTCTGACCCATCAGAGCAAAGATTGCGTGGCCTGCCACGATCCCCACGGCACCGCCAATATCGAGATGATCCATCGCGCCCAATCCGCGCAGAACGGTAAGGATGGCAGCGGCAGCGGCGCGTTCAGCGGCGACGTCGTCTTCACGGCGCGCGCGGGGGCTGATTCCTTCGACGAACTTGATGCCGGCGCCGGCGTCAACGCCGATGACATCTGCGCCACCTGTCACAGCAGCGCCAACGGCATCAGTCACAACAACCGCGAAGTGACCGGCCAGCACAGCGCCGGCGACATGCGCGGCAGCGACTGCAGCCAGTGCCACAGCCACGCAAAAACCTTCAGCCCGGTGGGGACCGCCTGCAACCAGTGCCACGGCAATCCTCCGACCAGTGGCGCCCATGGAGCCCATGCGCTGGTGACCCTTCATACCGATGAAGAGGATCTCAGCGATTGCGAAGCCTGTCACACCGGCGCCGCCTCCTACAGCTACGATCCGGCCGGCGATCGCACCAGTGGATATAATCACAGCGATTCAGCCGGGCGCAAGACGGTTCTGGCTGCGGCCGTGGGTTATGACGAGGCGACCCAGACCTGCGCAGCGGCCTGTCATCTCTCTAGCGAAACTGACGGAGCCTGGGATGACGCGGACGGACTGGCCTGCGACGCCTGCCATTACTATGCGGCAAATCCCACTTCGGCCGGCAACCAGGCCTACCTCGATCCCCAGGGCGCAGCACTGCCGCTGAGTTCCCGGCACAACGC
>NPIE01007003.1_pt2 | contig 14571 bp, 7 predicted proteins | sample 8637661 | NCBI WGS metagenome assembly NPIE01 (sample SAMN07420842, study PRJNA396082) | bioreactor metagenome | isolation source: sample BA12 brine-fed electro-methanogenic bioreactor BA | place: Japan: Kochi | collected 2016-12-09 | reverse complement strand
ATGTTAAACGAATTTTCAATTGCATGGAGTGTAGACTCAACACTTGCTTGCCCTCCGGTATGCTTATAGGTTAAGCCAATTACAAAAAATATTACTATTGTAATTATAATTGATGGCCCTGTGGTAAAAACCATATACCGAATATGCGTAAATAAATCGGTGCCAGCCATTGCTGGGGCAAGATTGGTAGTATCGGATAAAGGCGACATTTTATCGCCAAAGTAGGCTCCCGAAATAATTGCTCCTGCCACAACCCCTTCGCTAAAACCCAAGGCATTGCCAATACCAAGTAGCGCAACACCAATGGTTGCAACTGTTGACCACGAACTACCCGTTGCCAGCGAAACCATAGAGCAAATAATAACCGTAGCAACAAGAAAAATACTTGGGTTTAAAATCTTCAACCCATAGTATATCATTGCTGGCACAACGCCGCTTAACAGCCAGGTTCCGGCTAACGAACCTATAAGCAACAGTATAAGCATTGATGGCATAGCAGAGCCAATACTTTTTACAACCTGCTTGCGCACATCGGTCCACTTATGGCCAAGCACAACTGCAACAATTCCTCCTACAGTTGCCGCTAAAAGCAATGCAATTTGGTTTGCTCCCGAAAGCGTATCCTCCTTAAAAAAGTATACGTTAAGCACCAGGAATGCTATAAGAAAAAGAATAGGAATAAACGCTTGAAACAGCGAAGGCTTTGATATTTTTACCATTGCATTATCCAAAAAATTCAACAAAAGTTGAGAAAGATAACCATTTTATCGAATACAAACATAAATGTGCTCACAATATAAATTAACAAGTATCACTATTAAGTTAAATCGAAAAAAAGCAATATGTCAGCATCATAAAAACAGCCTAAAACTAGCATAATTCAGCATACAACAACATATTGCACTATCTATATTCTGACATTTTTTTAGCAATAGCTGTTTACAACCAATAATTACTATTATATTTAGCCAAAACCTAAACACCCATTTTTTATGCAAAAACTTGTTGAGAAATACTGCGAAATGCCCACCAGCATTAGAAGACCAATGTGGAGGCTTTGGCACAACCTTATCATTAAATTTGATAAGAATAAGGATGCAATTTTTATGAACTATGGCTACCAGAGCCTAAATGGTGACCCAAGACTTGAACTTGACGAAAAAGATGAAATTAACAGATACTGCATACAGCTTTACGATTACGTTGTAAACAAAGCGGAGATTAAAGACAAGGATGTACTTGAGGTTGGCTCAGGCCGAGGAGGTGGAGCATCGTACATTACTCGCTACTACAAGCCCAAATCGTACACAGCCATGGATATTTCATCCAGTGTAATAAACTTTTGCAACAGCTATCATGCGGTAGATGGGCTTAAGTTTGTAACCGGCGTTGCCGAGGAACCCCCATTTGCCAACGAATCGTTCGATGTTGTGGTTAACGTTGAGTCGGCTCGATGCTATAAGAGCTTAAAGAAGTTTTTCCAAGAGGTTCACCGTATGCTAAGGCCAAACGGTCATTTTTGCTTTGCCGATATGGTAAAAAAAGGTGAATACGAATCGATTAAAGAGCAGCTATTAAATACTGGTTTTGAAATTGTTGATGAGCAAGAAATTGGTCAGAACGTTGTTAAAGCACTCGATTTCGACCACGAGCGGAGGCATTCAACCATTGACAAGAAGATTCCTGGTTTCCTAAAAAAATCGTTTCTACAATTTGCAGGAGCCAAAGGAACTGAGCGTTACGATTCGTTTGCCTCGGGCAGAATGCAATACTGGAGACTCGTTCTGAAAAAAATTAGCTAAGGATACAGCAATCCTTTATGCCTGTTACAAGCAGGGTTGGCAAGCCAACCCTGCTTGTGTGCTTTTAATAGCAAGAAAACAACATTAACCCTCTCATATATTTTAGAGTAAACCCTTCAAAATATGCATATCTCTGCGTATATTTGGTTAGCATTTAATATATCGTACCATGGCAGTGAAAGGCAACAAATTTGGAGCATTTAAAGGAGTATTCACTCCTTCCATCCTTACAATACTTGGCGTAATAATGTACCTAAGGCTTCCCTGGATTGTTGGGCAAGCCGGGCTTTGGGCTACCCTAGGGATAATTTTAGTTGCACACATTATTTCAGCAACTACTGGCTTAAGCGTAGCAAGCATTGCAACCGACAAAAAGGTTGAAACAGGAGGAACTTACTACATGATTTCACGTAGCCTTGGGCTTCCAATTGGTGGTACACTTGGATTAGCACTCTTTGTAGGGTTATCGTTTAGCGTTAGCCTATACATTATTGGTTTCTCCGAAACGCTACTTACCGCTTTTGGATACGAGGTAACAATTAACACCATTCGTATTGCTGGTGTAATTACTCTACTCGTTGTAACTATAATTACCTTTATTAGCACTAACCTAGCCCTTAAAACCCAATTTGTAATTCTAGCCGTACTCGTTCTATCGGTTGCATCAATTTTACTTGGCAAACACGATTTAGCCCCCAAAACTCCACTTAGCGGTATGGCAAGCAACTCGCTTCCGTGGATTGCACTTTTTGCAATATTCTTCCCAGCGGTAACGGGTTTCGAGGCTGGCGTATCTATGTCGGGCGATTTGGCCAATCCTAAAAAGGCAATTCCTAGAGGCACAATAACCGCTATTGTAGTTGGCTTGGTTGTTTATATTGGACTAGCCTTTTTCTTTTCGCACACCGTTGAGCGCGACTCACTTGTAAACGACCCTGCCGTTTTGCTTAACATATCGTTATATTCACCTCTTGTTTTAGCTGGCATTTGGGGGGCTACCCTTTCATCGGCTTTTGGAAGTATTCTGGGGGCACCTAGGATTCTTCAGGCAACAGCCATGGATAGGATTACACCTAAGATTTTTGCTAAAGGAGTTGGAACAGGAAATGAACCACGTAACGCACTAATTCTAACTTTTTTTATTGCCCTAGGGGGCATACTTATTGGCGAACTAAACGTTATTGCCCGTGTAGTTTCCATTTTCTTCATAATTACCTATGGTTTTTTAAACCTAACCTGCGCTATTGAGAACTGGGCTGGTTCCGATTTTAGGCCCTCATTCCGCATACCTGCTTGGATTAGCATAATAGGAGCACTTGCCTGCTTTGTGGTGATGATTCAGCTCGATTTTGCGGCCATGATTGGTGCTACAATAATTCTTGGTGCCATATTTTTGCTGCTTAAACGCAAAGAGCTTAAGCTTCAAAGTGGCGATACATGGGGTGGATTTTGGTCATCGCTGGTTAAGTATGGACTAATTAAACTTTCATCAGCAGACTCCAAAGCACAGCGAAACTGGCGCCCAAACATTATCCTTTTTAGCGGAGGAGCAAACGCTCGACCTCACCTTACCGAAATGACTCGCACTCTAGTTGGTAAACAGGGAGTTTTTACAAATTTTGATCTTGTTGAAAAAAGGGACGATGACAATCTATTCGAAAAACCAGCAAAACCCTCAATTGAAATCGATGGGCATGGGAAAAAAATAATAACCCGAAAACATATTTGCAATAACATTTACGAAGGAATTGAAATGATTACACGAGTGTACGGTTTCTCTGGATTTGAACCCAATACCGTACTACTAGGCTTACCTAAAAATGGCAAAAAGATAAGTTCGCTTAACAAAACACTCGGAACAATTCGATCTGCTGATCATAACATCCTCCTATACAACCATGTTGAGCGGTTAACATCGCTTACACCAAAAACTATTGACCTATGGTGGAATGGCAACAGCCGAAACTTTAACTTTGGGCTATCTCTTTTGAAGTACATTTCAACAGATAGCTATTGGCGCGATGCGCAAGTTCGCATTTTTGTAGTAAACTATAATACATCAAAAACCGATACAATATACTCTCTGCTTAACCAAGCCGCCGATAATGCAAGGCTTATGGTATCTGTTAAGGTAATTAATAATGCAACTGAAAGAATTGCTGAACTCGACATTATTAAAAGTGAATCGGCCAATGCCAGCTTAGCGTTGCTCGAACTCTCGCTATTTACTGCCAACAGTAACCCTCAGCACGAAAACAGTATCGAAGAGGTTACCGACCTACCCTTTTCAACCTTACTAATTGAAGCAAGCAGTGGTTTTGAATTGGTTAACGCCAACACCCAACCCGAAAAGCTTAAACAAAGTAACGAGGTACAGATTACCACTCCACTTGAAGAAACAATTAAGCTTCCCGAAAAAGAAATTCTAGCCGAAGTTATTAGGAATACCACAAAAAAACAGGAAGAGCTAATAAATAACCTCAACAAAAGTTCGGTAAGCAGTACCCTTCAACAGCTAACAGCATATACCGATGATTTAGTGGCGGTAGTAGCAAAGCTTTTTTCATCGCTTGAACAAATTGGCGATAATCAAGGAAAAAACTTAAGTATTTCGAAAGTAATTTCCGACTTCACATTTCAAACTAAGGCAAAAGTATCGAAATTTAGGGATGAAACCCTTGCCGAAACAAGCAAAAATCTGAATGAATCACTTGAGGTATACGTTGAGCATGTTGAGAAAAGCATACAATCTCTCCCAAGTAAGCTAACCATAAACCTGAACCGAAACGAGTTTAAAACTCGCAAAAACGATTCATTCTCCATTCGCCTATTCAAAACACGCATCAAACTAAAGGGATCGTTACTTGGATGGCCCATTTCGCATAAAGTTGACATTAAGAATACTGCCGAAATCTTCTTAAAGCAAAATAGGCTCGAAGCGCTTAACGATTACTACGAACAGCTTGGCTTAGCAACCTTCAGGCACATTAGCAATCTCAGGAAATGCTTAATTGAACTTGCAAAAAGCGTTGATAATGAAACCTTAACCCCTGATAAACTAAATGAGCTTAAAAGAAATACAAACGAATCATTTACCGAAGCAAAAGCAGAGCTAGAAAAAGTATTTAGCAGAATTGCGAATGCGTTAACCGCCGATTTGGAAAGAAACATCCAGCGTTTTAGCTTTGCCATTGGAAAGCCCGAAACAAAGTACCTCATTTCACCTTACAGAAAAATTGCGAAAAAGAGAACAATCTCAATTGCAAGTATTGAAGAGCTACCAAAGGTATACAGCGATAACATATATCTATACACAAACAAAAACCTACTCGAGTTTATCCTCATATCGCTAAACCATAGGTTTAGAATAAAGCTAACAAAACAAGCCGATGAGCTTAACCGATGGGCAAACAGTAAACTAACCGAGGCCAACAAAGAGCTTTCGGCAGTATTTGCCGAGTTAGTCTCGGCGAATGAGCCTCCCGAAGTGGATGCAATAAGCCAAAAAATAGCCGATTTAAAAAAGACAGAAGTACAAGAACGCTTTGAGGCCCTATTTAAGGACATAAACAGCATTATTGATGAGCTGCCCGAAACAATTACGGTAAACGACGATAACTTTTTTGCACTAATCGATTCGGGTAAATTTCCACCCAGCGAAACTCGCGAAATTGAGCTTCGCCAAAAGGCTAAACTCTACGTTGGCACCGAACTTATTAGCAATGCCCGAACCGAAATGGATACGCTTTCCAACTCATTTAAAGAGCTATCAACAATGCTTACCGATAAGCTAAGGCTAACCCTGTTTAATATTGAAAATAGCATAAACTCCGACGATGGCAAAGAAAGCATACCCGAAAATGACAACAGGAAAAAGCTGGTAAATGAGTTAAAAAAGGCAATTGAAACCGAGCAACTGCATGTAAAGGGGCTACTAAACAAATTTGAAACCCAGCTAAACTCTTATTTAAAACATGCTCTCGAACCGCTTCACCAAATGGTTTACAGCAAACAACACGACATTAAGAAGAGCAAAAAATCAGGAAAAGCCAAGCAGCCCTCATTTGCTAAAAAAAACATGGTAAAAATTGGAAACTTCTTTAACAAACAGTTTGTAAATGTTGTATACTCGCAAAGCGAGGGGATTATGCTTGCCAATAAGCTTACCTCATTCGAATCGGAGTTTAAGGTAAGCAACCAGTCAATTCAGGAGATGATTGTGAAACTCTCACCATACGAGCATTCGGGTCGTAAAATACCATTTTATTACGTTAGCTTGTTTTCGGGCAGCACTACACTGAGCAAGGACCTTTGGATAGAACGGCCAAAAGAACAGGAAGAAGCGCAACGTATTATTGAAAGGTTTAAAAGCGGGTTTAGCGGCGCTTTAATTATTAGCGGCGACAGAAACTCGGGAAAAACAACGCTATCAAAATACATAGCAAAAACACTATTGCCAAGCTACAGCCTTCATATCGTTAGGGCGCCTAAAGGAGGGTCAACCAATATCGATGAGTTTACCAAATCGCTTAGCAATGCCCTTAACGTTGCTATTGATCCATACTACTTCCTTTCATCGTCGCCCCAAAAAAGGGTAATACTAATAAACGATCTTGAACTTTGGTGGGCAAGGCACGAAAACGGATTCGATGTGGTTAAACATATTTTAGATCTTATTGAAAAGCATGGTAAAAAAATACTTTTCATAATTAACTCAGGTACCATTGTCTACCAGCTCATCAACAAAGTAATTAATATTGATGCTTACGCCATGGGGCATATTAGCTGCGAACCTTTTGATGCCAAAGAGCTAAAAGAGCTAGTTACACTCCGACATAAAACGGGTGGACTAAAATTTACGCTTAATAGCAAATCGGAGGACTCGCTTAGCGAATGGAGCTATGCCAAGCTTTTCAACCGCTATTTCAACCTAAGCAACGGAAACCCAGGCTATACAATGAACAGCTGGTTGGCTAATATTTCGAAGGTGGTAGGTAAAACAATCCACATTAATCCGCCCAACATACCCAATCTAACCCACCTTAATGGTATCAGCGATGACCTTTGGATGGTTATTCTTCAAATTTCACTACTCCGCCGTTGCTCACCCTATCGGTTATCGGTAGTGCTAAGGCAAACGGAACATGAAACCAGATTGCTTCTCATTGAGATGCTTCGCTCGGGGCTTGTTGATGAACGGTTCCCGAATGTATTTGCCCTTAATGCGATGCTCGAACCATTTTTGCTTAGCAAAATGCGTGAGAAAGGACTATGCTAATAATTAATTGAACAAAAACACCACTGTGAATTAAGCTATGATAAGAACACTATACTATTTGGCGTATGCAATTGGCATTTTTATTCTACTTAGGTTAGCATGGCGATTAACCAAAAAGGCCAACGCAAATAAAAAGTACCATAAGCTAATTATGAGAGGGTTTCCAATTTTGGAACTTGCCATTTGGGCTGGGTACCTTCTTTGGCTAGTTAATCATGCTTTTGGCGATTCGGAATATTTCACCCTCACCGTTGCTTCAATTCTCATTATCTTTCTGATTATTATCAGCTGGTATTTTTTTCGCGATTTCATCGCAGGGATTATCCTTAAGGCTGAATTCCCCTTTGAAATAAACCAGCGCATTACAACCCAAAGCTGCGAGGGAACCCTAAAAAAACTTGGATATCGCACGCTTGAACTTGAAATGGACAGCGGCGATATTGTTAAAATTCCCTACTCGCAAATAGCATCGCATTCAATCCATCTACAAAACATGGAAGACAGCCTCAGAGGCCACGAAACGCTGGTAGTAGCAAATGCAAGCATCCCCATTCAAAAAGCAAAAGAGCAAATCATAAAAGAGGTTCTACTAACCCCATGGTCAACAATTAAACAGCTACCAACCATAAGGGTAGTTGAACAAACCGACCAGACAAATACCTACAGCGTACATTTTCACTCAGTATCATCAAAACATGCAGCAAGCATTAGCCAACACCTGAAAACCATTTTTGATGGTAATTCTAGCAAAACTCCCGAATAGCTTGATTGGATTTAGCCAATAGTCAACATTTGGCATTTTTATGTGTTAACTATAACGATTTAACTGTTAAACGTACAAACACACACGAAAAATGAGCAAGATAGAAATTCAACTTCCGGCCATGGGCGAAGGTATTATTGAAGCAACAATTACGCGCTGGCTAGTTTCAGCGGGTGACGAGGTTTCCGAAGATCAATCAATTGTTGAAATTGCAACCGATAAGGTCGATTCAGAAATCCCCTCGCCTACATCCGGAAAAATAAAAGAACTTCTATTTGCCGAGGGTGACACACCACAGGTAGGACAGGTAATTGCAGTTATTGAAACAGAAGCAGAGAATGAACAAAAAAACGAAGCGAAAAGCACTAGCCAAATACCACCAAAAGAAGAAGAGTCAAGTAAAGAACCAGAAATAAAAAAGATAAATGAGCATGAAGAGGGCAATACTAATGAAGCAAAATCCACTTTACATTTAAGCCCTCTAGTTAGAAGCATTACTAAAAAGGAAGGTATATCCGATGATGAGATTGCCAACGTTAAAGGAAGCGGTTTAGGCGGACGCATTACTCGCGATGATATACTGGCCTACATCGATAAGCGAAACTCTATTACCGAAAAGCCAAAGGCAGTTCAAGTGAATAACGACACTAAAACATCGGGCGATGTTGAAATTATTCACATGGACCGAATGCGTAAGCTTATTGCCGAACACATGGTTATGTCGAAGCAAACATCGGCACATGTAACATCGTTTATTGAGGTTGATGTTACAAATCTTGTAAACTGGCGAAACAAGGAAAAAGAAGCATTCCAAAAACGTGAGGGACACAAGCTAACGCTTACCCCACTTTTTGTTGAAGCAACCGTTAAGGCGCTAAAAGAGTTCCCTACCATAAATGCATCGGTTGATAACGACAAAATACTTATCCGAAAAAACATCAACATTGGACTGGCAACCGCATTGCCTAATGGCAACCTTATTGTTCCGGTTATTGCCAATGCCGATAAGCTAAACCTATCGGGCTTGGCCGAAAAGGTTAACGATTTGGCGCACCGAGCACGCGAAAACAAGCTTCAGCCTAACGAGATACAAGGAGGCACATTTACCATAACTAACCTTGGAATGTTTGATACTCTTAGTGGAACACCAATAATTAACCAGCCACAAGTAGCGATACTTGCTATTGGAGCCATTAAAAAGCGGGTAGTGGTTATTGAGTCGGGAAACGGCGACACCATTGGCATTCGCCAAATGGCAATTCTATCTCTCTCCTACGACCATCGTGTTGTTGATGGCGCAATGGGCGGAATGTTTCTTAAAGCAGTAAAGGAAAAATTAGAGGATTACTAAAATTCGCTGTTGATAACACTGCTTTTTTTATAAGTTTTTTTGTGGAAAGCATTAAAATTCTTTACTTTGATTAAAATTTGTATTTTAGCATTAATCTTTACAATGGCTAGTACAAGTTTTTGAGCAAACCATAGCAGGATTTTAATGAAGAAAATTCTTTACACCATAATATTTTCTTGCATCCTAACAACAGTATTCTCTCAACGGACATCTTACTTCCGTAGGATCTTTGTTGATGCAGAGTACTACCTACTCTACGAAGATTACAAGGATGCACTTCCGCTTTACCTGGAACTTCATGGTGCTTTTCCCGATAATGCCAACGTTGCATACCGTATTGGTCTTTGCTACCTAAACATACCCAACGAGAAAAACAAATCGCTTAAATTTTTTGAGCAAGCAAAGCACAGTATAACCAATTCGTACAAAGAGGGCTACTTTACCGAAACTCAAGCCCCACGAGAAGTTTACCTTCACTACGGCAGGTCACTTCGCATTGCCAACGAGTTTGATAAAGCAAAGGAAGCATTCGAGAAATACCAAGGTTTGCTTTTTGACGAAGACAAAGAGGAAAAGCAGCTGCTAAACCTCGAGCTAAAAGCAATTGCATATGCAAAAGAGCTAATAGAAAAACCAGCGAGCATTAAGTTTACCTCAGCGGGCAAAACAGTAAACACTCGCTTTGCAGAGATAAACCCTGTTGTATCATCCGACAACCAAACAATGGTTTATACATCGGCGCAACAGTTTTACAACGCAATACTAATAAGCACCAAGCGAGCAAACGTATGGACACACCCCATAAACATAAACAGCCAAATGTTTGCCGATGGAGCAATTGCTACCGTTGGGCTCTCAGCCGATGGAACTACACTCCTGCTCGCACGTAATGACAACGACATTTATAACCTCTACACCAGCACGCTCGATACTGCAAGCAACACGTGGGGCATACTAACTAAACTCCCAAAAGAGATTAACACCCGCAGCTGGGAAAACTATGCCGCCTTTAGCCCAACTGGCGATACGCTATACTACTCGAGCAACAGACCAGGAGGTATGGGAGGATTCGACATATACATGTCGACAAAAAACGCCGAGGGCTGGTCCGAGGGGGTAAACTTGGGCTCATCGGTAAATTCTCCTTTCGACGATATAGCCCCTACCCTTTCGCACGATGGAAAGAAGCTTTTTTTCTCCTCAGTTGGACACCAAACTATGGGTGGTTTCGACATCTTTGTGTCGGAGAAAAGAAATGGTAAATGGTCAAAACCCACCAACATGGGCTATCCGCTTAACACAACCGACGACGATGTATTCTTCTACCCCATTGGCGATGGAACAAAAGGCTATATCTCACGCTTACTCCCACAAAGCTTTGGCGATAACGACATATATCTTGTTGAATTCGAGAATGCAACAGATGTCTCTGACCAAAACAATAAAACACAAGAAAACACCTTAGAGTCAGCTGAAAAACTTGGGGCATTAAAATCCTCTAGCCAAAAACCTATTCCACTTATCTTCCCTTAGCCAAGTTAACAGCGTTACACAAGATACCTGTTTTGGCATACAGCTTTTGACTTACATGTTGCTAACAATTACGCTACAATACAACATTTTTAAGTATATTTGGTAAAGTTTTTCAATTAATGTAGCATAATATAATTATGAAACTTCGTTACATACTTACTTTATTCATATCAACCCTAATAGGCATTGCCAGCTTTAGCCAAACGCAGCAGGATATTAACAACCTCTTCAGAGATGCAAATGCCTACTTCTATTTCGAGGATTACGAAGAAGCCCTTGCCCTTTACCTTGATATTTACGAGAGTTTCCCAAACAACCAAAATATTGATTATCGCATTGGAATTTGCTATCTAAATATTGCTGGCAAAAAAGAAAAAGCCATTCCCTATCTCGAGCGTGCAGTGCAAAACGTATCGCACCGTTACAACGAAAGTTCAATTAAAGAAACCCAAGCCCCTATCGACGCATACTTCTACCTCGGAAATGCCTACTTTATAGCCAATAGGCTAAACGATGCTGAACGCACATACAACACGTTTAGAAATAGCATTAAAAATGAGCGCAAGTACGACATGGAGTATTTAACACATCAGTTTGACGGACTTAAACAGGCGCGTACCATAAAAAACTACCCCGTAAACTATCTACAAAGCAACTTAGGCGAGGTTATCAATAACCGGTTTCCAAACTTTAACCCCGTAATTTCAGGCGACGGAAAAACTTTTGCATTTACCACCAAGGAAAGATTCTACCAATCGATTAACGTATCGTGTAAAACCAATGGGAAATGGGGTCGCCCAGCTAATATCACCCTCGACCTAGTTGTAGATGGTGTTTGCTCAACCCTTTCGCTAAACTACGATGGAACCGAAATATATCTCTTTAAGGATGATAATCACGATGGTAACATCTACGCATCAAACTTTACCGATGGGAAATGGAGCCCAATGAAAAAGCTAAACGAAAACATAAACACCGAAGCCTACGAAACACACGCAAGCATTTCGGCAGATGGCTCCACGCTCTATTTTGCTAGCAACCGAGAAGGTGGTTTTGGTGGGCTCGACATATACTACTCGCAGCGCGATGCCAATGGCAACTGGGGTTCAGCAATAAACCTAGGGAAAAGTGTTAACACCCAATTCGACGAAAACACCCCATTTATTACAAACGATGGAAAAACTCTTTTCTTTGCCTCGGATGGGCACAAAGGTGTAGGAGGTTATGACATCTACTTCTCGCAGCAGCAAAGCGATGGCAAATGGTCGAGCCCAATAAACTTAGGATACCCAATAAACACAACCGACGATGAGGTTTTCTACCAACCTATCGACGAAGGTGCAATGGGCTACATGGCAGCATTCGACCCAAAGGGATTTGGCGAAACAGACATTGTACAAATTGAAATATTCCTGCCTCGGTACAAGCGAAGCATTGTTTCGTCGAGCGACTACTACGCCCGTAAAGCAAGTTTACCCCCCAAAACGCTTATTGTTGATACGGTTAACCTCTCGGGAACGGCACTGCTCGACCCAACTCGGCCCGAGCACCTTAACTACATTGCTAGCGATAGCCGATACACCCTTTTCTTTGAAGGCAAACCCTACGACCTGAAGGACCAATCGATAGCACAGGAACTTTTTGCAACAAGGCAAAACGAAAGGCTAACAGCCGACGATCAGCCTGAACCAATAACACCATTACCCAGTATTTTAGTAAAGGATGAGCTAATTGCGCAAAACGATTCAACAGCAACACAGCAAGCAAAAACCGACAGCTTATTTGCTACGCTTAATAGCCATCAGGATAATGACACAGAAGCTAATGATGAAATTACTGAGAAAGGTGATTCGATAATTCAAATTGCCGAGATACAAATAATTAACGATTCGTTATCCCTCAAAACCCAATCCGAACTGTTCGAAATTTTATCGGCACTTGCTAACGATAGGCTAAACAGCGAGCTAACTGCAATGCTGAACCAAAACTGGAACTTGCCCTCGGATGTACTGAAAATAAGGCTAAAAAGCCTTACGGCTTATGCCGACTCAACTAACCAGTCAGCTGAGCTTAGCAAAGTTTTTGCAAGCCTAATGGATATTATCACAACAAAAAGCTCTGAAGGAAAAACAAGGCAATCGAGACAGATTGCGCAAAAAACCCTAGATGAAGAATTCTTTTTTAGGCTTCAAAAAATTAAACGCAAAGCAAGCTCAGGCCTTGCCCTTCTTCTCGACGAAGCTATACTCACTCAACCCGAAATCTCATCATTCAGCACTTTGCTAGCCTATTTGATGAGCGAAAAAAGCAATGCTTTCAAACCATATATCAATGAGTTTCTTATGCTAATTGCCGAAGAGAGCATAAACAGCTTTAATTCGCTATCGAAAGAGCATAAGGATGAAATTCTCATAACGCTTACCCACAAGCATGCCCCTGTTTATGGCATTCTTCTCATTTCATTTGTAGCATTTGCTGGATTATTAATACTACTGTTTATTCTCCGAAAATCGAAAAAGAAGAAGAAATAAGTAAGCAATAAGTATTCACGGCAAAGCACAGCAATTTTCTTGCTGTGCTTTGCTGCTATAAAGCGCATGTGGTGCTTAGCTTTACGAACAAAATCAAAAACTGTTAACAAGCTGTAACCCATAAGTGGAAAAGTAGTGGCTCTTTTTTATGCAAAACATAAAAAAATATCATATTTTTGTTTTTGCAGCTTAAGTTGCAACGTGTAAAAAAACAATAGCTTAAACCACCAAACCCTAAAGCATTTTAACCTATACCGTTTGTCCTATGAGACTGAAACCGCCCAAAGAACTAAGACGAATATGCTTGTGGTTTGCCTTTGCGCTGGCACTTGTCACTTCAACAGGAAACTTATTACCTGCGCAAAATACCGAGCCAGATTTTAAAACCCTTTTCACCGATGCCGAATACTACTTCCTGTTTAACGATTTTCAGGAAGCACTGCCTCTTTACCTTAAGGCACTCGATAAAGCACCTACTAATGCTAACATTTACTATCGCATTGGCCGATGCTACCTAAATATTCCTGGCCTTAAGCACAAGTCAATTTCTTTCCTCGAAATGGCTTCGGCACACATAAACCCTAACTATCAGGAAGGCTCCTACCGCGAAGAAGGAGCACCTCAAAACGTGCTATTTTACCTAGGCGAAGCAAACCGAGTTCAAGGAAACCTAGACGAGGCCATAACCGTTTACAAAAAGTTTAAAGAGAGCATTAGCCCACGTGAGTACTTTGACTTAGAGTACGTTACCCAACAAATAGAATCGTGCAGGCGAGCAAAAAAGATGAAAACCGAAAAGCTAAAGGTAACCGAAGAAATTATTCCTTTGTTCGATAACGAAACCTATATTCTGACCCCAGCAGTATCGGCAAACGGTAAGCACATGGTTTTTACCGTTCAGGAAAAATTTTACGATGCAATTTATATAAGCAAGAAAGAAACCTCTGGCCAATGGGGAACACCACAAAATATAACACTCGATTTGGCTGTTGAGGGGAATGTATACTCCACCTCAATTAATAACGATGGAACTAAAATATTTCTTTTTAAAAACGATAGAGGTACAGGAAACCTATACTACGCCGAAAAAGTGAACGACAAGTGGGGACAAGCTCAGAAAATGGGTAAACCAATTAACACACGCAACTGGGAGACCTTTGCGTCAGTTTCTCCTAACGGAAAAACCCTATTCTTCTCATCGAACAGGAAAGGAGGTGAAGGTGGCCTTGACATATACTACTGCAATCAAAACCCCGATGGCAGCTGGGGCGAAGCTATTAACATTGGCGAGTCAATTAATACACCATACAACG
>NPIE01004085.1_pt1 | contig 14575 bp, 14 predicted proteins | sample 8637661 | NCBI WGS metagenome assembly NPIE01 (sample SAMN07420842, study PRJNA396082) | bioreactor metagenome | isolation source: sample BA12 brine-fed electro-methanogenic bioreactor BA | place: Japan: Kochi | collected 2016-12-09 | reverse complement strand
CAGGGTCATGGAACTCCACAGGGCACCGCCCTGGTAAAGGACCCCGAATCGTCGCATGATTCGCTGGCGCTTGCCAGCAGGCAGTTCCCAGAAGTCCTCCCCGTCATAAGCGACGCGTCCCGCCGCCGGTCGATGAAGGCCGACGAGATGGCGCAGCAGCGTGCTCTTGCCGCAACCGCTGCCGCCCATGATAATAAAGATATCCCCCCGATTCACGGTGAACGTCACGTCGCGCTGGATGACCCGTTCGCCATAGGCCATGGTCAATCCGGTCACCTCGATGAGTGGCGGACCCGTTGGCCGGGTGGTACCGGACATAATTCAAATCCCCAACATATTGCAGACAACGGTGATCACCGCCGTTGCCACGATAATACTGACAATTCCGGTTACCACCGCCGAGGTGGTGGCGTCGCCGACCGCCGACGCGCTGCGGCCGCAGCGCAGGCCGCGATGACAGCCGGCCAGGGCAACCAGTACGCCGAACACCGCGCTGTGAAAAATGCCGATCCAGAAATCCTGGAGCCGCACCGCCTTTTTAGTCATCTCCAGATATTCCATAATGTTAAGATCGAGCATCAATACCCCGACCACCATACCGCCGACAATACCCATCAGATCGGCGTAGAGGCAGAGCAGCGGCATCATCACCGCCAGCGCGACGATGCGCGGCAGGACGAGAAATTCCACCGGGTCGATGCCGAGGGTGACCAGTGCATCGATCTCCTCGTTGACCTGCATCGTGCCGATCCGGGCGGCAAACGCGGCACCGGTTCGGCCGGCCATGATGATACCGGTCATGATCGCCCCCATGACCCGGACGATGCCAATGCCGACCAGGCTGGCGACATAGATCTGGGCACCGAACAGAGACAGCTGCACCGCCCCGACAAAGGCCAGGATCAGGCCGACGAGCACGCTGATCAACGAGACGATCGGCAGCGCCTGAGCACCGCACTCCTGCATGATCAGCAGCAGATCGGACCTGCGGCAACGGGCTCGGCCGGTCAAAAACCGACCGCAGGCAACGGTTGTCTCACCAAGAAAGACCGTCATCTCAACCAGATGGCGCCAGGCGATGATCCCTCCCCGGCCGATTCGTTCAAGCAGCGTGGCGCGCTCTCCCGGTCGACCGCCCTGCCCGGCCTCGTTGCCGGCCAGGGCGAGCAGCCGCCGCACGCCGGCGGGCAGGCCTGAATCATCAAATATCACGTCCAGCCGACCACACTGCTCCCGCACCCGGGCCAACAACGAGAGCAGGCCACTGTCCCAGCGCTCCAGAGTGTCGGCGACACACACGAGACGTGAAGCCGGGCCGTCGGCAAGCTCCGCCGCGACCAGCTCCACCGTTACCGGCAACCTGCCGGCCAGCCAGTCACCGTCGAGGCGCAGTCGCAGCACCCCGTCCGGCCGGCGGACGAGTACCGGGGCGGTACCCGGCCGACCGTCGCGCCGTGACCGCGCACCATCCTCCACCCTTTGGCGGCTGTTTCCATCACTCATTGATCGGACACCATGGCTTGTTCAATTTTGTCGGTACCCCCCCTGGGACGTGACGACGGAGCAGGGACAGACAAAGCACCACATCTTATTTTTCCGCAACGAGCAGATAGTGTTTTGCCAACGCTTCATCGACAACACCGTTTCTGAACCCCGCCCGTACGACATCGTCCTTCACCTTCGACGGCAAACACCTGATCTGTGTCGGCGGTCCTTCCGTCATCTCTTTTTTCCCAATCGACAATGAGCAGTTTCCCGCCGTCCTTGAGCAATCTCCTGCATTCCCGGAGCAGGACCGCCGGATCGTCCAATTCATGATGGAAGTTGATCATATAGACCAGATCCGCCAGTTGATCAGGCAACGGCACCGATATCGACCAGCACCTCCGCCGCCTTGAGATCTGCTTTCGCCCACAAGTAGTCGGGCGGCAGATCATGCAACCTCTTCGGGTTGTTGAGTTTATGAAGTTTTTTGGGGTTAAACCGTTTTTCGCTCATGCCGTCGCCTTGTCTGTTCCGAGAAACCTGATATCGCTCTTCGTTTCTCTTCTTCTATCATCTCGACACGGTCCTGCAAAGGCCGTTTTGTCCGGAAATACACGAATCGCGGCGGGCAACGCGGACAGCCTCCAGGAAAACGTCCACGGACGACTCTTTTGTCCACCGCCCTGCCGGGACGACGGGCAATTCCCGCCCGGCAGGAGGCCTTGCCGCATCATTCTCGAGTACGCAAGCGATGCGCAGACGGTTACAGAGGTCTCGTCACGGTCCTCTGTGACAGTATTCATCAGCCGTATTGATTTGACTTTTTCTCGTCCACAATGTAGTAATCTCTTGTGGGGAGACCTTGGTCATACCAAAACCTCCCCGCGAGTGACACTTATTGAAACACACGAAGTATGAGCGATTCAAGCAATTACCGCACCGAGCAATCGGCCGTTACCGCCGTCTTACGCTGTCTTTGACCGAACGAGTTCACGATCCCGCCACGATTTCCTTGTTACCCCGGAGTTCCCTGATGAAAAAAAAAGATTCAGACCAGCCCACCAGTTGGGAAGAAGAGGTATGGGAGTCTCCGCCGTTAATGGCGCGTTCCCATATCAAACATGATACATTTTTGAACTGCTGGTGCCCCCACTGCGGCGTCGGGCTCAATGAGGGCGACAAGGCCGTTTTTGAGATCGTCAACCAGCAGGGGCAGGTCGGGACCAGCAAGGTTTCCGCCTACCTGAATGTACTGGAGCGGGAAAGCACCCTGCAGGTCGACGACGACGAGGAATTGAGCGATGTAAGGTGTCCGCATTGTCATGTTTCCCTGATCGAACCAGGCCGACGCTGCCGGGAGGACGGCTGCAAGATGGCCGGCATTCACGTTTCGATCTCCAACTCGAACCGGTTGAAACTCATCAGTTGCATCCGCCGATCATGCCGCTGGTACGAAATGAGCGACGAGGACAACGAACGGCTCATTTTGAGGGACAGTCATGAGTGGTAATCTTCAGGATCGCCGAAACTGGACCCGTTCGCTGACGGTTGTTTTCGCCGTAGCGCTGGTGGCGGTCATCACCGGCTCCCTGTTTGACGGTGTTGCCGACGGAACGGATCGGGTCTATCTGCGGAACACGGCTGGAGCCGTCCTCTTCGACCATGGGGCGCACGGGCAGTATGTCGATTCCTGCGCCGTTTGTCATCATCCGCTCTACTCCGCTGCGCAGGCGACAACCTGCGCGGACTGCCATGACGATGAACGGGCGGCGGACGAATTCAGTCACGGCGAGCTCAAGGATCTGCACGCCTCAGACTGCAGCCTGTGCCATCAGCAGCAGGCCGAGGACAACCAGGCCGCCTCCTGCCGGCAGTGTCATCGGGCTATTCAGCAAAGCGAAACCAGCTCGCTCGCCTGCACCACCTGTCACGACGACGGCTATTCTCCGGAACTGCTCAGCCATGACGAGTATGTTGAGATCGACGACCATAGCTGTCTGGGCTGTCACGCTCCTCGTTCACTGGCCGATTCCTACCATACAAGCTGTTCAGACTGCCACCTTGACACCGCACCGGAACGATTCGCGCAAGCCGACGGCGCGGTGCAGTGCGGTGTCTGCCATTTACGCTGAGAAAAGGATCATGCAAGTATTTTTAAACGTGTTCAGCCGCAAACCGGCACTGCCCGCCGTACCCGATTACGATCCGGTGATTCGTCAACTCGACGACCCGGAACAGGTGACGATTCCACTTGATTACCCGGGCCACATCCACTATCTGCCAACGGTAAAGGCCGGGGACCGTGTCCGCCGTGGGCAGGTCATCAGCCGTTCCCGGCTCGGCAACTGCTCGCTGGCCAGCATCAGCGGCACGGTCAGGGATATTTCCACGACCTGGACCACCCAGAGTGTCCACTCGCCGGCCATTGTCATCGACAACGACGGCACCTCAGCACCGCCCCCTGAGGAAATGCTGGACGGGCCCGCCCCCCTCGGAGATCCGCTTGGTGCGTTGGCACGAATCCGCGAGGCCGGTGTCAACCCGCCCTGGCGCCTGTCCGGCCGCGACTACACGGACGGCACGATCGCGAACCTGCCCCGGATCGAGGCGGTCATCATCACCGGCATTCAGGAAGAGCCGACGATTCTCACCTCCCAGCTCCTGCTCGAGCAGCACGCCGACACGGTAGCCGAAGGTCTGCGACGGACTCGGTTGCTGCTGCCAGGTGCGCGGCTCTGGCTGACGGTTCCCGAGCAGCTCTTCGCCTGGGCCGAGACCCGTTTTGCCGAACATGCCGAGATCGTCGCCGTTCCGGACCAGTATGGCGGCCGTATCGAACGCGAGATTGTTGCCCGACTGATCGGGCGGCGGATTCCCAACCGACACAGTTTTATCAGTCACGGTCTGATTGTCCAGGATGTCGAATACCTGGTCGCCATGGTCGAAGCGTTAGACGGCAGATCACCCTTTCTCCAGAAGTGTTTGACGATCAACGGACCAACACTCGATCAGGCGATAACCGTCCGCTTCCCGCTCGGCAGCCCGTTGCGGCACATCCTGCGCAGTCAGGGGCTCAGCATCGAGCAATTCACCCGGCCGGTGGTCGGCGGTCCGATGAAAGGGGTAGCCCAGTATTCGGATCTGACGCCGCTCACCTACAACAGCGGTCTCTACCTCATCGCTGAAGACCTCTCTCCGTTCGACCCGATCGCCCCGTGCATTTTCTGCGGCCGCTGCACCCGGGTCTGCCCGGCTCGCATTCAGGTACACCTGATCAACCGGATGATCGAATTCGGCCAGATCGAATCGACTCACCATCTGCACCCCGAAGCATGCCACGAGTGCGGGTTATGTGCCTATGTCTGCCCGGCGGAGCGGCCAATCGTGCAACTCCTGAATTTCTGCAACCACGAAATGAGCCTCGTTGAACGCCACGTCTGGAGCGAGGAAGGACAGCAATGAAAGAATTGAAAATGTATCAACCGGCCCGGCCGACCGATGCCGGCATGCTTGACGTCGCCGTCGGGCCGCACTGCCATATCGGCAACGGCCTGGCCTTGATCCACCAGCGGTGGCTGCTCGCCCTGCTGCCCGCCATGGCCGGCAGTTGCTATCTGTTCGGCCCGGCGGCCTTGCGCGTGTTCGGTCTGTCCGTCTGTTTCGCGATCGCCCTGGATCTTCTTGCCGAGCGGCTGGCCCCCTCGCGCGATCTCACCTCCAACTGGAGCAGCGTCACCCTGGCGCTCATGCTGGCCTTCATGCTGCCGCTCAATGCACCTTGGTGGCTCATCCTGACGGGCTGTTTCTTCATGGTGGTGGTGGGCAAGAAGCTCTTCGGCGGCGTCGGCGGTTATCCCGCCCAACCGGCGGTACTCAGCATCGCCATCCTGCAGTTGTCCTGGCCCGGCCGCATGGACAACACCGGTGCCCTGAAAGACATGGACTGGCAGGTTGCCTTGGTCGAGCCACTCCGGCTGCTCAAGTCGATCGGCGCCTCAGCCGAATCCCACTACCCGTGGACGGATCTGCTGCTCGGCCGTCAGGTCGCCGGTACGGCCGACGGCATGGTGCTGCTCCTGCTCCTTGGCGGCCTGTTTCTGCTGGTACTGCGAGAGATTCAATGGCAGCTCCCGGCCGGCTTCTTCATCGGCCTGCTGACAACCGCCACTCTGCTGCACCTGTCCGATCCGGAAGCCTTCGCTTCGCCACTCTTCTATCTGCTCAGCGGCGGCACGGTCTTCATGGCGTTTTTCCTGATCACCGACCACACTACATCGCCGGTGAACAGAGTTCCCATGTTTTGCTACGGCATCCTGGCAGGTGTTTTGCTGATGCTGATCAGGGGGTACTCGCAGCATGTCGACGGAATCGTTTACGCGGTTCTGCTGGCCAATCTCTGCTCGCCGCTGCTGGATATGATCAAGCCCACCGCAAAGGGAGCCGAAGATGTCTGAGATAGTTCGTATGGTCGTCGTTCTTTCGCTGATCGCCGGCATCTGTTCGGCCGTGCTCACTATGGCCAATCAAGGCCTTGGACCACGCATCGAACAGCAGACCGACCTCTATGTACGCGGCCCGGCGCTGGAGAGACTGTTCAACAAACCGGCAACCGAGGTTCTGCCGAACAAAGTCACTATTGAGACCGACGAAGCGACCATCCCGGTCTTTTTCAGCCGCGACGGTGAAACCGTTTCGACGCTTGCCATCGAGGCTATCGGTGCGGGCGGCTACGGCGGCGACCTGAAGCTGATGATCGGCATCGATCTGACGACCGGCCGCCAGATCGGTATAGATGTAGTCCAGCACAGCGAGACGCCGGGCCTCGGTGCCCGCATCGAGGAAGTAACGTTCCGCAGGCAGTGGCAGGGCCTGCCGACCGATGCACCGGTAGCCCTGGCCGGCGACGGCGGCACTATCGACGGCATCAGCGGGGCGACATCGACGTCTCGAGCCGCAGTCAGCGGCACCAATACGGCACTGACGTTTTTACGCAATCATAAAGATGACATACTGCAGCAGATCGCTCAGCGAGAGGAGCAGATATGAGTAAGACGCAACACATCGGGGCAACGCTGAAGGCCGGCCTTTGGCAGCGAATCCCGCCGTTTCGCCTGGTTCTCGGCCTGTGCCCGTCTCTGGCGATTACCACGTCGGCGGAAAACGGACTCGGCATGGGGCTGGCGCTGGCGTTCGTCGTCACCCTGTCCAACGGTATCATTTCCAGTCTGAGAAATGTGATTCCCGGCAAGGTGCGTATCGCTTCCTACATCGTCATTATCGCAACCCTGGTCTCCATTGTCGAAATCGTCATGAAGGCCTTCTTCTTCCCGCTTTCCGAACAGCTCGGCATCTACATCCCGCTGATCGTCGTCAACTGTATCGTCCTCGGCCGGGCCGAAGGTTTTGCCTCCAAGAACCCGCCGCTCATCTCGATGGCGGACGGCATCAGCATCGGCGTCGGTTATACCCTGTCGCTGACCCTGATCGGCTCGATCCGGGAACTGCTGGGGAGCGGTTCATGGTTCGGCCTGCCCGTTTTCGGTGCGTCCTTCGAACCGCTCGCCTTCCTGATACTGGCGCCGGGTGCCTTTATTACCATCGGCATCCTGCTTGGGCTGCAGAATCTCTTCTCCCGCTGGCGCGGTGAGAAATTCATCCAGAGTTAGGGGAGACGTTCATGGAACTGTTTTATCTGGCGATTTCATCTACCTTCGTCAACAATATTCTGCTCGCCCAATACCTCGGCCACTGCCCGTTCCTCGGGGTCTCCAAACGGATCGGAACAGCTCTCGGCATGGCGGCGGCCATTATTTTCGTGACGATCCTGTCGGCCATCTTCACCTGGTCGATCTTCACCTACGTGCTCCGTCCCTATGGACTCGAGTTCTTGCAGACACTGACCTTTATCCTGATCATCGCTTCTCTGGTGCAGTTGGTGGAGATCATTCTGAAAAAGAAGAGCAAGGCGCTCTACAATGCGCTTGGCGTCTATCTCGCGCTGATCACCACGAACTGTGCCGTCATGGGCGTCGCACTGCTGATCACCCGAAAGGAACTCGGTTTTATCGAGATGCTCGTCTTCGCCACCGCCAGCTCGGTCGGTTACGCGCTGGCCCTGCTGCTGTTTGCCGGGCATCGTGAACGGCTGCAGATATCGGCGATCCCGAAAAGTATGCAGGGCACGGCCATCGCCCTGGTCACCGCCGGGATCATGTCGCTGGCATTCATAGGTTTCAGAGGCATGGCCGCCTAGTAAGAAAGGAGAATCATCGTGACCGCACCAATTTTATTACTGACCGGAATTGCCTTTATCGCCGCCATCATTCTCGGCATCGCCTCGCGATTATTTTTTGTTGATGAAGATCCGCGAATCGAAGCCGTGGCCAATCTCCTGCCCGGCGCCAATTGCGGCGGCTGCGGCCAGGCCGGCTGTAACTCTGCCGCCGAAGCGATCGTCGCCAAAAAAGTCGAGGTCAATGTCTGCGTGGTCGGCGGCACCGAAGCCGCCGAAGAAATTGGAGAATACCTCGGCTACGATGTGGCCGGTGCCGAACCGATGCTCGCCTGCTCGTCCTGTGAAGGCGGCTACCGGGCAGCACGCAAGTACCACTACTCCGGCCTGCAGGATTGTCGCGCCGCTCTGCAGCTCTATCACGGCTTCCTCCGCTGCGAGAACGGCTGCCTCGGCCTCGGTTCCTGCGAACGGGCCTGCCGCTTCTCGGCAATCCGGATGGATCCCGAGAGCGGTCTGCCGGTTTTCGATCCGGAACGCTGTGTCGGCTGCGGCAGCTGTATCGAGACCTGTCCCAAGGGAATCATCTCCCTGGTCGGTGAAAAAACCAAAATCCTCCACTGGAACCAGTATACTCAATGTTTGTCGCCCTGCCGGCAGCGCTGCCCGGCCCAGATCGACATCCCCAAATATCTCGCGCACGCCCGGCGCGGGGAATACGGCGCCGCCTTGAGCGCCATCAAGGACAAGAACCCGTTACCCGTTTCGACGGGCCGAGTCTGCCCGGAGTTATGCGCGACCCAGTGCCGGCGCACCATCAATGACGATCCGCTGGCCATCAATTCCATCAAACGGTTCGTATCCGACTGGGAACGCAGCAGCGGCAAGCGCATTCCGGTTCCCATCGCCGCCGATACCGGTCACAAGATAGCCGTCGTCGGCGGAGGGCCGTCGGGACTGTCCGCCGCCTACTACCTGCGACGACTCGGTCATCAGGTAGAGATCTTTGAAATGATGCCGAAACTCGGCGGCATGCCACGATACGGCATCCCCGAATACCGTTTGTCCGAGGAGCAACTTCAGTGGGATATCGACGGTGTGCTGGAACTCGGGATAACGGCGCACACCAGCGTGACCCTCGGCAAGGATTTTACCATTCAATTTTTGCTGAAAAATGGGTTTGATGCGGTGTATCTGGCGATCGGCGCCTGGCACGGCCGACTCCTGCCGCTGGAAGGCAAAGAGCTGACGGGAATCTACAGCGGTATCGATTATCTCCGGCGTTTCCATACCGACGAAGAAACAATCACCGGTAAAAACTTCGTCATTATCGGCGCCGGTAACGTGGCCATGGACTGCGCCCGGTCCGCGTTGCGCACCGGAGCGGCCAGTGTACACCTGATCTTTCGCTTCTCCCGCGATTTGATGGAAGCCAACGCCCACGAAATAGCGGATGCCGAGAAAGAGGGCGTGGTCATGAGCTGCCTCGTCTCACCGGTGCGCTTCATCGGTGAAGACGGTCGCCTGACCGGGATCGAAGTGCAAAAGGTCACCCTGCGCGAAAACGCTGGCGGCGGCCTGCCCGATGTCATCCCGGTCGAGGGGTCCAACGAAGTGCTGCCCTGTGATGTCCTCATTCAGGCCGTCGGTCAAGCCGCCGATCTGAACGCCATCATCGAGGCCGACGGTTTGGCAAAAACCCGCTACAACACCATCGATGCCGACGAGGAAACGCTGCAGACCTCCCTGCCGGGAGTCTTTGCCGGCGGCGACTGCTATTCCGGCCCGCGTCTGCTCGTTGAGGCGATCGCCGCCGGCCGATACGCCGCCCGGTCCATTCACTATTATGTGACCACCGGTGAAATTCCTGCGATCGAATACCGGCAGCGCGAGATGATGGCCCCGGCGATGATCGATTCACTGGTCAATGTGGTGCCGCAGCCGACCAATGCGATCAAGCCGATCATCCCCCTCGAAGAGCGCATGGCAACGTTCCGGGAGGTCGAAGGTACGATTTCCGAGCGACAGTGCCAACTGGAAGCGACCCGCTGTCTCAATTGCGGCATCTACTGCTACGATCAGGATGACCTGCCGCCGGATCAACTGCGGGTCGCCAAATCGTGCCCGAACGAACCGCACATCGTTGAAAAAGAAAAAACCGCTCTGGCGGCCTGATCTTCCGTGTTGCTTGTTACCCCTTCAGGCTACCAAGTATCCGGAACGTATTGACTTTCAAACCAAGGGTGCCAGTGGCACCCTTGGTTTTTGTGTCTCACGCTTCAGGAACAGAACGACTAACGGCTGGCCTTTGGTCGGGAACTGATCAGTTCTTCCCTCGTTGGCAGCCGCCATCCTTTTTTTCCACCTACCTCGACATCCTGACAAAATCTCTTTGCCTCCTCACAGGGCACCGCTTTTCGCAAAATTTCAGTATCTCATTTTTAAACCGTTGTAAGCTGATGCTCAGCCTCTCTCCCAGATCCGCACGTATACCGGGACCGGTCGAGGCTGCTACCAGGTATGCTATTTGCTTCTCAATATGCAATGGCAAACGACATCCCGACGGTGATGGCCCAAATGCGCAAAATGTGAGTAACAGAAGTATGTTCGGAAGACGCCGACCAGGGTACGTGAGTGCGCGTCCGTAAATCACCCGTCAAGCGGCAGCTCTTTCCCGAATAGTGCGTTAACGGACCTCTGTGACGCGCTTCCTGTCTCAGGAAAAGAGGGCCTGAAAGGACTCACATGCCAGAGCAGAAGCTTGATAAACTGAAATAGAGGAGCACTCCGGACAACATTCAGAGAAATCAAGGCCTGGTCCGAACCGACAGGAATTGTCCAGCTCTGCAGGACACGTGAAACCCATTTTATTCCACACAGGCCCTCCGGTTGTCCATCAAGAAGATCCTTCCACAACGGGAGACTGCCCATGATATCAACGCTAACCATGAACCCGTGTCTGGATATCAGCGGAGAGATCCCCCGTCTGATTGCCGACCAAAAATTACGGTGCAACACAGTCCGCCGAGAGCCGGGAGGCGGCGGCATCAACGTGAGTCGCGCCGTGCTGCGCCTTGGCGGCGAAAGCCTGGCTGTTTTCCCTGCCGGTCAGGGCGGTGGAAACCTCGTTGAAAAAATGCTTCGGGAAGAGGGGGTAACGTGCGAAACGGTTTTCCACCAAGGCTACTTCAGACAAAGCTTTGCCGTTCGGACCACCGATGACGGTCGGATCTACCGTTTTGCCCTGCCCGGCCCTGAAATTGAGCAAACGACCTGGCAAACCTGTCTCGACAAGATCACTGGAAGCTCCCCGCCCGCCTATCTGGTCCTTTCCGGCACGCTTCCGCCCGGGGTACCGGAAGATCTTTACGAACGGATCGCCGATCATTTCCGCGGCCAACCGACAAAAATAATCCTTGATACATCGGGGACACCGCTTCGCCTGGCCCTGAACAGCACGCTTTTTTTGATCAAACCGAACCTGAGAGAACTCGAGGATTTCTGCAACTGCCAACTGGATGACGAAACCAAGCAGGAACAGATCTGCCGCACGCTCGTCGATAACCATGACTGTCATGCGATCGTTCTTACCCTGGGCGCAGCCGGAGCACTGCTGACAACGGCGGAAGACCAGTTCAGAGTTCGCGGTCTGAGCGTTGAACCGGTCAGTCCGGTCGGTGCCGGGGACAGTTTTGTCGGAGCCATGACGCTCTCGCTGGAACAGGGTGCTTCGCTCCGACAAGCCTTTCTCTATGGAATGGCAGCTGGAACAGCCGCCCTGATTACCCCGGGCTCAGAACTCTGCCGCAAGGAGGATACTGAAAACTATTATCGGCGGCTCAACGATGAGTATGATACTTCCATCTGACCCCCATGGCTGGAGGTCACAACTAACGATGAAAATCGGCGTCATGGTCGGAAGGACCGACCGGCCCAGCCTCCATTACGATTTGCCAGATCAGGGCGATCGTGCTTATGGTACGTTTCACCATAAACCGACCGGTTATCGTCGCTGGTCGATGCGGCCCCGCGTGCCGGTGGCGCATTTCGGTTAAAATCAGGACCGCAAGGAGGAGCAATGAAGATATTTATTACCGGTGGCCTCGGGTTTGTCGGCAGCCACCTTTGTCAGGCTCTGCTGCAAAGCGGCCACGAAATAACCGCCGTGGGCCGGCGACGGAACCCCGGCAACATGATCAACCACCCCTTCTTCACCTATCTGTCTGCCGATACAACCAAGCCCGGGAAGTGGCAGCAGCGGTTGGCGGATCACGAAGTGATCGTCAACCTGGCCGGTAAATCAATCTTTACCCTGTGGACCGAAAAGGCCCGCAAGGAAATCTATAACAGCCGGATCCTGACCACCAGGAATCTGGCCGAAGGCCTGGCGGGTCGGTCCGATGTGACGTTTCTCAGCACCTCTGCGATCGGCTATTACGGTGATCGTGGCGACGATCTGCTTACCGAGGACCAACCGCCGGGAAGCGACTTCCTGGCCATGGTCAGCAAGGACTGGGAACGTGAGGCGTTGCAAGCGGCAGCCGGCGGCAACCGTGTCGTCCTGATGCGTTTTGGCATCGTTTTCGATCGTGACGGCGGGGCGCTGGCCTCGATGGTTCCGGCTTTCAAATTCTTTCTCGGCGGCCGTCTGGGAAGCGGCAAGCAATGGTTCCCGTGGATACACATGGACGATCTGGTTGCGGCCTGTGCCTTTGCAATGGATCAGCCAGACCTCTCCGGTCCGGTAAATTTCTGTGCCCCGCAGCCGGTGCGTAATACCGATCTGACCAGAATACTGGCCGGGAAACTAAAACGACCGGTGATGCTGCCGGCACCGTCCTGGGTTATGAGGGCGCTGCTCGGGCAATTCGGACAAACTCTGCTCAACAGCCAGCGCGGTAAGCCCGAGGCATTAGTGCAGTCGGGTTTCTCTTTTACTTACGAAACGCTCGAGACCGCTCTTGATGAGCTCCTCAAAAACTGACCTCGCATCAGGAAGGAACTCCACGATGATTCATCCTTGTACGGTGCCTTCGATAGATTTATTTTCAGGTCGTCGGACCTGCTTTTTCGTCCCCCGATCGGCAATCAAGACCATGTGCGATGAAAGCCGACTGCGTCGGTGGAGGGCCATCAGGTAAAGACAATCGGAGTGTTGCACTCTATGGAAACGATACTTCTGTGCAGTGATCTGGACCGCACCCTGATTCCCAACGGTGCGCAACCGGAGTCCGCGCAAGCCAGACCGTTGCTGAACCGGCTTGCCGATTATCCCAAACTGCGCCTCGGCTACGTCAGCGGCCGTGACAAGAGACTGGTGCAGCAGGCGATCTCCGAGTATCACCTGCCCCAGCCCGATTTCGTCATCGGTGACGTCGGCACGACACTCTATCGAGTCAGGGGCAGTGACTGGCTGGTCGATTCTGATTGGCAGCACCACATCGGTAAGGACTGGAATGGCCTGACGCGAGACGGTATTGCAGCATTGCTGATCGACCATAGTAGTCGCGAATTATGGCTGCAACCACCGGAGAAACAGAACACACACAAACTGAGCTATTTCACCGAACCGGACATAGACAGCAAAAAACTCACCGAGGATTTGAATACAGTTCTACAGGCCAATTCCGTATCCGCCAATCTGATCTGGAGCAGGGACGAGGCGGAAAACTGCGGACTGCTCGATATTCTGCCGGCAAGTGCCAACAAACTCGAGGCGATTCGTTTTTTGATAGAGCAGGAAGGAATCGAAGAGCGCCGGACCGTCTTCGCCGGAGACAGCGGTAATGATCTCGACGCTCTTACCAGCGGCCTTCAGGCGATACTGGTTAAAAACGCAGCAGATGATGTGCGCCGGCAGGCTGTTGCCGCCGTTGAACGAAACAAAATGAGCGACAGGCTCTACCTGGCCAGCGGCGACCTGTTTTCTCTCAACGGCAATTACTCCTCGGGGGTTATCGAAGGGCTCGCCCACTTCTTTCCCGAGATACTGGCCTGGCTCGAACAATCGGACTGAACGCAGATGTGCTCAGCTCCATATGGCGAAGCAATCCGGAACCCGGAACATTCAGATCGGAGAACGGCAGGAACCATGTATAAATACCTATTCGGGCCGGTACCATCCCGGCGCCTCGGCATGTCCCTGGGGGTCGATCTGGTGCCCCCCAAAGTTTGCTCGCTTGATTGCGTTTACTGCGAGGTCGGCAAAACCACCGAGTTGACACTCAATCGGCGGGCATACATCGATTCGGCCGCCCTCAAAGCGGAGTTGGAAGATTATTTTGCCAACCGTCCATCACCCGACTACATCACCTTTTCCGGTTCCGGAGAACCGACCCTACATGCCGACATCGGTGCAATCCTGCAGTTCATCAAAGAGCGGCAGCCGGAGATTCCCGTCGCGGTGCTGACCAACGGCACGTTGCTCTCCGACCCCGCCGTCAGGAAGGAACTTCTCCCGGTCGACCTGGTGCTGCCCTCTCTCGATGGGGCCACCGAACGAACGTTTCGGCGAATTAATCGTCCGGCCAAAGGACTTACCGCAGCATCCTGCATTGACGGTCTGATTGCCTTTCGCAAGGAATTTAGTGGCACCATCTGGTTGGAGATACTTATCCTGCCCGGCTACAATGACGACGAAGCCGAGCTTCGTGCATTACGGGATGCAATCCTTCGGATTGCGCCCGACACCGTGCAGCTCAATACACTGGATCGCCCGGGGACCGTGCCGAATCTGAGGGGTGCAACGCTGGCCGAACTGCAGCGGGTAAAAGAATTTTGGCAACTCGACCAGGTAGAGATCATTGCTGCCGCGGCAACCAGAAAACGTTCGCAGTCCTACCGCAGCGACACTGAAAC
>NPIE01020765.1_pt1 | contig 14584 bp, 16 predicted proteins | sample 8637661 | NCBI WGS metagenome assembly NPIE01 (sample SAMN07420842, study PRJNA396082) | bioreactor metagenome | isolation source: sample BA12 brine-fed electro-methanogenic bioreactor BA | place: Japan: Kochi | collected 2016-12-09 | reverse complement strand
TACATCCCGCCAGGGAAACCAGAAGAAGGGGTTTTGGCCTTGGACCACGGTCTTCTCCGCCGACGGCATCGGCAGCGTCAATGGTGATCTTATGTCCGTTTACTTCGGCCTCAAAGGCCATTTTTTCTTTCCAGAGTGTGTTGATCTTATTCTTCATGATCCAATATTTTTTGAACTAACAAATATACTTCAGAATTGTTTATTCCGGGCCTGACTGCAAACCACTGAAATATTAAGTGAATCCTAAGCGTTTATTAAAAAAATATTAATTTTACGCTCAGAAGAACCCGGAAAAGATTATCATAATGAAGTTTCGAATTCCCGTAACCCTGATATTCAGCACATTGTTGTTTGGAATATTCCTGTTGGGCTCTTCCTGCTCACAATCAACCTATAGCACACACAGCAAAGTGAGTTATAGCCGGTCTTCAAGGATCAAGGCCTATAAGAAGCCCGGAAGCAGAAATTCATTCACGCATTCTACTCCGGTCCGGAAAAAATACGTGATCAAGAAAAAGTAAGCACCCTGATTCTATTATTGTCCTACTCCTATTCCTTCTCCAGGAAGGGATACCTGTAATCGGCAGGGGGATTGAAGTTTTCCTTAATAGTTCGGGGGGATACCCAGCGCAGCAGGTTCAGGTAGGATCCTGATTTATCGTTTGTACCCGAGGCCCGGGCTCCGCCAAAGGGTTGTTGCCCTACAACGGCACCCGTCGGTTTATCGTTCACGTAGAAATTCCCCGCAGCATTATCCAATTTATTGGTTGCCAGATCGATGGCAAAGCGGTCGTTGGCAAAGATCGCCCCGGTAAGTGCGTAGGGAGAGGTTTTATCGACCAGTTCAAGGGTTTCTTCGTACTTGTCGTCATCGTACAAATAAACGCTCAGTACCGGCCCGAAGATCTCTTCCTGCATGGATTCATACATGGGGTCTTTGCTGAGGATCACGGTTGGTTGAATAAACCAGCCTTTAGAGCTGTCGTAATCCCCTCCGGCGATGATTTCCACATCCGGGTGGGCTTTTGCTCTGTCGATATAGCCGGTGATCTTTTGAAAGGCCTTTTCATCGATCACGGCATTGATAAAATTCCCAAAGTCTTCCGGACCACCCATTTTGAAGCTTGCCAGGTCTTCGATCAGGCGTTCCTTCACTGCAGGCCACATTCCTTTTGGGATGTATGCCCTGGAAGCCGCTGAGCATTTTTGTCCCTGGTATTCAAATGCCCCCCGCGAAAGAGCCGTGGCAACATGCACAGGATCAGAACTTTTATGCACCATCACGAAATCCTTGCCGCCGGTCTCCCCAACGATCTTCGGGTAGGTGTTGTGCAGCATGACATTTTCGCCAATGGCTTTCCATATCTTCCTGAAGACCTCTGTGGATCCCGTAAAATGCACTCCGACAAAATCAGGATGCGTGGCCATGACCTTGCCCCCGACCGGTCCATCGACAAGCACCATGTTGATCACTCCGTCGGGCAGTCCGGCATCACGGAAGATATCCATGATCACCGCAGCCGAATACATTTGTGTTTCTGCCGGTTTCCACACAACGACATTCCCCATCAATGCCGGTGCCGCAGGGAGATTGGCGGCTATGGAAGTGAAATTGAAAGGTGATATGGCATACACAAAGCCTTCCAGCGGGCGCTGCTCAACCCTGTTCCACACTCCTTTGGAAGAAATAGGCTGATCCTTGTAGATCTGCACCATATACTGGACATTGAAGCGGAAGAAATCTGCCATTTCGCAAGCTGCATCGATCTCGGCCTGGTAAACATTTTTCGATTGGGCCAGCATGGTCGCAGCATTGATCTTATCGCGGTATGGTCCTGAAACGAGGTCGGCTGCCTTAAGAAAGATCGAAGCCCGGTGTTCCCAGCTCAGCGACTGCCAGGCAGGCCTGGCTTCCAGCGCCGCATCAATGGCCTGGTTAACATGTTCAGCTCCTCCCATATAATAATGACCCAGCGTATGCTGATGGTCATGTGGCGGGTGAATGCTTCGTTTGTCATCGGTTCTCACTTCCTTCCCCCCGATGATCATGGGAATATCCCTCTGGTACTCCCTGAATTCCTTCAGGGACTTCATCAGGCTTTCCCGCTCTTTACTTCCCGGAGCATAATCTTTAACGGCTTCATTGTATGCCCTGGGTACCTCGAAAAACCCTCTTGTCATAATGCGTTGATTTTATTCGTTTTAACAAAGATTAACTATTAGATAACACTGCCAGAACCAGGAAATTTACAAAAAATTTTGTATATTTGTATTCCAGATCAGGAAAATACATCTAACCTACTGTATTTCAGTATTTAACGACCCCTATACAGGAATTCTTGATCTGACCATTGAAATAACAAACAGCAATCAATTTTGTTTGGCTTGCAAGAAGAAGGAAGAAAACACCTATGAATAAACTCAATGCCCTCATAGAACTACTACTGACTGAAAACCCATCCCTGCAAGAAGATATCTTTAATTCTGATGATCCTGAGGAATTCAGGAAGCATGTAAAATCCAGGGTACTGGAGTATGCCCGCAGCCGTCCCCATCTGAAAAACTGCTGCAATGCAGCCGGCTCGATGGAAAGTGATTTCAGTGAGCTCAACTGGAAGGATGTTGCGGCCCTGAGAATGATGGATTACCTTGAACATGCCGGGATCAGGGTGCAGGACCCCAGCATCAGCAAGAAAGAAGTGATCTCTGATCCGTATGGGCAGCTATTCGAAGCGGTAAAAAACGGCAACATTATCTTTCGTGTAGATTTTATCATGGATATGATCATGCTGTACAGGCAATTTAACGGATCCCTGCGCAAAAGTGTTCCCGACAGGGAAAAAATTCTTGAATGGATCAACAGGCATCCGTCGGGCCTCGACCCGGAAATAGTTGTGCTGCGAAACCAGAACCGTGATCGCATTATCGGTAAGTTCATTGAAATGATGGAAAGCGGACGGCTTCGCGATGCCAAGTTCAGCTTTGAAGAAGGCATGGCCCGCAATGAAAAACATGCCCTCATGCTGAAATGGTGGAATACGCGTCTTTTCCATTTACGCTTCGCAATACGTGATCCTGAGGTCTTAAATGAAATGCTGGATCATTCCATCCCTGAAAGGCAAATGGAACTGCTTAGGAAGGCGAAAGCCGCCGGCATCCCTACCTTTGTAAACCCGCACTATCTTTCCCTGCTCCTGGTAAAACCCCCGAAACACCTTAAAGGCAGTGACGAGGCCATACGCGAATATGTATTCTACAGCAAGGAATTAGTCGGTGAATTCGGGAATATCGTGGCCTGGGAAAAAGAAGATATCGTAGAACCCGGCAAACCCAATGCAGCCGGATGGATACTTCCTTCAAGCCACTCCGTGCACCGGCGTTATCCTGAAGTTTCCATCCTCATACCGAATAATATGGGCAGGGCCTGCGCAGGCCTATGCTCCTCCTGTCAGCGGATGTACGACTTTCAGCGCGGGAATCTGAATTTCGATCTCGACAAGCTCAAGCCCCGCAAAAGCTGGCCCGAACGATTGTCAGAGTTCATGGAATATTTCAGGAAGGATTCACAGTTGAGGGATATCCTCATCACTGGGGGCGATGCCCTTATGGCCTCCGATAAATCACTGGAGCTGGTACTGGATGCCGTTTATGAAATGGCCGTTCAAAAGATCGCCGACAACAAGAGACGTCCCGAGGGTGATAAATTCGCAGAAATGCGCAGGGTGCGACTGGGAACCCGGTTGCTGGCCTATCTGCCGCAGCGCATCACCCCTGAACTTGCATCAGTTCTGAAAGCATTCAAGCAAAAAGCCATGAAGATCGGGATGACCCAATTTGTGATCCAGACCCACTTCGAAACAGCCATGGAACTCACTCCGGAATCACGGAAGGCCATTGAACGCATACAGGCTGCAGGGTGGATCATTACCAATCAGCTGGTATTTACTGCCGGGGCTTCAAAACGCGGACATACCAATAAGCTCCGTCAGGCATTGAATAAACTTGGCGTTCTGACATATTACACCTTTACCGTAAAGGGCTTCAAGGAAAATGCAGCTAATTTTGCCACCAACGAAAGGGCTGTGCAGGAACAAATGCAGGAGAAGGTGATCGGACAACTTCCTGATGAATACCTGGAAGAGATCCGCAACATCGGCCTGAACGCGGAAAAGAGCAAGGAGATCCTGAATTCCATCATGGAAAAAGCTAAACTTCCCTTTATCGCCCTTGACCGCAATGTACTGAATCTTCCCGGAGTTGGAAAGAGCCTGACTTTCAGAACCATTGGTATCACGCCAGGCGGTAAGCGTGTTTTACTTTTCGATCACGACCAGACCCGCCGGCACAGCCCCATTATTGAAAAGATGGGCAAGGTGACCATTGTTGAATCCAAGTCGGTGATGAAATACCTTGATCAAATGGAGCACATGGGTGAAAACCCGGAAGAATACATTTCCGTTTACGGCTATTCTATTTCCCGCACCGAAAAGGTCATGCCGGTATACCAGTACCCGGATTATGATTTTGAGATCACGGAAGAAATGACGAACCTGGAAGTTTAATTGTATTATTTCAGAGAATTCCATTGCTCCTCCCGAATTCAGAGAGGCAATCCTTTTTTTTAAGGTTGGTAGAGTATTTTTCTCGCGGTTTTTCTATTTCCAACAGATGTAAGAAGTATGTACAAGCCAGAATTCACTGTTTTCCCATTTTGATCTGTGCCATCCCAGGTATTGGTATATCCATTGTCGCTATGATCCCAAAAACTGATTTGTCTAACAAGCTTTGAATTGGCATCATAAATTAATAATGAAGGTAGCTCCTCATTGTTTTCAACAGCAATATTAATTGTCAGAATATCTGAAAAAGGATTAGGGCCTGCAGTAATACTAAAGCCTTTTCCTTTCTCATGATCCTCATCTATTGATGTCCAGTGGTGCTTTTCATCACGCTTATAGTATATTTCTACCGGGCCATATATTTCAGTCCAGATGAAATCTACATATTCCGAATTAAAATGCTTGTACGCCACTGAAGGGTTCTCTACAGATCCATATCCGTAGATCGTATCCATTACACTACACCAATTTGTCATTGACCCATAGGAAAATGCATGATAGAGCGTCCCAAATTCATCTGTAAAAATGAAGCTATAGCCGATTGGCGGTTGTATATCATCTACACAATAATTCTTTACATAACCAACAGGTAACTGGCCTGCCTGATATGAGTCACCGACAATAAAGTACTCTACTTCAATGAGGTGTGATTCAGGATTGAGATACAATAATCTGACATAGCTTAAATCATTATTTGAATAGTTTGAATTGAATGTAATGCCCGGTTGGCTTCCTTCTGCAGAGTATAATGAGTGACTGTTTTGCATACCATCATTTGAATGAAAGAATTCTACTGAATCTTCGTTATAGGATAAACCCCAAAACAGGTCGTTAGTCGTATATTGCAGGTGATTTGCAATAGCATAGTCACTTATACTAGCCTTAGTGATAATGGCCTTTCTTTCCAAAACCGCTCCTTCTGAAACCTTTGCATAAATCAGTGATTCGGTTGTATCGGGATTCTCCTGGTGCCATATTATGTTCAGCATACCCGCACTGTCAATGTCCGCAATTGCATATGTGGAATAATAATCTTCATCGCTGAGGATTGTGGCCTGTTCCCAGTTAAGAAAGTTATCTGAAGACACGTATCTGATCTGTCTGACAGAGTCGAGTGAGGTGCAGATCAAATGAAATTTACAATCTGGCCCCTCAGTAATAGCAATGCTTGGCCTAATCCCTTCAGTGATTGTGAACGGATCACTCCACATGGATGTTTGGGCATCAAACTTAACTCCTTTTATAACATATGATGGATGTTCGTATCCTGAAAAAACTACGTAAATGTTTTCTTGATTATCTCTGACAATCTTTCTTTGATTGTGCCCATATGTTGCAAATTGTACTCCTGTGGTTGCTATTAAAGTCTGCGCATGAGCATCCATAATCAAAATGCCTAAAAGCAATAGAATGATGATTTTCTTCATTTGATCAACTATTTTATATGCCGTAACGAATCAATTTCAAATATAGCATATATTTCCATATCCGTTTTATTTTTTTTGAATAGGCCTTTTATTCGCAATAGAGCCAGCTTGTTAACAGCTTGGTTTGAGAAAAATTTTGGATTATTACAAAATCACTTTTTGCTAACAAAAATCTTTCTGCATTCTTAATAAAAATCCTTGCTATTACTTGCCTTGGTGCGTTTGTTCGATTAAACTTGCAATATACTGATGCAGGAGATTGGATAACGATAAAACCATATCAGGTTGGAGGACAGAAAGGAAGAAAGGGCAATACGTAATAACAAGGTGAAACAAAAAATATCGGGACAGTTTAAATCCCCTGATCGGGCTCATGGATTTGCCGTACTCAGAACTATTACCGAAACTATCATCATAAATTCCCTGAAAGTTATTGCTAACTTGCATACTGATTAGTTAGTAGGAGTTAAAAGATACAAAATATCTATATTTGCTGCCCATGAAAATTAAACGGCTTGTTACGATTTTACTAATATCAGCTTCTATGTCATTTCTCAGCGGATGCCATGTGGGGCGGTATTTCTTTCGGAATACGGCAGATACGAAAGATCAGCACCGCTTCCCGGCCTATACCATACAGAATGCCCCTCCCCTTTTCAGTTTCATTGAAAGCGGGAAAAAGGATGCCCCCCTATTGCCGGCATCCTTCGATGAACATCAAAAATACCGAGACTTTGACCATTTCCTGGAAGATAACCATAGCCTTGGTTTTGCGGTGATCCGCAACGACAGCCTGCTGTACGAAGGCTATTTCAACGGTGCGGAGCGGTCAAGCCGCATGGCTGGCTTCAGTGTGGCCAAAACCTTTGTTTCGGCCCTTACCGGTATTGCGGTCGGGGAAGGCTATATCCAATCGGTCGACCAGCCCGTAACGGATTTCCTGGATGGCTTTAAACATGATGGATTTGAGAAAGTTACCATCCGAAACCTGCTGAATATGCGTAGCGGGATCAGGTTCAGCGAAACCTATTATAATCCCTTCGGCCACGCCGCGAAATTTTACTATGGCAATGATCTTGAAAAATATGCCTATAAACTGAAAGTGACCAAAGAGCCCGGCAGTGAATACTATTACAATAGCGGCAACACCCTCATCCTGGCCATGATCATTGAAAAAACTACCGGCATGCGGTTTACCGAGTATTTCGAACAGAAAATATGGTCAAAAATAGGCACCGCATATCCGGCCACCTGGAATTACGACAGCGAAAAGCATGGGATGGTCAAAGCTTTTTGCTGTCTCAATGCCAGTACGCTTGATTTTGCCCGTTTCGGCCGGCTCTATCTGCATATGGGTGAATGGGAAGGCCGGCAGGTCGTTCCCAAAGAATGGGTTGAATTTTCGATGGGGATCCACAATGATTCACGCGATTCGGAGAATTACCCATACACATATTACTGGAGGGTGCTCGACAACGGCTGTGTTTTTGCCAAGGGAATACTGGGCCAGTACATCTACCTTGATCCCTCAAAGGACCTGATCATAGTCCGCTTTGGCACTAAACGCGGAAAGGTACACTGGTCGGCGCTTATCGAGGAGATCGCGAAACAATATTAATCTTCGAAAAAACTATCGAAATCGGGATAATAAAGTTTTTCCTTCGCTAATTTCTCGGGGAATACCAGGTAACCGATGTCGCCCCTGGCACAGAGGTTCCCCTCATGATCGTAAAGGCGCACATCGATCCGGGTTTTGCGCCTGTTTTGCTCTTTGAATGCAGCCCGGAGCTGAATACTTCCTTTATTGGTAAAAACGGGTTCGAGAAAACGAACCTCAAGTCCATAAGTCACTCCCGCAGTTCTTAACCTGGCAAAGATATACCAGCTGGCGATCTCATCCATCAGGGTGGTGATGATCCCCCCGTGCAAAATGTTGCCATAGCCCTGGAAATGGGGTTTCGGTTCCCAGTCGGAAACCACTTCATCCCCTTCTTCATAAAAACTCATTTGAAGACCCGCCTTGTTCTCCGGCGAGCAACCGAAACAATGATATCCCTCGATCCTGGTAAAGGGATTAATTATCTGCCTCTTCATAGTAGACTTTCTCGCTTTTTACTTCACCATCTTTGTAGCGGGTTTCTTTCACGAGGACACCCATATCATTGTACTCCAGCCATTTCCCTGTTTTCTTTCCTCCTTCGTACATGCCTTCGGTCTTGATCTGTCCGTTATCATGGAATTCGAGGTATTCCCCTTCGGAAACATTTTTCTCATAGTACTCAATGGTCTGCAGACTGTCGTTAGGATAAAAGGTTTTTTGTACGCCATCGAAGATGCCATTCTTATATTGGAATTCGGCCACCTTCTTCCCTTCCATATTGTACCAGACGGTGGTCCCATTTCGCAAACCGTTTACATAGTTTGACGATTCCTGCAACTTGGTATTCTCATAGTAAAGCTCTGATTTTCCATGCTTCACACCGTTCTTATACCAGATCTTGCTCTGGGGATTTCCGCCGTATTTATAATTGATGGAAAGCCCTTCCAGCTTATCGTCAACATAAAATTCTTCCCTCGAAAGGTAGCCTCGGCGGTCGATCTGAATATAAATACCATTCTTCTTCCCGTCTTTGTATGTTTCAAGTTTCGCCATAAAGCCCCGGGGGTGATACGAGATCCAGCTTCCGTCCTTTATACCGTCGATATAGTTTCCGCGGCTGCGCACGTTCCGCTCGGTTTCATCCCAATAGCCCTGTTTCAGGCCGTTTTCGTCGGTAAGGTTGATCGTATCCCCGCTTTCGGTAAGTTCGAAGGTAGCCTGGCTCATCAACTGAGGTGCATTGATCAGCATTGCCATCATAAAGAAGAAGAATATGTTTTTCATAGCATAGTGGTTTAGATAAACAAATGTAGAAAGCTTATATGAAAAATCAAGCTCAAATCAGATTTTTTCGCCTTCGAGGTCAAATTCAGAGGCCGAACGGATCTGTATATTGTGGAATTCACCCGCTTTGAGGCTGAGGTCACGTATGATCACTTCATTATCCACCTCCGGGGAATCATATTCAGTGCGGCCGGTCATGATATTGTCTTCCTGCCCGTCGATCAGCACTTTATACACCTTTCCAATCCTTGCTTGATTGATTTCCAGTGATATCTCCTGCTGCAGGGCCAGGAGTTCCTCCATGCGTTCCTGCTTAAGGGCTTCCGGCACATCATCCTTCAAAGTATAAGAGGATGTTCCTTCTTCTGGGCTGTAAGTAAACACGCCCAGCCGCTCGAAGCGGCTCTCCCTGACAAAATCCATCAGTTCCCTGAAATCCTTGTCTGTTTCACCGGGATATCCGACCATCATTGTCGTCCTGAGGGCCAGGTCCGGGATGCTTTCACGAATCTCATGAACCAGTTTCCGGGTTTCAGCACTTCCGGCTCCCCGTTTCATCGATCGCAGTATGTGTTCACTGATGTGCTGCAGGGGAATGTCCAGGTAGTTGCAAATGTTGTCGTGATCTTTCATCACCTTTAATACCTCTTTTGGAAAAGAAGCGGGGTAGGCATAATGCAGCCTGATCCATTCCAGTCCTTCGACCGAAGCAAGCTGCTCCAGGAGTTCCGGTAACCTGCGTTCCTTGTACAGGTCGATCCCGTACCAGCTCAGGTCCTGTGCAATCAGGATCAGTTCTTTTACGCCCCTTGAAACAAGGCTTTCAGCTTCGCTGACCAGCGATTCCACTGGTCGTGAAACATGTCTGCCCCTGATGATCGGAATAGCGCAAAAGGAACAACTCCGGTCGCAACCTTCTGAAATTTTCATGTAGGCGTAATGAGACGGGGTGGTCAGCACGCGTTCGCCGTAGAGGTCTTTTTGGGGATNNGGATCAAATCCAAGGTCGCTGATGATCGCTGCTACCTCATCTGTGCCATAGAATCCGTCGACATTGTGGATTTCGGATTGCAGCTCTTTTTTATAGCGCTGCGAAAGACAGCCGCAAACAAATAGTTTTTCGATCCGGCCTTGTTTTCTGGCTTCGGCATATTCAAGGATGGTGTCGATGGATTCTTCCTTGGCATCATTAATGAAGCCGCAGGTATTGATGATCACGTAATCGGCTTTTTCCCGGCTTTCATGAAAAACCTGCAATCCTTTGTTTTTCAGTGCACCGAGCAGGTTTTCTGAATCAACCAGGTTTTTGGAACAACCCAGGGTGATCATATTCAGTTTTTTTGCCATGGATCAGGATTGGAAGAGGGAATCCACGAATTCGGTCCTGTTGAACACCTGCAGGTCTTCCATTTTCTCCCCGATTCCGATGTATTTTACCGGCACCTTGAATTGCTCCGAAATACCGATGGCAACGCCTCCTTTGGCTGTGCCATCGAGTTTGGTAAGGGCCAGGGAGGTGACTTCAGTGGCTGCGGTGAACTGCTTTGCCTGCTCAATGGCATTTTGCCCGGTAGAGGCATCCAGGATGAGCAAAACATCGTGAGGTGCATCGGGAATGACCTTTTGCATCACCCGCTTGATCTTGCTCAGTTCGTTCATCAGGTTCACCTTATTGTGAAGCCTTCCGGCCGTATCGACGAGAACGATATCGGCTTTCTGCTCCACGGCATCCTTCATGGCCTCGAAAGCAACAGCTGCAGGATCGGCTCCCATGCCTTTGCTGCTGATGGGCACGCCTACCCTTTCCGACCAGATCGTAAGCTGCTCAACGGCGGCAGCCCTGAACGTATCACTGGCTCCGAGCAGAACTGATTTACCCGCTTTCTTGAACTGGTAGGCCAGTTTGCCGATGGTAGTGGTCTTGCCCACTCCGTTCACTCCCACGACCATGATGACATAGGGTGTTTTTTCGAGGGGAGCCTCGAAATCCGGAAGGTCGGATTCGCCCTGTTCCTGCAGAAGGGCAGCGATCTCTTCCTTTAATATGGCGTTTAGTTCGGAGGTTCCCAGGTATTTGTCCCTGGCTACTCTTTCCTCGATGCGCTCAATGATCTTGAGAGTGGTGGATACGCCAACATCAGAAGTTACAAGGATCTCTTCCAGGTTATCCAACACCTCGTCATCCACTTTGGATTTCCCCACAACAGCTTTCGATATTTTTGAAAATACGCTGCTGCGCGTTTTATCGAGCCCCTCATTGAGCTTTTCTTTCTTGTCTTTTGAAAATATCTTAAATACACCCATGCTCTCTGGCATTACAAAAAAAGCTTCTTCCGGTAAAGGAAAAAGCTTTTTTCTGGAGGTTAAATTTCCTTATTTCTTTGCTAAAAATTCCTTCACCTTGTCGGTGGGAACAATATTCTCTTTGAATGAGTATGCTCCGGTTTTGGGTGATTTGGCCATCCTGATCACTTTGGCAAAATCTTTTCCGGAACTCTGTAATGAAGCAACTACTTTCTTAGCCATGGTATGATTTATTTAATTTCTTTGTGAACAGTCATTTTCTTCAGGATCGGATTGTATTTTTTAATCTCGAGCCTGTCGGGGGTGTTCTTTTTATTTTTGGTGGTAATATACCGTGAGGTACCCGGCATGCCACTGTCTTTGTGTTCCGTGCATTCCAGGATCACCTGTATTCTTTGATCTTTTGATTTTTTAGCCATTTCCGCTTTCTCCTATTATTTTCGGCCTGCAAAAATACTATACTTTTATTTAATTACAAAGATTTTACGGAAATAATTTGCTCATTTATCCATCCCCCGAGCTTATCCAAATCCCTTTCATACCTTTGACAGGAATATTTCAGGAATGGATAAAATACAATACACGCCTATCGGCCGCATTCGGTCTTCCTTTAAGCAGGCCAATGGAACACCTATACAGGCCTCAGCATCAGAGAATTCGAGAGGTACAATTCAGGTGTTTCCCGAGTTTGCCGAGGGTCTTGAAGGACTGGAAGGCTTTTCCCACATATGGTTGTTTTATCATTTTCACCTGCCGGGAAAAGCGGTTTTGAAAGTAAAACCCTTCCTGGATGAGCTGGAACATGGTGTATTTGCTACCCGGGCACCCCGGCGGCCAAATCAGCTGGGGGCATCCATCGTCAGGCTGGAAAGGATCGAAGGAAATGTTTTGCATATCCTTGACCTAGACATTCTCGACAATACCCCATTGATCGACATAAAACCATATGTTCCTGCATTTGACAACCGTGAGGATGCCCGGATCGGATGGCTGGATGGAAAACTTTCAGCGCTTGATCACCGCAAAGACGATGGGCGATTTATCAATAAGGACAAAGAAGGATGAACTGGAGCCCGCTTATCAATGGATTCAAAAACTACCTGAAGCTGGAAAAATCGCTTTCAGCCAATACGATTCAGGCTTACCTGAATGACGTGGGCAAGTTTACGGCTTTTGAGCAGGCTCAATTGCAACATCACAAAGCATCGGATATCAGCCTGGACGATCTTCAGGGCTTTATCAAACAAATTAACGAACTGGGATTGGGAGCCAGAACTCAGGCCAGGATCATCAGCGGACTGAGGGCGTTCTTCCGTTATCTCTACCTGGAAGAGGAGATCACTCAGGACCCGGCCAGTTTGCTGGAATCGCCCAAACCGGGCAGAAAACTGCCCGATACCTTATCAAAAGAGGAAATCGACCTGATCATCGATAAGATCGACCTGAGCAAGCCCGAAGGAGAGCGGAACAAGGCTATTATCGAAACCCTTTACGGATGCGGTTTACGCGTTTCGGAGCTGATCAGCCTCAGGATTACAGACATCTACTTTAATGATCAATTCCTGAAAGTGGTGGGCAAGGGCGACAAGGAAAGGCTGATTCCCATCGGGCAACTCGCGGTTAAATACATCCGCATTTACATGGAAAACAGCCGCAATAAGGTCGTTCCCGCCAGGGGGATGGAGGATATTTTATTCCTGAACCGCCGGGGAAAGGCACTCAGCCGTACCATGATCTTCCTGATCGTGAAGGAATTAGGAGAGCTGGCAGGCTTAAGAAAGAATATCAGTCCGCATACTTTCCGGCATTCTTTTGCCACCCACCTGGTGGAAGGCGGGGCCGATCTCAGGGCTGTGCAGGAAATGCTCGGGCATGAATCCATCCTCACCACCGAGATCTACACCCATCTCGACCGGGAATTTTTGAAAAGCACCATACAATTATACCATCCGAGGGCCTAAAACTCCTCTATTTCCCCCGCTTCATTTACGAGCACGCCCCAGTTCACGGCAACGAGTTCTCCCTCCATAAAGAAGAAATCGATGAGGGCATCGTCGTAGGCCAGGTGGCGTTCACCGTCAGGATCATCACTTTTTTCGGCCACTTTGAAGCCATGTTCTTCCATCAGCGAGATTACTTCGTCTTCATCCATATCAAAGACTTTCTTTCCGAAAAGGATAGCATCCTCGATGTCGGTCTCGAAACAGGAAAGGGAAGATTTTTCGACTCCTTCAAAGAATACGGAAAGTCCCTGTTCCCAGTAATTCAGAATGGTGGTATTGAATTCATCATCGTCTTCGATCGTTTCGATCTCTTCCGGTTCTCCCAGCAAATCAATAACATGCTGGGTATCTTCCCCGAATTTGAGTTCCCCGAAGCCTTCTTTGGGCTTAATCTCAGGTGTTAGTTTTTTCATTCTTAGTTTATTTAAATGGTGAATCCGGCTCTTTGGCCATATGATTATACACTTGTTTGTCCAGAAATTTCGGAAAGAATTTATTCAGCCAGACCGTCAGTTTTCCCTGTCCGGTCAAGGTGAGCCGGTCCTTTCTTTTTGCAATGGCTTTGGAAATGTGAGTGGCCACTTCCTCAGCGCTCATCATCTTTCCTTCATCGCGGGGCGATTCCCCTTGCATATTCCCCGATCCGTTGAGCGCGGTATTCCGTATGTTGGAAGCCGTAAAACCGGGGCAGGCGATCAACACATGCAGGCCTGTCTTCAGGTTTTCTATGCGCAGGGTTTCCAAAAATCCATGCATAGCAAATTTCGAGGAGGAATAGCCCGTACGTCCGGGAAGTCCTTTATAGCCTGCAATGGAGGATACACCCACTACGCTGCCTTTGCTTTCCATGAGGTATGGCAGAGCGAATTTCGTGCAATAGACCGTTCCCCAGAAATTTACATCCATCAGCTTTCGGATCACATCCAGTTCAGTGTCACGGAACAGCGCCCGCATGGAAATCCCGGCATTATTGATCAGGATATCCAGTCCGTCGAATTCCTTTACAGCAGAGCTGATCAAGGTTCTGCAGTCATCTTCAATGGAAACATCAGCAGGTACACCGAGAACGGCAGCCCCTGTTTTCTTCACATCTTCAACAGCAGCGTTCAAACGTTCTTCATTGCGGGCAGCCATTACGATTTTTGCCCCGAAACCGGCGAATTTCATCGCAAGGGCCTTCCCTATGCCTGACGAAGCTCCGGTGATCACGACGATCTTATCCTTGAAATCAGTATGCATGTGTGCAAGTATAAAGGATTTTTAATTAAAGCTCTTCCTTTTTTATGAACAAAGAAATTAACATGGAGCCGGGGGATGATGAATATTGAACAGAGGAACAGAGGAACA
>NPIE01005403.1_pt1 | contig 14607 bp, 15 predicted proteins | sample 8637661 | NCBI WGS metagenome assembly NPIE01 (sample SAMN07420842, study PRJNA396082) | bioreactor metagenome | isolation source: sample BA12 brine-fed electro-methanogenic bioreactor BA | place: Japan: Kochi | collected 2016-12-09 | reverse complement strand
ACCAAGGCGCTGCTGGATGAACTGGTGCTTTTTTCCCCCAGCCCGAGGGATCGGGCGAACCTCCAGCGGGTGCTCGCCGCGACTTGGCGGGTGATGGATCGGGCCCGGGATCAGATCGAGCAGCAACTGACCAACGAAAACATCGACCGGCAGATCGAGCAAGTGCTGCAGACTGTGAGCGACTCATCTGGCGCTGCGCCGGGATCCTCGGGATCGCCCCCGGCCCCTTCACCCTCGACGAGTTGACCCGGATGGCCGAGGGCCGGGCGCGGGACGAGTGGCAACGCACGTCGGCGATGATGGCGCTGCTGGCCAACTGTCACCGCGATGCCAGGAACCGCCGCCCCTATCGACCCAGCGAATTCGATCCGTTTCAGCGCACCCAGCAACCGATCAAAGTCGGCGTACATGTGCTCAGGGATGTGTTTCTCAATGGGCGAATGCCCGCCGCGGTGGCGGACGTCGCCCGCAGACAAGGAGGCGAAGAATGTGGATCTGTCTTTCACCCGTCGGATGGTTGAGTGGTTGCTGGCAGTGGTTCGTGGCGCTCGCGGTGCTGTTCGGCATGACCGGTTGCGCCACGCCGGCCTTCAAGGGTTTGCCCGCCGAGTTCGGCCAGGCGGCCAGCCAGATCACCACGTCGATCTCCGACCAGGCGGTCTGGGAGAAGATCAGCGCCAATCTGGATGGCAGCGTGATCGAGCCCGGCTTCGAGGGCTACGCCGGGGTGCTGTATGTCGCCGGCGGCCGGATCGCCGGTTTCAGTGGGCACGTCGGCGCTTCGGCGATCGGCGAGGGCAGCGGCGAACTGACGCCCGCCGCGCGGTCGGCGATTCTCGAGGAACTCGGCCGCGACGAACGGTACCGCGCGTTCCTGCTGCAGTTGATGGAGAAGGCGAAGGTACCGACGGACGCGCCGACGGCGACGATCCCGGATGACGTTCCCGAGAATGGGCCGCTTCCCGGCGAAGGCACGTCATGAACCGTCGACGCGCAATGTTCCGGCCGGTGGCCGTCGCCCTGTTCGCGGCGGCCGCCGGTCTGGTGATCGGAGCGGCCGGGTGCGCGCTGCACCTGCACCTGGCCGGCAAGTACTACCTGCACGACCCGGCCGACGAGCCGGGCATGATCCTGGAGATGACCCATGGCGTGGTTGAGCGGCAAGAAGACCTTGATCGGCAGCCTGCTGTTGAGCCTGATCGGGGCGGTCTGGAGTTTGGATCTGCTGATTGACGGGGCGCCGACCTGGTTCTCCGAGGAGCAGTACATCGCGGCCGGCACCTTCATCGCGGGGCTGACCGGCGCGGCGATGCGTCTGGCGATCGGCAAAACTGGAGACCGGAGCCTGTAGTCTGCAGTCTGCAGTCTGAAGCCTGTCATGCTGGATATGCGCATCAAAACCCTGTTCTTCGACAAGGCCGCCGTGGTCCGGGCGGTGGACAAGGCCCGCCGCGCGGTCTTGTCGAAGGCGGGGGCGTATATCCGCCAGCGGGCCCGGAGCAGCATCCGCAAGCGCAAGAAGGCCAGCGCGCCGGGCCAGCCGCCGTCGTCGCACGCCGGCACGCTGCGGAAGTTTCTGTTCTTCGGGTACGACCCGTCGGCCGACACCGTGGTCGTCGGGCCGGCGCAGACGAACCAGGTGTACTTCGGCCGGGATCGGCGTCCGGTGCGGGGGACGGTGCCCAGTGTGCTCGAGTACGGCGGGCAGATCACGGTGCTCGAGGTGTTCAAGCACGGGCGCTGGCAGCGGGCGGATCTGCGGTCACGGCGGCGCATGGCAGGTCTGCGCACGCGCTATCGCAAGGTGGCCATCAAGCCCCGGCCCTACATGGGCCCGGCGCTGATGGCGGAACTGCCGCGGTTGCCGGCGCTGTGGCGCAACAGCGTGCGGTCGCAGGCGGCGTAGCTACCAGGGGGAGTGAGCAAGGTTCATGGCCAAGGCCCAGGGCATCCGCGCCGGCAAGGCGTACGTCGAACTCGGCGTCAGCGATCGGCTGACTGCCGGCTTGAAGCGTGCGCAGAAGCGGCTCAGCGCGTTCGGCGCCGGCTTGCGCTCGTTGGGCAAGAACATGCTTGCGGTGTCGGGTGCGGTCGGCGCGCCGCTGGTGGCGGCGATCGGCAAGTTCACCTCGGTGGGCGACCAGTTCGACAAGATGAGCAAGCGCACCGGCGTGAGCGTGGAGGCGCTGAGCGAGTTGCAGTTCGCGGCCGAGCAGTCGGGCTCCAACGTCGAGAGCCTGGAGAAGGGTCTGCGCCGCATGGCCGGTGTGGTCGATGACGCCGGGCGCGGCATGGCCACCGCGGAGGATGCGCTGGCGGGCGTCGGGCTGTCGGCCGCTGCGCTGGCCGGTCTGACGCCTGAGGAGCAGTTCAAGGCGATTGCCAACGGGCTCGACGGCGTGACCGATGCGTCGAAGAAGGCCGCGCTCGCCCAGGACATCTTCGGCCGTGCCGGCGCGGAGCTGATTCCCATGATGGCCGGGGGTGCGGCCGGGATCGAGGCGCTGCAGCAGCAGGCCCGCGACCTGGGCCTGACCATCTCCACGGAGACGGCCGCCGACGCCGCCGAGCTCACCGACGCCATCAACATCCTGCGCAAGACGGTGCGCGCGGTGGCGATCGCCGTCGGCAGCGCGTTCGCCAAGTCGCTGACTGCGATCGTCACCCGCGTGGCCAAGGTGGCGACGCGCATCGGCGCCTGGGTGAAGGCCAATCAGGCGCTGATGCTCACCGTCGGGAAGGTCGTGGCGGTGATCGGTGGCGTGGGCGCGGCACTGGTGGCGGCCGGTGCGCTGATCTCGGGATTGGGCGCCGCGCTGGGCGGGTTGGTGCCGGTGGTCACGGCGCTGGGCGGGGTGCTGGCCGCGATCGTCTCGCCCATCGGCCCGGTCGTTGCCGGGCTCGCTGGCCTCGCCGTTGCAGCGGTGCAATACACCACCGCGGGCGGGGCGGCCGTCGAGTGGATGGGCGACAAGTTCACCGGGCTGCTCAGGTCGGTGGGCACGGTGATCGGCGGGATCAAGGACGCCTTGGCCGGCGGCGACGTGCAACTCGCCGCGAAGGTGCTGTTCGCCGGGCTGCGCGTCGCGTTCGAGTCCGGGATGCTGCCGGTGCGCCGGGCGTGGAACACCGCCTGGGGCGGGATCCGCCTGGCTGCGATCGAAGTGTGGTCGGCGATCCAGGGCGCGTGGCTGGCGTTTCGCCAGTACATGGAATCGACGTTCCCGAACCTGACTGCGTCGATCACCCGGGCCTGGTCGGCCATGGTGCTCGCTCTGCGCTCGGCGTGGGCCAAGTTCCAGAACTGGCTCACCGAGCAGGTGGTAAAGGTCTGGGGCTTCTTCGATGAGAGCGTGGATGTCGAGGGCGTGCTCAAGCTCAACGATGACGACCTGCGCGATCAACTCGATGCCATCGAGAAGAAGTACACCGACGCTGTTGCCGAGGCCAACCGCAAGCAGCAGCGCTCGCCGGAGGAACGCGCGGCCGAACAGGCGTTGGAACGCGCCACGGCCGAGGCCGAGCGCCTCGCCGCCCAGCAGCGCGTGATCGAGAGCATGGCCGCCAACGCGGGGACGGAGTCGGACGCGCTCACCGCGACGCTGGAGGAATACCACGCCGCCCTGGCGGCGGCGAAGGAGGCCAGCGCCAACGCGGCCGGCCTGCCCGGGCGCTCGGGCGAGCATGGCGACATCGCTGACCGCATCGCGTCGGCCCTGGCCGGAGTCGAGCAGCGCCAGCAGCAGATCTCGTCGGCCGGGACGTTCAGCGGGTTCTCGGTCCGCGGCTTGGACACCAGCCTGCAGGGGCGCATCGCCCGCGCGACCGAAGAGACCGCCAGCAATACGGAGAAGCTCCTGGACAAGGCCCGGCAGGGCGGCCTGAAGTTTGACGCGTAGGAGATCATCGCGGTGGCCATCGAGATTCGCGAAAAACTTAACTCCCGCGAGGTACGCAACGGCGCGAATCCCTCGGCCGTGCTGCGCTACGACGTGCTGGGCACCGACAGCGACGTGCTCGCCCGCCAAGCGGTGGAGGTCTACGCGCCGACGTACTACGACTTCACCGGCGATGGATCCTGGCGGATCTTCCGCGAGAGCGTCAGCGTCGAGCCGGTGTCGGAGTTCCACTGGCTGGCGGTGGTCAGCTTCGGGCCCTACACCCCGACGAACGAGAGCTCATTTTCGTTCGAGACCGGGGGCGGCACGCAGCACATCACCCAGAGCCTGGGCACGCGGAGTTACGGGGAGAGCATCGGGGGCACCCCCCTTCCGGCGCCCGATCACCAGGGCGCCATCGGCGTCACCGACAATGGTGTCGAGGGCGTGGACGTCATCGTCCCCGTCTACAACTTCGCGGAGACGCATTACTTCCCGGCCGCGTTCGTGACCCCGGCCTACAAGGCGACGCTGGCCTTCCTCACCGGACGAGTGAACAACGCGGTGTTCCGCGGCTTCGAAGCGGGCGAGGTGCTGTTCCAGGGCGCGGCCGGCAACAAGCGCGGCGCCGGCGACTGGGCCATCGACTTCCGCTTCGCCGCCAGCCCCAACGTCAGCGGCATTCAGATCGGGGCCATTGAGAACATCGTCAAGTACGGGTGGGAGTACCTCTGGGTGCAGTACGAGGACCGCGTCGACTTCTTCACGCACAAGCTGGTCAAGGCGCCCATCGCCGCCTACGCGGAGATGGTGCACTACCCGGGCGACTTCAGCGGATTGGGCATCGGATGACCGGAAGCCTGCGTAAAGTGCATGCCGGCGAGCCGGTCAAGCTCTCCGCGTCGACGTGGAATACCTTGATGGATTCCGCCCGGTGGGTGCAGGGTCAGCGGGCCAGTGCCGTGCGCAAGCCGGCGCAACCGGCCGCCCGGCCGGAGCTCGTGCTGGTGCGTAATGACAGCGGCACCGACCGCGACCGCTTCGACATCCTCGGGGTTGCGGGTCCATTGATCACGCCGACCGACAACGCGGGGGAGTTTCAGAACCGGATCGCGCTGAGCGGTGTCGTGCCCACCGAGGATCACGCCGGGCGCTTCGTGGTGCTGGCCGAACCCGTCGCCGACGGCAAGATCGGCAAGGCCTGGGTGCACGGGACCTGCCAGGTGCGCGTCGCGATCGCCGACGAGGCGCACACCACCGCCGATGTGGATACCTCCGATCCGTCCCGGCTGGCAAGCAGCGCCAGCGGCAGCGCCGTATTACTCTGGGTGCAGCCGGAGGCCGACCGCGACACCCCGGGCGTGGCGTGGGCCATTGCCCGCCTGGGTGGCGGCGGATCTGGAGGCAGCAGTGCTGGTGGCACGACCACCGCGGCCGGCGGCAAGCTGGCCATGCTCACCCACGTGCAGCGCTACTCCGCGGACGGGCCGCGCCTGCCGGCGTACGTCTGGCGCGAGGCACAGATCGACATCGCGACGGGCGGCGCGACCGCCAACGACGCCGGCGACGGCACCTACGCCATCCCTCAGTGCACCGAGCTGCTCGAGGGCCTCACCGACGCTACCTGCGCCGTCATGACGTCCCCGGTGGCCGGCAAGAACCTGATCAATGGGACGGTGTCTGATGGGCTGTATTCCTTCCGCATCACCGCGGCGCCGGCGCAACCGCAACACAATGTCACCGGTTATGAGATCTCCATCACCGACGAAGCCGGCGTCGTCCCCGGCGTGCGGCGCAAGTACGGCTACAAGACCTTCGGCCCCGACGACGCCCTGGCGTTCGACGTGACCGCCGTGCCCGGCACGAGCGACACGTCATACCTGTTCATCTGGGTGATCACGCAAACGGCCAGCGGCGACGTCCGCAACTTCTACGCCATCCGCATCGACCGCAACGGTACGCCGGCCTACGTGGCCCACATCACCCCCGTGACGCTGGAAGACGAATCCTGGCCCATGGCCGCCCCGGCCGACGGCGATACGATCGATCCCACCGATGTTGCCAGCGGCCAGACGAACCTGACGGTGGCCTGGCCCGCGAAGACGGACGCGACGTCGTACTGGGTCTACGTGGGCACCACGCCGGGCGGCGCCGACATCCACGACAGCGGGGAGATCGCCGGCACGGAGACGGCGCACGTCTGCCCGGGCGTCCCGGCTGACGGGACCACGTTCTACATCCAGGTGTGGTACGACCTGTCCGGCACCTGGACGACGTATGCGGCGAATACGTACCAATGCCGCCTCGCGCAGCCCGACCGGCGCTGCCTTCTGGTCGACGACATCAACCAGATCAGCCTCGAGGCCCAGGGCGGCCTGGCGGGGATCACCGAGATCCCGGACGGTGACGAGGACGCCGAGACCGCTCTCGACGTGCCCATCCTGGCCATCGTCCACGAACTGACCGACGCGGCCGGGCAGGCCTGGTTCGTCGCCACCCGCATCGAGCAGGACTTCTTCGGCCTCGTCACCGATCAGGGGCCGGCGGACGAGCCTGACTACGCGGATCAGCGCTACTGGGTCACCCTGGCAAAACCCCAGACGACCTCCGCGGCGAAGGACGCCGCGGTCGAGCTGGAGACCGTCACCGGCGACCGCGCCAAGGTCCTCACCGTCACCAACCTGGCGGAAGCGCGCGATGGCGGGCACGCCCTCCTGCCGGGTACGCCGGTCAGGGTGCAACAGGTGCGGATGCCCGACAAGCCCTGGCTGACGCGCTTCGTCATGCACGCGGGCGCCCCCGCGGCCTCGAGCGGGACGGCCTTCCTGGCCATGCTCCGCACCGAGGGCCCCAATGGCGAGGGGGATTTCAGCGACGCGCGCTACTGGGCGCACGAGGTCCGCGACCACGGCGGCAGCGGGGCCACCGACCGCATGACCCTCGCCACCATCCCGGTGGAGGAAGGCGGCCGGTGGGTCTGCGCCCACAACCTCGTCGAGCTCTTCACCGGCTACAACACGACCCTGGGCGACCACCTGATCCTCCGCAACGTGGGCTGGACGCCGCCCACCCGCATCGTCGAGGTCCACCCCATCACCATCAGCGGCAAGACGCGCTACGTGTTCAACAGCCATCCGGGCCAACTGAAGCCGATGTACGGGTTCCTCGCCTACTGCCTGGATGACAACGACTGTCCCGAGGGGACGTGGTATCGCATGGTCGGGCCGGCGGGATTCCGCAACCAGGCCACGCCGACGGGGTGCTCGAAACAATGACGTCTGCGGCGGCGCTGTTGCAATCCGGCTGCTGTTGCGGCGGGTGCCTGATGGACTTCCGGGCGACCGTGTCGCCGGCGTATTGCCAGGTGAACGTCGGCGTGCCGGCGGACGTTCAGGGTCGGACGTCGTATCGCACGGGGTACTCGCCGGATTTCATCTACCGGCCCAGCCCGCAGGTGACGGTGTTTCCCGAGTCACCCCAGTGCCAGAAGTGCTTCAACGTGTCCTGGCCGGAAACAATTCTCTGTGATGGGGATAGCCTGGTGTTTCTCAGCGCGTCGCTGCTGTGGTCCTGCGGTGGCTACTACTACAGCGTCACGCACCATCGCCCGAACTTCGGGATCTGCTGGCCGCCGGCGTCGATCGACTGCTGTCCGTCGATCCGGTCGGCCGCGGTGTACGGGCTGGCCGATGCGGACTGCCCGTTCGACTACAACATGGATCTGGTGGGGGACTGGTAAGCCATGCGGTGCCGCGATCAGTACGGAGCGATCGTCCCGGTGACGATTCCCTTTGGGATCTATGGCGGGGCCGAATGCTGGATGTGTTACGGCTGCGAAAACAACAGCCCGCTCACCGGGGCCAGTGCCGCCCTGATCGGCAAGAGCTTCCAATGCGCCCGCATCCACTGGGACGGGGGCCTCAACAACCCGGGGATCAAGTACTACGAAGAGAAGCAGGATGCCACCTGGGGCACGATCTACTGCAGCATCTGGGCGCGGGTGTATCAGCGCGACGCGAACTGCCGAGTGATTCTCGAATCGGGCGTCTGCGTCGGCGGGCTGAACGTCACTCGCTATGGGTGTGCCGGAATATGGCCGGCGAGTGCGCGGTGGACCGACTGGATGAGCGGGCCGAGCTCGCCCGGAGCGTTGTTCGATGCGCTCTACAACCACCTCACGCAGTCCGAGGGATGGTCATGTACTGCGGAAGCAGCGCAGTATTCGCAGCCCGGGCGGTATCAATTGTCCGCTACGAATACGGACCCGGGGTTCCCGCACGGGTGGCTGGTGGCGGACGTGGGATGAACGCGGTGAGCGATCCATTGTTGCAGGCGGCGCTGGACGCCGCGCTGGCGGCGGCGCAGGGCATGACGCGCAGCCCGTTGCCGGCGGATGCATCCGCGGATGCGATGTCCCTGGCATCGCAGCGCCTGGCGCTGTGCGTCGAGTGCGCGCACTACCGTGACGACGATGACGGGCATCCGCTCGATCCGCCGTGCGCCCTGCACGTTCCGTGGAACCGCTGTCGTTGGAAACGTGCGGCGGCGAGCGCAGCGCCGGATGTCAAGGACGGCTGTTTGTGGGCAAAAGCCAAGGAGGGCGAAAACCATGCATGATTTTATCGCACAGAGCCTGACCGAGCCGGCCGTCACCGGCGGCGCCGTGGGGCTCGGCTACGCCGTGGTCCGCGTCGTCGAAACACTGCTGGCCAAGCGCAACGGCGGCAACGGGTACGCCAAGGCCAGCCAGGTGGCCGCCCTGTCGGACTGCGCCCACGAGCAGCACACCCGCGTGTGCGAGCTGCTCACCAAACTGCTCGAGCGGCAGCAGGCGGCCAACGGCTACGCCCAGGAGCAGGCCGCGATCCTGCGCCGCATCGCTGAGGTGCTCACCGACCGGCGAGATTGCGCCGGGCATGAGCAGTTGCACCAGGTCCTGAGCGACCTGCGGGTCGAGTTGGCCCGCCAACGCACCGCGTGAGCGAAGGCCCGCAACCGAGGGGGGCAGAGGACCCCGTATCCAAGGACCGTTTATCCGAGAACCCCGTAACCGAAAGGAGTCGCCATGAACCCGGAAGCCATCGGAAGCGAACTGGCCGTCGTCGCCGCCTCGACGGCCGAGCAGAGCGTCAAGCTCGACCCCGCGCGGGAGTACAGCCTGGCCCACGACGGGCAGGACGCCCAGGGCTACGAGGACACCGCGACCATCTACCTGGCCACCGACGCCGGCAGTGTCGTGCCCAACGCGGCCGAGGGGCTCAACAAGTTCAAGCTCCTCGCCGGGCGCTCGGTGATCGTCGGGCCCCACGTGTCGGTACTCAAGTTCCGCACCGCGGCCGGGGCGCCGACGTTCAGCGTGTCGCCCTCGCCGGCCATCAATCCGCTCATGCGCTGATGGGGTGACGTGCCATGCGTTGATGAAATGACGCGGGCAACTGCCCGCCGTGCTCAGGGGAGAACGCCATTGATAGGGAGAACGCCATGCCGCAGATCACGCTCGACGCCACCATGGACACCTACCTGGCGAGCGACACGCCGGAGAGCTCCAAGGGCTACGCCACCACGTTCTACGTGGGCTTCATCGCGCCCAACGCCGCGCGCCGGGCGCTGCTCAAGTTCGACCTCAGCGAATTGCCGGCCGGTGCCGCGGTGACCGACGCCGAGCTCGTCCTCTACACCCAGACCCCGGCCACCGGTGGATACAACTGCACAATGAACGTGCTCATGTGGACGGATTGGGAGGACGAGTTCGCCCGCTGGACCTACCGCAGCGAGGACTCCCCCTGGAACACGCCCGGCGGCGATTACTACGAGCTGTACCAGAAGCCCTTCAACCTGCCGACCACGACCGGCCCCTTCTCGATCGACGTGGCCGCCCTGATCAACAACGTCCGCAGCTGGGGCCGCACCACCCTTGACCTCATCCTCCGCCGCGTCTACGAAGGCGCCGGCGACGGCCAAGCCCGCTTCCTCGCCCGCGAATACGACCCCCACGCGGTCCAACTGGCCGTCACCTACTCGGTCCCGGCCTCGGCCAGCACCGCCCCAGCCGTCGGCCGCAGCCGGATCAACGGCCACCGCCGCCGGTTGCGCATTGGCAGTACCCAGCGATCCTGAAGGTACGTAGAACTACGTACGCAGACTCCACAGTGCCATCCGAACCGTAGCTCCGGCATTGACAAGAGCTTACGCCAGCAGCTAAATTCGCTGTCATGAGGACGTGTACCGGGCATTGGCCGTACGCTGACCCGGGACGGGCGAGGAGCATCCACGGGCAGTGGTCCCACGGCGCGGACGGCCGGGGCGTCTGTCGCCCGCCGAGCGCCCCGCACGCCGTGCCGGGGCGCCCACATCAACGACCCGCCCAACACGCCCGCCGGTGACCCGCCAGCGGTCACGTTTTTGAGTTGCGGAGCAGGTCATGGGTTCTCGCGCGACATTCGCGGCGTTGGCCACCACGGCACTGGCGATCTCGAGTTGACCATTCGTGGCCTCGACGGCTTGGTGAAAGCCAAGCCGCTGTTCCAGCAGAGTTTCGAATTGAACTGATGACCACGCATTACCACAGCCAGTATTGGGCGCACGCCCTGACGCTTCGTGGATCAGGCGGCGACATTGCTGCGCTGTCGCGCTCCATCGCGAACGCGCGGGTAGACCTCAACCCCCATCAGATCGATGCTGCGATGTTCGCCCTCCGCTCTCCTTTCACCAACGGGGCCGTCCTGGCTGATGAGGTGGGGCTGGGTAAGACCGTCGAGGCTGGGATCGTCCTGTCCCCACGCTGGGCGGAACGCCGTCGGCGTATCCTCATTGTCGTGCCCGCCATGCTGCGCAAGCAGTGGCAGCAGGAGCTCAGCGAGAAGTTCTTCATCCCTTCGCAAGTCCTGGATTCGCGTGTCTTCAACCGGCTCAAGAAGGACGGGGTGGCCAACCCGTTTGACCTGAAAGACAAGGCTGTCATCTGCTCATACAACTTCGCGGCTACCAAAACTGCCGAACTCTCGCAGGTTCCATGGGACGCTGCGGTCATCGACGAAGCGCATCGGCTTCGGAACGTGCATCGTTCCCGCACGCGACTGCAGAACAACCCGGCAGCCAGAAAGACGATGGCGCACCGGATTACGGATGCCGTTGGCCAAGCCCCCAAACTGCTGTTGACAGCCACGCCGCTGCAGAACTCGCTGCTCGAGCTCTTTAGCCTCGTGAGCTTGATCGATCCGCACGTCTTCGGCGACGCAGCATCGTTCCGCGAGCAATTCGTCAATAGTCCTGACGAGGTCAGCCGCAACCTGCAGCTGAAGCGACGGATCGCCCCGGTCTGCACCCGCGCGCTGCGAAAGCAAGTAACGGAGTACATCCCGTTCACCAACCGTGTTCCCCTCACGCAGGAGTTTCTGCCCACCGACGAAGAACAGGCCCTTTACGACGAAATCACGACGTACCTTCAGCGAGAGGTGCTCTACGCCCTCCCCGCAAGCCAGCGACAACTCATCACGATGGTTTTGCGGAAGCTGCTCGCATCGTCGACGTTCGCAATCGCCCGGACGCTTCGTCGACTTGCAGATCGTCTGGAAAACCTGCGGGATGAACTCGACCTGCTGGATGACGAAGACATCGAGGGTGTCGATGAATTGGTGGACGAATACGAAGAAGATGCGGAAGCCGACGCCGAGGACGAAATCGACCCGGAGAAGCTGAAGGACGAACTTGCCGACCTTCGTCGCTATGCCGAACTCGCCGCTCGGATCGGGCACAACGCCAAAGGCGACAAGCTTCTGCCCGCACTTCAGATCGCTTTCGCCAAAGCTGAAGAGCTTGGCGCGGCACGCAAGGCCGTCATCTTCACCGAGTCCCGTGAAACGCAGATGTACCTGTACGATCTGTTAACTGCCAACGGGTACGAGAGTCAGGTCGTCACGATCAACGGCACGAACAAGCAGCCGCACCATGCGGCCATCTACGAGCGATGGTTGGCCAAGCACGAGGGCACGGATCGCATCACTGGCTCACGCGCCATCGATATGAAGGCCGCCATCGTCGAGCACTTCCGCGACGAAGCCACCATACTCGTCGCTACCGAAGCCGCCGCCGAAGGTGTCAACCTTCAGTTCTGCTCGCTCGTGGTCAATTTCGATCTTCCGTGGAATCCCCAACGCATCGAACAACGCATCGGCCGCTGCCACCGGTACGGCCAGAAGCACGATGTCGTCGTCGTCAATTTTCTCAACCGACGCAATGAGGCCGACAAGCGCGTCTACGAGTTGCTGAGTGAGAAGTTCAAGCTCTTCGATGGCGTGTTCGGGGCATCAGACGAAGTGCTGGGCGCGCTTGAGTCCGGCGTGGACATCGAGCGTCGCATCGCCGAGGTCTACCAGACCTGCCGAACAGGCACGGACATCAAGGCGGCATTCGATGCTTTGCAAGCGGAACTCGACGCCAAGATTCAGGCCCGACTTGCAGCGACGCGTCAGGCGCTCATGGAGCACTTCGACGAAGACGTGCGGTCGCGCCTCAAGCTCAGCCAGGAGAAGACCATCGAATGCCTGTCTCAGCGGGAGCGATGGTTGCTCGAACTGACGCGAGTGGAACTCAACGGCCAGGCCCGCTTCGATCCACAGCGGCCGCGTTTTCAGTATTCCGGCCCCGATGCCCGTCAGGGCTGGTACAACTTGGACTGGAAGGAAGCCGAAACCGCCGACGAGCACTTCTATCGGCCCGACCATCCGCTCGCGCATCGTCTGATCAACCAGGCCATTGCCCGGCAGCTCCCCGCCGCCGAGGTCGCGTTCGACTACACCAACCATCCCTCCAAAATCAGCGTCCTCGAACCGCTGGTCGGGCAGTCTGGCTGGCTGGAGGTATCCAAGCTCACCGTCTCCGCCGTGGAGGTCGACGAGTTTCTGATCTTCGCTGGCAGAACCGATCACAAGCAGCCACTGGACGAGGACATCTGCCGCAAGCTCTTGTCGCTCCCCGCCGCAGTCGAATCGGAGGCTACCGACGCCCCCAGTCTGGCGACTCTGCGCGAAGCCGAAGTGAGCGCCCGGCTCGGGGAGATCGACACCCGCAACGCCCGCTTTTTCGATGAGGAAGTCCTCAAGCTCGACCGCTGGAGCGAGGACCTGAAGCTGTCGCTCGAACACGAGATCAAGGAACTCGACAAGCAAATCCGCGAGTTGCGCCGCACAGCCGCGCTCGCGCAATCGCTCCAGGACAAGCTGACCCACCAGAAGCTACTCCGCGACCTGGAACGTCGACGCAACTCGAAGCGCCGAGAACTGTTCGACGCCCAGGATGCCATCGATCGCCAACGCGAAGACCTGATCGGCAAGATCGAGAAGCAGTTGAAGCACCGCAGTGAAACCCAACCGCTGTTCACCATCCGCTGGAGACTTCAATGAACCTGGTCGCGACCACATTAAGGCGGACATGGCTCCAGCTCATCCAATCGGTGCTTGGAGGCATCGGTCTGGTCTGGTTGTTCGTCGAGGCCTACTACGGCCTTGCGCCCGAAGGCACCGGTCGAATCAGCTTCCTGTCATTCCTTGGAATCGGCGCGTTAGTTGGATTCGCGTGGTTCTTCATTAACGGGTTCGCCATCGCGGGCTTCTTGAAGCAGTCCATCACACTGACTAGCAATGCCATCGACGCCACCATCACCGTCATGTTCGGTGACATATTCGCCCAAGACGGCTGCAAGGCGATTTCGGTCAATGAGTTCTTCGACAGCACGGTTGATGAGAAGCACGTAGCCTCGGCGAGCCTGCATGGGGCAATGTTGACCCGCTGTTGGGCAGGTGATACCGCAGACTGGGATAGACAGGTCGCACAGGAATTGGCGCGCGTTCAACCCAACGAGGTAGTCACTGGTCGCGTGACACCGGGCAAGCCAAATCGTTACGCCATTGGGACAACAGTGTCGGTGTCCAGAAACAGCCACGATTTCCTGTGCGTCGTATTGACGAAGACTTGCACCACGACGCTGGAGGCGTCGGCAACGTCTGATGATCTCCAACATGCCGTTCGCGGTCTACTCGCCAAAGCTCGCACGGTTTGCTCCGGCCGCCCACTGAACATCCCCCTTCTTGGCAGTGGCCTGGCACGCACGGGCATCAAGCCGAACATCATCGTGGATTTGATTCTCCTCGCTATCTTCGAGGAGAGTAGAACGCGCAAGATCACTGGGACGATCCGAATCGTCTTGCCGACGAACCTCCGAGACAGGGTGGACTTGACGACGATTCAGATGGACTGGAGATGACTCATGGCTAACCGCACAGGCACATACGTCGCGTTTGATGCTCTGGGTGAGACTGACCCAACGAAGTCGGATTTTCGATACTACAGCACGATTGAGGCTTGGGCCGCGAGCAAGGTCGGCGATTTTAAGTATGTCAATAGCCACGACAAGACATATGCGGTAAGAGACACGAGTCTCAAGGCCACCCTAAAGGATCGCATTCAAGAACGTCTTCGCGCTTCGAAGAACATGCTCGTGATACTGAGCGCACAAACCCGCAAGTCGGGAAGTATGTTGTCGTACGAAATTGAGCAGGCAGTCGACAGCTATGACCTGCCCCTGATCGTCACGTACGTGGACTACCAGGTCATTCTCCATCCGCATTCTCTCTCGGGCTATTGGCCCAATGCTCTCAGCACACGAATTGGCAATGCCCAAGGGAGCATGATCCACATTCCCTTCGCTAAGAGCCCAATACGGGACGCGCTT
>NPIE01003407.1_pt1 | contig 14620 bp, 21 predicted proteins | sample 8637661 | NCBI WGS metagenome assembly NPIE01 (sample SAMN07420842, study PRJNA396082) | bioreactor metagenome | isolation source: sample BA12 brine-fed electro-methanogenic bioreactor BA | place: Japan: Kochi | collected 2016-12-09 | reverse complement strand
TCCGCTTCGCTCCATTCAGAATGACAGTTATGCCACAGACTCTTAATCCGTGGGTTAATGGAACGAAAAACAATTTATAGAACCGTTTCCCCAAAAGGGTCCTTTGGACAACGGTTTTTTTACTTCGCCATTATTTAGTCGGTCAACTTAAGTTAATTTTATTTTTTCACCAATTTGCTTAATGTTTTGTTTTATTTCTTGAAATAAGCTAAGTACCAATGCGATATTAAAAAAATATTAACAGTTTTAACAGAATTGAAAAACAATTATCTTTTGAATACCAATTGATCTAAAACCATGCACAATCTTTTTAGAGAACAAATAGTAAATAAACCATTGGAAGAGGTTTTTGCTTTTTTTGAAAAGCCGGAAAATCTTGAAGTCATAACTCCGAAATGGATGAAGTTCAAGATTAAGACTCCGCCGCCTTTGATAATGAAGGTCGGGGCTGAATTTGATTATATAATTAATTTAATGAAGATACCTTTAAAATGGAAAACTATAATTACCGAATACGAACCTCCGTATAAGTTTGTTGATGTTCAAAAGAAAGGTCCGTATAAAAAGTGGATACACACTCATACTTTCGAAGCAATAGAAGATAAAACAAAAATTACAGACAATGTTGATTATGAAGTTCCCGCCGGGATTTTGGGAAGCATTTTGAACAAGATCTATATCGGCAAAACACTAAATGCTATTTTTAATTTTAGAGAAACTACAATAAACCGAATGTTTAATTCAAACTAACTGATTAAATAATCTCGGCAAAAACAATTATATAACCGTCAAGATCCTCAAAATAAATTGCTCTGTGTCCCCAATCTTTTTCTTTTAGGTCGTCTAACTTTTTTGCACCAAGTTTAATTGCTCTATTCGCATAGCTTTCAATATTGTCTACCAGTAAATATAATTCTGCGCGGGGTTGATTGTTTTTTTTCTGCGGTTTTTCAATTTTATCACCGAGTAAATTCTTAATCCCGCTTGCAGGCATAAGTCCAAACACAGTTGTAGATGATAAATGAAATTCAGTCATTCCCGGTACGTTCAGTTCAGGCGTGTGATTGAGAAGAGTTGTATAAAACTGAGTACTCTCTTGTTGGTCTTCAACGTAAAAGATTATATGTGATTTGTTGATCATTTGAAATGCCAATTTAGAATATCTTGATCGATTCGATGATCTTGATATACCGGCTTATTCACCATAGATACTTTTTAACTTTTCTTAAAATATTTTACTCCTTCTAAATTTTTAAAATCAGTATCCTGGGTCCACACAAAAGCCTCATTTACTTTTGCTGTAATATAAATAATGCTATCTGCCATAGGTATATTTTTATCAAAACTAAATTTAGCTGCTTGAATAGCTATCGAGGAGCTAACTTCAATTACTTTTGCCTGTTGCATTAATGCAATTACTTGCAAAGCATAGTTTTCATCTTTTTCGAGTAATACTTTCTTGTAAATCTCATATATGTTGATCGTCGATACAATTAATTCTTCTGTATTTTCAATAGCCGGTGCAAAATTTTTGGCATTTTTGCCGTCGGCTAAGTATTCTAACCATCCCGATGAATCGACCAAATTCATAATCTATCCCCCTCCCTTTCAATATTAGTGTCTATCCCTTTGAGAAAACCCCTGGCATCTTTAATATTTTTATAGAGGATAAATTCAATTCTATCTCCCAATTCAAGAATTTGAAGTTTTTGACCGGGGCGAAGATTTAGTTTTCTTCTAATTTCTTTTGGGATGACTACTTGATATTTGGGTGATATTTTAACCGTTGTCATAATCAATCCCTACAATGTTATACGATTAATATATCGATAAATGTTTTGTAAGTCAATATATATTGTCTTGTATTTTTGTTGCCCAATATTTTTTATAAGAGCCGAACCACTACTTATGTTGATCAAAAACACTTCCGCCGATAAATTCACGTAGAACAGAATCGCCCGGAACGGGGGAATCATCTTCAACTGGCTCTATTTCACTTAGGACGCGGTTTAATCTTTCTGCTCTTGTAAATGCATCTAAACGAAGCGGATCATCTTTATATTTTTCAGTCCACTCTTTGAAATCTTTCAAGAGCATTGGTCTGTAAAGCGGGACTTCATACGGCATCGAAGTATTTATCATATAATCAGCCGAGTTACAGTAGGGAAGTATGTTTCGTTTTTCTGATGATCGAACATAATGCCAATGAAGCAATGTCTGTTCCGGTTTATAAGCACGGTGAACCGAATCGCGCAGCATTCTTCTTATCAACCTTAAGTCTGTCCAACGAATGAAATCGCCTCGACTAGTTTTCATTTGTAGAAGCGGTTCGAGATAGAGTTTGAATTTTTGTGCGGCGGGTATTGCTTTGCTGAACTCGGGATAAAGTCCGTGCAAGCTATCTATTAATAACACTTGATTCTTTTCTACTTTGATGGGAGTTCTATCGAGATATCTTTTTCCTTCTTTAAAATCATAATAGGGAATTTTTACTTCTTCGCCGTCTGCTAATCTTTTTAGATGCTCGTTAATCAATTCAAGATCGAGGGCTTGAGGAGTTTCAAAATCGTAATCGCCGAACTCATCTTTGGGATGAAGCTCCAAATCAAAAAAGTAATGATCAACAATAAGCGGGACGAAACTCATATCCATTTTTTTAAGCCGCTGTTCCAACTTAAGCGTGGTTGTTGTTTTACCGGAAGAAGACGGGCCGCTTACCATAACCATTCGCAGTTCGTCACTTCTTTCTTTTATCATTTCCGCCGCTGTGTTCAATTGATCTTCGTAATAACTTTCCGCTTCGTGAACTATCTGTGCGAACTCTCCCTTTTTAATTCTTTCGTTTGCAGATTTAATTGTATGAAGCCCGTGGTCAACCGCCCAATTAAGTGAACGCCAAATTTTTGCCCACGGAATGTACTCGGATGGTTTGGAAAAATGCCGCGAATCTTCTTTTCTTCTTCTTGCCGCTTCTTCACGGTAAAGAATATATTCTTTAGCGACTTTAGCGTGACCGTTTTCGATTAATACTTTTTCAACAATATCTTGTATTTCTTCGATGTGTGGTTTGTCATTTTCATTGTATCTTTCGTCTATTATATCGATAACTTGTTTTGCTAATTCTGCTGCTTTGTCTTTATCTCTGCCGCCGACTGCAACCGCTGCTCTGTAAATTGCGTTTGCTATTCTTTCTTCATTAAACGGAACAACAGCGCCGGTACGCTTGATTACATATTGTACTTTCGCCATCCTCTCTCCGAGTTAGTGCTAAATATATATTGTAATTTAATTTTTGTGAGAGTTTATTACAAACAATTCATTTGATTTCCTAAAGGAGTAAGGTTAGGTGGAAGTCACTATTTAAACTTTGCAATCTTTGCGTTAGCTCTCAGCCGTCTTTGCGTGAATGGTGTCTCGCAAAGCCCGGAAAGTAGATGCAAATTTCGCAAAGAAAAAAGACTGAACGCAGATTGTTATGATGGTTATGATTTTCTTGTGATTAATATCAGCGGAGATTATGAAAGATTATTATGATCAGCGCTCCAGACCCTCCAACAGGTTAAACCTCTTCATCTTTCGCCAAAGTGTTGTTGGGTGAATATTAAGCTCTTCAGCAGTTTTACTTCTATTACCGTTATGCTTTTTTAGTGTGTTGATTATAATGTTTCGCTCGGCATCTTTAATGTGATTAAAATTGTTAGTATCGCTGCTCTGTATTGTGTTGAATTCTCTTTCACGCAATCTTTTGGGAAGGTGTTCAATTTGAATTATATCACTGTCGCATAGAACAAAGCAATGCTCAATTACATTTTCGAGTTCGCGGATGTTGCCCGGCCAATTGTAATCCATTAATATATCGAAAGCCGAAGAAGAAAAGTGTTTGATGTTTCGCTCAAATTTTGAATTGAACTTTTCTATAAAGTGGTTAACCAAAATCGGTAAGTCATCTTTTCTTTCACGCAGCGGAGGTAATTGTATATTCATTACATTAATTCTGTAATATAAATCTTCTCTAAATCTACCGGCTTCAATTTCACGCTCGAGGTTTTTATTTGTCGCTGCTATAATTCTCGTATCTATTTTGATCGGTTTGTTTGAGCCGACTCGCTCAATCTCTCTTGTTTCTAAAACACGGAGCAGTTTTGTTTGAACCGTAATTGAAAGGTCACCGATTTCATCTAAGAATAACGTGCCGCCGTTTGCAAGTTCAAATCTGCCGACTTTACTTTTTATTGCCCCGGTAAATGCACCTTTTTCGTGCCCGAAGAGTTCGCTCTCAATTAAACTCTCAGCAAAAGCACTGCAGTTAACAGCGGTAAAAGGTCCGGTTCTCCTATGGCTGTTTAAGTGAATTGCGCGAGCAGCAAGCTCCTTTCCGGTACCGCTTTCTCCGGTTATTAAAACCGAGCTGTCTGTTTGTGAAACACTTTCCAGAACGTTGATGATTTGTTTTATTTCTTTGTTCTTTCCTACAATGTTTTCGTACTTGAATCTTTCATCTAAGTGTTCCGAAAGATTTTTGATTTCGCTTATATCAATAAAAGTTTCTACAGCACCTATTTTTTCATTCTTATTGTTTATCAAAATTGCGGAGTTTACTCTTATCGGGACTCTTCTACCGGATTTACTGATAATCTCCAGCTCATTGCCGATTGTCGGTTTCCCCTTTTTCATCGTTTGTTCCATATGGCAACCGTTACGGCAAATGGTCGAATTAAAAATTTGCCAACACTTTTTACCGATTGCTTCACTCTCTTTATATCCTGTAATTTTTTCAGCCGCAGCGTTAAACGAAGTTACATTCCATCCGTCATCAATTGTAAAAGTCCCTTCTATATTACTATTGAATATTGCATCGAGTTTATTTTTTTGATCAATTAGTTCAGTGGTTCTTTCTTCAAGTTCCTCGGTTAAGTTGAGCATTTCTTTTGTATCGCGGAAAACCAAAACTGCACTGATTACATTTTCATTTCTGACGATTGGAGTGATTGAGGCAAGTACGTTCTTTTTACTCTCTTTTTTTGTTTTGATATTGAAAGCAAGATTTGTAAATGCTCTGTTATCCCTTAAAGATTCTTTAAGGAAATTCATCCCGTCAGAATTCTTCTCGAAAAGAATTCCGCAAGATTCTCCTACAACATCATCTTCTGAATAACCGGTAATTCTCGAAGCGGCTTCATTAAATACAACAATGTTGCAATCTTTTCCAATTACGGCTATTCCATCGGGGATAATTAAAAATTCCTTCCCTCTGTCGATTACTTTTTTAACATCCATTCTTTACCCAAGTAAGATTTTTACATCTGCAATATTGCAAAAATCTTGCACTAATGGAATAAACTGCAATAAAACATTGCAATACTGCAAGAATGCTATCTCAAAGGTTGTGAATACAGTTTAAAAAACAACAATGTTTAAGGCACGCCTCTTGCAATATATATTATTAATCCTTCGGAGTGCATATGAATAAGACTACGAGCTATTTAAGTGGCCATAAGTACTTGTCTCTTTTCCTTTGGCTGGTCGCTATTCACTCATTTTTAGTCGGTATAGGATTAATTGTGCTTCCGTTACCTCTGCTGAAATTTTTCGGTTACGGAGTTTGTGCGGAGAGATTTTTTCCGTCGCAAGGCGGAGTCTTCCACATTGCAATGGCTGTCGGTTATGCAATGGGTGCATATAATTTGAAAAGTTACGAATGCTTAATAATCTTTTCTATTATTGTGAAATTTATAGCTACGGTTTTTCTTTTCACCTATTTCTTTTTGGTCAGCTCTATTTGGTTGGTGCTTCTCTCAGGCATCTCAGATTTCTTAATGGGTTTGATAGTCTTAATTCTCTATCGTTTTGCGAAGAACGCCGGTGAGTTATGAGTCTATATAATAAAGATAGAACCATCTTGATAATTGGTGCTACAGGATTTGTAGGTAGACATTTGCTCGATGACCTCAAAGATGAATACAAAATTTACGCACTAGCAAGACGTTCACGAATAGAGTCGCATATTCCTTATCACAAAAATGTTCAATGGCTTCAGTGCGATATTGCAAATAAACAAAGGTTAACCGAGGTAAAAGATTTTCTGCTTGAAAACGGCGGTGTTGATTACATTTTCCATTTAGCCGCTTATTATGATTTTACTTATAAAGATAACCCCGAATATAAAAGAACAAATGTTGAAGGAACAGAAAATGTACTTGAGTTGGCAAAGGAGCTAAACGTAAAGCGATTTATTTTTATCAGTTCATTAGCCGCTTGTGAATTTCCGCCGGATGGTCAAGTAATTACAGAAAGAACTTCCCCGGATGCGGAATTTGCGTATGCAAAAAGCAAAAAAATCGGTGAAGAACTTACACAAGAATACTCAAATTATTTTCCTTGTACGGTTGTAAGATTGGCAGCTGTCTTCAGCGATTGGTGTGAGTACGCCCCTCTGTATAAATTTTTAACAACTTGGTTATCAAAAAAATTGGAATCGAGAATACTTGCCGGCAAAGGAGAATCCGCCGTTCCATATTTACACATAAACGATTTAATAACTCTATTCAGAATAATCATTAAAGAAGCAGATAATCTTTCGCGGTTTGGAATTTACAATGCAAGTCCGAACGGTTCCGTTTCTCACAAAGAATTATTCAAAATAGCAACTACTTATTACTACGGTAAATCTTTAAAACCGATTCACTTGCCGAAGCCGTTTATCTATCCAGCATTATTTTTAAGAAATATCATTTCTCATTTCACAAGAGACGAACATTTTGAAAGATTTTGGATGATAAAGTATGTCGACAAAAAACTAAAAGCCGATTCTACACAGACACAAATCGCATTAAGGTGGCAGCCAACCCCTCGTAATCATATAACTCGCAGACTTCTTTTTCTTCTAGAAAAAATGAAAAGCCATCCCGATGAATGGCGCCTCAAAAATGAAGCTGCAATGAAAAAAGTTGCGCGAAGAACAAACTTTATCATTTATGATCACTTAACCGACTTGAAAGAAACAATCGTATCAAAAATTGAAGAACAAATTCTTTCTCCAAATGCTGATAAAGTTTTCGAACGCTATCATAAAATGGATCTCAATGATTTTCAATGTTACATAAGCACCGTTTATCATCTGCTTATGGCAACGGTTAGAAGTGGTGATAGAAGTTTAATGATTCAATACATCGATGATATTGCAACTCGAAGATTTGCCGAAGGTTTTCTTCCGAAAGAACTTTGCCAAACTCTTCAGTTATACAGAGAAACAATTCTTACAGAACTTGGCAAGATTAAAGAGCTCTCAAAAATTCAGCAGGAAGTTTACGATTACATCGGGCTAACTCTTCAAATGGCAATCGATGAAGTTGAAGATCACTATGAAAATTTAATTAAGAAAGTTCCGGCAGAAAAAATTGCTCAATCGGATTTGCTGCCGGACTGTAAAGAATTACAAAGAATGATAAGACAACTAAGCGCATTCTATCAAATTTCACCCGAAGAGGGAATTAATTATGAAGAATTGCGATGAATAACAACAATAAACATTATTGGAAAATCATAAAATGGTAAATGAAAAATTACAACAAGCGCTCACAGAAGAAGATAAAAGAATAGAGAACAGTATCTCAAAAATAAAACATAGAATAGCTGTCTTCAGCGGTAAGGGGGGAGTCGGCAAAACAACCGTAAGCGTAAATCTTGCTTACGGTTTTCAGCTCAACGGTTTTGCAAGCGGAATATTAGACGCAGACATAACCGGTCCCAATGTTGCAAAGATGCTTGATGTTAAAGATCAAGTTATTGTTTTGAACGAAAAGATAATTCCGTTTGAAAAATACGGTGTTAAGATGATTTCAATTGCATCGTTAATCGACCCGGGGCAGCCTGTTATTTGGCGTGGACCAATGCGCTCGAAAGTTATCAATCAATTTTTGGCTGATGTTGATTGGGGCGAGCTTGAATATCTAATTGCAGATTTGCCGCCGGGAACCGGCGATGAAATTTTAACAATTGCACAAAAGATGAAACCGCAGTACGCAGTTATAGTAACAACTCCGCAAGACGTTTCCGTAATTGACGCCGAACGTGCAATTAATATGGCACGAAAACTTGAGATTCCATTTATAGGTGTTGTTGAAAATATGTCCGGCTTTGTTTGTCCGCATTGCAGCGCAGTTGTAAATATCTTCGGCGAAGGCGGAGGTAAAAGATTAGCCGATGAGTTCGGTGTTCCTTTCCTCGGCTCAATACCGATTGACATAGACGCAAGAATTTCCGGTGATTCCGGTAAACCTGTGGTTCTTAATAAACCGACCGGTGAAGTAAGTGAAGCATTTACTTCTATCGTAGCCTCAATAGAAAATCATTTTAAGGAAGAACATCATGAGCAAATCGAAAGTTAATATCGGCATAATTATCTGTGATCGCTACAAAGACTGTGCAGGCGGAAAGTGTTTTAGAGCAATGCGCGAAAGAGAAGGTGCATTCGAAATTTATAAAGGAAAAGACATAGAGCTTGTAGGTTATACAAGTTGCGGAGGTTGTCCGGGTGGGAACATAGAATACGCTCCTGGGGAAATGAGCAAAAACAAAGTCGATGTAATCCATCTGGCAACGGGCATGGTGGTTGGCTACCCGCCATGCCCCCGCGTTAATTATTTCAAAAAATTTATCGAAACATACTACGGAATTCCGGTTGTAGTAGGTACTCACCCGATTCCTGAAAAGTATTATACAACGCACAAAAAACTTGATACGTGGAATACTCCCGAATGGAAAGAACTTATTAAACCGACCCTGAACAAAAGAGAAACACGTTTGGCATATAATTAACCAAACTAAAGGGAGGAAAAAATGACAAACATTAAAAACATTTACGACGAATTCGGATGGGAGGAAGCTTCCGGGTATCAAGTCGGGACGAGAATTAAAACCCTTCGCGATGAAGACGGCTTCAAAACTGTTCTATTAAAGCTTCCGAAGGGATTTCATATGGACTCCCATACTCACATTTATAACGAACAGCATATTGTTTTGGAGGGTGAATATGAAAGTGAAGGAGTTACTTTCAGTTCAGGGGCATATCGATTTATTCCGGCTCATAAAAATCACGGACCATTTACTTCCAAATCCGGAGCAATAGTTCTTGTTATTTGGGATAAATTAAAGTGAGAAAAATAAGATAAAGGAAAGTTTATTATGTCAATTGTATTTGGTCCAATACCGTCACGCAGACTCGGAAGAAGTCTCGGAGTAAATAACATTCCGCCCAAAGTTTGCTCATATTCGTGTATTTATTGTCAAGTCGGCGTTACAGATTCGATGTCAATACATCGAAAAGAATATTATAAACCGAATGAAATATTTGAAGTGGTTTCCGAAAAAGTAAATCAACTAATAAAAGCTGGTGAACAGATTGATTATATAACATTTGTGCCGGATGGTGAGCCTACACTTGATATAAATCTAGGCAAATCAATTGAACTATTAAAACCATTGGGGATAAAAATAGCTGTAATCACAAACGCATCACTTTTGTGGATGCCCAAAGTAAGAGATGAATTAAAACTTGCCGATTGGGTTTCGGTTAAAGTCGATTCGGTTTATCAAAATATTTGGCACAAAATTAACAGACCCCACGGAAAACTCGATTTTGAAAAAATACTTCAGGGAATAGAAACATTTGCAAAAGAATATGAAGGAGCACTTGTAACCGAAACAATGCTTGTTCGTCGTGTTAACGATACTCTTGAATCTCTTAACAAAACGGCAAAATATATTCAGAAAATAAATCCGCAAAAGTCTTATATACTTGTTCCTACTCGCCCGCCTGCCGAAAAGAACGTTGAAATTCCGCGAGAGAATAGTTTGAATATTGCTTACCAAATTTTCAGCAGTTACTTAAACAACGCAGAGTTTCTCTTTTCCGGCGAAGGAGTTGATTTTACCTATTTAGGCGAAGTAGAATCGGAATTGTTAAGTATTGTATCTGTTCACCCTATGACAAAAGAGGCGGTAGAAGATTTCATAAACAAAGCAGATTCAAATTGGCAGGTTATTGAAAACTTAATAAAAGAAAACAAACTAAAAAAAGTTACATACTCGGGCAGAATGTATTACATAAAAAGTTTTGAAAAGGATCATCAACAAGTAAACTCATAAGTAAACTCAGGAGGTAATACAATGGCTATAGAAAAAAAATATTCATCCGATAAAAAAATCTGTCATTTAAAGTTTTTGCTGCCGAAAGAGATAAACAAAAACTTTAACGAGATAAGTGTTGTGGGTGATTTTAATAATTGGGATCCACACAAAAACAAAATGACTCACACCGAACCAGACGGCTCAATAAGTCTTGTACTCGATTTAGAGAGCGGCAAGGAGTATCATTTTAAGTATTTATGTGATAATGAGGTCTGGTTGATTGAACCGGATGCAGATAAACAGGTTCAAACCCATTATGGAGATTCTCAAAATTCAGTATTGGTTCTCTAATTAACAAACCAAGAAAAATCTATGAGTAAAAACAAACAACCGGTTTCAAATCAAGATATAATACTGCTTCAGGCCTATTTAGAGCAGGTAGTATCTATTGAAAATAAATGCAAAGATGATTTCTCTCATACCGAATGGTACTTGATGGAAAAATATTCTGAAGAAGAAGTAAGCGCAATCATAAATTTCTTCAAAGAAAAAGGAATTAAATGCGATTGCGATTTAGTAAAAAAGTTTAATTGAAAAAGACAACATAAACCGTTGAAACGGTTACAGTATAATGGATGTTTGTTCTTGCTAACCCACGATTTAAATCGTGGGTTAATAAAAGCATTATCTCGTTTTCCACTAACCGTTTTAACGGTTCATAAAGAGAAGAAAAAATAGGAGGAAATTATGCCAAACTTAGACGGAACCGGACCGGAAGGCAGAGGACCTTTAACCGGAAGAAAAATGGGAAGATGCCGTGATAAAGATTCTTCAGCAAATCAAGTAAATGAAAAAGATGAATTTATTTACGGACGTGGACGAGGCGGAAGACCGCGTGGAGGCGGCTTTGGTTTCGGCGGCGGGAAAGGACGAGGCAGAGGTTTTGGAAGAGGATATGGACGAGGATATGGCAACGGTAGAAGATTCGAAGACGATTCTCCCAATAATTCAAGTAAAGATGATTAAGAATGATAATCGCATTAGCAGTTGAGAATAATAGTCTTGATTCTGAATTAGCTGATGTCTTCGGACGTTGTAGATATCTATTAATTTATAACTCGGAAGACCAATCACAAAAAATAATTTCGAATCCTTTTGCGGCAGCATTCGACGGTGCAGGAATACAAACATCTCAACTGCTGATTGAAAACAATTGTGATGTACTAATTGTGAGTAAAATTGGTAATCAAGCTCTCATCTTTTTGGAATCGGTCGGAATAAAAGTTTATAAATCAAATAAAGACAAAGCGCAAAGTGTAATTGAATTATTCAACAAAGGAAAACTTGAAGAAATGAATTTCCCCAATGATCTAAAAAGGGGCAGAAGAAAAAGATACAGAAACAAAGGAAAATTTTAGTCAATACTAAATCAGGAAATATTATGAACCAAAGATTAGCAATAGCAATTGAAGAGTGTCCCGGCAACATCGATAAAGTTGCCGAACATTTCGGCAGATGCTCGAAGTTTGTTGTCTGCGAAATTAATCCGGCTAAAGAAGTTGTATTGAAAGAAACATACTTTAATCCACTAAGCGGTTATCATGGTGGACAGTGCCAGCTCCCCGGCTACATTAAACAATTTGATGTAAACACAATTATTGCCGGCGGAATGGGACGCAAAGCCATTGCAAATTTTCATCAATACGGAATTGAAGTAATCACTGCACCCGGGTTAAAGTATGAAGAAGCTCTCAATCTTTTTCTGATGAACAAACTAAATGGTTACGAAGAATGCGCAGGTCACGATCATCATAATAATTAGGAAAAACGAATGATAATTTCAGTTGCATCGGGTAAAGGAGGAACGGGTAAAACAACGGTTGCCGCAAGTTTGGCATCCGTAATACCGCAAAGTGTTTACATTGACTGCGATGTTGAAGAACCAAACGGACACTTAATCCTACAGCCGAAGTTTACATCGGAAGAATCAGTAAACAAACTGCTGCCCGAAATTGATTATAACAAATGTGATTTCTGCGGTAAATGTATAGAGGTATGTGAGTTTAATGCGTTGATAAACTTGAAATTTGAGATTTTGCTTTTTGCAGAAATGTGTCACAGCTGCGGAGCGTGTGAATATTTTTGCCCCCAAAATGCAATTACAGAAATACCGAAAGAATTAGGAAAGCTAAGAAGCGGAATTGCCGCGAACGGGATATTGTTTTACGATGGGCTTTTAAATATTGGCGAAGCAACTGCAGTTCCTTTAATAAAAAAAGTGAAAGAGAAAATTGATAACAAAAGCGTAAACATCATTGATTCACCCCCAGGTACGTCCTGTTCAATGGTTGAAACTGTTAAAGATTCCGATTTTTGTCTGCTTGTGACTGAATCTACTCCCTTCGGACTAAACGACTTAAAACTTGCAATCGATGTTGTTAAGAATATAAACGTTCCTTTCGGAGTTGTAATTAATAAGTATGACGAAACTTTTAAAGAAATGGAACAATACTTAACTGAGAATCAGATCGAGGTAATGCTAAGAATTCCTTTTGATAGAAAAATTGCAGAGGCATACTCTAATGGAATATTGCCGGTTAATAACTCCGATAAATTAAGAAGTGAGTTTATTGGGTTGGTTGACACAATTAAAAAAAAGATTAAAAGCAATGGAACACAGATGACACAGAAGAAGCAGATTTTCGCTGATTAAAATCTGTGTTAATCAGTTTAATCTGCGGCATCTGTGTTCTATTGCATTAAAAACCAAAAAAACGAGAAACTTTTGAAACAAATAGTAATACTTAGCGGGAAAGGCGGAACGGGAAAAACAACAGTATCCTCGGCATTTGCAAAATTGCTGAACGATAAAATTACAATCGACTGTGATGTGGATTCTGCAAATTTGTATTTGCTATTAAAACCGCAGAGCAGAAATCAATTTGAATATTTTGGCGGGAAGAAAGCAAGCATAAATCCCGAGCTTTGCACACAATGCGGTTTATGTGAATCGGTCTGCAGGTTTGATGCTATACACAATTATGTAATTGATTCTTTAAGCTGCGAGGGCTGCGGTTTTTGCTATCGTGTTTGTCCCGATGATGCAATTCAATTTACCGAAACAAAATCCGGCAACTACTTTGAATGCGGCTTAAGTGACAACTCAAAATTTTATTACGCAAAACTTTTACCCGGCGAAGGCAACTCCGGCAAACTTGTCAGCGAAATAAAGAAAAGTGCGCTCACAAAAGTTGACGAAAATATAAAATGGGTAATTGTAGACGGACCGCCCGGAATTGGCTGCCCGGTTAATGCATGCTTATCAGGTGCTGACTTTGTAGTCATCGTAACCGAACCAACACAATCAGGTATACACGATTTAAAGCGCCTTATTGAATTACTAAAAACATTTTCCATCAAATGCGGGATTGTGATTAACAAGTATGATTTGAACGAGAAACAAACACTGCAGATAACCGCATATGCCGGTAAAGAAAATATCCCGGTACTTGGTTATCTCCCGTTCGATAAAGATTATATAGAAGCAATTAAAGAAAACAAAACAATAGTTGAATATAGTTCGAGAGCGGCAGAGGATATAAAAAATATTTTGTCAAAGGTTGAGTTCTTTATGGATATATCAAAAAACTAAACGAGGAATAAAAAATGAAAATAGCGGTAACATCAACCGGCGGATCACTTGATGCTTTGGTGAGCGAAAAATTCGGGCGTTGTCAATACTTTCTGATTGTTGACAGCGATACTATGAAGTTCGAAGCTGTGTCGAATTTGGGCGAACAAATGCAGAACGGTGCCGGTCCAAAAGCAGCGGAGTTAATAATAAACAAAGGAGCAGAAGTTGTGCTTACTGGTAACGTAGGCGATAAAGCTGAAGATGTTTTGAAAAGATCGGGTATTAAAATTATTGACGGATTTACAGGTAACGAAAAAGTAAAAGATGCATTGAATAACTATCTAAAAACAAAGGAGAATTAAGATGACTAAAGAAGACTTAATCAAATTGATGAATCAGAACTTAGCTAATCTTTCCGTACTTAATGTAAAACTGCATAATTATCATTGGAACGTTAAGGGAATTCATTTTAAACCTATACACGAAATGACAGAAGCTTATTATGATTATTTCATTGAACAATATGATGAAGTTGCAGAAAGAATCGTGCAGCTTGGCGGTAAACCATTGGCTACATTAAAAGACTATTTAGATAACACAACATTCAAAGAAGAATCTAAAAATGAATTCGACGGCAAAATAGTTTTGCAGGGCGTTCTTTCTGATTTTGAAAAGTTGAAAGAAGAGTATAAAAAAATAGCTGAAGCTGCCGATGAATTAGATGATTCAACAACTGTAGCCTTAGCAGAAGATAACCTTGCCTGGCTCGAAAAAGAAATTTGGATGGTTAAAGCAAGCGCTGCGTAAAAGTTAACAAAAATAATTACCTTCCGTTTTAGAGTCTGTGGCATAACTGTC
>NPIE01011837.1_pt1 | contig 14644 bp, 12 predicted proteins | sample 8637661 | NCBI WGS metagenome assembly NPIE01 (sample SAMN07420842, study PRJNA396082) | bioreactor metagenome | isolation source: sample BA12 brine-fed electro-methanogenic bioreactor BA | place: Japan: Kochi | collected 2016-12-09 | reverse complement strand
TTATACGTAGTTTATACGTAGTTTGAACGAAAATAATCGTATTAACTACGTATTTTATTCGTTTTATCATCCTGTTTTGTTAGTAGATTAAATATCAATACATACGATCCTTTCGTCAATCTCAGCAATTAAAATTCCATAGGAAAACTAATTAATGACGGAATAAGGGCTACTGAAATAGAAATAAAATGATTCACAATGGTTTACCAATACAACCCATTTCACAGATATAAATCTCGGCCAAGGATTATACCATAAGTATGTCTCAATTCTCTATTAATCCTTACTTTTGATGCTCAACAAAAAACCGAAGCATGGAACAGATCAAAAGAACATTGAGGGACAAGGCTTCCGCCAGGTGGGCCATGATGATCATTGTTAGTTTTTTAATGGCAGCCAATTATTATTTCTATGATGCATTGTCGCCGCTAAAGAATATTCTGTCGGAAAAACTTAATTTCAGTTCACAGGATTTTGGTATTGTAGCCGGGTTCTATGCCTTTCCCAATACTTTTCTTTTGATGGCTATTCTGGGAGGTCTCATTCTGGACAAATTGGGGATCAGGCCAACCGGATTGCTTTTTGCGGTTTTTATGCTGATCGGGGCAGTTTTAACGGCCTATGGTGCTACAGATTACTATCGTGCAGGGGGCATCGGACACGGTCTGATGAGTTCTTTCCTGCCCTCCTGGTCACCTGAACTGAAAATGATGTCGCTTGGAATGCTGTTATTTGGCCTCGGTGCGGAAACATCCATTGTGGTTGCCAGCAAGGTGATCGTAAAGTGGTTTAAGGGATATGAAATCGCGCTTGCATTCGCCCTTAACCTTGGTATCGCGCGCATCGGTACCGCACTGGCTTTTAATGTTTCTGAAAGACTGATCATGCCTGATTTCTGGACAGCACCCATCTGGTTTGCCGTGATGCTTCTGCTGATTGGATTTCTTGTATTCCTGATCTATATCATATATGACATCAAACTCGACCGTCAGCAAAAACAAAATGTGAGTCTGCTTGATAAAGAAGAAGAGTTCAATATATCCGACCTTGGCAAACTGGTTACAAACAGATCTTTCTGGTTTATCACGGCACTGTGTGTAACCTTTTATGCAGGTGTTTTCCCATTCCTGAAGTTTGCTCCTGATTTCTTTTATCACAAATTCGGGGTATCCACCACAAGGGCCGGAGATATTGCTTCCATGCTACCTTATGGCACCGTTCTTTTTACGCCGATATTCGGATGGGTCGTAGATAAATACGGCAGGAGCGCAACACTCATGATCTACGGCTCCCTGCTGCTTTTCGTAGTTCATCTCCTATTCGGGCTTACAAGCTTTAATGTATATTTTCTGATGGTGATCCTTGGTATCGCTTTTTCTCTTGTTCCCGCCGCCATGTGGCCATCAGTTGCCAAAATTGTTCCGATGCACAGAATCGGTACCGCTTATGGCTTTATGTTCTCGCTTCAAAACCTTGGACTGTTCGGTGTACCTATCCTTGCAGGATGGATGCTGGATGTTACCAATCCCGGCATTACACCCGAAATGATCGAAGCAGGATCGAATCTCTATTACACCCCCACAATATTAATGTTTGCAGGATTTGGTGTGATTGGATTCATTTTTGCCCTCTTGCTTAAATGGGATGACAAAACCTCCGGCTATGGCCTGGAACTCCCATCCAACCAAGTTGAAGACCCAAAATAATTCGTTTACAAAAAACAGAAAAACCCCTGTTTATGGAACAGCTCAGAAGATCTCTCAAAGATTCGGCCGCAACAAGATGGGCCATCCTTTTCCTGATCGCCTTTGTTCAGGCCGCCAATTATTATTTTTATGATGCGATTTCCCCGCTGAAACGATTGCTCGAAGAGAACTTCAACATCACCTCTTCTGATTACGGTATGTTCGTGGCTGCTTATTCCATTCCCAACACCTTTTTATTGATGGCTGTGCTGGGTGGGATCATTCTGGATAAGCTGGGGATCCGCCGAACCGGTTTCCTTTTTGTCGGAATGATGGGCCTGGGTGGTTTGCTTACAGCTTACGGAGCCAGCGAGTATTACAGCAATGGAGGTTTTGCCTTTGGATTTTTCAATTCATTCTTAACGGATTATTCCCCCGAATTGAAAATGATGGTCCTGGGCCGCTTTTTCTTCGGCCTGGGTGCAGAAACCAGTATTGTGGTGGTGAGCAAGGTCATTGTAAAATGGTTCAAGGGAAAGGAACTGGCACTGGCCTTTGGTATGAAGATCGGTCTGGCCAGGGCGGGTTCTGCGCTGGCACTCTTTTATTCAGCAGAGATTGCTGAAGCAGCCTCACACTGGACAATTGCAATATGGTTTGCAGCCATCCTCCTGCTGGTTGCCTTTCTGGCTTTCCTTGTTTATTCCATCTTTGATGTAAGGATTGACAAACAACTGAGTACAGACGGAACTTCAGGCGGAGCCTCCGAGCCCTTTAGTTTCAGTGATCTGGCAAAGCTATTGACCAATAAATCATTTATCTACGTTACCCTGCTGTGTGTAACATTTTATTCGGCCGTTTTTCCATTCCAGGCCTATTCACCGGATTTTCTGCTGAACAAATTCGGCATGGGATTATCTGAAAGCGGAAAGATTGCTTCCATCCTCTACTGGGTTACCATGGTGGCCACACCCCTCTTCGGTTTTATTGTGGACAAATATGGCCGCAGCGCCACCTTGATGATTTTTGGGTCCATCTTGCTTACACTCATCCACCTTACGTTTGCCCTCACCTATTTCAATCCCGTGGTGCCACTGATCCTGCTGGGAATTGCCATCGCGCTGGTACCGGCTGCTATGTGGCCTTCAGTGGCCAAGATCGTTGCCGAAAAACGCATTGGTTCTGCCTACGGGGCGATGTTCTCGGTCCAGAACCTGGGTCTTTTCCTTTTCCCCATCTTCGCGGGCATGATCCTGGATGCCAGCAACAAAAATGCCGACATCATGCTTGGTCCGGATCAGACGTCGATCATTAAAAATACGCGCATATTTGAGGGACAGTATCTGGATAATAAAAATGAGAGCATTGGAGATAAAGACCTGCTGGCGTCCATCAGTCTTTACGCCCTTCCCGAACAAACTTCTGCAAGTGAGTCAAAGTCATTAAACAGGGAGCAATTATCCAGCCAGGGCGAGCTGGTCTGGAAAGAGTTTTTTCAGACCCGAAGCAATGCGCAAGGCATTTTCTCCGATACCCTGGGTACGGACAGCACAGAGAAGATCAACCTGAGATATTTCAATATCGATCCGCGGCATCAATTGATCACGATTTATGCAGGCCAGGAGGATGAGCAGATTGAGGTGCTTTCAACGAATAATTTCCAGGCACCGCTTCAAAAGAGTTACATAAAACTGGACATCAACCTGCCGGAATCTAAAAAAGAGCTCATAGAAAATTCAAAGATCCTTAACATCCGCTTAACGGATAGCATGAATAATGAACTTATTTTAGCCGAGTCGCAAAAAGTTTTCTTTAATGATAAAGGCGAGTTGAGTCTGAAGATCGGGAATGGTAAGATCGATTATGCCAATATTGAGTATCTTGACTGGGACAATGAAATCATTGTCAAAGTCAGGACACCCCTAAATTACACATACACCATCCTGATGTTTGCCCTGCTGGGCTTGTTTGGCTTGATCTTTGCGATTCTATTAAAGAGAGAGGACCGGGTGTCGGGATATGGTCTCGAATTACCCTCAAATAAGAAAGCTTAAATCAACATCACATGAAATACAATATTTATATTCTGCTGGTAATCCTGCTTATTGTTTCAGCCTGTAATACAGAAAGCAAAAAAGATATTCCAGTTTCAGTCCTGGATGCTAAGCCCAAAAACATCATCCTCATGATTGGTGACGGTATGGGTGTTTCACAGCTTTATGCTGCTTATGCAATAAAAAAAGACGAACTGAACATCGCCAGGTGCCGACATGCTGCGCTGGTCAATACAAGTTCTATTGATGACCTCATAACGGATTCAGCGGCGAGTGGCACTGCAATGGCCACGGGTAACAAAACAAGAAATGGCCATTTATCTGTGGATACTAATGGCAAGATACTTACTACCATACTGGAAATTGCCGAAATGCACAATCAGGCCACCGGACTGGTTTCAACCTCTTCCATCACCCATGCCACACCGGCATCTTTCATTGCACACAATCCCAACAGAAATGACTATGAAGCCATTGCTGCAGATTTCCTGGAAACGGATATTGAAGTTTTTATCGGTGGTGGCCTGGATTATTTTGATAAACGCAAAGATGGCCGAAAACTAACTAAAAATCTTGCGAAACAAGGATATGATGTGCTGACAGATCCTGCAAAAATCACAAATTACAAAGGAAAAAAACTCGCAGGCTTAGTTTACCCAAAACATGGTCCGAAAGTTTACGAAGGCAGGGAAAACTTTCTTGAGAATGCCACCGAAACTGCCCTGGAAATATTGAATCAGGAAACCAACGGTTTTTTCCTAATGGTCGAAGCCTCTCAAATCGACTGGGGCGGGCATGATGGCGATAGCAAATATGTTGTAGAAGAAAGCCTGGATTTCGACAGGGCTGTGGGCAAAGCCCTTGATTTTGCTGATAAAAATGGCGAAACCCTGGTTATCGTAACGGCAGATCACGAAACGGGTGGCATGACCATAACCGGAGGCACACTGGATGGTAAAAACATGGTTTACCATTTTTCTACCGATCACCATACCCCTGTTTTCGTGCCGCTGTTCGCCTCCGGACCCGGAGCAGAGAATTTCACGGGCATCATGGAAAATACCGCTATCTTTGATAAAATGATGCTGGCCTTCGGATTCAATAATTCTAAATGATTGTTAACTTTGTGGGGGAATTGAAATTGGAAATTGGTCATTGGTCACTAGTCATTGGTCATTGGTCACTGGTCATTAAAGCAGCTAAACAAGGGTCTTCGACTTAAGGCAGAGACTTCCAACTTCCAACTTCTAACTTCTAACTTCTAACTTCTAACTTCTAACATCAAACTATGATCATACTTACAGGTGCAGCAGGATTTATTGGCAGTTGTCTTCTTAGCAGGTTGAATGAGGAAGGCAGAAACGATATCATTATCGTGGATGATTTCAGCAGGGGTGCAAAAAAAAGGAATTACGAAAACAAATCATTTGCGGAAAAGATTGACCGGGAGGATTTTTTAAGCTGGTTTAAAATAAATCATTCCCTGGTGGACTATGTGATCCACATTGGTGCCCGCACGGATACCACAGAATTTGACAGGGCTGTTTTTGACAAACTAAACCTGAATTATTCCAAAAGGATCTGGGAGCTTTGCAGTGAACACAATATCCCGCTCATTTATGCCAGCTCTGCAGCCACCTATGGCATGGGCGAACATGGTTATTATGATGATCATGGGATTGTATTTGATCTCAAACCCCTGAACCCATATGGCGAATCAAAAAACGAATTTGACAAATGGGCCCTTCAACAGGAAAAGCAGCCACCGCAATGGTATGGCCTGAAGTTTTTCAACGTTTACGGTCCCAATGAATACCATAAAGGCCGCATGGCATCGGTTATACTTCATGCCTTCGGACAGATCAAGGATACAGGTAAAGTAAAGCTTTTCCGTTCCCACAATCCTGAATTCCAAGATGGCAGGCAGTTGCGTGATTTTATTTATGTAAAGGATGTTGCCGCTGTAATCCTCTTCCTGATGGGGAAGAAAAGTCATTCGGGCTTATACAACCTGGGTACCGGTAAAGCACGCACTTTCCTTGACCTGGCGAATGCAACTTTCAGGGCACTTGACCTTGAACCGAACATTGAGTTTATCGACACCCCCATTGATATCCGCGATAAATACCAGTATTTTACGGAGGCCAATATGCAAAAACTGCGTGCCTCCGGCTACAATAAAAGATTCTCTACGCTGGAAGATGGCATTCGTGAATACGTAAGGGATTATCTAGAAAAAGATGCAGGATATTAATGGAGCAATTTCAATTAAAGATTGTCACGCAATTCCATCAGGAAGTCCCTGATCTCTTTCAGTGACCTGACCACCTCTGCCGATTTGATGGTTTCTTCCCTGTTCTCCCTGAGCTTTTTCTTCGCTCCTTCCAGGGTGTATCCCCTTTCCTTCACAAGATTGAAAATGAGGTGAAAATTATCAATATCATTCCGGGTAAAAAGCCGATTGCCCTTTTTGTTCTTTTTGGGTTTGATAACATCAAATTCCTGTTCCCAAAACCTGATAAGGGAAGTATTCACATTGAACATTCCGGCCACTTCGCCGATTGTATAATAGATCTTTTGTGTCACAGACCCGGGAATTAATCCATTGTTTGGGTAGGAATTGTTGACAATTCCAGCATTCGTTCAAATTCTTCAGGTGTCAGGTCATTGAAGAAATAATAAATCGGATTTACGGTTTTGTTGTGCTTATGTATTTCATAATGCAGATGGGGGGCGGTAGACTTTCCAGTATTTCCCACAAGCGCAATGAGCTGCCCTCGCTTAACCTTTTCACCTTTTTTTACTTTAAACTCACTGATATGGGCATAGAGGGTCTCATATCCATAATCATGATCGATAATGATGGTGTTTCCATATCCTCTTCTGGAATTCCTGACTGTCTTCACAACACCATCGCCTGTAGCATAGATCTCCGTTCCTGTGGGAGCTGAAAAATCCAAGCCCGGATGGAATTTACTGACTTTGTAGAATGGATCTATCCTGTAACCATAATAGGATGAAAGCCTCCTGAGGTCCTTATTGTTCACAGGTTGAATAGCTGGTATGCTTGCAAGCATTTCCGACTTGTTTTTGGCAAGTCTGAAGACTTCGTCAAAGGATTCCGATTGCACAGCCACCTGACTGGTAAGCCGGTCGAGTGTTTTTGCGGTTTCAATGATTACGTCGGAATTCTGGTATCCGTCCATTTTCGCATAACGATCAGCACCTCCATAACCGGCTTTTCTTATCGATGCCGGAACTGGTTCTGCCTCGAATATTACACGGTAGATATTGTCATCCTTTACCTGCAGGTCTTCCATCACATCCGACATCTCAGCAAGGCGATCATTAAATATCTCGTACTGGAGTTTCATATTCTCCACCTCTCGCTTCAACATTCTTTCTTTGGGAGAATCAAAAAAACTCCAGGCCACCAACACCACAACAAAGGAAAATGCCGCCACGCTTGCCAGGAAGAACAATGCTTTCAGTAAACGCTGACGCATACTAAGCCTTAATTCTTCATAACGCAAAGATTTCGGATTATACCTGTATTTTTTTTTCGCCATTATGCTCCTTCAGAAATTGTAATTTTGTCACTCAAACAAAAATAATTAATTAAATTAAATTTGCAATCTCATTGGGAAATTGAAATTAACAAAACTTCTGTTGAAAAATAAACATCTGTATGAAATCCAAAGAAATACGCAATACATTCCTCGATTTTTTCGAATCAAAAAAGCATAAGATCGTTTCTTCTGCCCCCATGGTGATCAAAGATGATCCTACATTGATGTTCACGAATGCCGGCATGAACCAGTTCAAAGATCTTTTCCTGGGCAATGCACCCATTAAATTTGAACGAGCTGCCGATACGCAAAAGTGTTTGCGTGTATCCGGAAAACACAATGATTTGGAGGAAGTTGGTCACGACACCTATCATCACACCATGTTTGAAATGCTTGGCAACTGGTCCTTCGGGGATTATTTTAAAAAGGAAGCTATTCAGTGGGCCTGGGAGCTCCTTACAGATGTTTATGGCATACAGCCTGAGAAACTTTATGTAACAGTATTCGAAGGGGACAAGGAAGACGGAATACCGGCCGACAGCGAGGCATACAATCAATGGAAAGAGATAATCAGCGAAGACCGGATTCTGTACGGAAGCAAAAAGGACAATTTCTGGGAAATGGGCGAAACGGGTCCATGCGGGCCTTGTTCGGAAATCCATGTTGATCTTCGTTCGGAAGAAGAAAAAAAAAACAAGCCAGGAAAAGAGCTGGTAAACCAGGACCACCCTGAAGTGATTGAGATCTGGAACCTGGTATTTATACAGTATAACCGGAGCGGCAGCGGAAAGCTGAATGCCCTCCCGGCAAAACACATTGATACCGGCATGGGGTTTGAAAGATTGTGCATGGTATTGCAAGGAAAAAGGTCAAACTATGATACCGATGTTTTCCAGCCACTCATTCAAAAACTAGAAAAGCTTTCGGCCAAGAAATACGGCAGTAAGAAGGAAACCGATATTGCCATGCGTGTTTGCTCCGACCATGTGCGTGCAGTTGGTTTTGCCATTGCAGATGGACAAATCCCATCCAATACAGGTGCAGGTTACGTGATCAGGAGAATACTGCGGAGAGCCGTGCGCTATGGTTTTACTTTTCTCGATTTCAAAGAGGCTTTCCTTTACGAACTCATTCCCATCCTTGCAGAACAGATGAGCTATATCTTTCCCGAACTCAAACAACAAACACTCATCAGGAAAGTTATCCTGGAAGAAGAAAACTCATTCCTTAGAACACTGGAACAGGGATTGAAACTCTTCGATCAATACACCGACACTGAAAGCAGGAAGTCAAAACAACTGGCTGAGAAATACAAGGCGGCTGCCAAAATGGAGAAAAAAATCATTGATGGTAAATTTGCCTTTGAACTCTTCGACACATACGGATTTCCCATCGACCTGACCAATCTGATCGCCCGTGAAAAGGGATGGAAGGTTGACATGCAAGGATTCCGGGAAGGCCTGGAGCAACAAAAACAAAGATCCCGCAAAGCAGCTGAGGTTGATACCGGCGATTGGGTTATCCTGAATGATCAGGCAGAGGAAACCCGTTTCCTGGGTTACGATCAACTGGAATGTACAGCACAAATTACCCGCTACCGCAAAGTTAGTGCAAAGAAAAAGAGCTTTTACGAGTTAGTACTTGATCAAACGCCTTTTTATGCTGAAGCTGGTGGTCAGGTTGGTGACCGCGGATGGCTTGAAAGTGATGGAAAAAAGATCGAGGTTTTTGACACCAAAAAGCAAAACAACCTGATTGTACATTTGTGCAATGAATTACCTGTGAAACCCGAAGAAGACATTCTGGCTCATGTAGATGCAGAAAAAAGAAGGTTCACAGCAAACAATCATTCAGCCACACATTTACTGCATAAAGCATTGAAGCTGACCCTGGGGGAACATGTTGAACAAAAAGGCTCACTGGTAGAGCCAGAAAGGCTTCGATTCGATTTTAGCCATTTCTCTAAAATGCGTAATGATGAGATACGGAAAGTTGAAAGACTTGTAAATGAAAGGATCAGGAAGAACATTCCCATCAAGGAATACCGTGAACTTCCAATGCATGAAGCAAAACAAATGGGTGCAGTCGCCCTGTTTGGTGAAAAATATGGTGAGGCTGTCAGGGTGATCAGCTTTGATCCGGAATATTCCGTTGAACTTTGCGGAGGCACCCATGTGAATGCTACCGGGCAAATCGGTTTCTTTAAAATTACCAGTGAGTCAGCTATTGCAGCAGGTATCAGGCGTATTGAGGCAATTACTGCTGAAGCGGCAGAAGATTATATATACAATAAAATTGACATGCTTGAGCAAACACGGGAAATCCTGAAGAATCCAAAAGATATTGTACAGGGTGCACAGAAACTGATCGAGGAAAATAGCATGCTGCAGAAAAACCTGGACAAGCTCAAAAAAGAACAATTGAAAAGCATCGGTTCAGAATTAAAGAACATAATCGAAGAAGTGAATGGAATGAATATTATCACTGCGAAGGCTAATACCGATATGAGCGGCGCAAAGGATCTTGCATTCTCTCTTTCACGAGAAATTGAAAATCTGTTCCTCGTGCTTGGCACAAGCGAAGGTAACAAATGCAACCTGACCATAATGATCTCGGAGAACCTGGTGGAAAATAAAAACCTGAATGCAGCGAAGATTATTCGTGAAGCAGCAAAAGAAATCAAAGGCGGAGGTGGCGGCCAGCCTCATTTTGCAACTGCAGGCGGAAACGATCCGTCAGGTCTTGACAGGGCATTCGAAAAAGCAAGGCAATTGATCACTGCCTGATGCATGGCAACAAAAAGCAATTTGCCTGATTTTCTTGAATGCTGCAAAAATTTCACTTAACTTTGAATTGGGGGAATTCAGCAGAAAACCTTATAAATCAAATAAGAGTATTGTTGATAATTCTTTTAGTAACTTGTATTTTAAGTTTTTGCAAAAGAGCATTTTTGTTATATATTTACCTTGAATGATACTATCTAATAGTAAGTTACACTGGCATTAGAAAAATTATGATTAAACTCAGAATAAAAATTATACTTTCTTTTTTGTTTTTCTTATTCTCGGGCAGTGAGTTTGCTAATGCACAGGTTGAAGATCCGAATAATTTTTCTGTGATAAGCGATCCGCTTTCAATCCTAAACAGTGCCCAGGGCTGGTCTTTGCAAGACAATGGCAAATGGGCCTATGAAATGAATACGATCCCAACCTCAAACAGCCGGACCGTTCGCAACCCCAGCCCAAAAGAACGTCTTGGAATTGATAATTTCATCCGCCTTGAATTGAAGAAGGTATTGATTGAAGACAAACAGTACAACGTCCTGATCAAGATATACCGGGATGGGAAATATGAGTTTCCCATGCTGGAGGACGGTTGGATCAATTACAATTCGGCCAAGTTCTGGGTTTTCCCGGCTGAAAACCTGATTCATGTTTTTCCGGATGATGTTGAATTTGACAATGCCTATGCCGTAAATATGGATGTTTACTGTTTCGGGGAGGTCGATGATTACAACCCTTATACCCTGAGCGATAAAATCGTGAACAAGATCAACCGCACCATTGATGCTACCAATGTAAATGCCGCAAATCTTGTGATCGCTGTCTGGCCGTTGCGCGATAACGATGCTGAAGTGATACGGTTTAAAATTGTTGAAACATACAATAAAAAAACCATTACGGGGTATTATCTTGAACCCTCTAACATCAAAAAGATCTTTGCTAATTCTTATTACCAGACCTACTACTACGAGTTTAAAAGCTTCATCAAAGACGCAGAGATATACAACATCCCCATTGAGTCGGTAAATAATGAATACATGTCCTTTTATAGATGGGGTGTATTAAAATATCAGGCAGGCAATTACGATGGAGCGGTTCAGGACTTTGACAAAGCAGTCGAATTGAATCCTGAATCAAAGGACTTCATGCTTTTCTCCTACAGAGGAAATGCAAAAACAAAATTAAGAGACTTCAATGGAGCCATTGAAGACTTTGACCGTGCCCTCGACATCGAACCGACAGAGGTGGCGGATTATTCAAATTGGGTGAGAAATTATTACAACCGGGGGGTAGCAAAGTTTTATGTAAATGATCTGAACGGTGCCTGCCGCGACTGGCACAATGCTTACGAACTGGGGTTCGGAGTTGCACTGGAATATTTGAATAATTATTGCCAATAAGGAATTATGGACTGGATTGACAATGAATAAAAATAAACGAACATATATTTGGCTCGTTCTTTTGATTGCCCTGTTTGCCTCGGCGCCTGTAGCATCAAATGCACAGGCATACATGGAAGGCCGTTCGCGTTTCTTCGATAACTGGCGGATGAATGTAAACCTTGGCAGCACACTCTTCTACGGGGATATCCAGAACTATAAGTTTGCACCTTACAAAGAAGACTGGAGACTTGCTTATGGCATCATGTTCAGAAAACAGTTCTCCCCGGTATTCGGGCTCGGTTTCCAACTTTTGAACGGAAGACTCCACGGAACCAAATTGTTTTATAATAACGATGCTCCTGCCAATCTCATGTTCGATGCAAAGGTGTTTGAATACAACCTCCATGCAGTCCTTGACTTTACCAATCTTTTTGGCGGCTTCAATCCCAATCGTCTATTTAGTATATATGGCCTGGCAGGTGTTGGATTTTCAAACTGGGAATCTGAATTGAAAGATTATAATACCGGAAAAGTTCTCCGCCGGAGTGGTTTTACCGGTAGCGGGCCTCATGGACGTACAACGGAGCTGGTATTCCCGGTTGGTATGGGCTTCAGTTTCAACCTGAATGATTCCTGGGGTCTGAACCTCGAAAGCACACTGCATGGAGCTAATTCGGACATGGTGGATGCAAGCAAAGGAGGATTCCAGTATGATGTGTATAATTATTCTATGCTTGGCCTAACATATAATTTTAATAATTCCCGTATTTTCAGAGGCGACCCGGCAAGGCGAGAGGAAAGAATTCAGAGAAGGCAGTCGAAAATGTACGAATCGGAAGTGAATAAATACGACAAGCAGCTTGAATATAAAAAAGCTAAACCTTCCAAATCATACGAAAAGGAATTAAAAAAATACGAATACGAACAAAAATATGAGCTTTCTCCCGATCAGCCAACCCAAATGCAGCCGAGTGATGCTGAAGAATTCAAGCGGGAACATGCACGTGGTGATCTTCCGGTTGTTGCAGAATATGAGATCGTGGGCATTTTCGACAGAGACGTGAGGCAGGGCAAACGACCCATAATGGAAGAACCTTTAGAGGTTGAAGTTATGGCAATGCCTTCGGCAACCACATTAACAACACCAATCCGGGAAGTGGAAGAAGACAAACCCAGAGGGCGTATTTTAACCGACAATAAGATACCGAATATTCTGCGCGCTGAAAATGTTTACTTTGAAAGCAAGGGAAGAATAATCAAAGAGGATCAGACAAACACAGATCAAAACTCAGTTACTGGCAGCAAAATACCCGACATGACAGGTGTCACTTTCGGAGTTCAGATAATGGCCAAAAGTCACGGCAGGATGAACATTCATGATCTGGCTTCCAGGTACCAGATCGATAGCCGGATCTATGAAGATCCTAGCAATGGGCTCTACCGCTATGTTGCCGGCTGGTTCAATAGCTTCCAGGCAGCCAATGATTACGCCATGGTTTTGAGAAACAAAGGCATTTATGATGCTTTTGTAGTGGCTTACAGGGATGGAAAACGCATTTCCCTGTCGTCTGTTATGAGATAATAAGCATTCCTTTACCAATAATCCTTATATTTAGTCAAATTAATTTGATTAAAATCTTGTCAGATCAATATGAACATCCAACTTATCGAACCTGACGAACTGCATCAGTATGGGATCTGCGGCTATAAAAATGTTTATAAAGGACTTGGATATGCCTCGAAAATGATCAATGCGTGTATTGCTGAAGCCAAGGACCAAAATATGCTGGGAGTAGCAGTTGTAACACGGAAGACATCTTTTATGGTAGGTGAGGAGATATTCCTTAAGGCTGGTTTCCTGCCTGTTGACAATAAAGAGCCTGATTTCAAATTGCTGGTTTACAAATTCAATACCGAACATCCTGATCCTCATTTTCTTCATCATGACAAGAAGAACCTGGCTCCATACCAGAAGGGGCTATTTATTTTGCGCGCCAATCAATGCCCCTACTCCCTGAAAAACGTAAAGGGCATCGTGAATAAAGCCAGGAGTGATTTCGGGATCAATGCCTGTGTTGTTGATTTAAAGTCATACAAAGATGCTCAGAAATCTCCTTGTGCTTTCGGGACTTTTTGCATCATCTTTAACGGGGAGATCATCAGCTACCACCCCATCAGTGAAACAAGGTTTGGTAATATCATGAAGAAGTTGACTGGCTGAAAGTTAATGTGAAGAGATGAAGTGCAAGGGCTTATCTGCCTTATTCTTATCTGTAAGCTTTATAAATTAACTACACACCAGGTATTTATGAGGGTACCACTTGACATTCCGGCTATACATCCTTAAATTTCGTCCCATACAAACCAAAAGCAGGATATTATGAAAGTTCCATTTACAACACAGGAGTTTTTTTATGTCATCCTTCAGTACAACCAGCTGTTTTTCCCGGTACAGCTCATCATCATGCTGCTGGGACTTGCAGCTTTATATCTGGTTTTTACAAGAACCGGCACGGCAAATAAGTTGATTGCATCCTTCCTGGGATTGCTATGGCTATGGACAGGTACTGCCTATCATTTTGCATCTTTCACGAGCATCAATCCGGCCGCCTGGGGATTCGGGAGTCTCTTCATATTACAGGCACTTTTCTTCTTCTACGAGGGATTGATCAGAAAAAGGATAATTTTTGAATTCGAAAAGAATGCACGAAACTATGTGGCCATATTCTTTATTATTTACGGAATCCTCATTTACCCTCTCATTCAGTTGATCATGCATTCCGGATGGAAGGAAGCTATTACGCTTGGCCTTCCCTGTCCGGGCACCATTCTCACATTTGGCTTCCTTTTGTTATNNGCAAGAAATGTGAAAAAGTACCTGCTGATCATTCCCAGCATCTGGACCCTTATCGGATTGGGAGCTGCGATAAATTTTGGTGTTTGGCAGGATTTTATGATGCTGATTGCTGCGCTTTCGGCAAACATATGGATTCTTTCCATGAAAAGAAATAAAGCAGAAGCTCAGCTCGCATAAATGCTAAAATTGCAACACATTACATATTTGCTTGTCACTCATATTAAGAAACAATACTTTTGTGCTATGAGGTCCCGTAACATTATCATAATTCTTTTACTGTTCAACTTTGTTTTCCTGACTTCGTCAATGGGACA
>NPIE01010146.1_pt1 | contig 14645 bp, 9 predicted proteins | sample 8637661 | NCBI WGS metagenome assembly NPIE01 (sample SAMN07420842, study PRJNA396082) | bioreactor metagenome | isolation source: sample BA12 brine-fed electro-methanogenic bioreactor BA | place: Japan: Kochi | collected 2016-12-09 | reverse complement strand
GGGAGATGTAGGCCTTGCGCATGGGTTCAAGGTACCGGTCCGGGTCGGGGTGTTCCATGCGCGCGCGGGCATAACCGACGCCGGGACGGTCATGGTCCATGAAAGGGTCGTGAGTATCCATATAATGAAGATACAGATAGAATGGCGCGTCGTCGGGACGATCATTTCCATCCAGCCAGTCCAGCGCGATTCGGGTAACCGCGTCGGCCGGCTGATAGAAATCGGTGATGCGCAGTCTGCCGCCGCGGAGCCTGCCTTCAGCGGTCATGAATACTTTACGCAATACGCCGTACATGGACAAGTGCTGCGCGGAACTTGGCGCGCGAAAAAGCAGTTCTGGTTTGAGTTCTGTATAGTGCGAGAAGCCGCGATGCATTCCGAATATGCGGGTCATGTTCGGGTTGTTGGAGAAGCCCTTCGTGAAATAACCGCCGCGATGGAGCAGTTCAGCCAGGGTTTCGACCTCAGGCGATAACACGGCTGTCTTGGTCGTGGCCCCATGCCCTTCAGGATATAGTCCGGTAAACATAACGCCGAAGGAGGGCTTGGTCCAGGATGCTTGCGAAAAAGCGTGATGGAACACAATGCCGTCTTCAGCGAATGTGTTCAGATGCGGCGTATACGCCTGGGCCTCCTGATCGTATAAGCGCAAATAGTCCGCGCGCAGCGCGTCAACACTGCAAAGAATTATGTTGGGACCATTGCTGTGCTGCTCTGGCGTAAACTCAATATCAGGCGCCGTCGAGCCAACCACGGCTGAAATAATTGCCGCCGCAGCCAATATCCCCAACCAGCCCGCCAGCGCCAATCCCGTGAATCCAGCCGCCGTAAAATGAAAAATCCGCTTGAATCCTTCCATTTTAATAAAAGCGACTACGCCGAACAGCAAGGCCAAGCCGCATGAAAGCGTAAAAAGCATGGCAATATCGCGCGACGTCATCGCGTGGCTGTGCAGAATATCGCGCTGGTATCGAAATGCGCTGATAATCAAACCGCCCAACGCGAAGGTGATTGCATGGACCAAGGCAACAGTCGCCGGCCATGACGGAAACCGGTCAAAGAGCAAGGATAAAAACAGCAACCCGCCGGCAACGACGAGCCCCAATCCGGTAAAGAACGCGCCATAGGCGACAACGCCCCAAGGCAGCAATCCCCAGTTATCCAGCCCGGGCAACCTGGACAGAATCCAGAAGGATTCAAGGAATGCAATTACTGCGCCGGTAAACAGGCCCGCGAATGCGCCGGATACAAGCAGTGACGCAAATTCACGGCGATAGCGACGTGTTTCTTCCACAGTCAATAAAGGCGCTAATTCAGCTTGATTTTGCGCCAGATGACTGGCCACATAGGCGCGGTCGGAATCAAGCCGCTCTTTGTCAGGACGCCCACCAAACAGCAGCAGCGGCACGCTAAGCGCAAAGGGGACAATCTCGCCGGCCCAAAGCCCAAGATGCCCACCCAAAATCGCCACGGCATGACCCGCCGAGCCGCCCAGCACCAGGCCGAAGGCCGCTTCGCGCACGCCCAGTCCGGAAATAGTGAACGCAAGCACCGAAGCGGTAATCATAAGCGGGCTTACAAAAAAGATATCCGCGACAGATACATTGGTCGCGCGAATGGCCATGAAGGTGAAAAAGTACATTGAACAGGTGCCAAGATGTACCAGCACTCCAAAAAGCAGGGCCGCAATCAACGCACTTTTATTCTCGCCATAAGCGGTGGCCGCGCGGCCGAGCTTGTTAATCAATCCCCGTGCGATCGGCGGCGCTGGAAAAACCGCCGCCAACACTTGTATGACCCGCGGGTTCAGCAACAGCAATAAACTGCCGGACACGCCGCCAAGGAGGCACAACATGATAGCCGCCAGCAGCATGGTGTTGAATTGCAGGAATTTGAACCCGAGCGGAAAGGTCACAAACACCAGAAAGGACAACGCAATAATGCCGGTCAGCTTCTCGACAGCAACGACGGTCGCGCATTTTACCGGTTCACGCGTATAGCGCGATGACTCGACAAGACGGTAACCATCCAACCCAAGCGTCCCAGGCAGCAACAGCCCAATAGCCCGGCCCATGAACCATTGATGCGCCAGGTAAATAAAGGGGATACGCAATCCCTGTCCTGACAGCAACAAATGCCAGCGGATGATTCCGGCAGTAATACCAAGAAGTTTAACGACGGTCGCGCATCCCATCCAGAATAAAAAGGCGCCGGGACCGGTAGAACTCGCCTCTCTCAATGTACGCCATACGTCCAGTGGCCCGACATCTCCGAATAGACTCTCGAAGCCGAATATTTCGGGCCGGAAAAGCAATACAAACAACCCCGCAACAACACATAATTTCACACTGAAAACAACGATTTGTTTTTTCATACTGATTAATATCCAATGCCCCGAAAATATACCAAGATGCTCTGCAACACAGATTGTAGAAAACAATATCACATTTTACAAAAAGGGAACAACACGCAACAATCCTCCGAGTTGCAGATTTCCCAACAACTCGTTTATGATTGTTGCGTTTGGATGCCAATTGTTCGCAACTAAAATGATTGATTTGCCGTGGACCCAACCGTACAACAAACCATGCCGTGGTTGAAAGATGCGTCGCCATTGGAAATGACGCACGCCATCGAAGCGCTGTATCATGTGCATGGGCTCATGGCCGCGCTTACAGACCTTAACACATTACTTGAACGAATCAGTGAGGAAGGACGACTGGTCGCACGCGCCGAAGCGGCCTCGGTCATGCTCTATGATGAGCGAACAGAGGAATTGTATTTTTTCGTCGCCCTGGGCGACAGCGGCGACCAGGAGGTGCTCAAAAGAGAGGTGCGGCTTAAATTGGGGCAAGGCATTGCCGGCGCGGCCGCCCGCGAACGCGCCACTATCCATGTGCCCGATGTAGAAAGAGACAGCCGCTTTTTTCGCGGCGCCGATAAAGCCAGTCGCTTCCAGACGCGCACTATTCTCGCCGTTCCAATGATTGAGCGAAACCGGCTGATAGGGGTGCTGGAATTAGTAAATAAAATAGGGGACAAATCATTTTCGCCGCTTGATCAGCATGTCATGGAAATATTCTCTTCGGTTGCGGCGTCGGCCGTGGCCAATGCGCGACTGATTGAACAGCAAATCAAAAATGAACGTTTGGCCGCTATCGGCCAAGCCATTGCCGGATTGACGCACCATATAAAAAACATTCTGACTGGCCTCAACAGCAGTGCCGAATTGATTGATCTTGCCATGGCGCGAGACAATGGCGCCCTTGTGAAAAAGACTTGGCCCGTATTGCGACGCAGCACCTATCGCATCTCAAATTTCGTACAAGACCTACTCACATTTGTCAAGGCGAGAAAGCCCATGACGCAAGCCTGTGACGCACACCACTTGCTCATTGAGGTATGCGAAACGATGCGCGACCTGGTGGATAAGAAAAAAATTGCTTTAAACGTGGAGGTCTCAGAAAATCTACCGCCGCTGAAAGCCGATCCAGACGCGTTGTTTCGCTGCCTGATGAACCTGGTGGGCAATGCTGTGGACGCCGTGCCGGAGAAGAGCGGCGCAATACACATTTCTGCGCGCCAATCACGTCAAGACAACGTGGACATTTATATTACGGACAATGGCCCGGGTATTCCGGCGGACATGCGAGAAAAAGTATTTGAAATATTTTTCTCAACCAAAGGGACGCGCGGCACTGGTCTTGGCCTTGCCTGCGCGGCAAAAATTGCGCAAGAACATGGCGGCGACCTCGCGTTGTTGGAAAGCGCAAAAGGCGCCTGTTTTTGTTTGTCTTTACCGGTTACGGATTCATGTTGTGATGATATGCTACAGGAGGAAATGTGAAACTGACGTCACTTTTAAAAAACAAGGATGTTCTAGGTTGGGTGATATGGGCTCTTGTAACGCTGCTGCTCGTCGGGCCAAGCATTTATTTCATCTATTTGATCACCTATGACACGGCCACAACACTGGTTCGCATTGTGGCCGGCATATTTTCTGCCGCCATTCTTTCTGGTTTTCTAACGTGGTTTGGCAACGAGATATGGTTTCGTTTGATGAAAAAAAAATATGAGGCGCGTCGTAAGAAAGCGCGCAAAGCGCGCAAAAAATAGATATACAACTCCATGACGTGAAGGGCGTAATCCATGGCAGACACATGGGAAATTGCGGCTTACGTAGAAGAACATCCAGACGATCATCCACAGCGATGGCGGTTGGCAAAAAAGTTCTATGCCGAACATGAATATCGACATGCCCTCGACCACCTCAATGTGCTGAAGCATGAATGGACGCCGAAACTTAATGTCCGGCGTTATATTGCCGCCACATATTACCGCCTTGGTCGATATGAAGAAGCCGCATTGGAGCTCGAGGAGGCGCTGGGGGAATGGCCCGACGACATCGGATTGCGCGAACAACTGGCCCATATTTATCAGGCGGACGGCAATTTGGAACGCGCATTGGAAGTATGGGAATATGTGCTGAAGCGTTTCCCCGACAACACAATGGCGCAAAAAGCCGTCCATAAAATCAAAGTTTCTCTTGCGTTTAAACAGCCTCCTGACGCTCAAGATAAACAGGGGTCCTTCAGTTCAGACCCCGGCGACCAAGGGGATGTGGATGGCCCTTTGCCCATGCCTGGCGCTATCTGCTCCAAATGTGGCGCCCGAAACAGCGATGAATTCGATTCTTGCTGGCGTTGCGGGCAGCCCATTCAGCTGCGTGACGCCCCCTTCTTCAACACGCCTTCCATTGAAGCGCATGGCCCATTGCTGCTGCGTCCCGAAACCCTCGTTTTTACAGCGCTGCTCTTGCTTCTCGGTCTTCTGGCAATCATTGTATGGCTGGGCTTGCTGTTGCTGTTTCGGTATCAGGAAGCGGCAGATATGCCCATGGCCGCCATCGCCGACATTTATGACCAGGTCTTGGCGCCCAGCCGTATCGCTACGGGCGTCAGTCTGTTAATCGTCTGGCCATTGGTCTTACAAGCCCTGCTGCGCCTGTTTCGGGTCACGCCAATACCGCCGTCAATGCTTGTCTACTTGACCGGTTTGATATTGGGCGCCATTACTTTCTTCTTCCTCTTGTTGCCTGCGCCGATGGTTATTCCCGGCATTGCATTGCCGTTGCTGCTCTCCCTCGGCCTGTTGTTGGTCGGCGTGAAGATGAAGGTGACCAAAGCCCTGAGCGCCTGGCTGATTCAGGCGATTGTTATTGGGACGTTAGGCGTTTCCGTCTTCTGGCTCACCGAGTGCAGGATGTTTGGCGCCATCTTTAATCCCATTACCGAAGTGAAGGCAATACACGCTTATATGCGTGCGCCGACTTTACAGCATGACATTACACCGGTGCGTCTACCAAACGCCATAACGCCCATCAGGCAGAAAGTGATGTGGCGCGCCACAGGTTCGGATTGGCTGGACGCGCGCGCGTCCAAAGTCAGTCTGATCCTGCGTCTTGAAGCGGAAAGTTCGGTACTGCGCTTCCAAATCTATGAGGGAAGCGATTTGCGTTGTCATGAAGAAGTCGGGCCGACACAAAATACCACAATTTTTTATAATGTAGTCCCGAATACTGTCTATGAAATCGTTGTTGCCGGCGAAGAAAACACTATTGCGCAAGTCATCGTTCAAAGTCCGCTTACAGTTGAGTTTCTCGATTGACTGCCAGCATCTTTTCAATGCAGACATTGCCTGCAACCACATCAATTCCAGTATTTGCAGTAGGACGAGCAGGATGAGTAGGATAGGCAGACTAGCCCGTATATCTCACCGGGTTTCGTCGCGAGCCCACGTAGATTGCGTTTTATCAACGCGTTTTGTGCAGACCGCTGGATGACAGCGTGTTTGTATGCGTCGAACTCGGCGGGCAAGCAAAATGCCTGAGACGACCTAAGATGCGTCGGCGCAACGCAAAACCGGTGAGATATGCGGGTTAATACTTCAGCCCCAGAACTATCTCGGTTGACAAAGCAACAACAAACAGGCGCATATGAGGCATTATTGAAAGTCCTTCATGTTTATAAAGATTTTGACCCGCCGGTTCGTGGAGGCATGGAGCGGCATATGGCGCTCATGTGCCGGTTTCAACAGCAGTGGTGCGAAGTGGAAGCGCTAATTTGTTCTCGTTCCCTAAAAACACATTCATACGAATATGAAGGCATTCCAATCACTGCCGTGGGCGAATTGGGGCGTTTCCAAAGCGCGCCTGTAGCGCCTTTATTTCCTGTATATCTGAAACAGCGTCGCGCCGATGTCGTGGTCATGCACTGTCCAAACCCCACCGCTGAATTAAGCTGGCTGACAACCCGTCCCGATGGCGTCCTGGTGGTGCGTTATCAGAGCGATGTTGTCCGCCAGGCCTCCGCCATGCGCGTTTATCGTCCATTCCTTGTACATTTCCTGCGTAAAGCTGCTATGATTCTTCCAACATCGGAGCACTATGTCTCTTCCTCGCCCATGCTGTCTAAATTCAAGGATAAATGCGTCGTCGTTCCCTTGGGAATCATACCCGAAGAATATGCGCCGCCGCCGTTGGAAGTGATTGCTGCGCTGCATCGTCGTTACGGGAATCCGTATGTTTTTTTCTGCGGCGTACACCGATATTACAAAGGACTGCCATGGCTTATTCGCGCCGCTGCGAAAATCAACGCGCCCGTGGTTATTGCCGGTGACGGTCCTGAACGAATCGCCAACATGGCCCTCGCTGAAGAATTGGGCGTAGAGATCGCTTTTCCCGGAGCATTGACCCATGAAGAACTGGTGGCCCATTTACATGGCTGCGCCGTGTTTGCGTTTCCGTCGTCCGAGCGCAGCGAGGCATTCGGTCTGTCGCTGCTGGAAGCGCACGCATGCGGCAAGCCGGCCGTAGCCACGCGCCTTGGAACGGGCGTTGAGTTCGTGAATGAAGACGGCGCGACCGGACTTAATGTGCCGCCCAAGGATGCCGCAGCACTGGCAGCAGCCGTCAATCGCTTGTTGTCCGATGCAGCGCTGCGCGAAGCCATGGGCGCCAACGCCCGTGAGAGGGTGCGAACCCTTTTTAACGCCGAGCGCGTTGCACGCCAAGAATATGAGTTGTATGAACGCCTATGCGATGCATGACGCCTGACAGGACAGGGATATGATCCCGTATCAATATGCAATATTCGCCTATCTGCTGGCAGTGAGTTTTGGACTGTCTCTTGCGCTTACCCACGCAGTGAAGAAAGTTGCACTGCGATGGGACATCATGGACCATCCCGCTGGTAGAAAAAGCCATCAAGCGCCAACGCCGTTGTTGGGCGGCGTGGCCATATTTGCCGCATTTTACGGCGTACTTATGGCGCATCTTATTGCGTTGTCGCTCTTGCGTCCCTTTGGCGCGGCGTGGATAGAGGAGCGCTTGCTGGCGATACTGGGGGCGGACGGCGGATTCAAACTCGCGGGCATCCTGATCGCAGGCGTTATGATTTTTGCCCTCGGCGTGATTGATGACCTGCACGTATTGTCGCCCTGGATGAAACTCGTCGGACAGATATTCATCGCGGTGGTGTTGGTAAGTTTCGGGCTGCGCATCCAGGTCTTCGTCTTCAACGACATGCTGACCTCTTCCTTGGCCACTATATTCTGGGTGGTGCTGATAGTGAACAGTATGAATCTATTGGACAATATGGACGGGTTGAGCGGCGGGGTCTCCATCATCGCCGCAGCGACTTTCTTTCTTTGCGTCCAACCCTACGACACCTATTTCATGGTCCGGGTTCTGCTGATAATCTTCGCCGGCGCCATGGGCGGATTCCTGTATCACAACCTGCCGCCGGCTAGAATATTTATGGGGGATTGCGGCGCCATGTTCAGCGGATACTTTCTGGCGACCATCGCTATCGTCGGCACCTTTCACCTCGAAGGACACAGCAATACGCGCATCGCCGTTGCCGCGCCCCTGATGGCCTTGAGCGTTCCGCTGTTTGATACGATGAGCGTCATTTATATTCGCTGGCGCAATGGTGATTCCATTATGCTTGGCGACAAACGCCACTTCTCGCATCGGCTGGTCGAGGTCGGCATGCGCCCGCCCATGGCGGTGTATTTTATCTATATGGTGGCTATTCTTGTTGGATTGAATGGAGCCCTGCTGCCTAAAATGGATATCGGCGGCACTATCATCATACTCGCGCAAACCTTGGGTATCTTCGTGCTTATTGTATTGCTGATGAATGCCGGAAAACGAAATGGAGCAAATTGACGATGGCCAGAAAACAACGGCCTTCCCCGAACAGAAACACCTCTACTCCTTCACAATCAGCGTCCGATTCATTGATTGCGCGGGAAACGCCGCAATCCTTTTTCTTGGCGCAGTGGCCCGAGACATTTTCGCCCCCGCGCGTAACCACGTTCATGGTTGCCGCATCGCTGGTCCTTGGGGTCATGGTCTTCGTGACAGCGTCTCTGGACGGTTTCACGGCGCTGAAAATCGGGCTGGCCCAGCATCTCGGGCTTACCATGCCGGAACTCGTGTCCACCGCCAATTTCGATGTGGCCTTTGTTATATGGGGACTGGGCACGGTGGTTCTGATGGGGTTAATTCATCCTTGTCTAGGACTTTGTATGCTGGTTCTTGCCCGGGCCTGGCTTGACGGCTATACCTTTCCGGGCGACAACATATATTTTACGTGGAGCATATATTTGTTGCTGGCCCTTTGGCTTGTCAAGCCGCTGAGAAGGCGCGCGCCGATTCGAACGCCCATGCCGGCAACGCTTTATGGCGCATTTATTCTTATGATTTTCATAACCACGCGATATACCTCCCAGTATTACACCACTTATCAATTGCTTTGGTTGTGGATTGGTTACGGCGCGCTGTTCCTGTTGATTGTCAATGCTGTTCGCGATACTGCCGCATTCAATCTGAGTCTGACCGTTTTCCTTTTCGCCATGGGACTACAGGCGGTTTTCAGCATTCTTCATTTTGAATACCTCCTTCCCTTTCTTCGCGAGGTCATCAAGGACCCGGCGGTACTCCGCAGTTTTTTCAATACCAATGTGATTACGCCCGAATTGGCGCGTCGGTTCATGGTTAACCGCGCTTTCGGTTCCATGCTGTTCCCCAACGCATTAGCCGCTTACTTGCTTCTCGGCATCCCTTTTGCCTGCGTCATGACCGTCCCATACTGGCGCGACCTTCAGACTGCGCTGAAAGGTATCCCGAAAAAAAATGTCCAGCCTGAGGAAGTCCGTGAACGCATGCTCGTGCTGTCCCTCTCCATCTTTACCGGCGTCCTATCTTTTATCGCTGTCTTTTTTGTTGCCCATTTTCCCAAAGAGTATCGTCAGGCCAACCAGCCGCTTCCAGTTTATCTGGACACCGCGCCCTTGGCGGTTATGGCCTTTCTTGTCGCTGCCGGCGCCGGCCTGGCGTGCTGTTTACTGTTGTTGCGGCTCGGTTTGTTTCGATGCTGGTTGTTATTGCGCTTTTTCGGGACCGCCATACTCGCCCCGCTTCTTGTATACACCTTGTGGATCACTTACTCCAGAGGCGCTTATCTCGCATTGATTGCAACGAGTGTCTGGGGCGTTGTTTTATATTATGTTCAAGACCGACATTGGCGCTTGTTGCGCGATAAATTATTTTTAACCCATTCGTTCGGGGTTTTGATTGTAATCGTGTTGTTGGCATGCGGCGTACTAATCATCTCAATGGTTGCTGCGTCAAATGACGCCTGGGCGCAATTCCAGGAAGCCCCTCCATCGGACCCGCGCACGCATGTAAGTCAGGAAGGACTTACACTGACCATGAGCGACCTTGCCGACCCGGCTTCTTTTCGTCTCCGCCTTGGGTACTGGCGCGTCGCATGGCGTATGGCCGTGGGAAACCTGCTTACGGGCGTGGGACTGGGCAACTTCGCCATCGCGTATCCCGCCTATCAGTATGTCGGCGCCGGAGACGTGCGCGAAGCGCACAATGGTTATCTGCAAATGTTTGCGGAAACCGGTCTGGCGGGAGGAGTTCTATTCGCCGCTTTTTGGATTTGCATCGGTCTGTGGGGCGCGGACCGTATTGTTCGCGAACAGAATAAACGAGAAAAACTTCTTCTGCTTGGCATTTATTGCGGTATTGTCGCATTCTGCGCTCATGCCTTTCTCGACATTAATTTCAGTCATCCGTCCTTGATGCTTTTTGCCGTTACCGCTGCCGGATTATTTTATACACGCGCCAATACCTGCCATGACGTGCAAAAAGCGGAGACGGAAATATATGTGAAGCAAGGCCCTAAGAAACCTTCTTATGGTCATGCTGTCGCGGCGGCGATCCTCCTGCTCTTGCTGCTGGTATTCGGCGCGGCCGCAGGACGCGTGTATTCCCAACAGCTGGCGCTCAATCGGTATGGATTCATAAATGTATCCAATGACAACGAACTCAACCGCCGCATGCGTACCGGACGGTTCTTTCTAATGGACTTGTCGCAGGCGGGTTTTACCCTGATGAAGGGTGAAAAACTGGCCCGTTCTCCGCAAATTCCCGTGTCACTGGTGCGATTATTTTTTGATGATTTCACAAAACTGGAGACGCTTTGCACCTTTTATAAACCTTCGCAGGAGGTAGCGCGACGCTTTCTGCTTCGGGAACCCGGCGAGCCCATTCATCCAGAAGGATTGATGGTGGTGCGCCGTCCTTTCTTAACGCGCCGACTCGCCTTGGAACGCATCGCCTATTGGCTGGAAGAACTTGAAACCCTGGACCGACGCTTCCCCTTCTCGCCCGAATTGGCCCTGCACATCGCCACATGGTATGAAATGCATGTGCATCATATTATTAATTTCGACGGCGATGTTCATCGCCCGGGCTGGGTCGCCAACTTCCTGAAATGGGCGGAAATCATGACTTTGAGAAACCCAACTCATGCAGACATGCGCATGTATTATGCGCGCGCGCTCTTGTGGCCCGCGCTGCATGAGCCTTTTGAAGGCGCACAACGCGACCAGGACGAGTATATCGGGAAATCAGTAGCGCAGTGGGAGCATATGCTGGCCCTCGCCCCAATCTCGCCCGGCCATCGTTATCATTATATTGCCGCCTTGGAGTTGATTGCCAATCACTACAGTGAACATGGTGATGAAGATAGCGCAAAACACCATCGCGAACGCGCTGCGGAACTGCGCACCGAAGCGGTTGAACTACAGCGCAAAAGGCAGGAAGCGCAATTGTATCCGTGAGCGTTTGAAAATGACAGATTTGTCCCAATGCAATGCCGGTCCTGCGTTATTCGTGTAGTATTTTTGTTTTCGCCAGAGGAGTGATAGTCGTTGGCTGTTCAGCGAATATTTATTCCGGCGGAGTATTTGTTTTCCCAACTCCTGTCTTTTATATAAGACAGCTATTAACCCAAGGATTATGTTAAACGTTTCAACAATGGAAAGGTGTTCTGCAATGAGTAAGTGGCGTATGCTGTTAGTTTGTTGTTTTCTTGGCAGTTTGGTTGTATTGGGCTGCGGCGGTCAAAAAACGCCTACGCAACCTGTAGTTGAGCAGCCTACTGTAGTGGATACTTCCAAACCACCGAAAGAAGAGGAAGTAATCGCCCCCCCTGTCGTTGAGGTCGTGCCGACTGATACGCCGGAACCGACTGCGGACCCGGTGGTTACGGAGGAAGTGGATGCGCCGGGCGAACAGGCAGTACAAGGCGGCGTGCCCAAAGCGGTTGTTGATGAACCGGTTTTTAATTATGGTAAGCGCAACGATGATGAGAGCGTGACACACCATTTCGTTTTGCGTAACGATGGCACAGGCATACTGAAGATAGAAAATGTTCGCGCATCCTGTGGATGTACCACGACGGACTTGCCTACCGACACGCTGGCGCCGGGCGAAGAAGTCAAAATCGGAGCGGTCACCAACCTACGGGGCAGACAAGGCAAACAGGTCAAAACTGTAACCGTCTTCACCAACGACCCCGAGAATCAAACCATTCAACTTCGGCTTGAGGGCGAGGTGCAGGCATCAATCATGATTGAGCCAACGGCGGTAAACTTCGGACGTATTGACGATAATGAACCGCGCGAAGCGAAAGTCACCGTTAAGTCCACAAAAGATGACCTGACCTTTGCCATTATTTCCGCCGAATTAACTGATATGGACTTTGTCGAACATGATATTACGGAAGTTGAGGAAGGACGCGCCTTCGATATCGTCATCAAGACCACCGGAGAACTCCCTGTCGGCAATCACAACAGTCGTATGATTATCAGAACGGATGCGCGCGAAAGGGCCGTGCTCTGGCTGCCTATCAGTATGCAGGTGGTAGGCGCGCTTCAAGTCATGCCGCCCGTTATCAACATACGCTATAGTGAAGAACCAGGCGATGTGGAACAACAACAACTGCGCATCACGCCGGGGCGGGTCGCGGAATTTGAAATCCTGGATGTTGTCGCACCGATAGACAGTATTGAGACTACCTTGATGTCTACTGGCGATAACGCCTATACATTACGTTTGTCCAATATGCCGCGTAACGACGACCTTGAAGGTAAGAGTGTTGTTCTGCGCACCAATATCCCAGGGCATGAAGAAATTGATATCCCTTTTAATATTTATAAGCCAAGACGACCGACCCAACAGCGTTTGCCCAATATCGCTCCGGCCTTGCGTGAACGCATGAAACGGCCGCCGACAGGCGTGGAAGATGTCGCTGATGCGCCAACCACTCAAACAAATACGCAAGAATAGTTGCGATTTGAAACCTTTTTAATGGTATGTAGTGTCCAAAGCCTTGGGCTCCCTTGTGACCCCAAGGCTTTTGCCTTATCCGGGCGTTTTTTGCGTACTTACCTTTTGGGCTTATACTAAAGTCGTGAGTACAAATCGATATAATGCCCCAACCCATTCTGTATGAAATACATTTCGGAGAGGAGAATCCTGATGAACAGAAGAGCAACTGACTTTCTTCGCGCGGCCTTATTCGTTCTTGCACTTGCAATTGTTGCCGCCCCCGTAGGCGCTTCCACATTGCGGGCGAGCGAAAACCTCACCCCGTTGGACAAGTATGTAGCGGCGCCTGACGATAATTATCAGTGGGAACTCAAACACACGCATGAAGGCGACGGCTGGAAGGGCCATGTCATCCACCTCGTTTCCCAGTCTTGGCGGACGCCGGAAATTGTGGACCGTACGTTATGGGAGCATTGGCTTGTCGTCATGGTCCCGGATGCGCCAAGCAGCACAACATCCCTCATGATCATCGGCGGAGGGAGCAACAGCGGCAACATGCCGCGCGGGGCCGAAGCAAATCTGCGCAGAGCCGTACGAGCGACGAATACCGTCGTTGCCCAATTGCATCAAGTGCCCAATCAACCGCTGTATTTTGCCGAAGAAGAGGGGCGCCGCCGTGGTGAGGATTCGCTTATCGCCTATAATTGGGTGAAGTTTATGCATACCGGCGACGCCACCTGGCTTACGCGTCTGCCCATGACCAAGAGTGTTGTGCGCGCCATGGACACAGTGCAGGCTTTCTGCGCTTCTGAAGATGGCGGCAATATTGCGGTCGAGGACTTTGTCGTTGCTGGCGCTTCGAAGCGCGGCTGGACCACCTGGACCACGGCGGCAGTGGATAAGCGCGTCGTCGCTTGCGTACCAATAGTCATTGATTGTTTGAACGTCACGACGTCTTTTATTCATCATTGGGAAGTCAATGGCTTCTGGGCGCCAGCCGTGGGCGACTATGTACGCATGGGCATCATGAACTGGCTGACATCTCCTGAATTTGCGGCGTTATTGGCCATTGTGGACCCCTACAGTTACCTCGACCGGCTCACCATGCCTAAACTCCTGATGAACGGTACTGGCGACCAGTTTTTTCTGCATGATTCCTGGAAGTTCTATTGGGATGAGTTGAAAGGGCCCAAATATCTGCGCTATGCGCCCAATGCGGGCCACGGCATGGATAATGCCGATGCGCCCGGCACGCTGATAGCCTTTTACAAATCCATTGTGGATAAGGCGCCGCTGCCGGAATACGAATGGACATTCCCGGATGAAGAATCAATTCGGGTAACCACGACAACCAAGCCCATGGAAGTGAAACTCTGGCAGGCGACAAATCCGGAAAAACGCGAATTTCGCATCGATGTCTTTGGCGCAAACTGGACGGCGCTACCGCTTGAAGCGGACGCGGACGGCGCGTTTGTCGCCAAGGTAACCACACCCGAGCAGGGGTATACCGCCTACCTTGTCGAACTGACATTTCCCGGCCCCGGCGAAGACCCCCTGGTGCTGACCACGCCCACACGCGTGGTCCCAGACGTCACAACCCATACCTTTGAAACGCAAACGGAATGGCCCGAGGGTTTCATCTCTGGCAAACAGAACAAATAACCCGCGCGTTCATAATTACATTCATGGGATTGTAGATAGCATATACATTGCCAGTTTGTCATGACTGCGGCGCCTCGCGCCACAAGCGCACTGTGAAGTGCTCATCGCCTTCGATAATATCCGTCAGAGTACCGTTGTGATCACGCATGCCCTTGACAATTTTACGCGGTGCGCCCTTGTGCTGAGATAGCCCGGTTGCAGCAACCTCAGGAAAAATTCGGCGTAAACTGCTCTGAAATGAAATGTAGAAGCGGACTCTGGCCGCTTTAACGCGCCGAGACGCCGCGTCTAC
>NPIE01002636.1_pt2 | contig 14655 bp, 14 predicted proteins | sample 8637661 | NCBI WGS metagenome assembly NPIE01 (sample SAMN07420842, study PRJNA396082) | bioreactor metagenome | isolation source: sample BA12 brine-fed electro-methanogenic bioreactor BA | place: Japan: Kochi | collected 2016-12-09 | reverse complement strand
CCAGTCCCGCCGATTTTCATATACCCCCCATGACGGGACGTCACAACGAACGATGAAACTTTGCAGTTTTATAAAAACTATCCGGGAGAACCGAGCGAGGTACAAAGCTGTTTTAATCAGCCGAAGATATTAAAATAAATTTGACAGACCAATAAACCTTTTTTATTATTCCTCCATTTCTTGCCATGGATCATTACTGGTTTCGGTTGCTGCCCTACATGATGAACTGGTTGCCCGTGAGCTAAGGACGGGGTAAGGTCTATACCGCCCTTGGTAAGTTTGTGGAGAATAGGTTAAACTTGTCCCGCCGGTAGATAGTTTGCTGGGGGATAGTTAAAAACCTGCCCCGCCCAGATAGTTTGCGGGGGACAGGTTAAAACCTGTCCCGCCGATTATCTGGACTTCGGTTGCTTTCATACACGATTAAGGAGGGATGTGCATGGATTATTCGGTTTTTCAATACCGGGACGACATCCTCTGGATCACCGCCTTTATCCTCGGCGGTCTGGTGTTTGCTCTCGGGCCGATCCTTATCGTCTACCTGTTCATGCCGCTCAAGACCAGACAGGTCAGCGGCGCCCGCGACCAGTACATCGAATGCGGCATGGATCCGATCGGCGACAGCTGGATCCGCTACGGCATCGTTTTCTACCTCTATGCCCTGATATTCCTTGCCTTCGATGTCGATGTCCTGTTTCTCTTTCCGGTCGCTCTCGCCTACAATGACGAGATGTTCGTCCTTCGCGACTTGATTGAAATTATTCTCTTTGTCGGCATCCTGTCACTTGCCGTCGTTTATGCCTGGGTTAAAGGAGTATTCACGTGGGAACGCAAGACCTATCGCCGTCCTTAGACACGGTTCCGGCATCCTTTGTCCAGTTCGCGTTGGCCGATAAACTGATCGACCTGTGCCGAGCCAACTCGCTATGGCCGCTGACCTTCGGCATCGCCTGCTGCGCTATCGAGATGATGGGGACCGGGGCCGCCCGCTTCGATCTCTCACGCTTCGGTGCCGAAGTGTTTCGTCCGTCACCGCGGCAAAGCGACTTGATGATCGTTGCCGGCACCGTCTCGAAGAAGATGGCCCCCGGCATCAAGGTCCTCTATGACCAGATGCCGGAACCGAAATGGGTCATCGCCCTCGGCAATTGCGCCATATCCGGCGGACCGTTCGTCTATCCGGGGCAATATGGCATCGTCGAGGGAGTCGACCAGTTCCTGCCGGTCGATGTCTTTGTCCCCGGGTGCCCGCCGCGACCGGAAGCGCTGATCGAAGGCATTATCGAACTGGAACACAAAATCACCGGCTGGCGCCGCTGGCCGAAAGTCAAACCGCAATGGCGCGACATCTAGTAGCAGCCTCAGCCTGCAAGGAAATCACCTACCGATGAACATTCAGGAAACCACCAAAGCGGCCCTGAGCCGACTGTTTCCCGATCAGGAGCCGGATAGCCCGCCGACAGAGGCCGCCGGCGAAGAGACGGAAGCAAGTCAGGCCCCGCGGCGCGACGGTATTGTCGACCAGGATTACGCGACGCGCGGCTTTCACCTCGACGTCCAGCTGGCACCCGAGCAGTTACCCGAAGCGGCCCGGATCATGTTCGATCTCGGCTATTTTCTCGAGACGATAACCGGAGTCGACTGGCCGGCCGACAACCAATTGGAAGCCGTTTACGATTTCAGCCGCTACGATTTCGAGCTCTGCCGGGTAGCGATCAGGACCAGAATCCCGCGTGACCAGCCGCACCTGCCGACGATCACCTCGGTTTATACCGGTGCCAACTGGCATGAGCGGGAGACCCACGATTTCTTCGGGATCGTTTTTGACGGCCATCCCCACCTGATTCCGCTGCTGCTGCCGGAAGATGCAGATTTTCACCCTCTCCTGAAGGATTTTCACGCATGAGCCAGCCGATCGAACTGCAGCAGGACGAAACCTTCGTCCTCAACGTCGGTCCCCAGCATCCGGCCACTCATGGCGTCCTGCGCGTCAAGATGACCATGGACGGGGAGTATATCTATAACGCCGAAACGGTACTCGGCTATATCCACCGCATGCACGAGAAGATGGCGGAAAACCGGACCTATGCGCAATACATGCCGAATATGGGCCGCCTCGACTATCTCTCGGCAATGGCCTTCAACCACGGCTATGCGCTGGTGGTCGAGCGGGCCTGCGCTATCGAAGTACCGGAGCGGGCCGAGTATATCCGGGTGATTACCGTCGAACTCAACCGCATCTCCTCGCACCTGGTCTGGCTTGGCGCCTACGTCCTCGATCTCGGCGGCTTCACCCCGCTGATGTACTGCTTCGACGATCGCGAGCAGATTCTCGACCTGCTCGAGTCGGTCACCGGCTCCCGGCTCACCTATTGTTATTTCCGCTTCGGCGGTCTCTACAACGACATCGACGACGCCTTCATCACCGGCACCCGCTCCTTTATCACCCGCATGCGCAAAGAGCTAAAGATGTACCAGAAGCTGGTCACCGGCAACATCATCCTGATGAAACGGCTCAAGGGCCACGGCCTGGTCGACCGGGATATGTGCCAACGCTACGGCGCAACCGGCCCGGTGGCGCGCGGTTCAGGCATCAATTACGATGTGCGACGCAACGAGCCGTACTCGATCTACGACCGCTTCGACTTCGATGTCCCGGTATTCCACGAAGGCGACTCCTACGCCCGTTATCTGGTGCGCATGGAGGAAATAGAGCAGTCGCTGCGCATCATCGAACAGGCCCTGGACCAGCTCCCCGACGGACCGGTCAATCCGGAGAAAAAGCCGAAAGTCATCAAACCGCCGGCCGGCGATTATTATGCCGCGGTGGAGACGGCCCGCGGCAATTTCGGCATCAGACTGGTCAGTGACGGCACCAAGAATGCCTATCGGCTCAAGCTCAGGTCGCCGACCTATTCGAACATGCACCTGTTCGACGAAACCTGTCGCGGCATGCTGATCGCCGACGCCCTGGCGTTTATGGGCAGTCTCGACCTGGTAATTCCCGAAATCGATCGATAAATGGGGACCGCTATGAGTCTTACCCTGTTCAATGTCATCCTGGCCGTCGTTATCGCCATCTCCTTTGTCGGACTCAACGCCGCCTACCTGGTCTGGGCCGAACGAAAAGGCGCCGGACTGTTCCAGCGGCGCCCCGGACCGATGGAAAACGGCTTGTGGGGACTGCTGCAGCCGCCGATTGATGGCGTCAAGCTGATGACCAAACAACTGCTTATCCCCGGCGGCGTCGACAAGGCGGTGTTCATCACCGCTCCGGTACTGGCCATGTTTCCGGCCCTGGTCAGCTTCGTGACCATCCCGTTCAGTGAGAATATCATCGCCCACCCGATCGATGTCGGTGTACTGCTGATCTTCGCCTTCGCCGCCCTCGGCAGCATGTCCCTGCTGGTGGCCGGCTGGAGTTCGCGCAACAAGTATTCGATGATTTCCTCGATCCGCGCCGTCTCCCAGGCGGTCGCCTACGAGATCCCGCTGATGATTACCACCATCACCGTGGTCATGATCAGCGGTTCACTCAACCTGACCGATATTGCCGCCCGGCAACTCGACGGCATCTGGGCCTGGCATATCTGGCCGTTCCAGGATGATGTCGGTTTCAACCTGCTGATGCCGATCTCTTTTCTGGTGCTCTTCGTCTGCTCGGTGGCCGAGACCAACCGCGCCCCATTCGACCTCGGCGAGGCTGAAAGCGAGCTGGTGGCCGGCTTCCACACGGAATATTCGAGCATGGGCTTCGGCCTGTTCTTCATGGGTGAGTACGCCAATATCGTTATCGGCGCGTCGCTGACCACCGTTTTGTTTCTCGGCGGCTGGTCCTGTCCCTTCGGCGATCTCGGCTTTTTCCCGCTGACTCACAACGTCGGCTGGTTCCTGCTGAAAATCTACCTGATCATCTTCGTCTTCATCTGGATCCGCTGGACGTTTCCCCGGACCACCATCTACGGCCTGCTCAACCTGTCGTGGAAGTACCTGATCCCTATCTCCCTGTTCAACCTGCTGCTCACTGCAGCTCTGCTGAAGGTATTCTGATCATGAGCGGTTATTTTTCCGATCTGTTCCTGGGCGCCAAGAGTCTGCTGGACGGCATGTGGGTGACCCTGAAGGAGTTTCCCAAACGGCCGGTCACCCTCTCCTACCCGCACGAATCGGTACCGATGTACCGGCGCTTCCGCGGCCATATCGAACTCATCGGCAACGAGGAAGGAGTCCCGAACTGCGTCGTCTGCGGCCTCTGCGAACGCGCCTGCCCGTCGAACTGCATCAGCATCACCAGTGAAAAACCGGAAGGCAGCAAGAAGAAGGTGCTGACCGGCTATACCCTCGACTTCACCACCTGCTCGCTCTGCGGATCCTGCGTCGAATCGTGCAACTTCAACGCAGTCCGTTTTTCCAACGAATACAATCTGGCCAGCACCCGCAAAGAGGACTTCATCTTCGACCTGCTGGCCCGGCTGAAGGAGCAGAACCAATGAACCCGGCTGCAACCGTAAATGCCGCACCCAGCCTGCTGACCGCCGACGGTCTGCTCGGCCTGATTTTCCTGGTGATGATCGCCCTCACCCTGACCGGCGGCTTTATCGCCGCCACCGCCGACCGCCTCGTCCGTGCCCTGGCTGGAGTGGTCGTCTGTTTTACCGGGGTGGCCGGCTTCTATTATTTTCTCAATTCACCATTTATGGCGATGATGCAGATTCTCATCTACGTCGGGGCTATCTGCGTCACCATTTCGTTTGCCATCATGTTGGCCGCACCGGAGCAGAAAAAGAAATCCGGTCCGGTCAATATCCTCTCCGGCCCGCTCGGTTTCCTTGTCGCCGCACTGATCTTCGGCGCCATGGCCGGCTTGGCCCTGCGTACCGAATGGCTTCCCTTCGACAAGGTCGCCGGCGGTTCGGTCAGGGATATCGGCATTCACCTGCTAACCTCCTATTCGATGGTCTTCGAACTCATCTCTCTGGTCCTGCTGATCGCCATTATCGGGGCCATCGTTATCGCCCGCGGCGGGAGGTCTCAGTCATGACGATCCTGGCAATTCACCAGTACCTGACCACCTACCTGGTCTTCGGTGCCATGCTTTTCGCTCTCGGGGTCTACGGCCTGGTTACCCGGCGAACCCTGATCGGCATGCTGATCGCGGCCGAGCTGATGCTGGCCGGCGTGTCGATCAACTTCATGGCCTTTAACCGCTTTCTTGCCCCCGACCCGTCAGTCGGCCAAATTTTTACCCTATTCATCATGGCCGTAGCCGCCGCCGAGGCCGCTATCGGTCTGAGCATCGCCATCGGTGTCTATCGGCACTACAAGACGGTCGATACCGAAGACCTGGTCAACCTGAAAGGATAACGCCGGTATGGATGCAACTACCATAGTCACCTCGAAACTGTTGCTGGCCCTGGTCATTCCGCTGATCGGCGCTATCGGCGTGATGCTCAAGGGCGCCGAAGAAAATGTCCGGGAAGCCATCTCGTCGATTTCCTCGCTGCTGCTGCTCGGTGTCGTCGCCTCCATGGTGCCTTCGATTTTTGCCGGCAAGACCCTGTATTTCCAGCTCTTCGAACTGCTGCCGAACCTGACGGTGACCCTGCGGGCCGACGCGATGTCGATGATCTTCGCCCTGGTCGCCTCGTCGTTGTGGACGATTGCCGTCTTCTATTCGCTCGGCTACATGCGCGGCCTCAAGGAGCATGCGCAGACCCGCTTTAACGCCTGCTTTGCGCTGGCCATCTTCGGGGCGATCGGTGTCGCCTTTGCCGACAACCTGTTCACCATGTATCTGTTCTACGAGATCGTCTCGATCTGCACCTACCCGCTGGTCGCCCATCACCAGGACCGGGAGGGGTATGAAGGCGGTCGCAAATACCTGGTCTACCTGACCGCCACCGCCAAGGCCTTCCTGCTGCCGGCGATGATCCTGATTTACGTGCTGACCGGCACCCTCGACTTTGCCACCGATATCCAGAGCGGCATCTTCGGGCCGGAGGCGAGCAAACCGCTGGTGGTCATGCTCTACGTCTTCTGCCTGTTCGGCTTTGCCAAGAACGGCGTGATGCCGTTTCATCACTGGCTGCCCGGCGCGATGGTGGCCCCGACGCCGGTCTCCGCGCTGCTCCATGCGGTGGCCGTGGTCAAGGTCGGTGTCTTTTGCACCACCCGGGTGATGCTCTACGTCTTCGGAGTCGACCTGATGGCGGCCCTCAACCTGGGCATCCCGACCGCCTATTTCGTCGGCTTCACCATCATCGTCGCCTCGATCATCGCGCTGTCCAAGGACAACCTCAAGGCACGACTGGCCTATTCGACGGTCAGCCAGCTCAGTTACATCATCCTTGGCGTTGCGCTGCTTACTCCGGCGGCGATCCAGGGTGGGTTGATCCACATCGTCAACCACGCCTTTGCCAAGATCACGTTGTTCTTCTGTGCCGGCGCCATCTACGTGGCCGCGCACCGCAAGGATATCTCCGACATGGAAGGGCTCGGCAAGGTCATGCCCTTTACCTTCGGCGCCTTTTTCGTCGCCTCGCTGTCGATGATCGGGGCGCCGCCGGTGGCCGGGTTCGTCTCCAAGTGGCAGCTGCTGGTCGGTTCCCTGCAAGCGCACCAGATCGGCATCCTGTTGCTGCTGCTCGCCTCGACTCTGCTCAACGCCGCCTACTTCCTGCCGGTAACGTATCGCGCCTTTTTCGGCAAACCAGCCACGGCCGGAGCTTATGCGGGCATCAAAGAGGCGCCGCTGACCATGCTGATCCCGATCCTGATCGCCTGTTTCGTCTCGGTGGTGATCGGTATTTTCCCCAACTTCATGATGTCCTTCGTCAAGGCGGTGACCGGATGATTTCCTTGATCGACTACCTTTTGGAGCGACGCACGCCGCTGCGTTATCTGTTCTATGTACTGGTTTTTGCCATCGTTGTCTGGAGCCTGACGGTTGACACCTCGCATGCCCATACCTGGCTGGAACGAACGGTCCCCGGCTTCTGGAGCCTGTTCGGCCTGGGCGCCTGTATCGTGCTGATCTTCGCGGCCCGCTGGCTGAGCGGTGCCGGCATCGCCAAAGAGGAAGACTACTATGACAACTAGCGGCTTTTTCCATCCGGCACTGATGCTGATCATCGGCGCCCTCGTGCTGCCGCTGATCAAAGAACCGTTCCGTCGGCCGTTTCTCGTGCTGATTCCGATCCTGACCTTTATCAACGTAGTCTGGCTCGGATTTCACCAGGGAACGTACGGCGTACTGCACTTCCTCGACTGGCAGCTGACCTTTGGTCGCATCGACAGTCTGTCCAACGCCTTTGCCTTTATCATGGCTTTGATGGCCATTATCGGCACCATCTACGGTCTGCACGTCAAGGACGTCTGGCAACAGGTCGCGGCCTGGTTCTACGTCGCCGGCTCACTTGGCGCCATCTACAGCGGGGATTACCTGAGCCTGTTTCTCTTCTGGGAAATGATGGCCTTTGCCTCGACCTTTCTCATCTGGTCCAACCGACAGGATCCCGACGCGCCGGCGGCCGGTTTCCGTTACCTGCTCGTCCATACCTTCGGCGGCCTGCTGCTGCTGATGGGCTTTGTCCTCAACTACCAGGCCACCGGCTCGATCGCGTTCGAGCTGCTCGATTACGACAACGCCCGGCTCTCCACCTGGCTGATCATGGGCGGCCTGATGCTCAACGCCGCGGTCATCCCACTTCATTCCTGGCTTCCCGACGCCTACAGCAAGGCGAGTATCACCGGCTCGGTCTTCATGTGCGCCTTTACCACAAAGACGGCGATCTATACTCTGGCCCGGGCCTGTGCCGGCTTTGATATCCTGATCGTCCTCGGGGTGGTCATGGCGATTGCCGGTATCATTTACGCGCTGCTGGAAAACGACATCCGACGGCTGCTCGGCTGGGAGATTATCAGCCAGGTCGGCTATATGGTGGCCGGCGTCGGCATCGGCACCGCTCTGGCCATCAACGGCACCACCGCCCACGCATTCGCCCACATCCTCTACAAGGGGCTGCTGTTCATGGGAGCCGGTGCCGTTATCCAGGCAACCGGCCGACAGCGTTTCACGGAACTTGGCGGGCTCTACAAAAAAATGCCGCTGACCCTGCTCTTCGTCATTGTCGGCGGCGTCTCGGTCTCGGCCTTTCCACTGTTTTCCGGGTTCGTCTCAAAATCGATGATCATTGCCGCCAGCTACGAGGAGCATCTGCTCTGGACCGGCTTCCTGCTGACCATGGTCTCGGCCGGCACGTTCCTCGTCGCCGGTCTGCGGCTACCCTGGCTGGTCTTTTTCGGTAACTATCGGGGAGATGCCGCATCGTTTGCAAAAGCCGCCGATCCGCCGTGGAACATGCAGCTGGCCATGCTCGTCGCCGCGCTGCTCTGTTTTATCATCGGCGCCTGGTACCCGCTGCTCTACGGACTGCTGCCCCACCAGGATATCATTGGCGACTATCATCCCTACAGCAGCTATCATCTCAGCGAGACTTTGCAGATCCTAGCCCTGACCGGTATTGCCTTCCTGCTCTTGAAAGAGAGGATTGGCGCCCGGGCCGCCACCTATCTCGACCTGGATTGGTTCTACCGTCGCGGTGGGCAGCTCGTTCTCTGGTTGGCGAGAAACCCGATCCAGTGGTTCGATACCGCCTGGGGCGAAGCCTATCGCGTCGTCGGCCTGTTCTCGCTGATGACCACCGCCCGCTTCTGGTCCTGGTTTGATTGGCATGCTATCGACGGCCTGCTCGATGGCTCGGCCCGCGGCGTTCGCTCCTTCGGCCGGTTGCTGGCTCGCGTACTGCAACGCGGTCAGATCCAGCAGACACTCGGTTATACGGTATCCTTCGTCGCACTGTTGCTGTTCGTCTATATCTGGCTCTAATACAAGTGGAGCTTGAAAAATTTGAAATTTCGTTCAAGATCGAGGCGCGCAAGAAAATTTTTCCGCAGGCTCTATGATATTCCGAGGATAAAATTTGATTGCGCAACGATGAGATTGGACGAAATGGCAATTTTTCAAGGTTCCCACAAGATCAAGGACTCAACGAGATGGATCATCTTCTGTCAAACCCGGGATTTCCGCTGCTCAGCACGCTGATCTTTCTACCGCTGGCCGGCGCCTTGCTGTTGCTGCCGCTCAGGGGCGACAGTGCCTGTCGCTCCGTCTCGCTCGCCGTAACAGCCCTGGTCGGTCTGCTCTCCCTGCTCCTTCTGGCCGGATTTGACCGCAGCACCGCCGCCTTTCAATTCGGCGAGACCCATCCCTGGATTGCTGCCCTGAACATCAATTACACCGTCGGCGTCGACGGTATCTCCATTCTACTCGTGTTGATGACCGCGCTGATCATGCCGTTTTGCGTACTCGCCTCCTGGTCCTATATAAAGGTCAGGGTGAAGGCCTTCATGATCTGTCTGCTGGTCATGGAGACGGCGATGATCGGTGTCTTCGTCGCCCTTGATTTCGTCCTCTTCTACGTACTCTGGGAAGCGATGCTGATCCCGATGTATTTGATCATCGGCATCTGGGGCGGTCCGCGGAAGATCTACGCATCGATTAAGTTCTTCCTCTACACGTTGGCCGGCTCGATCCTGCTGCTGGTTGCCATCATCTGGCTGTACCGGCAGAATGGCTACTCCTTTTACATTCCGGATATGATGTGGCAGTCCTACGGCAGCACTGCACAGATTCTGGTCTTTCTCGCCTTCTTCCTGGCCTTTGCCATCAAGGTGCCGATGTTCCCGTTCCACACCTGGTTGCCGGCCGCCCATGTCGAAGCTCCCACCGCCGGTTCGGTTATCCTGGCTTCGATCCTGCTGAAGATGGGAACCTACGGTTTTCTCCGCTTCGCCCTGCCGATCGTCCCCGACGCCACGTTCTTGATGATGCCCTACGTGCTCTGGCTGTCGATCGCCGGCATCATTTACGGTGGTTTTACCGCGCTGGCACAGCAGGACATGAAAAAACTGATCGCCTACTCGTCGGTCGGTCACATGGGCTTCGTCACGCTCGGTATCTTTCTGCTCAACAAGCAGGGCATCGAGGGCGCCATCCTGCAGATGGTCAACCACGGCGTAACCACCGGCGCACTGTTTCTCTGTGTTGGCATGATTTATGAACGTACACATAGCCGGGAATTGAGCAGCGCTGCCGGTGTCGGTACCTACATGCCGGTCTTTGTCACCTTTCTTGCCTTCTTCTCGCTGGCCTCCTTCGGTTTTCCCGGTACCAACGGCTTTATCGGCGAGTTCATGATCTTGGCCGGAACCTTTCAGTACGATATCGTGCTCGCTCTGGCGGCCATCCCCGGCGCCGTGCTGGCAGCCGCCTACATGCTGAGAATGCTGCAGAAAATCATCTGGGGAGGAACGGACAACCCGGATCAATCCTGGATCAGCGATCTCAATCGTCGCGAAATCGTCACCCTGGCCCCGTTTTTGTTGTTTGTCCTGTGGATCGGTCTCGGCCCGGCCCCGTTTATTGCATTGATGGATGAAAGCGTTTCGGCCCTTCTGACCAACCTTCAGGCCCACCAGGCCGAGACGCTGTCCGCCGTTTCCTGGCTGCGGCCATAAGGCGTATGAAACAGGATATCGACTAAGGAAGGAATCTGACCATGCTCTTTCTCCCCGAACTGATCGTGCTGCTGTCCGCTCTCGTCATGTTTCTGGTTAGCCTCGGCAAACCGACCGCCCCGACAGTACATCGCCTCGCCGTCTTTCTCGGCGCCGCTGTCCTGCTGGCCACGATTGCCGGTCTCGGACTGGATGGCAGCCTCTTTTACGAATCCTACCGGGTCGATCGCTTTTCACAGATCTTCAAGCTTCTGATTGGCGCGGCAACCCTTATTGTACTGCTCTTCTCGGGCACCGCGCCCGGCGTCAAAAATGACGTCCAGGCCGAATATTACCTGTTCCTGCTGATCGGTGTACTCGGCCTGATGATGCTCGTCTCCAGCGTCGAGTTGCTGGCCATTTTCGTCGCGCTGGAGCTATCGAGTTTTGCCGTCTATATCATGGTGCCGATGCGCAGCCGCAGCGGCAACGTGGTCTTCCAGATGGAATCGGGCATCAAATACCTGCTTTTCGGCGTGATGACCACCGGTTTCATGCTCTTTGGCATGAGCTACCTCTTCGGTCTGACCGGCTCGACCTATCTGACCGACATCATTGACGCGCTGGCGCTGATGACGAGAGAACCGGCAGCCATGGTGGCGATAATGATGGTTCTTGCCGGCTTTTTCTACAAGTTGGCTCTCTTTCCCTTCCACTTCTGGGTTCCCGACATCTACGAAGGAGCTGCCAACGAGACCACCGCTTTTATCGCCGCTGTACCGAAGATCGCGGCGACGGCCATGCTCATCAGGATCGTCTCCCTGGCCGCCGGCGATAGCGAAAGCCTCGTTTCAATTCTGCTATTCTGCTCAATCGGCTCGATGTTCTATGGCAACCTCTGCGCTTTGGTACAGACGGATCTCAAACGAATGCTCGGCTACTCGGCTATCTCCCATGCCGGTTTCGTGCTCTTCGGACTGCTCACCTTCGGCGCCGACGGCTATGCAACCTCGCTCTATTATGTGACCGGTTATGCGGCGATGAATCTCGCCTGTTTCCTGGTTATCTGCACCGTTGCCACGAATGGAGAAAACCTGGCAATCGCCGATCTCGCCGGCCTTCATCAACGCTCGCCGCTGCTTGCCCTGACCCTGGCCATCGGACTATTCGCCCTGGCCGGGATTCCACCGTTCGTCGGCTTTACCGGCAAGTTCATGCTGCTCGTCAACGCCTTCAAGCAGGGCCTGATCGTTCCGGTCATCCTGGCCGCACTCAATACCGCCATTGCGCTCTTTTACTATCTGTCGGCGGTGCGCATGGCCTATTGCACCGATCCCGAGAAAGCCGGACGAACCCTTCAGCCAGGACCGCTCCGCGCCGGCGTTGCCGGCGTGCTCCTGCTCATCATCATCGCGATGGGCGTCGCACCGGGAGGCTTTCTGCAGATTGCCGCCACCGCCATCGCCGCGGTAATGTAGCTAAATTCTTATAGTTAGCGGGGGACAGGTTAAAACCTGTCCCTCCGATAAACGAGTTTTGTCCCGCCGTTGGTTAATCAGTTTCCCCGGGCTGACCGGTTCTGCCGGAAGCTGCATCGCGAAGGCCCGGCGGACCGGAGAATCAGGCCCGGAGGGCTGCGGACAGGACGTCCGCAGCTGGAGGCAGGACCGGCCAGCCCTTCCCGCTACCGCGTTTGTCCGACCGGACTATAAGCACGATGGCTCTGGGAAAAGCCACCCTTGCCGACCGTGGCGAAGGTTTTATTGGTTTGCGGGGGACAGGTTGAAACCTGTCCCGCCGTTGGTTGAGATATGGTTATGAATTTCTGGTTGCTCTTTATCCTGGCGGTCATCGTCGCCCATTTCATCCTCGACGTCGTGGTGGCACGCCTCAACCTGAAGGCGCTGTCCCCCCGGCTGCCCGATGAATTCACCGATATCTACGATCCGGAAGACTATCGCAGATCCCAGCACTACACCCGCGTCACGACCCGTTTCGGCCTGCTGCAAAACAGCATCAGCACCACGATCACCGTGATTTTCCTGGTGGCCGGCGGCTTCAATGCGATCGATCGACTGGCCCGCTCCTGGGTGGACGGCCCGATCGTCACCGGTCTTGTCTTCACCGCTCTGCTGATACTGCTCTCCTTTCTCCTCGGACTCCCCTTTTCCATCTATTCGACCTTCGCCATTGAAGCGAGATTCGGCTTCAATCGAACCAGCCCGCTCACCTTCTTCACCGATATCTGCAAAGGCCTGCTGGTCGCACTGATCATCGGCGGTCCGCTGCTCGCCCTGCTTCTCTGGTTCTTCGAAACCGGCGGTGATCTGGCCTGGCTCTATTGCTGGCTCGGCGTCATTGTTTTCGGTATCGTCCTCCAATTCCTCGCGCCGGTTGTGATCATGCCGCTGTTCAACAAGTTCACCCCCCTTGCCGACGGACCGCTGAAAGAACGGATCCTCGCTTATGCCAGGCAGCAGCACTTCAGCATCGGCGGTATCTATACGATGGACGGCTCGAAGCGATCAACCAAGCTCAACGCCTTTTTTACCGGATTTGGTAGATTTCGTAAAATCGTCTTTTTCGATACCCTGCTGGACAAGTTGGACGACAATGAAATTGTTGCAGTGCTGGCCCACGAAATGGGGCACTTCAAACAACGTCACATCTGGAAAATGATGGCTCTCTCTGCATTACAGACCGGTCTGCTCTTCTTCCTGCTGAGCCTGATTCTGGGAAACCATGGTCTTTTCGCCGCCTTTCGCATGGACCACGTTTCGATCTATGCCAGTCTCATCTTCTTTGCCTTTCTCTATGCCCCGCTCAACACCCTGCTCGGTATCACCACCAATTATATCTCCCGGCGCCATGAATTTTCGGCAGACCGATTCGCTGCCGAATCGACCGGTCGAGCCATGTCACTGGCACACGCCCTGAAGCGGTTAAGCCGCGAAAACCTGAGCAATCTCACCCCACACCCCGTGGCGGTGGCAATCAGCTACAGCCATCCTCCGGTGCTCCAACGACTAGAGGCCCTCCGGAATCTGCCCTGACCGTAGTGCCGCGTCGGTGAGCCCCCGGACGGGCACCCCATTGCAGGTCGCTTGCGCTCCCCAACAAAAATGAGCATAATGTTGTCGTTTGCCGACAGCACACCTTGACACTGTCAGGTTTTGCGTGTTGATTGAGAATAGGAAATCGATCGTTGCCGATCCGCTGCGGGCCAGCAGCCGTTGCCGTCCCGGGACACTGAGGCGCTGCGGAGGAGCAAAATCAGCCGGACCATCACTGCGAGGAGCGCATCATGAACAAAAACGATTTAAAAAACCCACTCATCCAGTCGGGGGCCATTCTTCTGGTCGTCTTTCTCCTCATCTCCATCGTCGCCAACTCCGAGCCGGACGGTTTTCTCGGCAGTATTTCCGGACTTGCCTCCGGGCTCCTGTTTATAATCGGCCTGTTTCTGGCCATTATCATCTCCATTGCCATCATCATCGGCCTCTTTATCGCGGCGGTATCGATTCACTCCGTCGATAAGGCTCGCGACCTGAGCCGGCAGTTGAAAGAAACACTTGCCAATCTGTGGGGAAAACTTGGCGGCGGGAGCGTCACGCGCCTCGTCGTGAAACAGGACGCTACCGACGGTCCTGCCGCCGGCGGCAGCGGCGCATCGAGCGCGCAGCATGACCAGTTGGCCCGCCAGGTTGCAACCCTGCACACCCGGATGCAGGAACAGCAATCACATCTGGCCACTGCGGCGACATCACTGGCAGCGCTGCAGCATGAGGTCAGCAATCTGCAGCAGTCGACGGATGAAGAAATCCCCCCACCAACGCACGACCATCAGGAAATGGCAGAGCAATTGCAGAACGTCGCTGAAAAGCTGGACGGATTGACCGCCCGGCTCGACACCCTCGAACGGCGACTGGATGAACAACTCAGCCAGCTGACAATCGATATCGAAGAACTACGAGAAAAAACAGCATTGCCCGATGTCGTTGCCGGGATCCTTTCCTATGTCGATCGTCCGGAAGATCGAGAGCTCATCACCAGTAAGGCGGAAGAAGCGGTCGCACGGGGAATGACCTACGCCCAGAT
>NPIE01010851.1_pt1 | contig 14656 bp, 9 predicted proteins | sample 8637661 | NCBI WGS metagenome assembly NPIE01 (sample SAMN07420842, study PRJNA396082) | bioreactor metagenome | isolation source: sample BA12 brine-fed electro-methanogenic bioreactor BA | place: Japan: Kochi | collected 2016-12-09 | reverse complement strand
CTGCCGGTCATCACCAGCGCTGCGATCTTGGCCAGCGATACTCCGATGCACTTGGAAACGAACGGTACGGTACGAGAAGCACGCGGATTCACCTCGATGACGTAAATTTCGCCATCCTGATAGGCCAACTGCACGTTCATCAGACCGACCACGCCCAGTTCCAGTGCCATCTTGCGGACCATCTCACGCATTTCGTCCTGCACATCGGCCGCCAGGCTGTACGGCGGCAGCGAACAAGCCGAGTCACCAGAGTGAACACCCGCCTGCTCGATATGCTGCATGATGGCACCGATGACGACGGTTTTGCCGTCGCTGACGGCATCGATATCGACCTCAACCGCAGCATTCAAAAAATGGTCCAGCAGCACCGGAGCATCGTTGGAGACCTGCACCGCAGTAGTCATGTAGCGACGCAGCTCGTCTTCCTTGTAGACGATTTCCATGGCACGACCACCCAACACGTAGGAGGGACGCACCACCAGCGGGTAACCGATCTTGCCGGCGCCAACGATCGCCTCTTCCAGGCTACGCACGGTGGCGTTTTCCGGCTGCTTCAGACCCAGTCGCTTGAGCATCTGCTGGAACTGCTCACGGTCTTCGGCACGGTCGATCGCTTCCGGGCTGGTACCAATTATCGGTACACCGGCCTGCTCCAGCGCTACCGCCAGTTTCAGCGGCGTCTGACCACCGTACTGCACGATCACACCCTTTGGCTTCTCGACATGAACAATTTCCAGCACGTCTTCGAGGGTAATCGGCTCAAAGAACAGGCGATCGGAGGTGTCATAGTCGGTGGAGACGGTTTCCGGGTTACAGTTGACCATAATGGTCTCATAACCGTCTTCACGCGCCGCCAGTGCTGCATGTACGCAGCAATAGTCAAACTCGATACCCTGGCCGATACGGTTCGGGCCACCACCGATCACCATGATCTTCTCACGGTCGGACGGGTTGGCTTCGCACTCTTCCTCATAGGTGGAGTACATGTAGGCGGTATCGGTGGCAAACTCGGCGGCACAAGTATCTACGCGCTTGAACACCGGGCGTACACCCAGGCTTTGACGCTGCTTGCGGAACGACTTTTCACTCACACCCAACAGCTGCGCCAGGCGTGCATCGGAGAAGCCCTTGCGCTTGAGGCGGAAGATCTGACCCTTGTCCAGATCGCTCAGCGCGGTTTCGGACACGCGCTGCTCATCCTTGATGATGTCTTCGATCTGTACCAGGAACCAGGGATCCACGCCGCTCAGCTTGTAGATTTCATCCACGCTCATACCGAGACGGAAAGCGTCACCGATGTACCAGATACGCTCAGCACCCGGCTGAGTCAGTTCACGCACGATATCGTCACGCGCGTCTTCGGCATTCAGATCCACGATCGGATCGAAGCCGGTAGCACCGACTTCAAGCCCGCGCAGGGCTTTCTGCAGTGACTCCTGCTGAGTACGGCCGATTGCCATCACCTCGCCCACGGACTTCATCTGAGTCGTCAGACGGCTGTTGGCCTGCGGGAACTTTTCAAAGGTGAAACGCGGAATCTTGGTGACAACATAATCGATGGACGGCTCGAACGATGCCGGGGTGCGGCCACCGGTAATATCATTCTGCAGCTCATCCAGGGTGTAACCTACCGCCAGTTTGGCCGCGATCTTGGCGATCGGGAAGCCGGTGGCCTTGGATGCCAGGGCGGAAGAGCGCGACACACGGGGGTTCATCTCGATCACAACGACACGGCCAGTTTCCGGGTCCACGCCGAACTGAACGTTGGAGCCACCGGTTTCGACACCGATCTCGCGCAGTACCGCGATCGATGCATTACGCATGATCTGGTACTCTTTGTCGGTCAGGGTCTGAGCCGGGGCCACGGTAATGGAGTCACCGGTATGTACACCCATGGCATCAAAGTTCTCGATCGAGCAGACGATGATGCAGTTGTCGTTTTTGTCGCGAACAACTTCCATCTCGTACTCTTTCCAGCCGATCAGGGATTCGTCGATCAGCAGCTCTTTGGTCGGCGACAGATCCAGACCGCGCTCACAGATTTCAATGTACTCTTCGCGGTTGTAGGCGATACCGCCACCGGAGCCGCCCATGGTAAAGGAGGGGCGGATGATGGCCGGGAAGCCGATGGAGTCCAGCACCTGCAACGCTTCTTCCATGCTGTGCGCGATGGCGGAGCGCGGGCACTCAAGGCCGATGTTCTTCATCGCCTTGTCGAAACGCTCACGGTCTTCCGCCTTATCGATGGCATCCTGGGTCGCACCGATCATCTCGACGCCGAACTCGGCCAGCACGCCTTCGCGGTCCAGATCCAGCGCACAGTTCAGTGCAGTCTGACCGCCCATGGTCGGCAGCAGTGCATCCGGGCGCTCTTTTTCGATGATCTTGGCAACGGTCTTCCAGTTGATCGGCTCGATGTAGGTCGCATCCGCCATGGCCGGGTCGGTCATGATGGTCGCCGGGTTGGAGTTCACCAGAATGACACGGTAACCCTCTTCACGCAGCGCCTTGCACGCCTGGGCTCCGGAGTAGTCGAATTCGCAGGCCTGTCCGATCACGATCGGGCCCGCACCAAGGATGAGAATACTGTTTATGTCCGTACGTTTTGGCATCTGTCTTAACCGGTCGTCTCTGTTGCTGTCACTGACTTGTCAGGGCGGATTCAGGCCTGCTGGCGCGCTTGCATCTGCTCGATAAAACGATCGAACAGAGGCGCGACATCATGCGGGCCGGGACTGGCTTCAGGGTGCCCCTGGAAGCTGAACGCAGGCACGTCCGTGCGCTCGATCCCCTGCAGTGTGCCGTCGAACAGGGATTTATGGGTTGCACGCAGATTGGCCGGCAGCGATGCCTCGTCTACGGCAAAACCGTGGTTCTGGCTGGTGATCATCACACGGGCGCTGTCCAGATCCTGCACCGGGTGGTTGGCACCGTGGTGACCATGGTTCATTTTCAGCGTTTTGGCACCGGAGGCCAACGCCAGCAGCTGATGCCCCAGGCAGATACCGAATACCGGCACGCCACTGCTCAGAATCTCGCCGATCGCCGTGATGGCGTAATCGCAGGGCTCAGGGTCGCCGGGGCCGTTGGACAGGAACACGCCATCCGGATTCAGCGCCAGCACCTCTGCAGCGGGAGTCTGGGCCGGAACAACGGTCAGGCGACAGCCACGCTCGACCAGCATCCGCAGGATGTTGAATTTCACACCGAAGTCGTAGGCCACAACATGGAACGGCAGCTCGGCATCCGTTTTATCCTGATGGCCTTCGCCCAGCTTCCATGTGGTGGAGCGCCAGTCGTAACGCTCGGTCACGCTGACCTCTTTGGCCAGGTCCATGCCCTTCAGACCCGGGAACGCACGCGCGGCTTCCAGAGCCTTGTTTTCGTCCAGATTATCACCGGCCATGACACAGCCGTTCTGCGAGCCCTTCTCACGCAGAATGCGGGTCAGGCGACGGGTATCGATATCGGCGATACCAACAATGTTATTGGCCTTAAGGTACTGGTCCAGCGACTGTTCCGAACGGAAGTTGCTCGCCACCAGCGGCAGATCACGGATCACCAGGCCGGCGGCCCATGTGCGATCGGATTCAGCATCTTCCGCGTTGGCACCGGTGTTTCCGATGTGTGGGTAGGTCAGGGTCACAATCTGGCGGCAGTAGGAAGGATCGGTCAGGATCTCCTGATATCCGGTCATGGAGGTGTTAAACACCACCTCACCACTGGACTCACCATCGGCGCCAATTGCTATTCCCCTGAAAATGCTGCCGTCTTCAAGGGCTAGAATGGCTGGTCGCGTCAATTGAACCTCCCCGCGCATGCGCTGCATAATCTGGACAGTTGGATAGGATACGTGCAAAAAAGCGAGGCAAAACACGATGTTTACCTCGCTTTCATATGTCTGGCTGTGTTCCGCCTGCATTCGTAGCAGGTTAAACGCCAGTATTCTAGACGATCAGCGCTCTGGAGTCCACGCGAAAAGCCCCTTAGAGGGCCTGTGTGGCGGGTCCGAATCACAACGAACAGGAGCAGACCTGCCCTGCCACCCAATCGTGAGCCGACACTTTTGTGAATAAAAATCAGCAAGATACTTGACGCGTCAGTTACAGACTGGTTGAATAGGCGCCTCTTCCAGCCCAGATAGCTCAGTCGGTAGAGCAGGGGATTGAAAATCCCCGTGTCGGCGGTTCGATTCCGTCTCTGGGCACCAAATTCCGAAAGGCCTGCATGCAAATGCAGGCCTTTTTCGTTTACAGCCCTGCCTGCCGACCTATCAACTGCATGAATGCAGCCGTCGCTGCCGTATCCGGCCGCTGCCGATGGCGCAGAATATACAGTGGCCGACGGATACTGCGCTGCGGAACCAGCCTCACCAGCTCGCCACTTTGAAGCGAACGTCCCACCACCTGCAGCGATAGACAGCTTACACCCAAACCAGCCAGTACGGCGTGATGAATCGCCTCGGAGCTCCCCAGCTCCAGCCTGACACTGCTTGCCGTGAGTTCAGGGAACTCCCCCTCTACCACACTGCGCGTGCCCGAGCCTTTTTCTCGCATGATCCAGGGCATCTGCTCCAGCGTCACAGCGGCTTCAGCCCAACCGCCAGCGGCCGATGCCACCACAACCATCTCATCATCCTGCCAATGGGTCAGCTCCAGATCTGGATGCCGCGCCTGTCCTTCCACCAACCCAATATCCAGCTCACAGCGCGCCACACGTCCTGCAATCACTTCGGTGTTAGCGACCTCAACTCGGCGACAGGGTTGATCAACACCACCCCGCCCCAATAATTGCGGCAGCATGTAGTTGCCGATAGTGGTACTGGCTCCGACTGCCAGCCGCCCCTGAGTACTGGAAAACAACTCATCCAGCTCACATGCCTGCGCCATCAGCAACTGTGCCCTTGGCTGCAGTCGTCGGCCCGCCTCATTCAGTACCAATCGCTTGCCGACACGGTCAAACAGCCGCACACCCAGGCGCTGCTCCAGCTCGGCCAGCGCATTACTGATGGCTGACTGTGACAGCGCCACCTGCGCCGCAGCTTGCGTAGTTGATCCCTTGGCAGCAATGGCCAGGAAAATTTCCAGCTGGCGAAGAGAGATCATCTCTTTTACCTATTTTTATGGTAGATATTATATAAATTACTCCTTTTACTAATACATTGCAGCTCTATAAGGTAGCCAGCCCAGCCAAGAGGTCTCGCTGCCATGTTTGTTACTCTGCTCAGTCGACATTATCTGTTTACAGGCCTGGCACTGGCCTTTTTTCTAACATTGACCGCCCTGTCGCTGGTCCAAATGCCGCTGCCAATATTCCCCCTGCTGGGTCCACTGACACTGGCCATGTTACTGGGTATGGCAGCAGGCCACTGCAGCAGTTCGGATTTCACCCAGCAGGCCGAACGCGGCCTGCAATTTTCCCGTCACTACCTGCTGCGAGCTGGCATTATCCTCTATGGACTGCGCATCAGCCTGGATGACCTCAGCACTGCCGGTTGGGGGGCTCTGCTGATTGATGCAATTGTGGTCACGACCATCCTACTCACGGCGGCCTGGGCCGGGGTGCGCTGGTTTCGACTCGACGTACCGACAGCCCTGCTGATCGGCGCCGGCAGCGCCATTTGTGGTGCTGCTGCCGTTCTGGCAACGGCGCCAGCCCTGCGTGCGCGCAACCAGGCCGTACCTGTCGCCATTGCAACGGTTGTATTGTTTGGGTCAGCGGCCATGCTGCTGTACCCCTGGCTGTTTACACAAACCTGGGTAATGACGCTGCTTGATGGTTCGGCACGGGACTTTGGCCGCCTTGTTGGGGCCACTACACATGAGGTCGCACAGGTCACCGCTATAGCCGCTACGTTACCTGCGGACGGCGCTCACACGGCCGTGGTTACCAAGCTGATGCGTGTGATGCTGCTGGTACCGGTTCTGCTGGTTCTGAGTCGTCTGTTTCAGCACCGGACAGAGAACAGCGAAACACCGAGTCTGACCATCCCCTGGTTTGCGCTGGTTTTCATGCTGCTGCCGCTGGTGAACACTCTTGAGCTGATACCAGCCGCCATACTGACATGGCTCCACCAGCTGGACCAGCTGCTGCTGGGGATGGCGATGACCGCTCTGGGATTTGCAACCCGGATCAGTGCGATTCGGGCTGCCGGCTGGCGCCCACTGGCGCTGGGCGCTCTGCTGTTTGTGTTGCTGCTGACAGGGGGTACCCTGCTGACGCTGTTAATCAGCTGAAGGCGCGGGCCGCTTCGATCCTGTTCTGTGCTCCCTGCAACTCACTCTGGGCACTTTCAGGCCCCTCGGCGCAAAATTCAAGATCCGTCAGGCGACCGTTCTTAAGGCTGTAAATCCAGCCATGCACACTCAGCTCCTGACCACGATTCCATGCATCCTGCACCACAGTAGTGTTACAGACGTTATAGGCCTGCTCAATCACGTTCAGCTCGCACAACTGGTCGATCTGCTGCGGCGTATCCTTCCAGGCACCGACCAGCGCTCGGTGCTTATAGTACACATCGCGAATATTGCGCAGCCAGTTGTCAATCAGACCATGAGGCCGCTGCTCCATCGCGGCGCGTACACCACCACAACCATAGTGCCCCACCACCATTACATGCTTCACCTTCAGCACCTCCACTGCGTACTGCAGCACAGACAGGCAGTTCATGTCGGTATGCACCACAATATTGGAGACATTACGGTGAACAAACAGCTCGCCGGGCAACAGGTCAACGATCTCGTTGGCCGGAACTCGGCTGTCGGAGCAGCCGATCCAGAGATACTCAGGTGCCTGCTGACTGGCCAGCGTGGGAAAGAACTGAGGGTCCTGCTCCCGGATGCGATCAGACCAGTTGCGGTTATTGGTAAAAAGCGTCGACAGTTTCTTCATGTTTTTTCAATCCGCAGATACAACACAGGCAACGGTGTATCACACCGCTGCCTGTCAGACTCGCACAACAGGGAGGTGGGTTAGCGGTGATACTGGGCACTCAACTCGTGCACCGCATCCACAAACACCTTGGCACTTTCCGGATCAACAAACTGATGAATGCCGTGTCCCAGGTTGAACACATGACCATTGCCAGAACCAAAGCGCTGCAAAATATCTGCCACCTCGGCACGAATGCGATCGGCCGGCGCATACAGCACGCTTGGGTCCATATTGCCCTGCAGCGCAATACGGTCACCAACGCGGCGACGGGCATCATCGATATTGGTAGTCCAATCCAGGCCCAGAGCATCGGCACCCGCCTCGGCCATCACTTCAAGCCACTGCCCGCCATTTTTGGTGAACAGAATCACCGGCACGCGACGGCCTTCGTGTTCACGCATCAGGCCATCAACGATCTGCTTCATGTATTTGAGCGAAAATTCCTGATACATGGGGCCGCTGAGTACACCCCCCCAGGTATCGAAGATCTGTACCGCCTGGGCGCCACTGCGGATCTGCTCATTCAGGTAGGTAGTCACCGACTGCGCCAGCTTGTCCAGCAGCGCATGCATCACCTCGGGAGTGGCATACATCATCTGCTTGATATGGCGGAAATCCTTGCTGGAACCGCCCTCAACCATGTAAGTCGCCAGTGTCCAGGGGCTGCCGGAAAAACCGATCAGCGGTACACGACCGGACAGAGCGCCACGAATCTCTTTCACCGCTGCCATGACGTAGTCCAGGTCAGTAGCGGCATCAGGGATCGGCAGCTCGGCCACATCCTTCTCGGTTCGGATGACCTTCTTGAAACGTGGGCCTTCACCCTGCTCAAAGTAGAGCCCCAGACCCATGGCATCGGGGATAGTGAGGATATCGGAAAACAGGATGGCTGCATCCAGATCGTAACGTTCCAACGGCTGCAGTGTCACTTCACAGGCCAGCTCACGATTTTTGCACAGACTCAGAAAGTCTCCGGCCTGCGCCCGGGTGGCACGGTATTCCGGCAGATATCGCCCTGCCTGTCGCATCATCCAGACCGGTGTCACATCGACCGGCTCACGCAGCAGCGCCCGCAGGAAGCGATCATTTTTCAGTTCAGCCATCGCGCTCTCAATCCTGTTCGCAGTTAATTCAAAGGGCCTATTGTAACCGCTAAAAGGCACAAATGCGCATGGACCTGATCACATCCATCCAATTGCACCGTACAATAACTGGTCTATGGTTAACCCATACTCCATTGACCACGGCAATGACGGCACTCACATGAACCGATCGACACAACTGATCAGCCTGCCCAGCTCGGCAGACCAGCACGACCATCATTACCACCAACTGGTTTTTGGGCTTGAAGGCGAAACGGAATTTGAGCTGGTAGGCCACAGCCGAGAAGTCAGCATCGGCCATGGCTGCCTGGTTCCCTGCTCGACCGAGCACATTTTCAGCGGATTGGGCGACAACCGCATTCTGGTCGTCAATCTGCCGGCATACAGTGAAGACCGTCAGCAGCAGGAGCGTATCGAGCAACTGTTCCGCAGTGCACGCTACTTCAACTGCCCACCGCAGTTGCAGTTGCTCTTGCACACTCTCAGCCGCGAGGTAGAAAGCAGTCCCGAAGACTCGCTGCTGCTTGAAGCCTGCAGCAACACACTGCTGTGCTCTTTGCAGCGCCAGCTGGAATACCTTCCTCTGCCACAGCCTCGCGGCATGGCGAAACGACTCAACCTTGAGCTGCTGGATGATTACCTTGAACTGCATATCGAAAGGCGCATCAGCGTAGCCGAATTGGCAGGTCTGTTTTGCCTCAGCAGCAGCCAGTTTTTTGCCCGCTTCAAAACTGAAACCGGGCGCACACCACAGGAATACGTCAGCGAGTACAGGCTGCGGGCTGTGCGCAGCGCACTGGAAAACTCCGCGGCGCCCATTGCACAACTTGCAGGACGTTTCGGGTTTTGCAGCCAAAGCGCGTTAACTCGTGCATTCAGCCAGCGCTTCCAGATTTCACCGGCGCATTATCGGCGCCAACACGGCCAGGCTCTGCCGGAGGATTTAGCAAAACAAGCATAGATTCAGACAAGACCTCTCCGCACAGCCTGTTATTAAATGCAGTTCGAGTGGGTAATCCTGCCCTCTCGAACGGCCGCGACCGACGATACGGCCTGCGTGTTGCAGCCCGCCATCTGCGGAGAAGAGTTGAGGAAAAGTCTATGTTCAAAGCGATTGATGCCCTGCATCCGGGATACATCGAGCAGCCACTGGAAACGCTCCAGGCGCAGATCTCCCCGCTTTATGCCATCGACGAGGGCCAATGGCTGCGTGAGCTGATGCCACTCGCCGAGCCGACCCGCGATCAGATCAGCAGCACCGAAGCCACCGCCACCCGCCTGATTGAGCAGGTGCGTGCCGATGATGGCGCCATCCATATGATCGATGCCCTGTTGCTGGAGTACAGTCTGGACACCCGCGAGGGGATCCTTTTGATGTGTCTGGCTGAAGCACTGATGCGGGTACCTGACGCCGAGACAGCCGACGCCCTTATCCGCGACAAGCTCAGTGTCGCCGACTGGAAAAGCCACCTTAAGCATTCGGACTCCGTACTGGTCAACGCTTCCACTTGGGGTCTGTTGCTGACCGGCAAGGTCGTAACGCTGGACGAACGCGAAGACGGCACACCGTCCGGTGTCATCAACCGTCTGGTCAATCGCCTGGGCGAGCCTCTGATCCGCAAGGTCATGCAACAGGCGATGAAGATCATGGGCCATCAATTCGTACTCGGCCGCGATATCGATGAAGCCATGAAACGCGGCAGCGACTTTCGCCAAAAGGGCTACACCTATTCCTTCGACATGCTCGGCGAAGCGGCACTGACCCGAGCCGATGCAGCCAAATACCTGAACGATTACAGCAACGCCATCAACTTTGTCGGCAACTATCAGGACAAAAAAGCCAAGGGACCCAAGCCCAGCGTATCGATCAAACTGTCCGCCCTGCACCCTCGCTATGAGCCCGGCCAGGAAGAGCAGGTTATGCAGCAACTGTTCGAGACTGTGCTCAAGCTGATTCGTCAGGCACGGGCACTGGATGTCGCGATCACCATCGATGCCGAAGAGGCCGACCGACTTGAGCTGTCGCTGGAACTGTTCCAGAAGCTGTATCAACATCCTGACTGCCAGGGCTGGGGCGGCTTCGGACTGGTTGTGCAGGCTTACTCCAAGCGAGCGCTGCCGGTGCTCGTCTGGCTAGCCGCACTGGCGAAACAGCAGGGCGACTTGATACCGCTGCGCCTGGTCAAGGGCGCCTACTGGGACTCTGAAATCAAGCTGTGCCAGCAGAAAGGTCTTGACGGTTACCCGGTCTACACCCGCAAGGAGGCCACCGACGTATCCTATTTGGCCTGTGCGCGCTTTCTGCTCAGCAACCATGTCAAGGGCCTGATCTGGCCACAGTTTGCCAGCCACAACGCACATACCGTTGCCGCAATCATGACCGAAGCGCAGCACAATCAGTTCGAATTTCAGCGCTTGCATGGCATGGGTGATGCTCTGTATGACCGAGTACTGGAACAGGCCGGTGTTGCAGTACGCATCTACGCACCGGTTGGCAATCACAAAGACCTGCTGCCCTATCTGGTGCGTCGCCTGCTGGAAAACGGCGCCAACAGTTCATTCGTACACCGACTGGTTGATGCTCGCTGCCCTATCAGCGATCTGGTAGAGCACCCCTGGCAGACCCTGAACAAGCGTGATCCGCTGCATAACCCACGCATCCCGCTGCCGCGCCATATCTACGGTGACAAGCGCCTGAACTCACGCGGCCCGAACATCGATATTGCCGCTGAATGGCAACCGTTCAGTGCCGACATTCAACGTTGGCTCAACCACCAGTGGCAGGGAGGGCCGATCATCAACGGCCAGCGCCTGACGACTGGCACCGAAATTCAGGTAAAGGCACCCTATGATCACCGTATCAGCGCCGGCCAGGTACACTTTGCCGACAGCTCCTGTGTAGAACAGGCGATTGCCGCCGCACAGGACGGCGTTCAATCATGGCAACAAACCCCAGTAGGAGTACGCACACAGGCACTGATGCGACTGGGAGATTTGCTGGAAGAGCATCTGGCTGAGCTGGTTGCCCTGTGCCATCAGGAAGCAGGCAAAACCATTCAGGACGGGATTGACGAAGTACGTGAAGCAGTGGACTTCTGCCGGTATTACAGCCTGCAGGCCGACCAGCTCTTCAGCACCCCTCTTGAGCGCACCTTCGCCGACGGCAGCCAGTGCCGAATGATCCGCAACGGCCGAGGTGTGTTTGTCTGTATCAGCCCCTGGAACTTCCCGCTGGCCATTTTCCTCGGCCAGATTACAGCTGCACTGGCTGCCGGCAACACGGTCATCGCCAAGCCCGCCGAACAGACCAGTTTGATCGCAAGCCGTGCCATCGAACTGATGCTTGAAGCCGGCATCCCCGGCAGCGCCATACAACTGTTGCCCGGCGATGGCGCTACGGTTGGCGCCCCCCTGACAAGCGATCCACGCATTGCCGGCGTAGCCTTTACCGGCTCCACCGAAACCGCTCGGCTGATCAATCGCGCTCTGGCCGCACACAATGCCGAACCGGTCCCACTGATTGCCGAGACTGGCGGCCAAAATGCCATGATCATTGACTCGACGTCACTGCCCGAACAGGTGGTGAAGGATGCCGTGCAGTCCGCTTTCGTATCGGCAGGTCAGCGCTGTTCGGCTCTGCGCGTACTCTGTGTACAGAGCGATATCGCCGATCGCATCATCGACCTGCTGCAGGGTGCCATGGCCGAGCTGAAAACCGGCAACCCCTGTCTGCACAGCACGGATGTCGGCCCGGTCATTGACACCGAAGCACAGCAGGGGTTGCTGAGCTATATCGATCAAATGAAGAGTCATGCCAAACTGCTGACTCAGACGCCGCTGCATGCAGACGCGGATCAGGGCACCTTCGTACCGCCCACTGCCTTTGAGATCGACTCCATCGAACAATTGGGCCGCGAGCAATTCGGTCCGATCATGCACCTGGTACGCTATAAAGCCCGTGACCTGGACAGGCTGATTGATCAAATCAATCACTGCAGCTATGGTCTCACGCTCGGCATTCACAGCCGTAACGAAGGTACCGCAGCACATATCGAGTCGCGCGCACGCGTCGGCAATACCTACATCAACCGCAACCAGGTCGGCGCCACCGTCGGCGTACAACCGTTCGGCGGGCAAGGTCTGTCCGGTACGGGTCCAAAGGCCGGTGGCCCGCACTATCTGCTACGCTTTACTCAACTGGCTACGGCAGCCACGCCCAAGGCGGAGGAAGAATGATGCACACCACCGATACACTGGATATTCAGGCAACCGCCATCTGGGAAGCATGGAACCGCCGTGGCTTTGCCGACCGCTGCCAACTGCTGGGACCGATACTGGAACAGCTGCCGGCACATGCCGAAGCGGCTGCCACCGTACGCCTGGCTAAGCAATTACTGCAGGATGCCGCGGCTTTGGAGCCTGTTATCGCCCTGCCAGGACCGACCGGCGAATCCAATGAACTGTACCTCACCGGACGCGGTGTAGTGCTGGTCTTGGGTAACGAACAGAGCACACACTCCCTGATCACTTGCCAACTGCTGGCAGCACTGGCCTGCGGTAACGCCGTGGCCCTGCACTGGCCCGAGCAGGCAGAGTGGTCAAGCGCCCTGGTGGATGCCTGCCACCAGTCAGGTGTGCCCAAAGGCGCACTGGTGCTCAGCGAAGCGACCTCTTCCGAGGATCTGCTGCAAACGCCAGACCTGCGACTGGTGATCAGCAGCGGAACGCCCGAGCAAATCATTGCACTCAACCGCACCTTGGCTGCTCAAGACGGCGTGCTGATTCAACTGGTGGCCGAAACCGATACCACCAACTGCTCCCAGCTCGTAAGCCCTGATTTCCTGTTACGGCTGGTCACGGAAAAAACCCGTACCATTAACACTACCGCTGTCGGCGGCAACGCAACCCTGCTTGAGCTGGGCAGCAGTGCCGTGTGACGTGTAATCCCCATATGGTGCATACAGCACCGAATGTGGGGCTCAATGACCACTCCCGGCTTCTCTGAACCACCGGCACGGGAGTGGCGCAAATAACAGAACCCCCATCCGGGGATTGCAGAGAGGCTTTTTGCATGATTGAAAGCAGCTATGCCGTTTACGGCACCTTTATCGTTTATCTCATCCTGATGCTGGGCATAGGCCTTTATGCCTATCGTCGCACGGCAAGTTCTTCCGACTACTTCCTCGGCGGGCGCTCTCTCGGGCCTTGGCCGGCGGCACTGTCTGCCGGCGCTTCCGACATGAGTGGCTGGCTGCTGCTGGGGCTTCCCGGCTATGCCTTCACCTCAGGACTTGAATCACTTTGGCTTGCCGGCGGCCTGCTGTTGGGCACCTGGGCCAACTGGCGCTTTACAGCTCAACGCCTGCGCACCTACAGCATCGAAGCGGGTGACGCCCTGACGTTGCCCGAGTACTTTGCCAACCGTTTCTGTGACAACACTCGCTTGATCCAGATTATATCTGCCTTTTTTGTACTGCTGTTTTTCCTGTTCTATACCAGCTCTGGCCTGGTCGCCGGCGGCAAACTGTTCGAGACCGTATTTGGGCTTGAGTACAGCACGGCACTGATCGTAGGCACCATCTGTATCGTCTCTTACACTCTGTTCGGCGGCTTCCTGGCGGTATCCTGGACCGATTTGGTTCAAGGTTTGCTGATGGCTGCAGCCCTTATGATCGTTCCCATCGCGGTAATTCAGGCTGACGGTGGCTTTGGCGCCATGTGGGGTGCCGTTGAGGCACGCAATCCTGAGCTGTTGACCCTGTTCAGCGGGACCGACGGAGAAGCCCTTGGCTTCATTGCAATCATCTCTCTGGCTGCCTGGGGTCTGGGCTATTTTGGTCAGCCCCACATCCTTGCCCGTTTCGCCGCCTGTCGCAGCAACAAGGACATCACCACAGCGCGTCGAATCGCCGTGGGATGGACGGGGCTGTCGATGGCTGGGGCCATTCTGGTCGGCCTGGCTGGCATGGTCTATGTTGAAGCCGAGCTCGGCGGCGTACTGCAAGATGGCGAGACCATTTTCATGCTGCTGGTGAACGCCATCTTCCATCCGATCATCGCCGGTATTCTGCTGGCCGCCATTCTGGCCGCGATCATGAGTACCGCAGACTCCCAGCTGTTGGTGTCCTCCTCCGCACTGGCTGAAGACTTCTACAAGCAACTGCTTCGCAAGAACGCATCACAGAAAGAGATCGTCATGGTCGGCCGTCTTGCGGTAATCGGCCTGTCGTTTGTTGCCATGATGCTGGCGTTCGATCCAGACAGTACCGTACTGGGACTGGTCTCCTACGCTTGGGCAGGCTTTGGTGCGGCGTTCGGTCCTGCACTGCTGATCAGCCTGTACTGGAAGAACATGACCCGTAACGGCGCACTGGCTGGTATCGTGATCGGTGCCGTAACCGTTGTTGTCTGGAAACAACTCAGCGGCGGTCTGTTCGACATGTACGAAATTGTACCGGGCATTGTTTTTGCCACTGTTGGGATCTTTGTTGTATCGAAGCTGGGCAGCCAGCCTGACGAAGAGATCCAGGCCCAGCATCAGCGCATGCTGAAAAATCTGTAGGAAGGGCTAGAGATAAAGAGTCTAAACCCACTCCAGCACCCGGGGAACTGGTTGCCGG
>NPIE01006540.1_pt1 | contig 14676 bp, 12 predicted proteins | sample 8637661 | NCBI WGS metagenome assembly NPIE01 (sample SAMN07420842, study PRJNA396082) | bioreactor metagenome | isolation source: sample BA12 brine-fed electro-methanogenic bioreactor BA | place: Japan: Kochi | collected 2016-12-09 | reverse complement strand
TTCACTTTTAAAGTTTAAATGACATTCTCTGGTTTCAACTTGACAAAGCACGTGCCATGTCTTACAATGCATATCCTGATGCGGGGTAGAGCAGTGGTAGCTCGTCGGGCTCATAACCCGAAGGTCCTTGGTTCGAATCCAAGCCCCGCTACTAACTAAAGGTCACTCTTCTACTGAGTGGCCTTTTTTGGTTCGAATCTCACCCTCTGGGGGCTTCGCACACCCCCACCACTAAACCAAAGGTCACTCTCAAATGAGTGGCCGTTTTTGGTTCGAATCTCACCCGCTAGGGGCTTCGCACACTCCCACCACTAAACCAAAGGTCACTCGAATGAGTGGCCTTTTTTGGTTAACCCTTTAGGGGGTTGAGGGCGGAACGCCCGAAACAAAAAACCACCGGCTATGCCGGTGGAAGCCAAAGGCTTATAGAAAAGAAATCACTCCGGTAGAATGGCAGAAGTTCAAGCCGCCAAACAACAAGGAGTGATTTCTATGGCTAAGAGTCTAACACACACAAAGTGGATGTGTAAGTATCATATTGTGTTTACGCCGAAATATCGGCGGAAGATCATCTACAATAAATACAAAGAGAGTATAGTAAAAATAATAAAAGATCTGTGTAAGTGGAAAGGGGTGGAGATCATAGAGGGGACAGCGATGGTGGATCATATCCATCTACTAGTGTCGATACCGCCGAAGTACAGCGTGTCGAGTTTCATGGGGTATCTAAAAGGGAAAAGCGCCCTGATGATATTTGATCGGCATGCGAACCTAAAATACAAGTATGGGAATCGGCATTTCTGGTCGAGAGGATACTACGTTAGCACAGTGGGGTTGAATGAGGCGACGATAGCGAAGTATGTGAGGGAGCAGGAGAAACACGATCAGATGATGGATAGGATCACAACGAAAGAGGCGGAAGACCCCTTTAGGGGTAGCTAGGTAATCGGTGCACCAGGCTTGAACGAAGTGAAAGCAGCACCTTGAGGTGCGGCAAGTAGCAGACCCTTATAGGGTCAGGTCAAGCCACCCGCTATGCGGGTGGTCTTGACTCGAATCTCACCCGCTGGAGGCTTCGCACAGCCCATAACATAGTCGATTTCAATATTAATAATAAAATAATAATATATTATGTAGGGACGGGGCATGCCCCGCCGGAACTCAAAAGAAAACAATGATAATCAAATTAATGCAATTAAGATAAAAATTTTCATTGAAAACATTTTTTGGCTATAGGAAACCTTCAGAGAATTTTCATGTTTTCTTCTATACCCTTATACCGGTTTTCTTACCAAAATCACCCGGTCATCAATAAACGTCATCTCAAGCCCATCACGCTCAGCCAAAAAATCAAATGTGCTGCGGCTAAAAAAGCAAACATGCGTCAGGTCTTCTTTGTAATGGAGCTGCATAAATCGATCCGGTTCCTCCACCAACTTGGTCATCAAACCCAGCCAACCCCCAGGTTTCACCAATCGCAGCAATAATCGCCACTCTTCTGCGGGATCATAGAAGTGCTCAATGGTTTCTGAGCAAGTGACGAAATCATAGGATTCCTTCAAAACAACTTTGTCCGGGGCATAAAACGGATCATAAACCGACATGTGATACCCCTTCGACGCCAGCATCACCGCCAGCACGGGTGTGGGCCCGCTCCCAAAATCCAACCCCTTGAGAGGTGGTGGCCCCAACCGCTCCATCAATGGCAACGCCATTTGATGCAAAAAGCGCCGATAACCCATATCCCGGATATCATTATCGTGGTCGTCATACCGCGCCTTTTCCTCTACAGGGGTCAAGAGGTCGTCTTGATCCACAAAGATCAATTTGCACAGAGGGCAGCGATAATAAGCCCGATCCTCATCCGCATCCAAAAAAAGGCCATCCGCTTGTTGGCATAACGGACAGGGATGAGTACGTCTTTGATTTGATCGATGAATCTCTTCCGGGATGAATTTTCCTGGCATATCATTACTGTTGGGTAAGTATTTATAAATATAATCGGCATTTTGTATATGAACTTATTCTTAAATGGTAACAGAAACAAGGAAACTATCCAATATTGACAGCGCAACATCAATGTTATATAAATTTTCCATTCATAGCACTAAAGAATCATAAATTTATTAATAGTAGATAAGCCTTCCCCTTGAGTGCAGCGAAACACCCGAAGGGAGCTGAGGGGAAGGTGGCGTAAAGCGATGGATGAGGTTTTTTATGACTTGTCTATTACCGAATACATAATAATTCGATTTTCCGATTTCCTTGTCAACCATCATAAATCCATTGGTAGCCATAACAAGCTATGGTATAATCCTCCCCGGTAACCGCCTTCATGGCGGTTCTCTAACATAAAAAACTCGAATGAAAACAACACAAAATCAACGAGTTGACAAATACGACATTATCTTGAACAGATAACCCAACGGATCTTGGTTCAATCCTCTTTTTAGGCTCCTTACCTAAATTAATAAGCCGTGATTTTTTTGAAAATCCGCAGGATGAAGCGAATTCTCATTAAATCACTCTGGAGGATGACATCGTTGAACTTTCTTAGAACTTGATCAGGTACCACGATGATTTTTCGCAACAGCATTCTCAGCATTTTTCGCTCAAAATGGAAAACCGCCCTCTTCCTACTGCTCATTTTCGCAGTCACCTTGGCCTTTACTCTAGGGGTCAGCGTTTGGGCCGCTGTCGCGCAGTTCCTAGAAGATTGTGACGATTATTACACCACCATCGGCCAAATCGAATACATGGGCACCAATTATCCAGATAATACAGCCTACGATGCGGCCATGGATGAGGATCTCAAATCTTTCGATGCTTCAGTGATTGTAGATGATCCTGCGGTTTTATCCTATGAAACCCCCTCCCTCTCTTTTGGCTATATAAACGGCTTCTGGCGCACGGACACCCATAGAACGGATGGCATGCTGTCAGTCTTGGTCGTTGGAAATATCATTTATGAAGAACAAGACCATCTGTATCGAGGGGTTGTCTATAACACCCTTTATTCATCGCTGATTGAAGGCAACATCATTATCTATATTGATGAGGATTTTGGGGATTTTGAAGAAGATCGGTATTACCTTGTGTTCGGTGAGGTTTATCGCGGCTATTCACCAATGCTCCATTTAAGGGCTGCAACTTTTGATAATGCTATTGCAGCAGCGGATGGGGTTGAAGTCCCTCGCATGGTGGATATCACTTCAGATGACACAGAAGAATTTTATCGCATTCCCGAAGACAATGTCCTCCTGAAAGTTGCGGAAACCCTGCCGATTACAAACAACAGCTTGCTTGTTTCCGGAACAAACGACCTCTTTTCACTGCTGCCCTTCCATCAACAAGAATTATATCTTACGGAGGGGCGCGCCTTTACTGAAGAAGAATATCAAAACGGAAGTCGAGTCATCGTCATTTCGGAATTAATGGCCGCGCGTCTGGATATTAGCGTCGGCGATACTGTGGACCTGTCCATTGCAGTCTCCGATCTTCCAGGCATCTATAACAGCTATTGGGCGCCAGATGGGTTCTCTTATACGGATACCTTTGAAGTTGTTGGACTAACCAACACGATTATCGACAAAAGCTGGCATGTCTATATACCCAAATCAGTCGATGTGCCATCCTCCCAATTTCCAGTGGGTTACACAGTAGCGCACGCTGTTCTCCGAAACGAAGAAGCTGCTGAGTTTAATAAACGGGTTGAACCCTACATGCAAAGTCGGCTTCAACTCACCATCTACGACCAAGGTTATTCCTCAGTCGCCCAACCCTATCAAACTATCTTAATCGCGGCAAAAATCGTAACCACAGTCTGTTCCCTCGTGGAAGTTGCTGTTTTAACGTTGTTTGGTTTTCTCTTTGTGTACCGGCAGCGGGAAGCCAGCGAGACCATGTTGATGCTGGGCACCAGCCGGTTTGGGGTTTGCGCCTATTTCCTCATCAGTTCTGGCATTATCTCCCTCCTCTCGTCCGCTGCTGGTGCCTTTGTTGGATATCATTTACACGATGGTGTGCTTAAGTTTGTGACCCAATTCGCCGATCAATATGCCTTGATAGACTCTCGATACAGCAATGGCAGTTTGACGATCTCCCAAATTTTAGCATTTTCCCCTGATCTTGAGTGGCAGCTATTTCTTTATATCGGCCTAATTGTATTCATACTGGCAATCACCGCTTGCCTCGCTTTCACTCTCAGCACCTTTTCCAAAGGAAAACTCAACCAGGGGCGGCAGATGGGGCCAAACAAAGAAGGTAAAACGTCCAAACTTTCTGGCGGCAGCCTTAAATATGCCTTCCTATCAATCCTGCGAGGTGGGGCGAGAACCCTGGTCGTCCCAATGTTGGCAATGGCTGTGGTGATATTCTTCGGGCAGCTTGCCACCACGTCCTTGCGCTATCAGGAACAACTCGAAAATATTTATGACAACACAACCATTGAAGGGTACTATACCGATATCCATGGCAGACAAATCGGGAATTTAGTCCTGGAGGCCTATGATGTCGCCAATATTTACCACACGGGTTACATCAACACCCTATCGGTCACCGCAAGCCGGCCGTATTATTACCTGGGAATCAGCCGCCTTGCTGATGGCACAGAACAAAATGTTGAACCCCTCTACGTCCCCTCTTCCTCATTCAGCCGTGAATCATTGGAAGCGGTGATAGAGCGCGGCCCAAATCTGACGGGGGCCAATAACATCCACAAATCACCCGAATATTATTATGCCGAAAACCTCTCCATGGATTTCTTGGAGGGCTACGATGAAAACATCTTAACCATAACCGCTGAGGATGAGCGTGTATTTTCCTGTATCCTACCCTTCGAATTCATGCAGGTGCACGGAATTGAACTTGGCGACACGGTCAGGATTGCCATAAACCGCATAATTACAGATCCAGAAACGGACGCTCGTATCTACCTCCACATGGACCTCCAGGTCATAGGCAGTTATGAGAAACACGGGACAGAGGACACCATCTATGTCCCCCTAATCCTGTTTATCAACACAAATTCCATCTGGAGCGGAGGGCAGCGCGCCTCAGGCCCACCAATAGAGATCTTCAACACAGGTTATGAAATGTCCCCAGAAGATGAGCAAATTCTTCAACGGACCACACTCCACAGCACAGCATTTACATTGTCGGATTCCCGTGAACTAAGCGCGTTCAAGGATTATCTACAGGAATACGGGTATTCACAGGTCAATAATGTCAGCAGCGTGCGAAAATTCCTTATCATCAATGACAAATCATTTAACGACGCCGTCGCGAGCATTAAGCAGCAAATCCATTACATCAATATCCTTTATCCATTTCTCTATGGTTTAGTCGGAATTATCGCCATCACGGTCTCATATTTGATGGTCGTCAGCCGAAAAAGTGAATTTGCCACGATGCGTGGGCTTGGGGCCACGAGGGCACATGCTTTTTCTAGTTTCTTTGTGGAACAAAGCATCTTGTGCATACTAGGAACGCTTTTGGGACTTGGCCTGTGGTGGCTGATTTGGGGCATGCCCACCCAACGCCACCTATTGCTCACAATCGGGTTCGTTTTCTGCTATTTCATTGGCTGTATTATCTCTATCATCATCATGAATCACACCAATGTCCTGAAAATTCTGTTGGATCGGGACTGAGGAGGAAGTATTGAATATTCTCGAATTACAAAACGTTTCCTACCGGTATCATAGTCAATATCAACATGTGGATGCGATCAAGAACGTCAACTGCCACTTTGAACAGGGTAAGGTCCATGCCATTGTCGGAAAGTCAGGCAGCGGTAAAAGCACCTTGTTATCCCTGCTCGCAGGCCTTGACTCCCCTGGCTCAGGGGAAGTCCTGTATGAGGGCAAACCAATCTCCACGATGGATCCAGCAAGATATCGCCGTGAATGTGCGGCAATGATCTATCAGAGTTTCCGCTTACTGCCCTTATTGACCGTGTCCGAGAATATCACCTATCCCATGGAATTACGTGGATTGAGGGGCAAACCCGCTCGAGATCGCGCAAAAGAATTGGTTGCCCGGGTGGCCCTGCCTGACACAGTCCTGGATCGCTTCCCCAACATGCTCTCAGGGGGCGAGCAGCAGCGCGTGGGGATCGCCCGAGCATTATCAATGGATTCCAAGCTGCTCTTGGCGGATGAACCCACCGGGAACCTTGATGAAGAAAATAGTCAGAACATCATTGACATCCTGGTCAGTTTGGCGCACAAAGACGGCTATTGCGTGGTCATCGCTTCACATGATTTGACCATCTTGCCAAAGATGGACATTATATTCCACATGAACAGCGGTGAACTGCGAAGGGAAACAATGCAAGAGAAGTGATCAATAATAGATTTTTAAACAAGTTTCTTTTTGTTTACCCACATTCCAAGGTTTTTCGCTGTTCAAAGAATAAAGAATCAAAAAAGCAGGCTGATTTTGGTCAACCTGCTTTTTTTATGCGCTTCTCGAATGTCATTCACTTAACATAATCCATGAGATAACCGTATCCTTCCGCTTCCATTTCGTCGTAGGGGATAAAGCGCAGCGCAGCGCTGTTGATGCAGTATCGCGTGCCGTTAGGTGAAGATGAGTCGTTATAAAAAACATGACCCAGGTGGGAATTGCCAGCTCGGCTGCGCACTTCTATACGCTGCATGCCCAGGGTGTTATCCCGGATAAACCGGACTGTGTTCTCATCAATGGGTTGTGTAAAACTGGGCCAGCCCGTCCCGCTCTCAAATTTATCCCTGGAGGAGAACAAAGGCTCTCCAGTGACGACGTCTACATAAATCCCCTGTTCGTGATTATCATAGTATTCATTATTGAATGCAGATTCCGTCCCTGCGTTTTGGGTGACATTGTATTGAAGGTCCGTGAGCCTATCTTTTATTTGTTCATCCGAGGGTAGCGGATAGTCCCCAGGGTCAACAATCATTACGCCAGCCATGCTGATCTCATCCGGTGAGATGTGGCAATATCCCAAAGGGTTCTTATCCAGATAATTCTGATGGTATTCTTCGGCCGTGTAAAAACGCGCCAATGGCTCAATTTCCACTTCAAATTTCTCAGCCCGTTCACGTTCAATAGCAGCGATGCGTACCACAACCCCTCCACTGGCTTCATCAGGGTAATACACACCCGTTTGATACTGCGTACCCCGATCGTTGCCCTGGGCATTTCGAATGGTTGGGTCTATCACATTGAAATAGGCAAAGAGCAGCGCATCAAGGCTGACAATACTCAGATCATATTCCACCCTAACGGTCTCGCGATATCCCGTATTCCCAGCGATGACTTTGTCATAGGTAGGATCAACATCAGCCCTACCGTTAGCGTAACCACTGACAACATCAACCACCCCATCAATGGATTGCATCAATTTTTCCATGCCCCAAAAACATCCCCCGGCCAGATAGATCACATCAATACCTTCTTCTTCAACATAGCTTTCATCGTATGGTGTCTGTTCCATCTCTACCTCAATCTCCTTTCCAACATCGGACTCTTCAGGGGTCCCATTAGGCACACAAGCACTGACTAATAACATGATCAACAATCCAACAATTAGCGTGCTGTTTTTACGCATATTTCCTATCCTTTTTATCCATTTTTAATGCAAAATCCCAGACAATTCAGGAAATGATCATGTCTCCGTAATTGTCTTAATTGGGATTCTGATTAAACTTACCAATGTCTCAATACTCAATATAAATATACTATATTTATGAGACAATATTTATAATAATTGTATTAATATTCTTGACTGAAGGACGGAAAGTCCTCTAATTCTGAAGTCGCTCTTCTTTGGAGTCTTTCATAAACAGAATTAGAATCGAACTGAGAACCAGAAGTCCAGCCATGATCAATAATGAGGTCATATAAGACCCTTCTGGCGTTTTCAACCAGTCCATCACGGTGACAAAGATCACAGAAGCCTGCCCAAACAACTGGATCAACCCGTTGGAGGTGCCCTCCGGTGTGGGATGCGTGATTTCAGCTGCGTATTGCATACCGATGGGATTCGCGCTCACCAGGAAAAAACCCATCCAGAAAGCCGAGACGTACAACAGCCAGGCGGAATTGGCGAAGGTTACACCCAATAAGCCGGGGATCGCCAGGACAAATCCCAGCAGGATAAAAAGCTGGCGTTTGTGTGTTTTGTCCGAAAAGATCGGCATCACCACCGCGCCGATCAGCCCCCCACCCAGCATTAGCGCGCCAAGGGTGCCGGCATCATCCGGCGTGAAATCCCGCAATCGGATAATGGGTTCCACCCAGGTTGTGATGCCATTGAACAGCCCCAGACCGACAAAAGAGATGAAAAGATATATCCAAAATCTGGGGATGCTTAAGGCATGTTTCAATCCATCCAACATCAAAGCCCGTACCTGTTCACTGGAGGAATCAGGCGGTGTTTTGGGTTTTTCACGGGCGAAGATAATAAATAAGACTGCGGAAACCGCTGTAATAATGCCAAAAATCAACTGGACCTGATCAATGGGCATTGTCTTCACCAATTCTGGTGTCAGCACCATGCCAACGGCAGTGCCAACCAAATTCGCAAGGGTAATCAATCCCACAGCTGTAGCTCGTTCTTCAACCCCAAACCACAGCGCCGGAAGCTTTGTCCATGCGTTGAGCAAGAAGGGTTGCGCGACCGCAATCCCAATGGTGCTGATCAACACCAAGGGATAATTTGCCCCGGCCAAACCCCGCAGAACACCAAACACAGACATGAGGATCGCACCAATACTCACCAATGGCTTGAATCCATAGGTGTCAATGCCCCAGGAAACGGGGATCGAGAGCGGGATATAGGCGATCATAAATACCATGGAAAGCAACCCGATCCGAGAGTCGGAGACACCATAGAAATCCGATGCAAAGATGGTGATCGGGGCATAAGAAATCCACAGCATTTGGATGGTGAGATTGGCAAACATAAACACAGCCAGCACGACCCATCGATAAGGATATAACTTATATTGGTTTTGTTGATTAACCATAACGTCCTCTCCTTTTCTATCCATTCAACCGGTGATAAATAGCTTTCATTTGACGATAAATTTGCTTGAACACATCAAAGCGCTCATCATAAAGCGCCCTGTTCTCTGGTCTGGGTTGATAAATCTGTTTAAATTGGATGACGTCAGGAATATCCGCATACTGAATTTCATTTAATCCCACAGCCCCAATCCATGCTGCCCCTCTGGCATTGGCGCATACCGGATCGGAAACCTGCCGAATCTCCCGGTTCATCACGTCGGCAAAGATTTGACACCACACATCCGATTGAGCGCCCCCACCGATAATATTCATCCTTGGCACGGTTCTCTTCAAAAATCGCTCCACGGGCGTCAATAACCACCGTGTGTTTAATGCAATCCCCTCCAAAAAAGCTCGAATGATGTCCTCACGGGTATTGTTCAGCGACAGGTTATATAATCCCGCTCTGAGGGTTCGATCTTCAACAGGCGCGCGCTCTCCCCAAATCCAGGGGGTGTAGACAACCTTGTTGCTGCCGGCTGGTGTGCGGTTTGCAATTATATCCAAAACTTTAAAAATATCGGGAACAGACTCCTCTAACATCAACTCGTCTTTATGATAGAGAACATTATCTCGCAGGAAGGTCAGGTTTCCCCCGGCGGTTGCCTGCAGCGCAATTAGGATATATTTTCCAGGGATAGCACAGGGGACAGAAGCCAGGCTATTGGCGACATCTGTTTTCTTGTAGGGAACATGAGCTGCCATCCATGATGACGTGCCGAGATAAACATGGAGCGCGTTATCTTCAACGGTACCAGCGCCAATCGCCGCAGCTGTGCTGTCAATTGCGCCCGCCACAACTTTCACATCTGGTGCAAGTCCCAAAGCTTGAGCGACATCCGGCTTGATGTTTCCCACAACTTTTGTACAGGGGACAATTTCGGGGAATTTATCTGCTGAAATCCCGCTATCCTCTATCAATCCTGGATGGTAAACAATATTATCCGGATCCCGATTATCCGTGACCCAGGACGTCAGGATGGAGTCAAAAGTTGCCACACAGCGCCCGGTCAGCTTGAGATTCATGTAGTCCAACACATTGAGGAACTTATAGGTGCGTTCATATACTCCAGGGAATTGATCCCGGATGAACAACATATGGGCAGCAGGGTCCTTCCCCGTCATGGAAGGCATCCCTCCTGTCAGGCGGATCCAGCGCAAGGTCTGCCGCAATCCTGCCCCTGTCAGATTCACCAGCCCTTTGAATTGTTTTTCCAGAGCGTCCGCTCCCCGCATGTCCATCCACAAAATACAATTCATCAAAGGTTGTCCATGTTTATTGACTGGGATGGTGCCCTCACCCTGCGTTGAACAGCAAACGGCACGAATTCGGTCATGGAGTTCCTGCTGAGCAATCAGTCTTTTGCTTGCGGTTAAAAATGCCTTCCACCATTCCTCGGGGGCTTGTTCGGTACCACCGTCTGGTGTGACGATCAAATCTAAGGGCTCAGATTCCCATCCCAGGACTTCGCCATGGATCGTAATCGCCGCCACTTTCATGGATGAAGTGCCAAGGTCAACGGATAGAATAACCGGTTCTGTACTCATAATCCTCTCCTAAATTGTTGTCGGTTTAGACTCCTTCAACACATCCCAAAACGGCTTCAAATCGTTCAAGAGCATCATCAATAATCTCATCTGTGTCTGCCAAGGAGGTATACATCCTGCTGCCAGCCAAAGTAATGATGCCATTTGCCATATAGGCCGCTCCCATTTCTTCAATCATGTGCTTTCTGGGTTTGAGGTCTTTGAGGAGCTTAAGAGGATGTCGCAGGTCAAGCAGCATAACGCCTGATGTTTCGAGGTGGCAGATGGAGCCCTGATTGTAAGCGACAAAGGGAAGCCCTAATTTGTCAATGATCTCCTGCAATCCCTTGATCAATCGGTCGCCAGCTCTCCCGGCAATGACAGGCGCTTTGGTGCGTTCCATCTCCAGTAAAGCATAATAACCTGCCACACAGGAAAGGGGATTAGCGGAGAGTGTACCTCCAATATAAGCTCGTTCACCGGTACCGCCAATGCCAGGGGCAAAGCGCTGAATAATCTCAGCACGGCCCCCGACCCCACCAGCCATGGGATATCCGCCGGTGACACACTTGCCAAAGATCGTCAAATCCGGCTTGATATTAAAGTACCCTTGCGCACCACCCATTCCCAGCCTGAAGCCGGTGACAACTTCATCAAAAATCAGCAGTGCACCAAATTCATCACATAACTCACGTACCTTGCGGTTATAGTCAAAGGGAACAGGACGTGTGCCCGATTCCGGCCCCACAGGTTCAACAATCACCGCTGCGGTGCCCCCTCGGAGACGATTGACAATCAGTTTCCGCTCCAGCATCTTCAAATCCGTAGGATAAAATTCCTGCGTGTTAGCCGTTGCCCGACGCGGGATACCTACCGATTCAAAACGCCTTGTGCCCGGAATATGCAAACCATACACCATAGAATCGGACCAGCCATGATATCCACCACCCGTCTTGATCACTTTTTTCTTGCCAGTGAACGAACGCGCGGCACGGATAGCGGCCATGACACTCTCCGTCCCCGTACCCAACATGCGGAACATCTCAATGGAAGGCATGAAGCGTTGGATCAGCTTTGCTAATTTAAGTTCATATTCGTGAAATAAACCCGTTACCGGACCACACTGGCTCACAACCTCGAATACCTTTTCTCGTACAGGATCATAATTGCTGCCTAACACTGTAGGCCCCCCCGCCTGCAGGAAATCAATATAACGATTGCCATCAACATCCCACATATACGCGCCTTTTGCCTTCTCGATAGCAATAGGAAAAGGATAGTTGAAGGCCAGGTTATGTTGAACACCGCCTGGAATGATCTCTTTGGCTTTATCCGTTAATTCACGAGATTTCTTACATTTGTCATCAAAATAAGCCAGAACGCCATGGAGTTTATCCCGGCGGATGGGACGCATTGGTTGATCAATTAATTTATCTAGTTTTTGATAAATCTCATCGACATCGGGATATTCTGAGATAGCATATTTTTGTTCAGTTTCCTGCATCGTCATTCCTTCATCCTTTTCTGTGCTATTTTCTGATCTTTTCGCAACTTCTGAACGGCAATTTCTCTGACCCACAGTGGAATTTTTGTAACTTTTTCCCCTGTACTTAAGGCCAGAAGATATGTTATGGCGCACTTCTCTAATAATTTCACGTTCATAACCGCCTGCGCCATGTCACTACCAAGTACCAGGGCGCCATGATTCTTCATCAAATAAGCATTTGCCTTATCCCGTACATTGCGTGATATTCTGTTTTTAAGCATTCCGGTTCCAGAAGGCGCGTAAGGGATAACCTTGACTTTTCGCCCAAGAAAGCGAACCTGTTCATCAAATAACGCGGGGATGGCTTTGTCAATCAAGGCTAGCGTGCTGGAATAAATCTGATGGGTGTGAATAATGGCATGGACATCTGGACGAACCTGATAGATTGCGCCATGCATACCTGCCTCCACCGATGGAGGTAACCCTCCCTCAAGCTGGTCTCCATTGAGATCGCAAACGCAGATGTCTTTCATCTCCATCTTTGTGTAGTCTGTGTTCGACGGTGTGACAGCGAATGTGTCCCCTTCAGTCGTCCTCGTTGATAGGTTTCCCCCAGTGGTCATCAGAATGCCGTCATTCACCAATTTGAGAGATGTGGAAATGATACATTCTTTTTCAGATAAAAAATGGCTCACAGGCAGTCCTTCCAAGACTAATTTTTGATATTATAATAAACAATCTTGACGGTGTCAAGATTGTCTGATATGCTATTGATATGGAAAAGGACAACTACCATCATGGTGATTTAAAAAACGCATTAATTGATGCCGGCATTGAAATTCTCAGCCAGGAAGGGCTGCACGGTCTCAGTTTGCGCAGCGCAGCACAAAAAGCGGGTGTAAGCCACTCTGCCCCCTATTCGCATTTTAAGGATAAGCAAGCGCTGATAGCTGCCATTTCCACCAAAGGTCTGGATCTGCTTTATGAAAAGCTATCCCGCATTGCAGTGCAGCACCATGTCAATCCCCGTGAACAGCTTCACGAGGTCGCCTGGGGGTATACAGAATTTGCATTAGAAAATACAGGATTATTTAAACTGATTTTCTCAAGCGCGATCGAACGGGAACACGATTATCCCGATTTCGTGACGATCAGTCACCGTAATTTTAAATGGATTGTGACAGTGGTGGAAAACAATCAACAAGGGAGCATCCTCAAATCTGGCCAGGCCAGATTGAATGCCCTTACAGTTTGGAGCATGGTGCATGGTTTCGTCTTCTTATACCTGGAAAAACAAATCCCATCAGATATATTAAATGATTATCAACTCAAATCATTATTGCGAGATGTTCTAAACAATTTCATTGACAGTTCCACTCGATAATTCGTGTGACCCATATGATTGAATAGCTTCTACAATACATTCTTTAGAGAAACAGATGCGTCTTTCTAAAACCATATCAAGGATTCTTAAGACTCTGCATCATCTCCCTGGTCAAGGGAATCGAAAAATTTTATCCCCCCTTTGTTATGGTTTTTGACGAAATAAAGTGCTTCGTCTGCTTGCTTGATTAATTGATTGGATTCCTGAGAGTCGTCAGGGTAGATACAAATTCCGATACTCATATTCACATTCAATTCTTTAAAACGTTTATCAATGGAATTATTAAAATTCTGATAAAGTTTCTTACTAAATCGAATGACATTTTCTTTATTCTTTATATTATCAAGGACCAAAACAAATTCGTCTCCGCCAATCCGAGAGACAATATCATTACCACGAGTAGTCGCCTTCAATATCCATGCAAACCACTGCAAAAACTCATCCCCCGTTTCATGCAAATAATGATCATTGATCAGCTTTAGGTTATCAACATCAATCTCTAATAAGGCAAACTTTTGTGTTGTTTGCCGGACCTTCTCTACTAATCTCTCAAACAAACCCCTACGATTATAGACGTTGGTTAATGTGTCGTGTGTCGCCATAGTGCGCAATTCATTTTCTTTTGATTTAATTTGATTGATCTCTCGCGTAAAACCAATCAAACCAACAATTTTTCCTTTATCATCTTTAATCGGAATTTTTGTTGTATGGGTCCAGTTATTGGTGTTTGGAGTATCTCTTCTTACCTCAACCAAATTGGCGATCGGCTCCCCGGTTTCATATAATTCCCTCTCCTCATTCTCAGTTCTCTGACCAAATTCTTCACCAAAAACATGTTTATCAGTCTTACCGATTAACTGATTCTCATTATCAAGGTTTAGGTTTATTATTACCCTTTTATTAATGAAATTAAAGCGTCCCAAGGGATCTTTGATATAGATGCTGTCAGAATCTGTTTCCATCATAGCTCTAAATACAAACCTAGATAATTCTTCTCTGGTGTAGGTACCACGGATTAATGGTGTCTTGCTTTTAGTATCTTTCCTCTCTTGGTCTGAAGCCATAGACAAATCCTTAGACTATCAATTTCGCTTGAGTTGGAAGTACGATTCGTTAAGTGCTTCCGCACTATTATGAGTAATTATAACTTCATTTCCTTTAAAAATTTTTAATTACACCATAATGGGGTATGATGACCACTTGGAGATACTGTATCATATATCCGTAT
>NPIE01000954.1_pt2 | contig 14680 bp, 13 predicted proteins | sample 8637661 | NCBI WGS metagenome assembly NPIE01 (sample SAMN07420842, study PRJNA396082) | bioreactor metagenome | isolation source: sample BA12 brine-fed electro-methanogenic bioreactor BA | place: Japan: Kochi | collected 2016-12-09 | reverse complement strand
ATCAGCTGCAGGCGAAAATCAAAGGCTGAGACGTCGGGCGAGACAAAAACCGCTATATCGAGGTCACGCAGCGGACCGGCATCATCCCTGGCGTGAGAGCCGAAAAGGTAGGCGAACCTGACCTCGGGCATGGGGGCAAACAAAGCCCTGAGCTGTGCAATGATGTCCTGCGATGATTCCCCCATTCGGGCCTCCGGATGAAAGACGCTACCCCCTATAGAGTATTCACAATGGAATCAGCCTGCTGGACTGAATTTAGAGGGGCTGGGAGGGGATGTCAAGCATGGGGAGGCGGATCGGATCAGTTATTCTAAAGCCAGAGATTATGGATCAGCAGGAATAATGTAAACAAAAACATACCCTGGGTCAGGGCCCTCCCCCACCGCCATCCTTTATGGAAAACCAGTCTGAAAACCAGCAAAATCACAATGCCCTTGGAGATAAAGCCAGAAAGATGATAAGCCAAATCAAGGTCAGGTGATACTACCGCGAGGGAGAGACACATCCCAAGAATCAATACATCCAGAGGTGCGCTGCTCAGGGTATCGGAAGATTTGAAAATAAAAAAATCCAGAGCCAGCAGGCTGGCGATTATAACAAACAACAGATTGGTGGCAATGTTCAGAGAGATGCCTTGAAAAAGCACCACTTGGCTGTTTTGCTCGAGCATGAAGGTCATTAAAACAGCCTGTACGGAGACCAGGATCAAACAGAATGCCTTTTTCCGGTGAGCGAATCCCACCACCAGAAGTAGCAGCGCGCCACCCCCGAGAATCAAAGAGGCCCAAATCTCCAGCTTAGGCTTGATTCCCAATAAAAGAATAAAATACCCAAAGCAGTGCACCATGAGAAGCACTAAAAGGACTTTCTCTACCAAGGAGGAGGTGACTCTCTTGCGCCAATGGCGACTAAGCCCTTCCATGTCACACCAGCGAAGTGAAGGCAATTTATTTTTCGCGGTTCCATAAATCACAAGATAATATCCAAGGACAAACAGGATAAAGAAAATCAGCAACAGCAGGTCGGCGTGATGGCGTAGCAGCAAGGCGGCCAAGGCGAGAAACAGAGAGCTTAGGTAAATCAGCACCACGGTCGAGGCATGGCTGAGTCCGCAATCCATGAGGAGATGATGCAGATGGTCGCGTCCGGCGGCGAGAAAATTGCGCCTTTTGCTCAGGCGCCCAATTAGGACTCGCAGAGTATCTGTAATCGGCAATCCAAGAATGACCAGAGGGAGAATCGGCATAATCGCTCCATCTCCCTTCTGGGTCAGAGCAATCGCCAAAAAGGCGAGTACGAATCCTGTTACCAGACTTCCAGTATCGCCCATGAAAATGCGGGCCGGAAAAGAATTGAACTTGAGAAAGCCTAGCAGACCACCAAGGAGAGCCGCCGACAAGGCAAGAACGGTATCGTTGCGATCGGGAAGCCCTAGAACGAAAAAAGCAGCCAGGGCAATGATACTGACTCCTCCAGCCAGACCATCCAATCCGTCGATCAGATTGATAGCGTTGACCACTCCCACTGCAGCAAAGACGGTGAATGGCACGGCGAACCAGAAGGGCAATTCGACAGGGCCCTGACCGAAAAGATCACCTAGGTGGGAGACGTAGAGATGACCAACAACAACCGTGACCAAGGCGGCAGCCACCTGCCCGGCGAACTTCTGACGAGGCCGCAGCCCGTACAGGTCGTCGACAAGACCGGTGAAAAACAATATCAGGGCTCCTGCAAGAATGCCCCGAACTTCACGATTGAGATCAAAAAAAACAAGGACAGAGAAGAGAAAAGGAATAAATATAGCAATGCCACCAACCCGAGGGACAGCCTGGTGATGCACTTTCCGCTCACCCGGTTGGTCAACCGCCCCCGTGTCCAACGCCCACCGCATCACCCAGGGCATGAGCATGATCGTCATGAACAGGGCCGTCACGAAAATGAAAAAATGATGCATCAGATACATGACAAGAACCTGCTAGAATCAGGCGGGGGGCTCAGCCAGCGCGGTGTAAAGACTCAGGGTTTGTTGCACTACGGTTTCGACCGTCATCTCAGGGACAACCAACATCCGTCCCCGGGCTCCCATGGCGTGACGTAGTTCCGGACCTTCAATAAGTTCATGCAAAGAGTCAGCCAATTTCTCAGGATCTCGGGCAGGTACCAGAAAACCATTTACACCCTGGCGCACCACCTCGCGACACCCCGCAACGTCACTGGTCACAACAGGCCGGCCAGAGGCAGCCGCCTCGATCAGAAACTTGGGCAACCCTTCTCGATAGGAAGGGAGACATGCAATATGAGCCTTACGCAAAACCTCTACCATGTCATTCTGAAAACCCCACCATTCGATCACGCCCTGATTTTGCCAGAATTCAATTTGCTCTTGGCAAACCGTCGCCGGATTGCCGGATGCGGTGGCTCCAACAAGAACGAAGCGCCCATGGACTCCGCGCTGGCTCAGAATACGGGCCGCCGCGACGAATTCACCAACACCCTTGTCCCATAAAAGCCGCCCGGCCAGGACTACAACCGGGACTCCGCCAGGTTCAGGCACCGGCGCAAACTGCTCAGGATCAACGCCAGAGCCTCGGATCAGCACCGTCTTCTTCTCAGGGACCAATCGGGAACGTATGAAAAGTTCCTGATCATCGGGGTTTTGAAAAATCACCCGGAGATTGGCATGCCCCAAGGCGAGACGGTAAACCATTTTGACCAATCCTCGCAGCAACGCAGCTGTCCAGCCGGTCCGCAAGAAAACATATCCCAATCCTGGAACTGCACTCACAACCCCAGGAACACGCGCTAAGCGAGCGGCAAGCCCACCATAGAGAACCGGCTTGATTGTAACCAGGTGAACCAGGGATGGAGCCAGAGTGCGAAAAAGCCAATAAAGAGACAAGAAAGACCGCAACTCCGCAAACAGCTGAGTTTTATGGCGAGATAAAGGCAGGGGATGGAAATTGAACTCCATCGCGACCAGGTCTTCGCCCCGGCCTTCTACCGGGGTGGCGACATGCACCTCGTAACCAACATTCGCCGCAGCGCGGGCCAAGGGAAGGCGATGGGAGAGAAAAAAAGAGGCATCGTTGACGACAAACAGCAGGATTCGTTTTTTTTTCATCTTGTTCTCGCTCTTTTCGTCTCTGAAGAACAAAAACATCTTCACAAAGCTGACAATACTACTCTGCAATCATTCCCAGTGAAAAAGGATCACAAATCAGACTTCGCGCAGCGCAGCGGAACGCCAGCATTCGCCGTCTTTCTTCTGAACTAACCGCTGCCAGGAGGCTGTCAGGAAGCTGTCAGTTTATCCGGTTTTTGGCACTTTCGACCTCAATATTTTCCAACCACGCCTGGAACATCAGGACATCCCAGAGGTAGTAGTGCCAACGCCGCTTCCCCCCGAGATGTTCTCGCCACATTGTGCGGATAGGTGCCGGGTCAAAAAAACCTTCCTCTCGGAGGCGCTTTTCATTCAGCAGTGTTTCGCCCCATTCACGTAGAGGTCCCCGCAGCCACTGCTCGATTGGCACGCCGAAGCCCATCTTGGGCCGCTCCATCAATTGTTTTGGGACATAGCGATAGAGTACCTGGCGCAACAGCCATTTTCCCCGCCCGTCGCGATACTTGTATTCGGTGGGTACCCGCCAGGCGAACTCTACCAAACGATGATCCAGCAACGGCACCCGCGCTTCCAGGCTGACGGCCATGCTGGCCCGGTCGACTTTCGTCAGGATGTCATTAGGCAAATAGGTCATCTGATCCAGATACATCATTTGCTCGCGCAACCCGCTGAGCGCAGGCATATCACCGGGGCAACTGAACAATGTCTTCGGCTCTATTGAGCCAAGCACCAACGTGTCGGGGTATTTCCAATGCGATACCAACTGGTGGTAGAACGCCTGACCACTTGGTTGCATCAGGATCTCAGCAAACTTGAGCAGCCGGTCAGCAAAATTCTGAATGCGAAGACGTTTCGGCAGAAGTGTCATGCCTCGCTCCAGTGCAGGCCCAGGTGCGTGCCGTGCGATCCATGCGGCCTGCCGACGCACAGGAGGAGGAATCCTTTTCAACTTTCCCCATATTCGCTCACCGGCAGCATAGCGGCCGTAACCGTAAAACAGTTCGTCTCCTCCATCCCCGGACAGGCTGACAGTCACATGTTCCCGCGCAAGTTGGCTGACCAGGTAGGTCGGGATCTGGGAGGAGTCGGAAAAAGGTTCGTCATAAATAATCGGCAGCTTGGGAATAACCGCCATCGCCTCCTCGGGCGTGACATAGAGCTCGGTATGCTCTGTGCCTAAGTGCTCGGCCACGGCCTTAGCGTGTTTAGCCTCGTTGTAGCTCTCTTCATGAAAACCGATCGAGAAGGTCTTCACCGGTCGATTGCTCAGGGTCTGCATCTGTGCGGCTACCATGGTGGAATCGTACCCACCGGAGAGAAAAGCTCCCAATGGCACATCTGCCGTCATGCGCTGCCTGACTGCATCACGCAGCAGGATATCCAACTCTTCCGTCAAGGCCTCGGGCTCGCTGGCGGCAGCGACCATGCCCTGTTCCGCTACCAGGCCAAGATCCCAGTAACAAACAGGCTTATGGCATTCATTCTCGTGAATGGCGACGAAATGCGCCGGCGGCAATTTGGCGATACCCTGGTAGATGCTCCAAGGCGCGGGGACGTAATTGTGGCGCATATAAAGCGCCAGGGCGTCCCGATCAATCGCCCCTGTCCAGTCAGGGTGGGCGGCCAGCGCCTTGAGCTCGGAGCCGAACAGGAACGCTCCGCCACTGCAGCCGTAGTAGAGCGGTTTTTCGCCCATGCGGTCCCGGGCCAGAAACAGGGTCCGCTCCGAGACATCCCATAGCGCAAAAGCAAACATGCCGTTAAGCTTTTCAAGCGCGCCCTGCACGCCCCAGTGGCGCAACGCGGCAAGCAGCGTCTCGGTATCCGAATGACCGCGCCAATGGAAGGCGCCCCCCTCCTGCTCCAACGCCGAGCGTAAATCCCTGTGGTTATAAATTTCGCCGTTGTAGGTCAGCACATACCGGCCGCAGGGCGATTGCATTGGTTGATGACCAGCGAGAGAAAGATCCACAATGGCGAGACGCCGGTGCGCCATCACAAGTCCTGCTGCACCATCCGACCAAACGCCAGCATCATCCGGTCCTCGGTTTGCGATGCAGAGGGCCATGCGCTCGGCAATTGCGGCTTCCGTGGTGGAGCCGCCCCAGTAACCCGTGATTCCGCACATGAGTTAACACCCAACCGAGGGAGTGAAAAAGTCATACTTTTCGCATGCAGGTTTACGATTGCCGAAGCCGTAAGCCGCTGGCCACCTGGCCCATTCCCAACCGAAACTAAATCGAGACACTCCCTCTTGTGACATGGTCAACACTTGACTGTTCATCATTACACCCTGTCCGAGAGTATCTCGTAAAGCTCGATGTACCGAGACACCACAGAATCCAGCCCGTAATAACTTTTCACCCGCTCCCGCGCTGCCTGTCCAAGAGCCTGTCGTTCTTCCGGGTGCTTTCGGACCATCGCCATCAGACCCCGCGCCAGCGCATGGCTATCTGACGGAGAGACCACTGCGCCAGTATCCGCCACGATATCGGCACAGTCCCCCACATCCGTTGTCACACAGGGTACGCCAGAGGCCATGGCCTCTCCGAGCACATTAGGAAACGCCTCTGACCAGGAGCTGAGACAGAAAACGTCCATGGCCTGCATTAGTCGCTGAGCATCGCTGCGTTCCCCAGTGAACACGAATCGATCCAGGAGACCCGGCGGCACAATGCCGGCAAGGGCCTGATGACTCGGTGATACCTCCCTCCCTATGATCAGCAACCGAAGGGATGGAATCTCCTGAGCCACCTGCACCGCCGCGCGCAGAAACGAAGCGTGATCCTTCATGGGGTGAAAGCGGGCGACATGGCCAATCACCAGTGCATCTTGAGGGATATCCATTTCCTGCCGGACGGCCAGCCCCGTTTCCGGGTCCGGCTTCAGGACTTCCAGATCGAAACCGTTGGGAATAATCTGGCCTCGCGCCACCTCGAAGCCGAAAGCCTCGTGCTGAGTGCGCGAGAGCCTGCTGTTATAGATCACAGCATCCGTACAACCAGAGAGCATCCGGTTGATCCGGATGATCTGCCGGGTCAGGCATTTTTCCGCTTTCAACTCATATAGGCTGTGGCGAATGTTCCAGGCAAGAGCAGGCTTCCCCGGTGCCAGTCGCGCGGCCAGGCTGGCGGCCAGGTTGCCATGATACATCCAGCCCTGAATGGCATCCGGCTGGAGTTTACAAACAAGATGGCGCAAACGCGCGAGCGTCCTCGGCATTGGAATCCCGCCGCGCATCCCCAGCACATGGACTGGCACGTCCAGCTCCTGGATACGCTGCCCGATGTTTCCCTCATCACGAAGAGAAAGCACGACCGTATCAAAACGCTGCGCCAGTCCGCCGGCCAGAAGATTATAAAGGGCCCGCTCCGCACCGCCGGTGGAAAGGCCGGTTATTACGTGTAAAATTTTCATAATGTCGGCGCAGCCCGGGAAGCCCGACCTGGCAAGACATGGCATCGCCTTGGCAGGAGCTGTTTCAGAATCCTGAGAACCCAAAAAGCATATTCAAACATTACTCCACCAACCCCAGTGCCCGGTCCCACTCTGCACCGACACGCACTAAGGAATACCGCTCCCGTACCTCGGCTGCCCGTTTTCCCATGTCCCTTCGTAGATTTTCGTCAGCCATCAGGGGCGCCAGGCGCTTCGCCAATCCGGCTGCGCCTTCTTCAGGGGCAACCAGATAACCGTTGCGACCTGTCTCGATCAGGTCTGCCGGGCCGGTTTCGCAATCGAAGCTCACGGCGGGCACACCATACGACAGCGCTTCCAGAAGGGCATTGGGAAAGCCCTCAAAACGGGAACTCATGGCGTACAGATCCGCTCGTTCATACCAGTCACCAAGGTTGCCGACTCGACCAGGTAGGAACACCCGTCCTGTCAGCCCAGCCGTAGCGACCTGCTCCTCCAGTGCCTCTCGCTTCGCCCCCTCACCGAGAATCGCAAGATCCCATTCAGTAAAGCGGGACGCGAGCGCTTTGAAGGCCTTGATCAGCAAATTAAACCCCTTCTCTTCTCCCAGCCGCCCGGCCGCAACCAGCAAACGCCTGTGATTCGCCACGACGGCTTCCGGTTCGAGGCGGGGTTCATTGGATGGCAGCGGGAAAAGGCACGGGTTCGGTATAACCACCCCATGGACACGTGGCAAATCACCGGCGAGCCAAGTCAAGCCTAAAGAGGTCTGCATAACTACCTTTGAGGCCCAGGGATAAGAAATACGTCTTACCTTAGGCCATACGGGACCGACATCCATGGCCGGCGGATAGGTTCTTTCCGCCACCACCGTTCGAACCCTCAACCCTCTGGTCGCCAGTAGCGCGGCGACATTCACATGCGTCAGGAAGGAGAGCACAACATCCGCCCGGAACTCCCTCGACATCGCACGCATCGCCCACAACCGACGCGCAAGGAACCAAGGTGACTTGCGCGTCGTCCCCACTCGATCCGCCAGGTATTCCAGCCGAACCCGCTCATCCAGCGCGTAGAGGCAGGTCCCGCGGCCAGAGAAGGTGGGCACCAGCAGCACTTCGTGTCCCTGCTCTGCCCAACGATTACTAAGCAAGGCGGCGACACGCTCCGCACCGCCGCCCTCCATTGAGCTAACAAAAAAAAGGATTCGGCTCACACCAGCACCTGCGCCAACCGTTCACAACCCACATGTCGTTTGTCTCTAAGCCACCTCACAGGGTTCCATATCTCTTTTGAACAAACTTAAATAACTCCTCCCACTGCCCTGCAACCCGCTCTACTGAAAACCGCTCTCGCGCCTCGATCGCCCTCTCAGAAAATCGAGCCCGTAAGGCCGGGTCGCTCATCATCCGGTCCAAGGCCGCCATAAGTGCCTCCGGCTGATCCTGCGGCACGAGCAACCCATCTACCTCATGACGCACGATCTCTCGGGGGCCAGTCTCGCAGTCAACGGCGACGGACGGTAATCCATGGGCCAGGGCCTCCAGGAGGGTGTTGGGGAACCCCTCGAAGCGGGAGGTCAGGACATAGAGGTCGGCCACCTCGAACCATTCTCCAATGTTACCGACGGTCCCCGGCATCGCGAAACGGTCCTGTATGCTCAGTTCGGCCGCCTGCTCCATTAGCGCCTGGCGCAGGCTTCCCTGACCGAGGATGACCAGCGACCAGTCCGCGTGTCGTTCGGAGATGGCTGAGAAGGCAATCAGGAGCCGATCAAGCCCTTTTTCTTCTTCCAACCGTCCGACCGCCAATAAAAGACGCCGGCCGCGCAAGGGGGCGATAACTGTTGCGGGCAAGAAGTGAGGTGGCTGCGGAATCATGGGGTATAAAACAGGGTTCGGGATGACCGCAATGTGCGACACCGGCGCATGCTCCTGGAGCCATGCTGCACTCTCCCGAGTCTGCGCAACCAAACAGCCAAGCAGCGGATAGGTCCACCGTCGAGCAAGTTCCCAAAAACGCCCCAAAGGCAACATCACCGGGTTGGTACGCTCCGAGCCGATCGTGGGCACGCCAGAAAGGTGGCCGGCAATGGCCAGCATAACATTGGCCGTCGCCATCATGGCCACGGCCACGCTCGGCTTTTCCTGTCGCAAAATCCGGTGCAAAGCAAATACGCGACGGAGATTATTCACCACCGCCTGCCCTAAATGGCGGCTGTGAACAGCCAGGTTCAGCTCAACGCGCCGAACCTGTGGCGCCAGAGCATAAAAGTCCCGATCCGTACTTGCTACCGTGACAACCGTCACCGCCCACCCCTTTGCGGCCCAATGGTTAGCCAGCGTTGCAGTGACGCGCTCGGCCCCACCGGATGAAAGCGAATAGATAAATAACAACAACTTCATACTGTTTTTTTGGCGACAAAAAAGAAGCTCTGATTACCACCTTGCTTTCCCACTCTCGCTTGGACTTTCTTTGCAACCATCCCTAGCTTGCCCTTCCAATTCAGTGACTTCCAATCAGCGAACACCTCCCGAGTTATCGAGAAATCAATAAATAATTCACTCAAAAATGCCTCAAGTCTAGCTTTTGAAAAACTCTGAACATGCCCCCACCGGTGAAAGCGCTTTCCACAATCGGGACAAATCACCACACCTTCAACCAACGCCTCGTCAGCTGGCACGCTGCCCAAAAACACTCCGCCAGTTTTTAGCACCCGTCTCACTTCACTACGTGTTTCTATAAGCACCTCATCAGAAAGATGCTCCAAGACTTCCGTCATAATGACATAGTCAAAAGACTCCTCAGCAAAAGGTATTTCTTGCGCGTATCCTACGCGGGCCTTATCACTCAGGTCCAATGCATCGCGCACGTTATTGATGGACGTCTCACTGGGATCAAGGCAGTGCACATCCACCCCTTTCTCTGACAAAAGCCTCTCAAGCGTGCCTCGCCCGACACCAATGTTAAGTGCCTTGGCGTTCACTGGAACGGACCGAGCAATGAAATTGACGCGGCCACCGTCCCGACAACCCATGTTTTGCAACTCTGGATCGTTTTGATAGATTTCCCAAATTTTGTCTTGCTTCATAAATAACTCAAGAATTGAAGTCTATTGCTTACCGCGCCCCCCGAAACGGAGAAACCAAAATCCCTAAGTGGCCTCGAGAGAGCCAAACTAGATAAGCGTGCCATCCGCTAATTGTAAATGCGGTGGCCACCGCAGCACCAAACATTCCGAAGGTCGGTATTAATAAGACATTAAGAATAATATTTGCTAGAGTGGATATCCACATAGCTTTTGATATTTTCGATTCGAATCCGACCATGCTAAGTAACGGTCCGCTAATACCGAAAGCTGCCAATACTAGTTGGCCGACTATCAAGACTGCTAATGGGCCATAAGCTGCACCGAACTCTGCGCCAAACACCCTTAGAATAATGAGCTTACCAGCCAGGCCAAAAGCCAGAGCAACCGGCAACGCCGCCAGCAGAATGATACGGGCGCTACGGGTAACCAAGTGCTGAAGACGCAGCATGTCCCCTTTTGCATAAAGACCCGAGAACTGTGGCGCCACCACGGGATTGACAACCTGCCAGCTAAACGCCATCAGAGTGGCGCCCTGAACGGCAACACGATAAACACCCACCTCACCTGGCTCGCTGAACCAACCTAGCATGATGATATCGGCTTGGTTGTTGATGACCCCCGCTCCGCCAATGAGTGTAAATGGTAATGCACTCTTCAGCCACTGCCGATTTCGGTATTTTGGTACGGCAGTTCTTGTCTCGCTGGGCAGAAATCGCCGCAATACCAGTGTGCCAACAATCAGCGCTGCCAGCGCTCCGAACAGTTGCGCGGCCATGGCGATATGAGGCTGGCGTTGTTCCGGCCAAAAAATGAACACCCCGGCGACGATCAAGACCACAAGAAGCGGGCGGATAAGCATATCCACCGCCCGACCGATAACCACCCGATGCAAGCCGTACATGGCATGGGCGACTGTCTTGCAAAGGGCTGACAGGGGAAGCAGAAGCAGCATAAGCATCGAGGTGTAAAACACTTCCGGGTGCAAAGAGTCCGCAAACCACCCGAGTATAAACAGACCGATCAGCGAGACAGTAGTAGCCGTCAGGGTCACGAACTGCCCGGCTCGCCGCAGGACGCCGCGCAACAGACCCCAGTCTTCTCGCCCCTGACTGGCTGCGATCTCGCGCATCAGCAGCGTGGGCATTCCGGCCTCGGCCAGCACCATAAGCAGGCTCATAATTGCAAAGGCGTAGGCGTAGGTGCCATAACCGGCTGTCCCCAGGTTGCGAGCCAGCACGATACCGAGTGCCAGCGCAAGCATGCGGTTGGCAGCTTGAATGGCGGCACTGCCAAGACCACCGCGAATCAGGCGAGCCCTGAGACCCTCGCCCTGAGTAAGCCCGAAGACGCGTTGTGCAAGACTGGACAAAGTGGAGTCGCTCATCAGGATAACTATGTCCTTTGCTCTGGTCACTAATTCAACTTTCGCACCAGCTAGCCAGGAGATAGCAGGTCAAAAATGGTAGTTTAGGTAATGTAAAAAATTTTTCGCTTTTTCTCCGGCAGCGCCCTTTCAGTGAAGTGACTACGCTGTCGTCTGCCCCATTTGCTGTTCGAATTCCAGATTTTTGAGAAATTCCATAATGGGATAGCGCTTCTGGCCCCAATAGGTGCCGGCGATGTGTCGAAGCCTTGCCGCGCAAAGCAACGTACCGATTATTCAGCTCCGACCTTCACAAACCGGCTGGTGCTGAAGACACGCCCTGACTTGAGAATGATCCACTGGCCGCCGTAGGGGTCGGGGGGGAGTTGGTCAAGATAACCGGCCTGCACCAACTCTTCGAGGGATTGGGCGGCACGCCCCTGCTCTTCCTGGAATTCGGCCAGCTTCTCCTCCAGCATCACCGCCCGCTCCAGCGCGGTCAGCCGCATCTCAAGGCGCGCCCGCATCGCCGGGTCGTTGGAATCGGCCAGCAGTTCGCGCAGGAACAGCAAGCCGGTTTTGGACTGGCCGCCGTAGTAGCTCAGACGCCCCGCCAGGGTCGGCAGATAACCGGGGCTGCCCTCCATGCGGGCGGCGCACATAATGTATTCGCCGCCCTTAGCGTAGTCCTCGAGAAAATAGAAATGATTGAAGCCGACGTAGAACGGCATCCGCCAATCGCTGGTCCGATGTTCCATCCCCTTTTCCAGTAGCCGGTTGGCCGCCTCGACCCGCCCCGCGTCCCAGGTCAGAAGCCCCTGCCCCAGCACATAGGGGTCGAGAAAATAGGGGTCGAGATCGGTCACCGTATTCAGTACCGCTACCAGGTAATCCCAATCCTCAGCCGCCATCGCCTCCTGGCTCAGGGAGCGTTCGCCAACAAAGGTCATCCCTTTGAGAAACAGAAAGTCGGCCGCCAGTCCCGGATGCCCGAAAGCCAGAATGCGGCTGAAGCGTGACGGCAACACGTAGCCCGCCGGTGTCGCCTGGCGCACCTCCTTGCGCATCTGCCAGCTCTGGCCGTGCAACGACAGGTAAGCCGGAAGTATCAACACCGCCAGCACAACCGGCAGCAGCAAACGCCCCACCCGCATCAGTTGAACTCCCGGCGCTGAAAGACCAGCGACGCCAGCAGCATCACAATAACGATGTAGGCCGCGGCGTACCCCAGCGAGATGCCGATCCGTGCAGCCTCGACCACCAGACCGTGCGCGGCGGCCAGCTTCAGATCAAAGACCGAGAAATTGGGCACGATGTAGGAAACGATTTCAATAAAGGACCGCAGCGTCTCGGACACTGCAATCTCCGCCGCCGCAAGCTGCGTCTCCAGGTAGAAGATCACTTCCTCGATGGAAACGCCCACGATGTAGGTGCAGATGGAAAAGATCAGAGTCAGAAACGAGTTGCTGGAAAATGAGCTGAAAAAAACCACGATGGCGGAGAGCACCGCCATTTTCACATAGATAAAAAAAGCGGCCAGAAAAAAGGTCGGCCAGTTGAACGCGCCGAAATAATTGGGATACATCTGGTAAAGCAGCGCCACCGTCAGAGTTGAAAGCAGCAGCAGCACGCCCATGGAGACCGCCACGAAAAAAATCGTCCCGAAAAACTTGCCCCACACATATTCAACCCGGCTCAACGGCTTGGACAGCACCAGGTGCACCGTCTTGCGGTCCATATCCTTGGCCAGCAGGTTGACGCCGATGAACAGCACCAGTAGCAGCCCGGCAAAGGTCAGCGCACTCAGGTTCATGTCCACGGTTACCTTGCCGACGTCGCGCATGAAGAACCCGGCCACGGCGATATTAAGCCCCAGGATGAACAGCGCCAGCAGGGCGATGCCGAACAGCGAACGGCTGCGGATCCCCTCGCGAAAAGTGATGACGGCCAGTGCCCAGACCCGGTTCATGACGTATGCTCCCTGACGGTGGCAATGAAAAGATCTTCCAGCGAAAAGCGGTTGGAGCGCGTGGCCTGAACTTCGATTCCCGCCGCAGCCAACGCCTGGCTGACCTGGGCGAGATCGGGCCCCCTGACGGAGAGCAGAAGCCCGTCCGGCTCATGGGTGATTTCAACGGGCAGCTCCGCTAACCGCCGTTCGCTTTCAGCGTCCACCGAACCGAGCAGCAGATGCACCCGCTGCGCGGAAGATTCGAGAAACTCGTCCTTCTCCAGAGTCCGCACCAGACGTCCCTGCACCATAACGCCGATGCGGTCGCACAGCCGCTCCACATCGCTGAGGATATGGGAGCAGAAAAAAACCGTTTTCCCCTGCTTTTTCAGATCGAGCACCAGATCGAACACCATGTGGCGCCCCAAAGGGTCGAGGCCGGACATGGGCTCGTCAAGGATGACAATGGAGGGGTCATGCAGCAGCGCAAAACAGATGCCTGCCCGCTGCAGCATTCCCTTGGAGAAGGTCCGCAGCGGCCGACGCCTCGCTTCGCTGAGCTGCAGTTTCTCCATCAGCGCCTGCCCGCGCTCCAGGGTGGCCTTTTTATCCAGGCCTGAAGTGCGCCCGCAGAACTGCAGCAGTTCTTCGAGGTTCAGGTAGTCGTAGAGGTAAGGGTTTTCCGGCAGGTAACCGACATGGTGCCGGAAATCACTGTGCTGAATGGGAGTGCCGCGAAAGGTAATCTCTCCCTGATCGGGACGGCTCATACCGAGGATCATGCGGATGGTGCTGCTTTTGCCTGCACCATTGGGGCCGACAAGGCCGAAAACCTCGCCCTGGCGGATGGCGAGGTTGAGGTCGGAGACGGCCCGGACTTTGCGTTTGAATAGGCCGGGGTTGTAGGTTTTGGTGATGTTATTGAGGGTGATTTCTTCCACCGTATTGCCACTCCCTTGCCTATTTATAGTAAATGACAAATTTTTTATGGGAAATCCATTCTATAAAATACAAAAAACCTCCCCGAAGGGAGGTTTTTAAGTGTCAGATTTAAATCTTATTTTTCCCACCCATTATCAAGCCAGTACTGTTCAGCAGAAACTTCTGTAGCCGGATCCGTGCCGGATGCAGGTATAGTCACTGTGCTTGACTCCGGAATTGTAACAGAAGCGAAATCTTGATTAGATGCACGACTCTGCTTGTAAACTCCTGTTGAATCTTGTGATGATGCAAAGAAAGTGGTTCCACCTGAATGGTAGGTAGAAGCAGAATACCACTGAATATCTCCAGCAGTTCCAGCCGTATCACCCGTATAAACTGCATTTACGCTGGGGGAGAAATTAAGCACGAGAGTATTAGTTCCATCGGTTAACCGAATGGCTTCACCTGCAGTAGTTCCTTCATTCGTGTTCGCATCAATAACAGCGAAAGCGTTAGAGGAAAGCATCGTCACTGCGATCATAACCATGAATAAGACCAGTTTTTTTCTCATCATTATTCTCCTTATGTAACCTAATTTATAATCTTAGGAAGTATCATTAGTTCGGATAATGGAAGTTGTCCGTATAATAGCCTTCAAGTTCCGTCTTCATTGTTCTCAGGTCGCTTTGTGCAGCCGAGTCAAACGCCTTCTGGCGATAGCTGGCGAACTGGGGGATGGCAATGGCGGCCAGGATGCCGATGATCGCGACAACGATCAGCAGCTCGATGAGTGTGAAACCTTTCTGGTTCCTGTTG
>NPIE01009216.1_pt1 | contig 14693 bp, 9 predicted proteins | sample 8637661 | NCBI WGS metagenome assembly NPIE01 (sample SAMN07420842, study PRJNA396082) | bioreactor metagenome | isolation source: sample BA12 brine-fed electro-methanogenic bioreactor BA | place: Japan: Kochi | collected 2016-12-09 | reverse complement strand
GAAATATCAGCCCGGAGGATATGGATATCATCAAATTGGTGGATACGGCCGAAGAAGCTGTAGCCCTTATTGAAGGATTCTACAAGAAATACTCCCTGAAACCCAATTTCTGATCCATATGCCATCCCTTCTCCCCATCGACGTTGTTGCCATCGAGGAAGATGGCTTTCATCTCATGCTGACTGCCGAAGTGAATGGCATACCGGCACGCCTGCTGATCGATACCGGGGCCTCCCGATCTGTTTTCGATGCCAACCGACTTCACCGCTTTTTTGATGAAGCTCCTGAACTGGCTGAAAATGAGCAGAAATCGACCGGGCTCGGTACCCGGAACATGGAAAGCCAGGCCCTGTACCTGGAAGAATTTCGCATCGGTGAATTATCCATTAAGAAATATCCTGCCGTGGTGCTCGATATGAGCCATGTGAATGATTCTTACGAAGATCTCGGACTGGAACCCATCGACGGGGTACTTGGCAGTGATATCATGATGAAATACGGGGTGAAGATCGATTACCGGAACCGGAGCATGAAGATCAATAAGCGCCGCGTTTCCCTGCGCGGGCCCAAAAAGTGATCAATCCACTTCTACGGTCCTTCCATTGGTAATATTAAATATACTTCCGGCCTCAACCGAGAGGTCGCCCATCACACGGATGTTCTTACTCTGAAGTGTTACCCCGCTGCTGTTATTGATGATGAGCCTTCGCATTTTCGGTGGGATGTTCAACCCCATGAACTGGGCGCTGCTGCCTTCGAAGTAAAAATCGATGGTATCGTTATAATTACTTGTTCCTCCCAACTGGAAACTGCCGCTGCTGTTGTTGATGCCGAAAGCATGTTCGGTATGCACAACAGCCTGCCGCAAAATATCCAGGTTCCCCGGACCGCTGATCGTGTAGCCTTCCATGCGAAGATTACCCCTGGCGCTCACATTCCCTTTTGCATACAGGTCCTTTCCGGGATACAGGCTGGCGTAAGTGTCCATGGTGAGGTGATTCAGCTTCTGGTCGGCTGCATCGGGCATTTCATGGCCCATTACCATCCACCAGCGGCCGTAGTATTCCAGGTTCACATTGGCCCCGAAACTAGGTTTTGCCGCTAGTGACGGCATGCTGCTGTATGCCCCGTCGAGAAGTCCGGGATCCATTACGATGGTGGCATTGTTGGCCAGGCTGAGGGTGGAAGAACTGTTGTCGAACACCCCGGAAACCATCGTAAGTGACGAATTCACCATCAGGTTGGAATTCAGGTCCACACCCCCGGTGTTTTCCATTCGCAGGTCCTGCACCACGGTTGAGGATGAAGGGATCTCGTAGCCGCTTTCATAATGGATATCGCCCAGGTAGTTCAGGTCGAGAGTGGTCCCGAAGCTGGGTGCCGCCGCCAGGCTTCCTGTGCGGATATTCATGATCACGCCATCGGCCAGGCTGAGGGTACTGGACGAATTATCGAAGCTGCCGATGTTCAGGTTGAGAATGCCGTTGATCGTTGCCGAAGAATTCAGGCTGAGGGTCTGGGGGCAGTTAACACTGAGGTCCCGCAGCACGCTTGTGGATGAAGGAAGTTCGTAGCTGGTGCTGATAGACACGGGCGAGCGGTAATCAAGGTCGATATTTGCCGGAAATACGGGGGCTGTTGTCAAACTTCCCGCGTAGCGGACGATCTTCTGCTCATTGCTGAGCGTTATATTATTGCTGCTGTTGTTCAGTGTACCGCTTACCAGGAATAAGGTACTGTCGAGGGTCCGGCTGGCATGCAGGCTGACTCCCGAGGCATTGTCGATACGCAGGATATCCGGCNNGAAGGGAATTCAGCCGAACTGCAGGTCTGGGCGCTGCTGCCCTGGTAATGGAGCTCCGCTCCTTCAGCATAGGATATGCTGTAAATTCCTGCCGTAATACTGCCGGCTTTCAGGCATAAGCGATCCTGCACCTGTATGCTCGAATTCAGGGTGACCCCGGAGGGATTGTCGATGATGAGATGCCCGGCACTGCTGATGCTTCCGTCGATCTGCTGGGCCGAGGAAGAGCGGTAAATAATGCTCGCCGCCGGATCAATGTTCAGGCTGCCCACTTTGTTCAGGCTCCCTTCCACCACCAATTCCTTGTCGATGTCGAGGCTTCCTCCGCTGGCGATGGTGAGGGTCATGGCGGAGCCGATGTGCAGCGACCTGCAACGCTCGCTTCCGCTGATATTCGGCATAGTAAGGGTATTGGGGATACGGGCGTGCATACTGCTGTCCGGGACTCCGTTATCCCAGTTCGAGGCATTTGCCCAGCTATTGTCCACGGCCCCGGTCCAGGAGGTGAGGCTTTCGGTATAGGCATAAATGCAAAGATCATACAGGTATGAAGTGGTTCCTCCCACCAGGAACCAGTTGCCGTCCTGGCCGTCGCCGCTGATCCAGCAGGAATTGGATGCTATGGCCGGGTCGCAGAAACCCGACATGAACTTCTCGATCGGGATGGGCTCATCCACCCCGGGGGTGTAATACCTGACCTTGACATAAATATCGTTGGCCGTATTGAAACTTACCGATTCCGGCAGTTCAAAGGTGTAATACCCCGGCCAATCGCAATACTGGTGGTCAACTTCGGTGATCTTGTTGCTGAGAATCAGGTTCACATCGTCGAAGTCATCATAAACCTCGAAGCTGACTTCCGCCATGGCTGCATTAACAAAGGTTCCCAGCCGAACAAGCTGTGCATTTTCATCCAGGCTGAGTTTTACCAGTCCGTAGCCGACGGGATCGACATAACCGGTGCTGTAAAAACTTCCCAGGCGGCTATGGGTATATACCTCGGTTCCGGGAGTGAAGTCTTCCCGTTCCGGCCAGCAAACGCCATAATCGATGATATGCAGGTCGTAATAGGAAATATAGAAAAAGCCGTTATCGCCCCAGGTGGTTCCGTAAGAATTCTTGGCAATGAAAACCCCGGCCGGCGGGCGTCCGCTGATCGTTCCTCCGGTCACTTTCATGTTATCGTCCCAGCCCACCAGGCTGATCAGGTGGTTGGTGGAAGTGGTCAGGTTGTTGAAGTAGGTATAGTTGCCGGGATCCATATAATAGGAGCCCGCGATACGCATGGGCATCGAAATCCCGCCATGCTTGTAGATGGTTTCTTTAATGGCTTCCACGCTGGGCGGAACATATAAAACCTGAGTAACCAGGGCAGCAGGAGTGAGCCCTGTAACACAGGTCCCATTGGTGGTGGAGTAGGGGTCGTCCGCTTCATACATCGGTCCTTCGCCCCGTGCAAACATGGCCGTTGGATGAAAATTGGATCCATAGCCACAGGGGGCTGCCAGAAACCCATGGCAATTCTTGATGTTGTTCTCCGAAAGGTCATAATCACCGTAACCTTTCAGCTTCCAGGTGGATTCAACAGAACCAAGGCTGCTGAAGGCCCAGCATGATCCACAACCACCCTGGTTTTTGACAGGCGTAAGCAGGGAGGTACCCCCGGGTCCGGCCGTGCGCATATCGTAAGCTTCGGGGAGGGTATTCCGCGTGGCGGATGGGCGGCTGGGCGATAGGGAACTGAAAACCGGCGACCAGGGCAGGTTTTTCACTCCCTGCGATAGGTCGGTATCAGGATCACGGATCTCCTTAAGGTATTGCGGATTCAGAGGAGCATTCACGGGTACTTTGCTCTTCTGCCCCTGTGCAGGCAATAAAAGTCCTGAAAATATAAGCAAATACAGAAGTTTTCTCACTTCACTCTAGTGTTGGATGATCAGTTTTCCACTAGATTTGGGTTGGTCATTGCTCAAAGATCGTAAAACACAAATATACAGTCCGTTTGGTATTTTTGCAACCGAAAACGAAGGATTAACAATTTTTTCACATCTTTCTTCAAAAACCAGACGGCCGCTGACATGATACAACTGAAGCAGGCAATCTTCCGATACTTCAGATTTAAGCTGTACAATACCGGATGCCGGGTTGGGATACAGGATCAGCTGTTGTAAATCCGAAATGTCCTGCTCTGCAATATCCATGCTTACTTCCGGTGCATTCATGGTGCTGTAGAGTTCGATGCCGCCCGAAAAATTTCCCACGGCCATCTCCAGGTATCCGTCACCGTTTAAGTCGGCAAGCGCTGCGGAGGTGCGGTAGCCTTTTCGGATAGTGAATTCGTTCGTGTCGATCTCCATCCAGAGGCTTTCATCTTCGGGGAAGCTTCCTTCCAGGTTCCCTTCAATGCCTTTAAAGGCAAAAATCGTCCCTTGCTCAGATCCCGAAACCAGTCGGATAAGGCCATCCGCCCCGCGGAAAATATACGGACTGCTAAATCCGTCGTAGGAGAGGTTGTAATTGGTTACGTTGATTTTTCCCAGGCTGTCGGTGACCAGGGTGAACTGCGGGTTGTAAATATCACCGGTATTGCGGTAAAAGTTCAGGTTTCCGGCCTTTTCACCGATGATGAGGTCGAGCAGACCGTCTTCGTCCAGGTCGAAGATAAAGGGAGTACTGTAATCGCCAACGTCGATGTCCTGGTAATTGGTGTCTTCCAAAGCAAAATCTTCCGGGTTGCCCAGGCAGGAACAGTTTCGGTAAAAGAGCAGGGTTCCGTCGTCACGGCCTACGATCATGTCAGCATCATCGTCGGTATCAATATCCCCGAAGGCCGGGTAGGTCCCGAGAATGTCCATTTCCGAAATAAAGCCGAAATTATCGGTGATAAATTCAAAGCGGGGTTCGTCCGGTTCTCCATCGTTCATAAAAATGGCCATTCGACTGGAATATTCCGAATGCAGGGTCATCGACTCATCGTACCACGACGATTGGTAGTAACCCCAGTTCCCGATAATGAGGTCCTGCAATCCGTCGAGGTTGATGTCGGCAAAGGCCGGGTAGGCCCCGGATCCCAGGTCAATCATATTTTCTTGCAGGAATCCCTTGCCGGAATAGTTCCATTGCGGGATTTCATTGCTTCCGCTGTTCAGGTAGAGGAATACACTACGGTGGTTTTGGGTAACAAAGGGATTGGGATCGAAGGGGGAGGCCAGGAGGTCGTCGAGGCCGTCGTTGTTCACGTCGATGGTAGCTGCTGCCGGCATGGAATATACCCAGGCGGGATGATTCTGGTTCGGGTAGGCCAGTTCAAAGGAGGCCATGTGGGCATATTCGGGAGTACCGTCGTTGAGCAGAAATACGAGCTGGGGGTAGTCCACATCTCCCAGCAGCAATTCCATGGTGCCGTCGTTGTTCAGGTCGCGGAGCAGAAGCGTGGAGCCGGTATGCCTGTCCCTGGCGGGATGTTGCATCATATATCCCTCATCGCGCCCAAAGCAGGTGTCGAGGTACAAAATATTGGATTCCTCGTTCTCGGCGAATTCGCCCCAGCAGGAAGTGGTCCGCTCAAAGATAAGCGAGTCGGCGTGCCCATAGGTTTCCATCGAAAGGTTTTGATGCATTTCCACGAAAGATCCCAGGGCCCAGAAGGTGAGGATGTCGAGGTCGCCGTCGCCGTCCAGGTCGGCAATGCCCGGGTAATCGGCATAGGTTACCAGGATATTCACATATCCGCTGCCGTACCAGGAGGTGAGGTAGGGGTATACCACGCGTTCGAAGCGAAGTTCGGTGGAGGAGGATGTGTTTTTATACACGATGATGCCCGGGATCTGGGCATTATAGGTGAAGATGTCTTCCTTGCCGTCCATGTTGTAGTCGGTGAGGATGATCCAGTGACGGATCTCAGGGAAAGATGAAATAAATTCAGGGGCGGTAATATAATCAACCTCTCCGGCTGTGCCCCCGTTAATGAAGGGCATGAGGCGGTCGCCATGCCGGTCGAAGGCGAGGAGGTCTTTGATCCCGTCCATGTTCATGTCAATGGCCCCGAACTGCATGGAATTCATCCCTCCGGCAAAGGGAAAGGCATAGTTATCTCCGTCCATATTGCCAACCTTTTGCGCATGGGTGGTCATCGCCCAAAAGAACATAAGGATCAACAGCGCCGTATGTGTGTTAATTTTCATGCTAAGTACTCTTTAGACAAAGGTAGGCATAATAGGTTGTTTGAGATTTGCTCGAATCTTTCTTTTCCTCGATTTCTTCTTACCTTTATCGCGCTAAAACGGAAGATACCATGGCAAAAATACTCGTGATCGACGATGAGAAAAGCATCCGCAACACCCTGCGCGATATTTTTGAAAACGAATCCTTCAATGTTGACGATGCCGCCGATGGCCCTGCTGCCATTGAGCTGACAGAGGCCAATACCTATGATGTGATCCTTTGCGATATAAAAATGCCCGGGATGGACGGCATGGAGGTGCTCGAACATATGCTGTCGAATTACGACACCCCCGTGATCATGATCTCCGGTCACGGAACCATCGACACGGCCGTGGAAGCCATCAAGAAAGGGGCCTTCGATTATATTGCCAAGCCACTCGACCTCAACAGGCTGCTGATCACCATCCGCAATGCCATGGACAAGGCAAACCTGATCACGGAAACGCGCACTTTGAAGCGAAAGGTGAGCAAGACCTACGAGATGATCGGAGATTCGGAACAGATGCTGGAGATCCGGGATATGATCGAAAGGGTGGCGCCCTCCGGTGCGCGTGTGCTGGTCACCGGGGAGAACGGGACCGGCAAGGAACTGGTGGCCCGCTGGCTGCATGAGAAGAGCGAACGCGCCAAAGCCCCGTTCGTGGAGGTAAACTGTGCGGCCATTCCTTCGGAACTGATCGAAAGCAAGCTTTTTGGCCATGAAAAAGGCTCTTTTACTTCGGCCATCAAACAGCGTAAAGGTGATTTTGAGCTGGCCAACGGCGGGACATTATTCCTCGATGAGATCGGCGATATGAGTCTTTCTGCCCAGGCCAAGGTGCTGCGTGCCCTGCAGGAGAATAAGATCATGCGGGTAGGAGGGGAGAAAGATATCAAGGTGAATGTGCGCATCATTGCCGCGACCAATAAAAATTTAAAGGAAGAGATCGCCTCCGGGAATTTCAGGGAAGACCTTTATCATCGCATCAGTGTGATCTTAATTCATGTCCCGCCCCTGCGTGAGCGTCAGGATGATATACCATTGCTTGCACAGCATTTTGCCGAACAGGTATGTGAAGGCGCCGGCCGTCCGGTAAGCGAATTCAGCGATGATGCTTTTAAAGAACTGAAGAAAATGCCCTGGACGGGGAATGTGCGCGAACTGCGCAATGTGATCGAACGCCTGATCATCCTCTGCGATCGCGAGATCAGCGGGGCGGATGTCAGGAAGTATGCACAACCGTTGGGAGAGTAAGGAGTTCCGAGTTCCGCCCCTCGACGGAGCTCGGGATGACATTAGTGCCGAGTGCCGAGTGCCGATTTCCGAGTGTCCCGAAAAACCAGAAATTTTTGATTTCATTGTTTTTCGTGGATCCACGATCCTGTAAAACGGTATCGGGACCGAGTTCCGCCCCTCGACGGAGCTCGGGGTGACATTAGTGCCGAGTTTCGATTTCCGAGGTCAAGTTTCAGAGTCCGGATAGTTTTTCGGTAGCCCAGTTATTATCAGGCCTGATCTGAAGGGATTTGGTATAAAAAAAACTGGCTGAATCAAGCGCTCCGCTTCTTTCATACGCTTCAGCCAAATTGTTACAGGCATTCCACGAATCAGGATAATATTCAAGATTCAAGGCAAATAGTTTTTTTGCCTCTGCGATTTTTCCCGCATTCAGATAAGCATATCCCTTATCCATTAAAAATCGCTGATTGAAAGGCTTTTTCTCAGGATCCTCCAATTTCTCTCTACGGTATTGCCTGATAGCTTCATCCACTCCCTGATCGATCATCAATTGGTGAAACTCAATAAAATTGATACAATCAGCCACATGCCACATATCGTAAGCGCTGAAAAATTCGTTTGAATTCCCGCAATGGACAATGATAATTTCCTTATCGGGGATAACATAGATGATCTGTCCGAGGTTTCCATTGGCAAAAAAATGAAAACTTGAATCACAGTTTGTATGGCCCCACCACTGGTATCCGTAGTACGACCTCTCACAGCCATTTCCCATCCATGGGGGATAACTATTCCTGGGGATGGATTTATCTTCTGAGGTTGAATTTTTTACCCATTCCTTCGAAATAATATTTTGATTGTCCCATTTGCCATCCTTCAGGAATAAGCGGCCAAACCTTGCATAGTCAATGGCCCTGGCAATGAGTCTGCTGGGCATATATTCAAATCCTGATTCTTTGCTGTCGATCGAAAATAAAGCATCGTATTCCATGATCTGCGACCACAATTTTTCTTCCAGGTATTTCGAAACCGTTTTGCCGGTGGTTCTTTCAATGATCAATCCCAAATAGCTTGTATTGTAATTGCAGTATTGAAAAGAATTCCCTGCTTCCCTGGCAATACCGACTTTTTCAAGTAATAATTTTCTCACATTCGGGTGATAATACCCAACTGCTTCATCATGCCAGGGCAGGTGGATGTGAGTACCCGGAAAATATCCTTCATAATATTCCAGTCCTGATCGCATTTCCAGCAGGTTTTTGATGGTGATCTTTCCGAATCGTGGATCCCGGTCATATAACTCAGGGATATATTTAGTCATGGGATCTTGCACACTATTGATCAATCCATCATCAATGGCAGCGCCGATCAGGAATGAAATAAAGGATTTCGCCATCGATTGCGAATGAAAATAGGAATCCCGGGAAAACCCGTTAAAATATTTTTCATAGAGGATGGTATCCTTGCGGATAAATATGAGGGCGGTAGTTTTCGATCTTTCCGCCCATTCATCAACACTTGCACAAGCTGATTGGATTATCCTGTCGGAGAATAATGATTCAACAAAAGGTTCATCATATTTAACAGCGAAACGGAAGGTGTCGGCACTGCTCCTGAGCTTTCGATTCTCAAAATTATTGTAGTCATAAACATCAGCCACGTTCATGGTGATCAGCCTGTAAACATAGGTGGGTGAATATTTCACGGAGAGGATCAAAAGAGACAGTATCACGATCAGTACAGGGGTAAGGATGATGATCTTAAGAGCCTTTTTCATATTCTTTTGTTGAGTTTCGGCTTCCCGGTGTATAAATGATAAAGTAAAGGTATATTAAAATGCACTAATCCGCAGAGAAGGGGTTGGAGAGCTTTGCAGTTTCCTGCCTGGCGTAAGCAAAAGGAATCGCCGGCATGTGTATTGCCGGGCTTCCAGTGGAGCTGGAGGGAGTCGAACCCATTTCTAAAGCATTGAATTACCGGGCTTTTCCAGAGGGTGCTATCTTATAGGTATCCGAATAGGTAACCTAAATTGAAAACAGCTATCATACTCTCAAAGGGTCAAATTGGCACGAAACCCTTAACTGATCAATAGTACAGTTGTTTTATCTGATTTAGGCAGAATTCAGCAAATTCCTGCCATACTTTGCCGGGTGCCTCCACAGAAAAACCTCCACTATCTCCATTAAGAACGGAATGCAGGCATAATAACTGGTCAATCTTTTTGTTTCCTTGAAGTTTAATCGACTTTCAGCTCCATGACAAATTGACAAAATGAATTTATTAATAATGGCTTAAATTATTTTCTCTTAAGGCATTAGGTGTGATTGAAGGGTCGTAAATTGTACTGAGGGTCGATTTATTTAGGGCTAATACTTTCACAGGCCTTAAAGTGGCAGGCAGGAGCAGGTCGACAGAAACATGTAAATAAAAAAAGGAGCATTACGCTCCTTGAACTACAGCAGTCCTTCATCAGCAAATGAGAAGTGACTATCAGTAGTGATAATGATATGATCCAGGATAGGGAGATCAAGTGAATTTCCGGCCTTTTTAAGCTTGTTGGTTAGCCGGATATCGCTTTCACTTGGTTTGGTATTCCCGGATGGGTGATTATGACCGAGGATAATGCTGCTGGCACATGTTTTTAACGCGATCTGGAATATTACTTTTGGATCAGCAACAGTGCCTGACATACCTCCCCGGGAGATGCAGGCCCAGCCAAGGACCTTGTTCGCCCTGTTAAGGCAGAGAATTCGAAATTCCTCAACATGTTCAATGCTGCCTGTCCAGGTATTTTTGAAATACCTGGCGGCATCTTGCGAACAACTCACCTTTACCATTTGATCGAATGGTACCGTATTCTTGTAAGTGATTTCAACCTCTGCCATGTTGCTGGCCGAATCCTGTTCAAATAATTCAGACTGTCTCATAATAGGGTTTCATCACTTTTTACAGCAACAGGTGTGGTCTTTTCATGCTCCCGGTCGAAGACGAATTCACCATCATCAGCATCAGTTCCCCACTTTTTGCGGATAAATTCCATATCAACCGGTGTGGAATTCGTGCTCCTGTACCATTTAGGGCGATAGTACCATCGTTGTTTGTTTGGGGAGTATCGTAACCCCAGTGACTTTAAAGTCTCCTTATGGTCGATGGTATTGCCTGATACCCACAACCAGGAGCCGCAGACTTCCTGATTAAGTCCCAGCTCATGGATTTTTTTAACCTTATTTGGGAATTGCAGGTATTCATCTTTAACGTCTTCAGGTTGATCCTGAAATTTTGTTCGCTGACTGATGCCATGATATTCATTTTCAACCAGGGCCATCTTTTTTATGTCGCCTTCATTGGTTTCAGATGGCAACCATCGTTGGACACACCGTTTGTATTCGGCTTTTACTTCATCAAGCGATTTACAATGCTTGAAATACTTCAGTTCTTTCATGATGTAATGATTTTAGTTTAACATGAATGATCTGAATAAGAAATAACAAGAGAAGGCCGTGCGGCTATTTAACATAATGGCCTTATCGGACACACGACTCCAGGAGGGTGCTCGGATAAGAAGCTGTTATGTTAACATAGCTTGGGTATAGAAAGGTTTTGTGGTGGGATTAAAAAAAAGGAGTCTCTTGACCAGACATGTAAAATGTGCCCCCCTGGGGGAACTTCAATACCGGTTTGCAAAAAAGGAGGTAATGGGTTGGCTCAAGCATAAATATCTTCTGTGACCTAAAGCTTCTGCGATAACTTGATACTCTTTGTAGCAGCTTCAGCAATATGGGGACAAGAAATAATATAGGCATGATAAATCATAGGGTAAGCATACAATAGAGTCATTCATAGTTTTTTCTTGCATACAACTGAACAAGATAAGCCCGATTGAATTTGCAAAAGAATTTGGTTCGGAAGCTAGCTATCGACCCAAAACAAATAAAAGAGATTTAGAAAAAATGTCTAATTTAGTTCTGTCAGATATTGGGTAAGGCTACATTTCCTACTTAGCAAAGCAAAAGTGAGGATACTAAACTAGCACTAACTGGGATTAATAAAATGAAAACTCAAGCATATTTTGAAGATATACAAAGGGTAATTTTAATGGAACTAAAGAAGGCAACTAAATCAATATAAATTGCTGTTGCTTGGTTTACTGATATTGCCCTTTTCGACATTCTAGTAAATAAATTGAATGATGGTGTTCATGTCGAACTTATTATTCTTGATGATGAAAGAAATTCTTCTTCCGGTATTGATTTTGAAATCCTTAATTCGGGTAATGGATCTTTATACCAAATTCTCAATGTTTCAAGGGACAAACCTTTAATGCACAATAAGTTTTGCATTATTGACCTTGAAGTTGTTATAAATGGATCATACAACTGGACTAAAAAAGCCAAAAGTAATCATGAGTCTATTACTGTTACATCAGATTCTTCAGATATTGCATTGGATTTTTTTGAAGAATTTAAAAATATAAAAGACCAGTATTTTAAAAGTGTAAACTCTAATAATATATTGGATATTAACAATGTAATTATTCGACTAGAAACCCTAAAAAATTTGATCCTGTTAGAAGATTTTGGAGATGTGGATCACCAGCTAATAAGGTTAAAAAAAGTCATTCACCATTCTAAAGATTCAGATGCATGTAATGAGATTATTGACATAATTGAGCAAGTTGAGATTAAGAGATTTGCTGAAGCCGTTGCTAGAATAAATACTTTCATAGATAAAAACCGGCAACTTACAGTATATATTGATAGTGAATTGTTTGCCTTAAAGTTAGAAATCAAAGGCTTAGAAATAAATATAAGTTCGCTTGAAGACGAAAAAACAGAAATGGAGAAATTACTTTATGAGTTTGAAGTCAGGTATAATCGTGTCTTGGGTAAACTTCTTATGAAATTATTAAAATTACGTAGGGATTTTTTCTACATTAAATATAGTGAAGACAAATCTTGGCAAAATAATTATGAGGAATCAGAAGCTGATTACAAAAGATATAAGGGGGAATACAAATCTTCAAAAACTAAACAAGTTCGTAACTTGACGAAGGAACAACAGAATGACTTAAAAACCAAATATCGTTATGCGTCAAAATTATGTCATCCTGATATTGTCGCAGATGAGTTTAAGGCAGATGCTGAAAAGGTTTTTGTAGACTTAAAAACCGCCTATGAACAAGGAAATATTGAAGTCATTTCGGAAATTACTTCTGAGCTTGAAAAAGGTGTTTTTGCCAGTGCTTCCAAAATTATTAGTGAAAAGGAAAAATATTTAACATTGAAATCAAAGCTCAGGGGCAAGAGGGATAGGCTTGAAGAGGAAATTATTAAATTGAAACGGAACAATACCTTTCAAATCCTAGTGAGAATAGAGGATTGGGGGAAATATTTTGATGAAAAGGGTAAACAACTTCAGCAGGAAATAAATGGGTATGAACAAAAAATTGCCGGTATTACATAGGGATAGCCTTGAACTTGTATCCAATCAGCTGGAATTATTAGACAAACTCATTAAATCTAATTCTGAGCTGCTTGATCCACAACTTAGGTCTCGTATAGTTAAACTCATGGTAAGTCATCAGGAGTATTTCTTGTATATGGTTTCTTGGAAATATCCTTTGCCTGAGAATTTGATATTAGAATATAGGGACTATTGGATATATTACGATCATGTTAATTTAGGTTTTCATTGGCTTGATAGAGGCCTGTTACACAATAAAAAGGTTAACTTAAATGGGAGACTAATAAATAGTCTGAAAGATTATTTGCCATGGAAAGAGGTTGTGCGTTTGGAGAATAATAAAAGATGGAATATAGAATCTCTTATTTCCTGTAAAACCGAGATAGTTGATGCAGCTGAAGAGAGGCACTCAGTTTGGCAGACTGGTTTTTTTTGGTTTCACTTTAAGGAATTGATTTATAAAGAGATTTGTAAATCCATATCTTGGAATGTGAAGGTAATAGATAAATATTTTGAAAGTCTTCCTTGGGACATACTAACTCATATTGAAAAATTTAATAAAACCCTTTATAAGTCTAAAAAGTACAGGCATCTGGCGAATTGGGCATACTTAACTCCTGACTTTATAATTAGTGTAGATGGTAAAACTTTAAAAAAGGAAGATGCAAATTATGAATTACAATTAATTAAAACACTAAAGGAGCATGAGAATAAGTGGGATTGGAAAAAGCTTAGCTCATATGACAAGATAAAATGGACTACTAAAATAATTACCCTTTTCAAGGATAAATGGGATTGGAGCAAATTAAGTAATTCAAAGGGTGTTGAGTGGACCCTAGGGTTGATCAATAAATTTAGTTCAAGATGGGATTGGGCATTTCTTATTCAAAATGATAAATTACCATGGTCCACTGAGTTAGTAGCTATTTTTATGAAAAAGAAGCGATTAAGACACCGACTCAGTATGTCTAAAAACCTACCTTGGTCAATAGAATTAATCAGGGAGTTTGAGAAGTATTGGCACTGGGATTCTCTAAGTCGTAATAATTCTCTTCCGTGGTCTTATAAATTTATAATTGAGTTTAAAGATAAATGGGAAATTAGAGAGTGGTTAAGAAAAGATTTCGGGGAATTTGGGACCTCAATTGATGGAAATTCCTCTATAAAATGGACTGATAAATTAATCAGGATTTTTTACAAACAGATTGCCTGGGGATATATTAGCCGAAATTCAAATGTTTTTTGGTCAGTAAATTTAATTGAAAAATATATAGATAATTGGGATTGGGAAAAGCTCAGCAGAAATAGATATCTCCCCTGGTCTGAGGAACTAATAGCAAAATTTATCGACAAATGGAGTTTTGCTGGATTAAGTACTAACCATGGTATCCCTTGGTCTGAAGATATATTATTTAAGTACAAAGACAAGTGGGACTACAAACGATTGTCATGGAATAGAAGTTTCCCTTGGTCAAAAGAATTAATTTTTGGCTTGAGAGATAGGATAAGCTGGGCAGGGTTGAGTGCTAACGGTGGAGAATTTATCGATGAAGAGTTAATATCTAAATATGAGGATGAATGGGTATGGAAGGATCCTAAAGAATATGATTCATTAGGCCATAATAAGTCTATTCAATGGACTTTTAATCTCCTTGAAAGATATGAAGATAAATGGAATTGGGATGAATTCTATGTACATCTTCTGGATTGTGGATATATGTATCTTGGAGATAAGGAGCCCAATTTTGTGGTTTGGGAAAAAGCGATTTTACCATTACTTAGTGAGGATATTATTGATGAAATAATGAAAGAAATCACAAAAAAGGGATCAGAATTCAAACAATAAGGTTAATAACAGGCATCAAAGCAAAAATGAGTAAGTAAATGGTTTTTTTCATGGATTATTAAGGCTATTTTAATGAATGGAATAATTGAGTATTTCGGTCTAACCGTGCCACGGAGGGAGTGTAAATTAAACTCTGT
>NPIE01006984.1_pt1 | contig 14710 bp, 11 predicted proteins | sample 8637661 | NCBI WGS metagenome assembly NPIE01 (sample SAMN07420842, study PRJNA396082) | bioreactor metagenome | isolation source: sample BA12 brine-fed electro-methanogenic bioreactor BA | place: Japan: Kochi | collected 2016-12-09 | reverse complement strand
GCGGCAAACAGTGGGGGCGCCGAAGAAACTATAACGCTTTGCATGATTCAAAGACAGCCGCCGGAAATCCGATCCGGCGACTGTTGGGCTAAAGATGTCTCCCTCCAGTATCCTGATCCATCTCTCAATTAATTATGTTCAAGGACTTCATGCAATCAGGGCTTGACATCTCTTACTATTGCAGTATGATGCCTACGTGGAAATCAGCCGAATCCACGATAGCTTCGGGTAACCTTCCATCCGCGAACCGCCCGAGATATCGACGAGTGCAGGATCGCGACACACTGACTTATACCTCTATGGAGAACAAGAACTTGTACGAGGAAGAGATCGATCTACGCATATACGTGAAACTCCTGTTCAAACATTGGAAATGGATTGTCGGCAGTGCAGTGGTATGTGGCATGATAGCATTGACAATTAGCTTCTTCTCACCTCCTGTATATGAGGCATCGGCGTTGGTCGCCGTGACCCAGCCTCGATATGTGTTGCGGTTCGATCCCCGGCTCGAAAGCGCCGATCAACTGCAACAACCACCTTATAGAGCATATCCTGATCTTGCTACCAGCGACGACGTGCTCAGGGTACTGATAGCCCAGATTCCGCCCTCCACCAACAGAATTGAGAGTTTGCATAGCCTAAGAAACATGTTGGAAGCCACCAGCGGCGGCGATCCCAGTCTGATACGACTGAAAAGTCGCTCGGGAGACCCAGAGGAGGCTGCACGCATCGCGAATGTCTGGGCGGATATTTTCATTTCACGCACTAACACCATCTACGGGCGCAACACGGAACAGGCAGATTTCTTTGCCGGCCAACTCGCCAGGGCTCAGGTGGATCTCGAAGCGACCGAGAGCGCCCTGATTGCTTTCCAATCCCAGAATCAACTCAGTATTCTGGATAACCGACTGGAGTCGCTACTTCAGGTTCAGGCCGATTATCTGGCGGAGCAGCGCAATATCACCTTTCTGATCCAGAACACACGCAGCACTCGCGCCCAACTGGCCGCGCAACCTGCTGATTATTCAATGGCCTTTGCGGATGAGCTGACAGCACTGTTGCTGCAAATAAGAGCTTTCAATCCGCAAAGCGAAACCCCCTTCCAGTTTCTGATAGATAGCACTGAGACACTGTCAACGCAGAGCGTTACCGAGCAGATTGCACAGCTGGACATCTTGGTAACCGTGCTCAACAATCACTCACAGGAAGTCAGGGAAAAACTCGCTGACCTGGAGCCGGACATACTGGCGCTTCAGGGGGAGATCCAACAGGCCAAGAGCGAGCTAGAACGTTTGACCTACGCGCAGGACTTGGCCCGGGAAACGCACCAGACACTGGCCCGCAAGGTCGATGAAAGCCGTATCGCAGCAGCGGATAGCGGAGGCGAAGTGGTGTTTGCCAGCCGGGCAGCGGTGCCAGAACGCGCCGCCAGACCACGAAAGATGTTGAACACAGCAGTAGCAGGGACGCTGGGCGGCGCATCAGCAGTACTTGGGATCTTTGTATCGCAGTGGTGGCGGGAAGAGTAGATGCGCCCGTTGAGTTCCATGCCTACGCAGGAGAACAGGAGGAGGGGCTGATGGAACCAAACAGTCTCATTGGACGCACGCTGGGGCAGTATCAGATCCTCGACGAACTGGGCCGTGGAGGAATGGCAGTGGTCTACAAAGCCTGGCAGTCCTCGCTGCGCCGTTACATCGCCCTTAAGGTGATGTCACCCCATCTGCTGAACGATAGCGAGTTTGTGCAACGTTCCCAGCAAGAAGCCGTAGTCGCCGTGAACTTGAATCATACAAACATCGTCACCATCTATGAAGTCGCACAACAGGACGGATATTTCTTCATCTCCATGGAGTACGTAGAAGGTCAATCCCTCGAACAATTGATCATAGCTGAGGGCGGATTGAGCATCGAGCGGACCATCCACCTTTTGCGCCAGGTCGCGGATGCTCTGGACTATGCTCACAAGCGAAAGTTCGTCCATCGCGACATCAAACCCGCCAACATTTTGATCACGCCGGAAGACAAAGTCATCATATCGGATTTCGGTATTGCCAAAGCCCTGGAAGGATCAGGGGCAACGGCCAAGCTCACCTCCAGCGGCACAGTGAAGAGATCGCCGGCCTATATGTCCCCGGAACAGATCCTCGGTCAGCATATCGACTACCACACAGACCTCTACTCCCTGGGCGTGGTGACTTATGAGATGCTGAGCGGGCGCGCTCCTTTCGGTGGGACCACGACGGCGCTGTTGTACGCACAGGTGAACACACCCCCGCCCAGTATCGCCCAACTCAACCCCCGGCTCCCCTGCCACATCGAGCCATGTTTGATGCGGATGTTGGCAAAGGATCCCGCACAGCGCTTCCCGACGGCGACAGCCTTCGTCGAGGCACTCGCTAAAGGAGACGACAGGATCGCGCCGGCCTTTCAGCCGGGACAGACGGTTGCTGTCGGCGGCGGCGCTTCTTGGAATGGAACGTCCGTGTTGCCTCCAAGCCCCAACGCCTATCCAAAGACGGTGGGGCTAGATAGCCCCGGTGCAGGTCCCCAGCCGGCCTATCCGGGGTATGCGTATCCGCAGGCCCAAGGAACGCCCGCCATGGCACAAAAGGCATATCCATCGGCGGCAAGCCCACCCTGGCCGCAAGAACCATCAGCCCCCGTGAAAAAGAAGCGCGTTCTATGGCCCTGGCTGCTGGGGGGTGGATTGATCCTGGGATTGATGGCAGCGCTAGTAGTGCTAGGCTATCTCTACCTATTAGGACGTGAGACACCGGCTAATCTGTTAGAGCAAGGCAATACCGCTCTGGCAGCACAGGACTACGAGACAGCCAGAGAAGCGTTTGAGAAAGTGTTGGAGAAAGAACCGGACAATGTCGCCGCTTATCGCGGGCTAGGCTGGACACTTTATGAGACGGGGCTCTATGAACAGGCCGAAACGTCCTTTGAATCCGCGCTAGGCCTGGCGCCTGATGATTTGGAAGCACAACAGGGCAAGGGACGCAGCGCCTACGCAGCAGGACGCTATGAGGCGGCAGTGGAATCGCTGCAGTTCTGGTCGGAGCGCGCTGTTAATGATGTAGAAGCCCATCGCTTAACGGGATGGACCTTTTATCAATTGCAACTCTACCCTGAGGCAATCGAGGCTTTTTCTCGATCCGTAGCGCTCGAGGGAAACCCCGAGGTATATGAGGCTCTTGGTGATTGTCATCTTGCTCTAGGAGATGGGGAAGCTGCCGTGGCAGCGTATCAAAAGTGGGCTGAGCTGGCCCCAAATGATGCGGCTTCTCACCGTGCTGTAGGGGAAATGCTGAATGCTTTGCGGCGATATGATGAAGCCGTGGAATCTTTCTCTCGCTCTCTCAAACTAGAAGAGGACCCCAGGGCCTATGAGGGTTGGGGAAATGCCTATCTCGCACAAAACGAATACGAGCAAGCATTATCCCAGTACCAACAAGCCGTGCGTCTGGATGCAAATGTAGCGACCTCGCACAGTGGAGTGGGCTGGTGCCTGTTCCGCCTACAACGGCACTCAGAGGCCATTGAGGCTTTCAAACGCTCCGTGGCGATTGAAGGAAGCGCATTCGCCTATCAAGGCTTAGGTAATTCCTACTCGGCGTTAGAAGAGCATGAGCTGGCGTTAGCAGCGAACAGAAACTGGTTGGCTTTAGCACCGGATAGCGCATGGTCGCATAAAGCTGTAGGTGTATCGCTAGCCCGGCTTAGAAGGCATCAAGAGGCTACTGAAGTGTATACGGCCTGTGTACAGCTTGGCGGTACACCAGGAGTCGTGGATTGTTATGCTGGATTAGGCGATGCCCACCTGGCACTGGAGAACTATACTCAAGCCCTTTCTGCCTATCTGGAATGGGTAGAGCGCTCACCGAACAGCATCGGAGCGAACTCGAAAGTGGGAGCAGCGTACATCGGACTTGGGGACTGTGACAGCGCCAGGCCGTATCTTGAAAAAGCCTTGACCATTGATCCCGATTACCAGTATGCGAACAATCTGCTAAAGCAGTGCCCGTAAGACCAACTTCTCCGTGATATCACTCAATGGCAGGAAGGAAACGTCCGGGCTGCATTCTTCGCCACGCATGAAGGTATATACAGCGTAGCAAAGCGCCGACATCATCTCCAGGAGGACAGTGTATGCGACGAGCTTTGGTCTGTGGCGCCGGTGGCTTTATAGGCGGCCATCTCGTAAAGAAGTTGCGGCGGGAAGGATATTGGGTGCGGGGCGTGGACCTCAAATCACCTGAATTCAGCCCCACACAAGCTGATGAGCTTCTGCTCCTGGACTTACGAGAGGCGCATAATTGCTGGCAGGCATTAACCCTGGGATACGGACAAGCCTTTGATGAGGTCTACCAATTGGCAGCCGACATGGGGGGGATGGGCTTCATTCACTCCGCGGAATGTGAGATCATGCATAACAGCGCGCTCATCAACATCCACATGATCGACGCCGCAGCGCGCGTCGGTGTTCCACGTTATTTCTTCTCCTCTTCCGTGTATGTATACCGTGATATGGAGCCGGGTGAGCCGGCTTTGTCCGAGGCTGACGCCATCCCCGCCCACCCCGATAACGAGTATGGTTGGGAAAAGCTATATGCAGAACGGATGGCCCAAACCTATGACCGCCATTATCCGATTCAAGTGCGGATTGCTCGTTTCGAGAATTGTTATGGGTCTGAAGGCACCTGGCGGGGTGGACGAGAAAAAGCACCCGCAGCTATCTGTCGTAAAGTAGCCGAGGCGCCTGAAGGTGGTATCGTAGAAATCTGGGGTGATGGGACCGCCATCCGTAACTTCACCTACGTAGATGATATGGTGGAGGGTATCTACGAACTAACCCACTCTGAACTCGAAGGGGCCGTTAATCTCGGTGGCGCAGAGTACGTAACAGTGGCGGAGCTGGTCGAGACGGTGATTGAAATCTCAGGCAAACGTCTGTATGTAAAGCATGTAGACGGCCCGGTAGGAGTGCATTCGCGCAATTTCAGTAAGAAACGCAGTCAGGCATTGAATTGGGAAGCAAAGGTACCACTTCGTGAGGGGATTGCACGAACGTATGCCTGGATTGCATCTCAAGTAGATCAGCATCGTGCCTGAGATAGTCTGGCTCATCGGATTTTCGGGTAACCTGCTGCCCCGGCGAATACAGAGGACGACAAGGTGAACAAAGGGGTTATAATCAAGAATGGGATGTATAACAGTATTGGCACTGCCACTCGTATGGTTTTGGGTATCGTTATCATCCCTTTACTTATCCGCGCTATTGGTCTAGACGAGTACGGCCTGTGGACATTGATCACTTCTGTTGTAGGCCTGGTAGAACTGGCCGAGATTGGTCTTTCAGTTTCCACGACATATTTTGTGTCACGAGATCTATCGGCTATCGAGAACAGTTACGTGGCACAAACCTTAACGGTGAGTTTGGGTGTTGTTTTGGCGATGGCGACCCTGGCCGCAGGATTACTATGGCTGGGATCCAATACAGTTGTCTCGCTTCTGCCTGCTTTGAGCTTTTCGCAACAGGTGGTAGCCGGCCAGGCATTACGTATCGGCGCACTCATTGTGTGGTCGGATCTGCTGCGGCGAGTCTTGATCGGTGTTGAACAGGCCTATCAGCGGTACGATTTGACAAATATGCTGGTTACCGGACATGCAATCAGCAACAGTTTGGGACTATTGGCAATCGCTATGCGGGGGGGAACTACATTGTCTCTGGTACGCTGGCAGGCAGGGTTGAGCATGACGATGCTGATCGCTCACGTTCTCATAGTCCGTTGGTTGTTGCGCGGTATCAGCCTGCGACCGGTTTGGGATAAGCAACGCGTCAAAGAGATTGTACGTTACAGTGTTTTTACCTGGCTCACGTCATTATCGAGCGCGTTGTTCAGCAAGGCGGATCGTTTGGTTATCGGGTCGAGTCTTGGGACCGAAACCCTGGCGGTCTATGGAGCCATCACCTCGATTACCGCAAAAATCAACCAGTTGTCAGCTGTACCGGTGCAACCTCTTCTACCTGCTATTAGTGGACTGGCCGCGCAAAAACAGCGCGATCAAGAGGAATTACGGGATCATGTGCAACAAGCGTTACGAATCAACTCCTCCATTGCCCTTGGGCTGAGCGCCATGCTGTTCATTTTTGCACCTTTGGTGATGGTAATTCTGCTCTCCGATGCAGTGACGCAGGAGATCGTTCTGGCATTTCGACTTGCCGTGGTCATCTATGGTTTGTACTCATTGAATGCCGTAGGGTATTATATCCTCCTCGGGGTGAATGCAGTGAAACGATTGATGATCATTCAAATGGCAAGTGCTGTTGTTGCGCTATCCATGATTTATGCTGCATCTTGGACATCGAGTTTGCTTGGAGTAATTATGGGAAATGCAGGTTACCTCGGACTAGGGGTGATTACTTATCAGGCAGCTAAATGTTCCGATATTGAAATGCGCTCCTGGTTAACCTGGATCAGATTCCCCGTGGCACTATTTGCGACAGTAATCGCACTGAGCTTGCTTTTACCCCCAATGTTTGAGTATGCGATATGGTTTTTGGGACTGGGGACTTTGGTGGCCCTGATACTGTGGTTCTTTATGAATCACAAAAGCTTGGTCATGGGTCTGTTTAACTCCTGAAAGCTGCCGCCTTTCTGCTTTAGATACTTTCAACTTAAAAAGATGGTTATAAAAAAATTGTACTCATGTATATATAGGTGGTATACGGCTTATAAGTTTGCGAAGATCCGCTGGAAACATGGGTTTTCAGCCAGAATTATCCTCACTACTTCTCTAGGTTATCAATTGGATCTGAGGTTCAACGATCTTCTTGCCAGGGATCTGCTATTGAAGAATCAGTTTGAACCCATGGTCAGTGCAGCTCTCTTTGCTATTGTACGTCCGGGCATGACCGTGGTCGATGTGGGGGCGAACATCGGTATACATACCCTGCATTTAGCGGAGTTGGTTGGTGCGAGTGGTAAAGTTGTCGCAGCTGAACCAAACGCAACTGCTATTCAGGAGCTCCATCGCAATCTCGCCCTGAACAATGTAACAAATGTGCGAGTCTTGTCGTGTGCGCTTTGGGAAGAGGATGGAGAAGCATGGTTCAACTACCCAACCGAGGGAAGGGAAGCTATGGGAGGCCTGATGTCCAATTCACGATCCCGTGTTTCCCATAAATCGAAGATCAGAACAGCAAGAATGGACAGCATCTTACCGCATATGGGGATTCAGAAAGTAGACTTCATAAAGATAGACGTAGAAGGCGCCGAACTGCCAGTTTTGAAAGGGGCACTTCGTTTTCTGGAGTCAGAACGGAAACCCTCAATTCTCTACGAGAGCAACCCGCAAAACACTGCCCCGTATGGATATACACCGAGTGATATTCGTGGCTTCCTTACACACCGAGCGTATGCCGTCCAAAAACTGGACGGTGAGAATTACCTGGCCGTGGCCAGACCATAAGGGGATATAATGTCACATTGCCTGACGATGCACGATCTCCCCACAGTGTCCCCAGAACGTACCGGTTGGCCCTGGACTGAAGCAAGCCCCCCTCTTTCCAATGTGCGTGCGGACGGCTCTGTATGGCCGCGCGTTACGGTAGTGACCCCTTCCTATAACCAGGCGCCATTTCTGGAGGAAACTATCCGTTCGGTGTTGTTACAGGGCTATCCCAATCTCGAGTACATCATCATGGATGGCGGCAGCACAGATGGCAGTGTGGAACTCATTCAGAAGTACGCCCCCTGGCTAGCATACTGGGTTAGTGCGCAAGATGCCGGGCAGGCCGACGCCATCAACCGAGGATGGGAAATGGCAACGGGTGATGCCCTCACCTGGCTTAATTCTGATGATATTCTGCTGCCCGGCGCCCTTGAGACAACCGTCCGAACCCTCTATGAGGCGCCAGATACCGAGCTTGTTTACGGCAACGTCTATGCAGTTAATACGGACTCAGATGCGATATACCTTGTTCGTGGCGCACCATTTGCACCGGCGGATATTCTGGTGCGCGCCCGTAATCCTATTCCCCAACCCGGTTTCTTGATGAAACGTAACTTGTTACAGCGAATAGGCTGGCTTGATCCAGAGCTGCACTTCTGTATGGATTTCGATTATTGGAGTCGCCTTGCGCTACACGATGCGCGTGCGGTCCATGTGAATAGCGTGCTTGCTCATTTTCGACAACATGATCTGGCTAAAACGACGGCACTCTATAAAACCCGTATCGCGGACCGTGAGCGTGTTTTCGAGAAAGTCTTTTCTGCTCCTCAGCTGTTACCCATGTATCGGCAAAAGCGAGAGATAGCACGCGGCTACGTGATGTTAAGGGCGGCCTATATCGCCTATAAGGCAAGTGATCCGGTTAGGACACGGCGATATGCATGGCATCATATCTGCGCCATGCATGGACGTAGTACTTTCATGGGAATCTACCTGTTGCTCTCTACGCTTGGCGGACGCCGGGGGCTACAATTGGCAAAGAAATTACGTTCCCTTCAAAGAGGACGCAGACCGGATTTGCAGCAAGTCGGTTTCTAGATTTAAAGTATGGAAATCTTCTACATCGCCCACTTCGACTGTACTACCAATGAAGGCAATGCTGCACACGTGCGCGGAGTGGTGCAAGAATTGGAGACCCAAGGACATTGCGTGACGCTATTCGCACAGAATTGGAATTCTGTTCCAAAGAGCCAGGTGCGATATGTCCATGTACCCCAATGGCGCTGGGCCGGCTTTTATGCACTCTCTTTCGGTCTAGCAAGCCTACCTCTTCTTCTTTGGCACCTCATCACTCATTCTCCTGATATAGTCTATACTCGTTTCTTCACTGCATTGGTATTTGTAGCACCCTTATGTGCCCTGTTTAAGGTCCCACTGGTGGTCGAGTTGAATGCAGATCAGGCGACGGAACACGATGCCTACGGACGGCAGGCTTGGAAGCGAGCTCTCTGGAGTTGGAGTGAGCGCCTGACATATCGTCATACAGCAGGACTTGTCGCGGTTGCTCCGGCGATCATCGAATCCCTTCACCGCCGATTTCCTGCTTTGCAAACACCCACTGTGGTAGTCGAGAATGGGGTGGACACCACGGAGTTCTATCCACAAGATGCCGGGCTATGTCGCGATGAACTAGATCTGGATCCCAAGGGACACTATGTGGTGTACGTGGGTGCCTTCCAGATCTGGCAGGGTATACCGACATTGATTGAATCTGCTCCAGCCGTTTTGGAGATCTTTCCTGATACCAAATTCCTGCTCGTCGGCGATCCAGGGCCCCAAGGCAGGCAGATTCTGGAACGTATTGCGGCGCTGGGGGTGTCTAAGCAGTTTGTGCTACCCGGAAGCTGCGCCCCGCAGCAGGCGGCACGCTTTATCGGGGCCGGTGACGTCTGTGTCGCACCTTATAACCGGCTCTCGGCTTTCTTTTCTACTGAAACGCGTGCTTCTTGTGCATTGATGAAAGGCTCTCCTTTGAAGGTCTTTGCTTATATGGCGTGCGGTCGTCCCGTTGTCGCTTCACATTTTTGTGAGGCGGGGGTTTTTGTGGAGGAAGCAGGTGCCGGTTTGTCGGTGCCTCCTGAGGACGCCAAAGCACTAGGGGCGGCGATTGTGACCTTGCTGGCGGATCCTGACTTACGCAAGCGCATGGGGGCAAGAGGGAGTGCCAGAATCCGCACTCATCACAGCTGGCAAGCGGTTACTGGGCGACTTACGGCTTTTTTCTCCAAGGTTGTGACTCCCTAGATCCGCCATGAGTGTCCGATTGTTGCAGAAACTCCAGGCCCATTGGCGCTACCTTTGTCTAGTTGGCTTATTTGGCCTGTTCTTGACTTTCTATGTGCCAAGTTTGGCCTATACAAACCTTGTTATGCGCCAGATTCTCTATTCCGAAGCTGGTTACAGAGACTTAACCCTAGATTGGGATTTGGGCCTGAGATTTCGGGTAGCTTCTCCTGCAAGGGAGGCCAGGATTGTGGGCTGGACACGGGCACGGTGGCTCTCGGTGCATGAGAGACCTGATGCCATTGGGGCTTACCTGACTGCCCTTGAAAAGGATGCAGAGAATGCCCTAATGGCTTTTGAATTGGGGAATCTGTATGCATCTGTGGGTGACGCTGAGCAAGCCCTGGCCTTGTGGCAGCGCGCCGGTAGTGGACGTTTTTGGGCATACCAGGCAATCCCCGCCAGTGAGATGGGTTATGATGCCCTAGCCATGGAATTCATTGACCGGGCGCAAGCAATTGCGATTACCGATCCTGTGGTCTTGATTGAGACTGCGGATCTTTTGTTCAAGTCAGGCCATGTGGAACGTGCGCTGACTACATATTCCAAGTTCATTTCAGGGGCTTCCATAAGGGACCCTCGTCTAGCTCACGCTTTAACGCAACGCGCACGGGCAAACCATGCCATACAAGGGGACTGGCGCCTGAGTGAGGAGGATCTACTCTCCGCTCTAGCCTTCAGCCCTCATGATATCTGGATTCAGATTCGACTGTGTGAATTGTATCGCGATGTTGACCATCTGGATAGCGCACTGACCTATTGTCAGACCGCTGTTGCTACGGCGCCACATTCTGCATCAGCGCGTTACTATCTGGGACGTGTTCTTTTTGCACGACAAGACTTTGAAGCTGCAAGTAGCGAATTCCAGCATGCCCTTGATCTTGATCCAGATTTCGGCAGCGCTCAACATTGGCTGGAGCGATCCCTTGGACAACCGTGAAGTGGTCCTGACCGATATCTTTCATCTGCTGACTGCTATCGTCGCCTGGCGTGGGAGATGATATGATGATCATGGATTATGCAGTCTTATTGTTCATGATCACAGGCATGGCTATTGTGTTAACCATTACTGACGGATTCACATGGCTTTTTGTGGGGTTGTTGCAGGGCGGAATGGGGATTCTAACTTTTACCCTGCGAGAATCAGGTATTTTGACCATCCCTGACGGTTCTGTCCTGCCTACGATGGCAGTAATCACCCTCCTGAGCACCGGTCTCATACTAGCACGGTTACCAGCACGCCAACGTTTGCTCTTGTCACCACAATCGGTAACAGTGTTTCTTTTCAGTTTCCTTGTTGTCGCTGGTACTCTTTATTCGTGGCACAGTCTCGCCATTGATAAAGCCCTCAAATATATTGCGGCCAATCTTGTCACATTTTTTGCAATTTTGTTTCTGCCTTCGCGACAGCGGCAAAGGCTCTATATGTTACTCCTAATGGTTGCCGTCATTATTACCTTTGGAGTAATGTTCAGCTTTGTCCTTGGAGGGGCCGGATCTGCGCGAGGACGCTACAGCACGTTTAGCATTGATACCATTACTACCGCGCGCTCAATCGGACTGGGATTGATCATGGCACTCTATCTCCCATGCTGTCACCGACATAGGGGAGCTTGGGTTGTGTTTTTGGGAATTGGCCTTCTCCTTGCAGCTTCTCGCGGGCCAATCGCAGCACTTTTTCTCACTGTTTTGATTCAGCCGCGAGTCAGCGGTACCCCTCTCATCCCTTTTAGAATGCAACGGCGTATGATGTGGCTTCTGGGCAGTGTTGCTTTGGGTTTAGCGATGCTGATTCTGGTGGTTATGCTTTTCCCTCCGACCATCCTGGTTGAAAATTGGGGGCCGTTGCGTTTAGTGCGTGAAACTACACTGTTGGATCGAAATATCCTCAGTCGGTTTGAGCACTGGGCTACATCTTTTCAAGACGCACAACTGTGTCCCTGGATCGGATTGGGAACTGCAGGTTATGCGGGATCTTCTCCCGAACGCGATCCAGAGCTATTATCCTATCCGCACAATATCTTTTTGGAGATCCTCTCCGAATGGGGGTTGCTTGGTCTTATTCTCTTCCTATTGATGATAGGACGTAGCCTGACCAGCATTAGGCGATTGAACCTGTCGGCTAGCGCAACTTCTGCGCCATGGTGGGCCGATGAAGCGCGCGTGGTGGCAGCATTGGTGATGTTTACTTTGATTAATGCTTGTGTGAGCGGTGAGATTTACAACAATCGCACTTTGTGGCTAGCTCTAGGCGCCGTAGAAGTTTTGCATTACGAGGTGTCGCGTTATAGAAGCGTGGAACCCGACACTCAGGCCCAATTGGTGAAGACAGACTTGGTACCATGAAGAAACCTGAGAATGACTCATTTTTTTACCACATCCTCCGAACCAGAAACCTTCGTGCTTTTTGTCCACGGTTTTTCCGGGATAGGCGATGCGTATTCTATATCTGATTGATTCGTTAGCGGGTGGCGGCGCGGAATCCGTGCTTACCAACCTTATCCACTACCTCGCGCTACACAAACCACAGATAATCTGTGACGTTGCCACCCTCTACCCGACGGCAGAAAAATACCTCGCTGACAAAGATTTTTCGGTTCACTGCCTCAATCTAGACTCCAAGTACGCCTTCAATGGTATTTCGAGACTTAGATCACTTGTTGCCAGCGAAAGATATGAGATTGTGCATACGCATCTGTTCCCGGCCAACTATTACGCAGCCATTGTTTCGCGGCTCTTCCCTGATCCCATATGGGTCTATACGGAACATAGTGTTTGGAACCGGCGGCGAAGATTTCAAGCACTGCGCCTAGTGGAGACAGCAATATACTCGCGCTTCGAGCGCATCGTCGCTGTCAGTGAGCTAGTAGCGACCTCCCTGCGACAATGGCTACCAGCATTAGCCTCCAGAGTGATGATGATACCTAATGGCGTGATTGTACCCCCCTTCCAGCAAAGGGTTGAATTTGAGCGGAGTGCGAAAGAGCTTACGATACTCTATGCTGGAAGGTTGGAACACGTTAAAGGGGTTGATGTTTTACTTCGGGCATTTGCTGATCTCACACTACCAGTCATACTTCTCATAGCAGGCACTGGATCGCAGCGGGCAGCGTTTGAACAGCTGGCAGTTGAGCTTGGGATTTCGGAGCGTGTGAAGTTTCTAGGCTTCCGCTCTGATCTCGCCCAGCTGATGACAAAGGTGAATTGCATGGTATTGCCTTCCCGTTGGGAGGGCTTGCCGATGGTGGTGCTCGAAGCTATGGCGCTAGGCACCCCGGTTATTGCATCTGCTGTGGGGGGAATTCCCGAAGTGATCGAAGATGGCATCACGGGATGGTTGGTCCCACCCGAAGATGCGGACAGATTGGCCGGAATCTTGTTCCAAACGTTGTCCAATACTGAGAAGGCTCAGAGTGTCGCTCTGGCTGCTCACGCGCGAATAAAAAGAGACTATTCTGTCGAGGTTCTTGCACAGAAGACGTTGGTGCTCTATGAAGAGCTGTTGAACAGATGCCAGTAATCATCTTCCCCCAGATGGAACGATACCTATACTGATATGAGACATAAAATTGCACACATCACCACCATCAGTGGATCCCTAGAACTGCTTCTGCTTAATCAATTACGCCACCTGCAAGATGCTGGATATGAGGTCTTCGGTATCTCTGCACCCGGCCCGGCTGTCCAAGCGCTCACCGAAGCGGGGATCCGACATATACCTATCCCCCTTTCCCGACGTATGGCACCAGCAGCAGACTTGGTGGCACTCCGGCGCCTTTATCACGTCTTGCGCCGTGAAAGATTTACCGTCGTCCACGGCCATACGCCCAAGGGCGAATTCTTGGGACAACTGGCGGCACGCATGGCAGGCGTGCCCATCATTGTGGATACTTTTCGGGGCATCTACTATCGCCAAGACATGCATCCACTTTGGCGCTGGCTATTTCTACGCGCGGCACAGAGCGCCGCATTCTGCGCCGACGTGGTCCTTTCGCAGAGCCGCGAGGCTATGGAGATGGCAATCCGGGAGAGGATCTGCCCACCGGAGAAGATCAAGTATCTGGGAAATGGTATAGATCTACAACGCTTCGATCGTGGTCGCATCTCTCAACAAGAAGTTGCGGCCCTGCACCGCAAGCTTCACCTTCCACCCCTAGCGAGGGTTGTGGGTTTTGTTGGACGTCTAGTAGCAGAAAAGGGAATTCTAGAGTTGTTGGCGGCCATCCCCAGGATTCTTGCGCAGATACCAGAAGCTCACTTTCTCTTTGTGGGGCGGGTTGATCATGACAAGCCCGACGCGCTAACACGAGACGTTGCGGTCCAACGTGGGTTAGCGCCATACTGCACGTTTGCGGGTTTCCAACGGGAGATGCCTCTAGTATACGCATTGATGGATGTCTTTGTATTGCCCTCGCATCGGGAAAGCTACCCGCGCGCCCCTATGGAAGCTACTGCCATGAAACTTCCCTGTGTGGTCACAGACATTCCAGGATGCCGTGAAGTGGTAGTAACTGATCGCAACGGGCTTCTGGTTGCATTGGGAGATATTAATGCGTTGGCCGAAGCAGTTATTGAACTTCTTGACGACCACGAACGAGCTCACAAAATGGGCGTGGAAGCCCGCTGTTTGGCGCTTGAACGCTTCGACGAGCAGCACGTCTTTGAAAAGGTGACGGCAGAGTATACCCGTCTATTGCAGTTAAGGGGCTTTTCACTTCCGCAGCCAGGGTCGGCGCGGACAACAAGGTTGAGTTAATCAGATTATGAGCGCTACTTCCGTTTTTTATCCGCGTTATCTTAAACGCCTGCTAGATATTTCCCTTGCGTTGCCGTTGCTCTTTCTGTTTAGCCCATTGCTGATGCTGGTCGCTCTCTTAGTCCACCTCAGACTCGGCCCCCCGGTGCT
>NPIE01001736.1_pt1 | contig 14713 bp, 7 predicted proteins | sample 8637661 | NCBI WGS metagenome assembly NPIE01 (sample SAMN07420842, study PRJNA396082) | bioreactor metagenome | isolation source: sample BA12 brine-fed electro-methanogenic bioreactor BA | place: Japan: Kochi | collected 2016-12-09 | reverse complement strand
ATCTCGTGGCAATTCAAAATCTCGGGGATTCTTTGGTGAAATTCAAAATTTTTTAAATAGCCCCGTCCTTCTCGACCTGTTGAATTCCGCAGGAAGATTCAACCGGGTCAACTCGTGGATTGAAAAGTTAAAAAAAACTCACCATAAAACTGTTAACTTGACAAATGAAGATGAGCCAAAAAAGAATATCCGATGAAATAGAAATGAACGGAAATTCGCATACACGCAGAATGGAATCGACTGGCAGCTTGAAAGTCGAGAAAGCCTGCGTGAAGAGTAAGGGGAGTTAATGAAAAAATTAAAAATTCTTTTTGTGGAAGACCTGCCCACCGATGTGGAAATTGCTCAACGCGCACTGAATAAGGAAAACATCAATTTCAGGCATCTAACGGTGGAAACGAAGGCAGAATTCGAAAAAGCGCTGAAAGAATTTCAGCCCGATCTGATCATCTCCGATTATGCCATGCCCAAATTTGACGGCACGACCGCACTCAAGATCACCCGTTCCCAGCCAAATTATATTCCCTTCATCATGCTCACCGGCTCCATGAATGAAGAAACTGCCGTCGCCTGCATGAAAGCCGGCGCCGATGATTATGTGATCAAAGAAAAGATCCGCCGTCTGCCCTTTGCCGTGCAGGAAGCGCTGCAGATGGATCTGGTGAAAAAAGAAAAAGAACAGGCGCTGCAGAACCTGCGCCGGAGCGAGCAGAAATATCACCTTCTGATCAGCAGCCTGACTGAAGGCTTGATGCAGGTGGATAACGACGACCGCATTCTCTACGTCAATCAGGCGCTGTGCAATATGTTCGGCTATACCGAAGAAGAATTGATCGGCAGGATCGGCTACGACACGCTGATCTATGAAGAAGATAAAAATTTAATTCTGGCAAGAAATAAAGCCCGCCTGGAAATTCCGGAAGAAAAATATGAGATCAGAGGAAAGAAAAAGAACGGCGAGATCATCTGGCTCAGCATCAGCGGCTCAGCGCTCAAAGATGAACAAGGCAGGGTAATCGGCTCGGTGGGGCTTTTGACAGATATCACTGAACAGAAAAATGCCGAGGAGAAACTTAGAGAAGAACAACAACGCTTAGAATACATCATGGAAGTAACAAAAACACATTTTAATATTCTGGATAGTGATTATAACATTAAACACATTGATTCTGCCTGGCAGAAAATTTATGGAGATCCTGAGGGCAAAAAATGCTATCAATACTTTATGGATAACTCTTCTCCCTGCCCTGATTGCGGTGTAAAGAAAGCATTGAACACCAAAGAAGTTATTGTTTATGAAGAGTTTTTACCAAAAGAAAACAGATTTATCGAAGTCCATACAATTCCATTTCAAGATAATCAAGGCAAATGGCTGGTTGCTGAATTCAATATTGACATCACGGAACGTATAAAAACGGAACAAGAACTCAGAATCAAAGAAAAATCTATCGAATCTTCCCAGAGTGCTATTGTTTTAGTTGATCTGAATGGCAGATTGACCTATGTAAACAGAGCATTTCTTAAAATGTGGGGATACACCGATAAAAAGGAAGTTCTGGGCAAACAATCTGTTTCATTTTGGATTTCAAAACAAAAAGCACAAGAAGTTGTGAATAATTCTTTGAAAAATGGAAAATGGGAGGGTGAGTTAATTGCCAAACGCAAGGATGGTTCTACTTTTACAGCACTTGTTTCAGCAAATCTTGTCTTAGATGATGAAGGTAAACCGCTCCTAAAAATGGCATCATTTATTGATATCACCGACCGCAAGCAGGCAGTAGAAGCACTGCGCGAAAGCGAAGAAAAATACCGCCGTATAACAGAAAATATAAGTGATGTTGTATGGATAACTGATTTGAATTTCGATACAACTTACATCAGTCCTTCTATTTATAAATTGACTGGTTTTACGGCAGATGAATATCTGAAAATGAGTCTAGATAAAAAACATCCGCCAAAATCATTACTGGGATTCCGAAACCTGTTTTCTCAGGAAATACAAAAAGAAAATGATCCTGCCGTTGATCAAAACAGAACGATGGTTATTGAAGGAGAACATTACAAGGCGGACGGCAGCAGCATCATCATTTCGATGCATGTGTCGTTCATTCGAGATGAGGGTGGAAATCCAATCGGCATTCAGGGAGTAACAAGAGACATCACTGAGCGTAAACAGGCAGAATCAGCGCTGAGCGAAAGCGAAAGGCAGTTTGCCTTCCTGGCCGGAACTGCGTTCGATCTGGTAAAATTCACTTCGATTGAACATATCTATGAATATACAGCCCGTAAACTTTATGAGCTGATGGAAGATCAAGGTATCGTAGCCATCGTGGAATATGATACCGATTCCAATCTCTGGAAAATGAAGCATATAGAAGGAATTCATGATAAGCTGGACGATTTGGCAAAGATTTTGGGATTTGATATTCATCAGTTAGAGGGCGAGATCAGCACCAAATATTATGAAAAAATAATCAGCGGAAAACTGGAGGAAATTGAGTTTGATTTTCCGGGTCTGTTCAATAATAAAATATCAGATAAGATTGGAAAAACAGTAAAGAAATTGTTATCAATAGATAAAATGTACTGCATCGCCTTTCAGGAAAGCGAAAAAATACTGGGCAATATCACTCTGGTTACAAAAAAGAATGCCAAACCTTTGAAAGCTGATCTCATCGAAGCATTTATCCTGCAGGTAACGAATTTTATCAAAAAGCAGAAATCGGAAGAAGCGTTGCGCGAAAGCGAAGAAAAATACCGCAATCTGGCTGAAAACACTTCCGACCTGTTTGCCGTGATGGATTTGCAGGGAACGATCACTTACATCAGCCGCAGCATCGAAGAAGAAACAGGCTTCACAAGACAGGAGATCGAAGGAACAAACATCAGAAAAATTCTGACCGAACAATCCGCTGTCCTGGCTTTAAAAAAGGTGCAGGAAAGGCTTTCCGGTACAAGGCGTGAAACACCATTCGAGGTAGATGTCCGCGATAAAAAAGGCAGGATTATTCCATTTGAACTTAAAACAACTTCCATCACCGAAAATGACAGGATCATCGGGTTTCAGATCGTAGCACGAAATATCACCGAACGCAAAATAGCAGCAGCAGAATTGGAGAAAAGCGAAAAACTCTTCCGAACCCTTTTCACGGATTCCTTAACACCGATTTTTATGGTAGATGAAAACAGATGTTACATCAATGCCAATCAAGCTGCTCTGGATTTTATGGAATGCAGCAAAACAGAATTGATCGGGAAATCAGTTTATGAGCACACACCTCCTGATAAGTTAAAACAAATGCAGAAAGAACATGCCGATTTTTCGAAAAATAAAACTTTGGAAACATATTATCTTATCAATGGCAAAGTGAAGATACTTCTATTAGAAGTGTCTTCATTGGAAATGGGTGACAAGACTATCCTGGTAGGAATAGGACAGGACATCACAGAAAACAAGCAGGCGAAACAGAAGATCGAGCGAAGTCTGGCAGAGAAAAATCTACTGCTGAAAGAGCTGTATCACCGCACCAAGAACAATATGCAGGTGATCGCTTCCATGCTGAAAATGCAGGCACGTCAGATTGGAGGTGAAAAGATGATGGGCTACTTCCAGGAGATCATCAACCGCATCAATTCCATGGCGAGCGTCCATCAAAAACTCTATGAAAGCAAAGACCTATCGGTGATCAGCTTGAAAGACTACATAGTGCAGATAACTCATGACCTGAGGCGGAACTACTGGAAAGAAGGAACTAATATCGAATTTGCTTATGACTTGCAGGAAGTTTTCGTCACCATCGATGCCGCCATTCCGCTCAGCCTGATCTTGACGGAGCTTGTTTCCAATGTTTTCAAACATGCTTTCCCCAACGGCGGAAGAGGTAGTATCGAGATTATGCTGAAAGCGGATGATGAGCAGAATATATTTCTGGAACTAACTGATAACGGCGTGGGAATAGCTCCCGACCGCGATTTGCGCAAAGCGGGCTCGATGGGACTGGAGACCGTTTTCAGTCTGGTGGAATATCAACTGGATGGTAATATCGAATACAGCTCGCAAAACGGGCTGAAATGGCATATAGTTTTTAGACATGATACGAGTATTGTGAGGGTTTAAAAGATGAGAAAGATCAAGATTCTGGTGGTGGAAGACGAAGCGATCATTGCCCGTTATCTAACGATGGAACTGGAACTGGAAGGCTATGAAGTATGCGGATATGTGGGCAGCGGCGAAGAAGCGGTTGAAAAGATGAAAAAGGAAAATCTCGATCTGATCCTGATGGACATCAATCTGAAAGGTAAAATCGACGGCATCGACGCTGCCGAGCAAATTCAGAACCTGAAGAAAATTCCCATCATTTTCATGACCGGCTATTCTCGGCTGGAATACTCTGAACGAGCAGCAAAACTGAATCCGCTGGGCTATCTGAACAAGCCGATCGAAGTGGAAAACATCAAGCCGCTGGTGGAGAAGCATTTCGGCGGGTAGAGTAGTACAATGATCGCCTGAGAAATCTATTCAAAAATTTTTGGAGGTAAGAAATATGAACGCAGCCACACATCTTGATATCGATGAGAGTATTATTGATAAATGGGAAAATATTGTGAATAATCTTGCTAAAATCTTAAATGTACCGGCAGCACTTATAATGCGTTTAGTCAGTACGGACATTACAGTATTTTTAGCAAGCAATACAGAAAATAATCCCTATCATCCTGGGGATAAAGAATATTTTGAAAATTCCGGACTCTATTGTGAAACAGTAATAAAAACAAATAAAATGTTACTCGTTCCCAATGCCCTGCAAAATGATAATTGGAAAAACAATCCGGATGTAAAACTCAATATGATCTCATATTTGGGTTTTCCAATTTTATGGCCGGATAAAAGACCTTTTGGCACGATTTGCGTTTTGGATAATAAAGCAAACAGATATTCCCAAATGTTCATAGACTTGATGGAAAATTTTCGCAACATGATAGAAAAAGATCTTGAAATGCTTACGTTAAATAAATCTTTGAGTGAATCAGTACAGAAAATACAGAATCTTCTTACAGAAAAAGAGATCCTGCTTAAGGAAGTGCATCACCGCATCAAAAACAACATCGCCACCATTCAAAGTCTACTTTCTCTGCAAGCCAAAAACGTGACGAGTCCGGAAGCCAGAACTGCTCTGCAGGAATCCATCGGACGCATAAAGAGCATGCGCACACTCTACGAAAAACTTCTGATCACAGATTCTTACCAAGAGATCTCAGTGCAGGATTATGTGGGAACTCTGGTAGATTCGATCGTGAAATTCTTCAGCGGCGGGAAAGAAATTGTTTTGGAAAAAAATATAGCTGATTTCAAGCTGGATTCCAAAAAAATCTATCCTCTGGGAATCATTATCAATGAACTGCTTACCAATATCATGAAATATGCATTCAGCGATCGAAAGGAAGGTAGAATCTCCATTACTTTGAAAAAAGAAGGTAAGCTGGCAATTCTTACTTTGCTGGATGACGGCAGAGGTTTGCCGCCAGATTTCGATCTAAATAAATCCAAAGGTTTTGGCTTGATGCTGGTAACCATGCTTGCAGATCAGTTGCAGGGAAGTTTCACCATCGAAGATCAGAATGGAACGCGCAGCAGCTTGACGTTTGAAATTTGATTTTTCTAATGATTATACATCCCCGTTACACTGAGTAGACTTCGGCAGTTGCCGGCTCCTCCAAAGTGTGACAAGAGTTTTTTTTGATGCTTAAATGTCATCAAAGGGCGAAGGCGGATTCGTTGCTAAAAAAACTGGCACGCCCGTAGGGACTCGAACCCCAAACCCTCTGATCCGAAGTCAGATGCTCTATCCAATTGAGCTACGGGCGCACTTTACGCAAAAATATTTTGACTAATTATTGTGTCCAACAAATTTTGTGAACAGCAGAAAATAAAAAGGATGGTAAATTATGAAAAGCTTCATCATCACATTGATTTTATTGGCAGTTGGTTTTAATATTCTAGCTCAGCACGGGCTGGATGATTTTGAGAAATACAATGATTATTTCAAAGAACAGGATCTGGACAATTTTTTAACAGCCGTTCAGCATTACGAAGCGGAAAAGGAAGAAAATTTCACAAATAGAATTCTATTGGCAAATATCTTCTTAAATGAATTCAGCAAGAATATCGCAGCTTTAGAGGCAGAATATGATTCACTCACGGTTCATGGCAAATTCTCTCTGGCAAATCTGCTTTTGGGAGTCGGTAAATTCCAGCGCAGCATAGAGATCTATGACGAGTTGAACGAAAACTATCCCAAATGGACTTGTCCCTGGCGTCACAAAGGCGAAGCTTTAATGAAAACAGGCAGGCTGGAAGAAGCTCTGGCTGCCACCATCAAATCCATCGAATCAAGAGAAGACCATTATGATGCTTACATTCAGTTGGCGGAAATCCAGAAGGAATTGGGCGATTATGAGGCTGCTCTGAAGAGTTTGGAAAAAGGCCTGCAGCATCGTGATACTTACACGGAAGATGAAATTACCGATGAGGATGTGCTGAATCTGCAAAAAGAAATCGAAGAACTGCTTAATAAATAAAGTAACTCCTTTGCATTTGAGCTGGAACGCAACTTGCATTTATTTATACGCAAGGAGTTGTATATGAAATTTAGAATTTTGATATTATTAGTAATGTTATTTACGACATCCGCACTTCTGTCGGAAAACTTCGTCATTCGTTTTGATTCTCCCAATAGTGAATTGTTAAGAAGGTTTACACAACCGGAATATGATGTCGCATCTCATAAACCTGGTGAATATCTGGATCTGGTTGTGAATCATGATATATATCAGCAGATTTTAGCCGAAGGATATACTGTCCGCATCACGCAAACCGAAGCACAATTGAAAGCCAATCTGAATGAAGAAACCGAATTGGACGGCTATCAGGATTATGACGAAATGCTCTTTAGTCTTCAACTTTATGAAGCACTTTATCCGGATATCTGTAAACTTTACAATATCGGCGATTCCAGAGGTAAGCTCTATTCTGCCGGCGGCATGACCAATTATGATGATTATGTTCATGATATCTGGGCGCTAAAGGTTTCAGATAACGTGGAGAATGATGAAGATGAGCCGGCGATCTATTATGTAGCCACACATCATGCCCGTGAGCCGATCAGCCTGGAAGTAGTGATGACGCTGCTTGATCACATTCTTGCCAGCTACGGCAGTGATCCAACCATTACCTATAATGTTGATAACAGCGAGATCTGGTTCGTGCCTTTGGTCAATCCGGATGGTCATAAAGTAGTAATTGATGAAACGAACATCTGGTGGCGCAAAAATATCTGCGATAATAATGGAAACGGTATCGTCAATGTAACTGGCTATTATGCCAGCGATGGCGTGGATCCGAATCGCAATTACGGTTACCAGTGGGGCGGAGCTTCCAATAACTGGACCAGTGAAACATATCAGGGAACTGAACCTTTTTCCGAGCCGGAAACTCAGGCTGTGCGTGACCTGATGGCACAACGCCATTTCGTGGCAGGGCTCAGTTATCACAGTTATGGCGAACTTATTCTTTATCCCTATGGTTATGCCGATGGCATACTAGCTCCGGATCAGGTTGCTCTGGAAGATCTGGCTGTCTCTATGGCGCAGGTTTTACCGGGACAATTCGGTGGAAATTACAATCCCCAGCCTAGTTGGGCGCTCTATCCCTGCACCGGTACTACCGACGATTATGCTTACGGTACGCATGGTATATTCGGCTTCACGGTGGAATTGGCTACGGAATTTATCCCGCCGGCTTCCCAGGTTGCTCAGATCTGCGATGATAATATCGCCGCCGGGCTGCTGCTGCTGGATCGGATCAATTATTCATCTCTGCGTGGACACATCACCGATGCCGATACTGGTGAGCCGGTCGTTGCTGAAATTTTTGTCAGCGGTGTAGATGATACAGGTGAATATCGTAATCCCTATCTCAGCAATGAGGATTTCGGCAGTTATTATCGCCTGCTCACAGACGGTGACTATGATGTTTCTTTCTATGCCTACGGATATGAACCTTTCAACCAGAACGATGTTCTTATCAGCAGCGCAGATGTCACGATTCTGGATGTGGAATTGCAGCCTGCTCAGGCTGATATCACAGTCAGCGGAATCGTTTCCGATCTCGAAACAGGACTGCCCATATCCGATGCAGTCGTCAGCCTGGTTGGATTCGACATTCCCGATGTGACCACAAATGTAAACGGCGAATACGAGATTACAGATCTTTATGCTTATTCCTATGATTTTCTGGTTTATGCCGGCAATTATGCCAGCCTTACAGAGAATATTTTCGTGGATGAGACTAATAACGAGATAGATTTTTCTCTGGCACCTTTGGATGACGGAACGTTTGAAACCGGACAGATCGGGATTTGTTGGGAATTTGGTGGTAACGCCGACTGGTATCTGGATAATACCAATGCCAATAACGGCTCATTCTCTATTCGTTCAGGAAATATTGGAGATAATCAAACTTCCGAGATCATGATCTCCCTGTTTGTGGAAGCCGATAACGAAATAAATTTTGCCTACAAAGTTTCCTCTGAACCAAATTATGATTATCTAAAATTTTTTATTGATGATATGTTGATAGAACAATGGAGCGGTAATACAGACTGGCAAACGGCAAATTACGCAGTAACGGAAGGCAATCACACTTTCCGCTGGCAATACTACAAAGATCAAGCCGTATCCAACGGCAGCGATTGTGCCTGGCTGGATGATATAATTCTACCTGTTTCCAATTTGATCGTTACACCGTCTTTACTGGAATTCCTAACTCAGCAGACTTGCGAAGATGGTTTGGAATTTTTCATCATTAATAACGGAAACAATGCCATTACTCTCGGAAGCATCACGGAAACCGGAACAGAATTTTCCTGGTTTATCGATGATTTGTCTTTGTCGTTTCCTTATCAGTTGCAGGCTGGTGAACAGCTTGACTTTCTTGTGAAGATCGATCTTTCTGCTTTTGAATTGCAGCGGGAGCTCCTTACAGACGAGCTTTTAATAGAAACCGGTGTCGGCAATCGGATTGTCACCATCAATTTCGATTCCGATCTCTGGGTAGAAAACGACGATCCTCCCGTTTCACTAAAGACAGAATTCATTGGAAATTATCCCAATCCGTTCAATCCTCAGACAACCTTTAAATTCAGTCTGGCAGCCGAATCTGCTGTAAAATTGAATATTTTTAATATAAAAGGACAACTGGTAGCCAGGCTTGTGGATGAAAAACTTCCTGCTGGTATTCACACAATATCCTGGAACGGAAGAGATTTCAATGACAAAAATGCCTCTTCCGGTATTTATTTTTCCACATTGGATGTGGATGATAATGATCAGGATTACACCAGCGTTAAAAAGATCATTCTTCTAAAATAAAGGATTATATGAAATTCAGGTTTTTGCTAGTCGTTTTGATTTTATTTATGGCTCAGTATCTTTTTGCTGAAAGCAATGAATTCTATTTTCGCTTTCGTTTAGAGAATGCGCCAGAATTTACTAAACTGACGAATTTGCTGTCAATCGACAAAATCGAAAACGGCCATGTTTATGCTTATGCGAATGATCTTCAAATGCAGTATTTTCTGGAACTGGGAATTTTTTATGAAGAGCTGCCGCATCCGGGAACTTTATATGAAGCTGTCATGTCTTCCCAAAAAAGCAGCGACAGAAGCTGGCAATACTATCCCACCTATGATGCTTTTGTGAACCAGATGTACATGTTTCAAACGGATTATCCCGATCTTTGTGAAATTCACAGTCTGGGCTATACAGTAGAAGGACGCGAAATCTTGATCGCCAAGATTTCCGATAATGTTTCGGTCAATGAACCGGAACCGGAATTTCTCTATGTAAGCACTATGCACGGTGATGAAACTGCGGGATATGTTATGATGCTCAATCTCATTGAGTATTTGCTGCAAAATTATGGTGCTTCCACGCGAATCACAGATTTGGTAGATAATCTGGAGATTTGGATCAGCCCTCTGCAAAATCCCGACGGAACTTATTATGCCGGCAATCATACCTTGACAGGAGCTAGAAGATTTAATGCCAACGGCGTGGATTTGAACCGCAACTTTCCGGACGCCCACATGGGTCCTCATCCCGATGGCAACGACTGGCAGCCGGAGACGATCATTATGATGGATTTTGCCGAGCAAAAAAACATCGTGATGGGAGCAAATTTCCATGGCGGAACGGAAGTTGTAAATTATCCTTGGGATACCTGGTCTCGCCTTCATGCCGATGATGCCTGGTATATCTACACTTCCCAGATTTACGCCAACTCCGCTCAGGCAAATAGTCCCGGCGGTTACATGAGCGGTTATAACAATGGCATTACAAATGGTTATCAGTGGTATTGCGTGCATGGCAGCAGACAGGATTATATGAACTTTTTTCAGCATGCCAGAGAAACTACGATCGAAATTTCCGACGTAAAACTTTTACCGGAAAACCAGTTGGAAGATCATTGGAATTACAATCGCGAAGCTATGCTGCTTTATCTGGAAGAAGCGTTGTATGGAATCCATGGCTTTGTCACAGATGATGCTGGTAACCCACTGTCAGCCAAAATTGAGATTTCAGATCATGATTTAGATAATTCGCACGTATTTACCGATCCGGAATTGGGAGATTATCACAGACTGCTCGCAGAAGGCAGCTATGATATCAAGTTCTCTTCCTATGGCTATCTATCACAAGTTGAGCAGGATGTATCCGTAGCATACGCCTCTTCGGTACAATTGGACATTACAATGCAGCAGGCTGCTCAATTCACTGTTAGCGGATTTGTGGAAAACGGTACGACCGGTGATCCCATTGCCGATGCCCAGATAGAAATTCTGGAAACTCCGCTCGCTCCGGAATTCACAAATGAAAACGGCTTCTATCTGTTTGAAGATGTGTATGAAGGGAATTATCAATTCTATATTTCTGCTGATGGTTACTCTAATTTGCTGCTTGATTTAGCTGTAGACGAGAATAACACAACCCACAATTTCCAGCTTTTTACCAGTGAAATTGAAGATTTTGAAAGTGGTGATTTTGAGAGTTTTCCCTGGTTTTTTGGAGGGGATGCCGCCTGGGAGATCGATCCGGTAATTGTTTTTGAAGGGAATTATGCCGCAGTATCAGGAAATATCGGGCATAATCAGTCTTCCAGCCTAAAGATCGATCTGGAAGTTACAGCTCCCAGCGAAATCGCTTTCCATTACAAGGTCTCATCCGAGCAGAATTATGATTTCCTCAAATTCTATGTAAATGATGATCTAATCGAAACATGGTCCGGCAGCCAGAACTGGCAGGAATTCCGTTATCCGGTTTATGAGGGATTTCATCAATTCGAATGGAGTTATCAAAAAGACGGCAGCATCAGCTCCGGTTCAGATTGCGGTTGGCTCGATTTCATTTCGTTCCCCTGCACAGAAGAGATGAGCGCTTTTCATTTACCCGAACAGAAGAAATTGCTGGTTCATGGTAATTATCCTAACCCCTTCAATCCCAGCACAACCATTTCCTTTGAACTCAAGGTCGAATCTCCAATATCATTGGAAATTTTTAACGCCAAAGGACAAAAAATCAATACACTGATCGATAAAAAATTATCTTCCGGTAAACATCACATTATTTGGAATGGAACTGATTTTCATCAAAAAAAAGTCAGTTCAGGAATTTATATTTTTAAGCTGGTTGGTGAAGATTATAAATATTTAGAAAAAATGCTGTTAATAAAGTAAAAAAAAAGGAGAAGAAAATGAAAAAGACATTAACACTTTTCGTATTGCTGCTCAGCATGAGCTTGCTGTTTTCCGAAACTGTCCGCTTCGAGGACAGTTGGGCTTCAGCCGGTTTCAACCTGACGCAGCGCAGAGACAATGGAGTTGGTGTAGTATTTTCTATTGAGAGTTTCTCATTTGAAAATACCCGCATCAACGGTGAAGAAATGCAGGAAATTACACTGCCTGGTGTCATCCTGCCAAATGATGAAGGTGCACCCAATCTTCCGGGTAACGGACGTTATCTGGCATTACCGCAAGGTGCTACAGCCGAATTGCGCATCGTTGCAACGCGTACAGAAACTTATCGCGATGTAAATGTTGCTCCGGCTTTCCGCATTCCTCTGGATACCGAAGATGGTCCGCTGGAATACAACCGTAATCGAGCGATTTACGATCAGGATGCTTTCTATCCGGCAAATCCCATTCAATTGGGAGAACAGACCAATATTCGCGGCGTCGATGCCGTAATGCTGGGAATCACACCATTTCAGTACAATCCTGTAACCAGAGAACTTATCGTTTACCGCGATATCGAACTGGAAGTGAATTTTACGGGTGGTAACGGGCAATTTGGCGTGGAAAGTTTAAGAAGCCGATGGTGGGATCCGATCTTTGCCGATATCTTCATGAATTATGCATCTCTGCCCAGAATGGATTATTCTTCCCGCAATGGAACTCGCGAAGGTGCAGAATATCTCATCATCAGTCCGGATGATCCGACCTTTCTGGCTTGGGCAGATTCAATTCGTGTCTTCAGAAATGAACAGGGAATATCTACAACCATCAAAACAACGACTGAAATCGGTGGAAATACTCCCACAGCAATTGAAAATTATATCGACAGTATTATGGATCCTGCTACAGGCTGGGATCCCGCACCTGCTGCCATTTTGATGCTGGGAGATCACGGAACTACCGGCAATACAGTCGTTGCACCCGTCTACAATAATTATTGTGTTTCAGATAACATCTATGCAGACGTTTTTGGTAATAACATGATGCCGGATATTGCGATGGCACGTATGACAGCTGAAAATGCAACACATCTGGAAACAATGATCACAAAATTTTTGGATTATGAAAGAAATCCACCTACTAATCCTGATTTCTATGATAATCCGATCACAGCTCTGGGTTGGCAGACGGAACGCTGGTTCCAGATCTGTTCGGAAACCGTGGGAGGATACTTCCTGCATGAACATGGCAAAAGCCCGGTTAGAATCAATGATATCTACAGCGGTTCTCCCGGTACAGTCTGGTCAACTGCCACCAATACTTCTACTGTGGTAAACTATTTTGGTCCAAATGGTCTTGGCTACATTCCTGCCACTCCAGCTCAACTTGGCGGCTGGACTGGCGGCAATGCCACAATGGTAAACAACACAATAAACAATGGATCTTTCATGATGCAGCATCGCGATCACGGCTCCACTACAGGCTGGGGTGAACCTTCTTATGGTAATTCCAACATCAATGGTTTAACTAACAGCGACCTTACATTTGTTTTCTCCATCAACTGCTTGACAGGCAAATATAACATTGCCGGAGAATGTTTTGCCGAGAAATTCCATCGCTACACTTATAACGGACAAAATTCCGGAGCTCTGGGCGTCATTGCCGCTTCGGAAGTATCCTATTCATTCGTTAATGATACTTATGTTTGGGGTATGTACGACAATATGTGGCCGGATTTCATGCCGGATTACGGTGCCACAATTCCTACTGAAGAGAGAGGACTGCTGCCGGCTTTTGGTAATACTGCTGGTAAACATTTCCTGCAACAATCCAGCTGGCCCTATAATACGAACAACAAAGCAGTTACCTATTATTTATTCCACCATCACGGCGATGCCTTCAGTACTCTTTACTCCGAAATTCCGCAAAACCTGACGGTTGTACACGATCCTATAATCCTGAGTGGAACTTCTTCATTCTCGGTTACAGCAGATGACGGAGCTTTGATCGCTCTTTCTGTTGATGGAGAGATCATCGGAGTTGGTACTTCGACTGGAGCACCACTTTCAATCAACATTGATCCTCAAATTCCTCCGACTACAGTAAAATTGGTTGTTACAAAAACAAATTTTTACCGTTATGAAGCTATGCTGGATGTGATTCCTCCCGGTGGACCTTATGTTGTATTCGATGAATATATTATAAACGATCCGACCGGTAATGGTAATGGCCTGTTAGATTATGGCGAAACGGTTGATCTTGATATGACTTTGAATAATGTAGGAAGTGATCTGGCTACAAATGTTCTGGCCACAATTTCTTCCACAGATCCCTATATTACGATCATAGACGATTCTGCAAACTTTGGTAACATTCCTGCCAATTCCACAGCAACAATTACAGATGCATTCCAGATCGAAGTTGCCGGTGATGTTCCGGACGGACATTCTATCAACTTTGAATTGATGGCTGTCGGTTCGGATGTGTGGTTCAGCTATTTCAGTATAACAGCTTATGCACCAAACGTTGAATATCTGGAATTCCTGGTGGACGATACTGCAGCCGGAAACGGTGATTACATGTGGGATCCGGGTGAAACAGTTGATATCATTGTAACCTTGGCAAACAGCGGTTCTTCTGATGCTTATAATGTTCAAGGAGATCTTACAACTACTGATCCATTTGTTACTTTGAATACGACAACAACCCAGACCTTCGGTGATATAATAGCTGGTAATGATGCTGTGGCAGTATTTAATGCAACATCGAATATCAATACGCCGGAAGCTCATTTAGCAGAATTCACAATCAACTTCATGGCTGATCTGGGAATTACAGGGTCCGGCAGCTTTGCCACTCAGATCGGCGGCTACGTGATCGAAGCATCTTTTGACCGCTTCCCGCCTACCGGCTGGACGACTGCC